>Ga0181519_10005329_pt1 | contig 10280 bp, 9 predicted proteins | sample PEATcosm2014_Bin_26_FD_121102 | JGI IMG/M metagenome (GOLD analysis project Ga0181519, IMG submission 121102) | Peatland microbial communities from MTU Mesocosm Facility, Houghton, MI, USA - PEATcosm2014_Bin02_10_metaG | ecosystem: Environmental > Terrestrial > Soil > Wetlands > Peat | place...
CGTCACCAAGATCCTGGTTTTCCTCTTTTGTCCCAATGACATGCAGCATGTCGGCGTCACCCTCACCGACACCAGCGGGTCTACCTGGACTTTTATCGCCACCGGCTTCGGCCCCGACTGGAATCCCACCACGACCCCCTGAATCGTTCCGCCCCGACGAATGTCCACCTGGAACTTTATGCATGTATTTTTGTACGTACACAAAGCGAACGAAGAGCGAACAACATTTAGTTTGGAATACGCGGATGTATGTACAGTGAGGGTAAAGGCAACGCAGGGATGGGGTTAGGGCGGTTACGGGCGTCAAAATGGGGCTTGACAGGGTGTGATATGTAAATCTATTCCCGACTGGAGTTTCATTGACTGCTTGATCATGCTTTTTGGGGATTGAGGCGAGTGGCCGATTCTACATTTCGCGCCCTTTGCGGAATGCAGGGGAAGATCGGACTCCGCCGCGACCAGGCAGCTCTGTGGTCTGTTCTTGTCTTTTAGAAAAGAGCCACCACCGTGCCTTACTGTGTTCGTAGTTGGTAGATAACGAAATCGGTGGGTTCAACCTCCCGGCCCTCGAAAAACAGTGATCCTTCTGAAACGTGCACGGGTTTATAACCGAGCGAGCGCAGAATACGATCCTGTCCATCAAACCGCTGTTTAGCGGGGTCGAAAGTGCAACATCTGGGCAGGACCACCCACAACGGATGGGAGCACATCTGATCGTTGCGATTCCCGTTTTCGAGCCTCCAGAAGGCCTCACCCTTTGGCCAGTTCTGATAGATGTTCTCTCGAAAATATGGCTGAATTGCCAAGGCATGGAAGCCAATCCCGCAGGTACTGGTCACATCCGCGCCGACCAAGTGCAAAAAGTTCGCAGCGTCGCGGCTGCCGGAATAGGGTCTGGTGTAATCCATCGCCAGGGTGCGTGCGGTCCAGTAGATCTGGACAGCAAACAGGCAGCTCAGTCCGAGTAAAACAAGAGCATATAGCGCGCTTTCAAGTATTGGGCGCTTTCCAGCGTTATCCTCGCCAGGCCATGCGATCCACAGAGCCGTGATCATCGTTATGGTGAGTGCTCCGGAATGCCATAAATTGGCATATACCTTGAAAAAGAAAAGCAGCACCAATGCCGTGGAAAGCACGAAGGGGGGAAAGCACCGGCGGGAGGCGCACCACACTCCGACTACTAACAGAAAAACGACGGACGGAATAGTAGAGCCGAAAAAAGCGAGCGAGGTTTCACGAGAAAGGTTTGGGAGGCCCGAGTTTTCGTTGGCCGGCCGGTCGAACCTTGCGAAGCTGCGGTCGGACGGAGGCCAGTTGACCCATGCGACGAAAGCTAAGATCAGGCAGAACACAACTGCGGCAAGCAGCATTTGTTTTCGCGCGTCTGGCGAAATCTGTCTCCACGACCGGACGGCATACCATGCGCGCGCGGCCATCAAACCAGAAGCAAGCATCACGCCTGTTGCGGAGAGCAGCGCCAATGCGGAAAGCGCGGCAATGAATCTCCACGGACGGCAGTTGGCATCGGCAAAAAAATAGGCTGCCATAAACGCGAACAACGGAAAGAGCACATAGGGACGGGCGACGATTGCATACTGGAATGCCATGAAATATGTGAAGGGGAATAAGACACGAATCCAAAGCGGGAACGGGCTATACCGGCAAAAAAACCAGCATCCGGCGAGCGCACAGATGCCGCCGATCCAACCGATGGACTGATACGGGGGATGAAACCAATGGTTTGCGATCCAAAGGATCGTGAACCACAATGGTGGGTGACCCTCATAAGCAATCTGATGAAAGATGAGGTAGCGGTAGCCGAGATCGCGGCTCAATAACCAGGCTTGCGCCTCATCCGCCCAGGGCTCGTGGTGAGTTATGCCGACTACCAGAAGCGTGGAGTAGGTCGCCAATGTGCCTATCAAGGCGAACTGCCTCCCGACTGAGAGCGGAGATGTCCCCTTTTGCGGGACGGACTCCGATCGCTCTGACCCGGGCGATCCACCCTCGTTAAGCAGGACGCTACTCATAAGGTTTTGGCAATGATAATCCGATTTCCGCCCCATTGGTTTCCCGTATAATCGTTGCAATCATCAACCGTCCCGGCGAAACTCCAAAACCAGCTCAGATGTACCGCGCTGGGGTACCGGCCGCGGCGTTGTGTGGGTTAAGAGGGGTAATCGGATCCAGCATGGGACTTCCCGCTAAGAAACTGATTCGGCTCATGATCGAAAACGATCCCGCCAGCCCGGAGTTCCGGCGCGGGGTTCAGGAAAATCTCGGCCCGCGCCTGGCTTCCGCGCCGGCCGTTCCGGCGAACGAACTTAGCCTCTGGCACGATGTCTTCGTCCAGCAAAGGCTCCCGTGGGGACGCTTCCTCCAATCGGCCGTCCTGCATGGTACCGCGGTCGCGTTGATCTGGGGTCTCTCAATCGCCTGGCTTCGCCAGCAGAAGATCCTGGCGCCCGCGCCATTCGACCGTTCGTCCCTGGTTACGTATTCTCCCGAAGAATATTTGCCGCCGCTCGATACGGGTACGGCCCAAGTTCAGAAGGCTGAGGCTGGAGAACCGGCCTTTGCGAAGCAACCGATCCTCTCCGTTCCGCGCGAGGCCGACAACCGCAGCCAGACGATTGTCGTGCCTCCGGACATCAAGCTGAATAATGACGTGCCTCTGCCGAACATTGTGGCCAACGGGGCGGTCGTTCCTGTTGTTCCGCTTGATGCGACCCGGTCGCTCTCCAAACGCGTGAACGCTCCCGACACGCAGGTAGTCGCGCCCGCGCCCGACGCCAATTTCTCCCGCAACGCGAATCAAACCGCCATGAAATCGGACATCGTTCCGCCCCCTCCCGACGTCAGGCACGATCGCGCGCGCGGCGTCGCGGGACCGGAAACGGCGGTGGTCGAGCCTCCACCCGAGATGGCTGCATCGGCGAAGAGTCATGCCGGGCAACTCAATATTGGTCCGAGCGAAGTGGTCGCTCCGGCGCCGCAGTTGACGGTGGTGGAGCAACATACGTCGGCGGCGCGCGGCCGGGGCGCGAAAGACGGCCTCGCAGGTGGAGTTCAAGCGGTCGGACCTCCGCCCAGCGTCTCCGCGGGTGGCAGCGGCGCGCAGGGACGGCTGATCGCATTGGGCATTCATCCTGTCGCGCCTACCGGACCGGTTGCCGTGCCCGCGGGAAATCGCCGCGGAGCCTTTGCGGCCAACCCGCAGGGCAAGCCCGGCGCTTCGGGAACGCCAAATATTGCGGGATCCAAATCGGGAGATGGATTCAAGGGGCACAGCGGGTCGCTCCCGTCCGGTCTGCATGTCGGAGCTGTTCCCGGCGCGGCCGGTCCCATCGAGCGCAATGGCAAGTCTGCCGGAGATGGAACCGGCACGGCGGACGAGCGCGAGATGGTGAGCCTGTCTCCGTCTGGGACCACGACCGGCGCCAATTCGAACCGTCGCACGGCATCGCCGGTGTCCGACGATAAAGTCACCGACGTCGATCACCAGGTTTTTGGGGACCGCCGCTTTTATGCAATGACCCTGAACATGCCGAACCTGAATTCTTTTACGGGAAGCTGGGTCATCCGCTTTGCCGAACTGCAACCGGATGCCAAGCAGGGGGCTTTGCTGGCGCCCGTTCCCATGGAGAAATCCGATCCCGGTTATCCGCTGGAACTGATGCGCAACGACGTGCATGGGCAGGTCACGCTCTATGCGGTGATTCATTCCGATGGCCGGGTCGGAAATATCCGCGTGCTTAACAGTCCGGATGAACGCCTGAACTCTTACGCCGCCAACGCGCTGGCGCGCTGGAAATTCCTGCCGGCGGAACGATCGGGGAAAGCGGTTGCGCTGGAAGCGGTGGTGGTGATTCCCTTCCGGGTGCGCAAGACTTTCTGAAGATTGGCGGTAGTGGATTTGCCTGCGTAAGCGCGGATGAGGCGAACAGTTTTAAGTCTTTTTTGCGGAATTCACTTTCTCGCCCGGCAGCCCTGCATAGACTTCGGGATTCGCACAGACTTCATAGTAGTGGCGATCTGTCCAGCGGACGACCGATAGATCACGCACATCCACTTGGGCAACCCGGCTCTTGCGCAGCACGAGCCTGCGAAACACGCCGGTGGCCACAGGCACCGTCCCGGTAAAGAACTGGCCCTGGTGGTCCAGCCAAGGGCTGGAGAACTTTGCCGTCTGGAATTCCGCGGTCTCCACTGTGAGCGAGATTTCCTGCTGCAGTTTGTCGAAGGCGGCTTCACTCAGGCAGATTCCGCCCACGTTGTAGTTGATGCGCAGTTCGTCGCCCGGAACTTCCGCCTCCGAGCCTTCCTGGGTATCCCCGAGGTCAAAGCGGTAGACCTGGAACACCCCGCCATCATTCGCAAGCTTCTTGCGCACCCGCTTGTTGCAGGAGGATAGACGATCGCTCTCGTTGATCGCATCGGAGATCATGATGCGATGTTCGCCGTCCATGAGGTAGAGGGGCGGCGCGTCCTGATACGCGATGCCGAGGCCTACTTCCACCGGCGGCAAACCGGAGCGCTGCAGCAGTTCGTTGTAGCCGTGGAGCAGGTTGACAATCTCCCATGCCAACACGCAGGCGCGGCCGACGCTGAGCAGGTTTTCGCCTTCGCGATCAAGCAGCGCAATAATGATGGCATCGCCTTCGAGAAAGACCTTGGTGGCTCCGAATTTCGCCAGCAGCTTGTTGATGGGATCGTAAAAGTTCAGGCTGAAATAGGAAGCGGCGTTCATGCCCTTTTCCATGAGCGAACGCGTCAGGCGCGAAGAATCCCGTATATCGGCCTTGAGGATGACGTGATGCAGCACACGATCCTCCGCGGGCTTCTGTTCCTCGGGAGGCAGGAACTCGTAGAGCATGCCATTGAGCGAGGAAAGTTCGCGAACCCGGCTGTCGGTGATCAGGTTGATACTGTCAAACCCCGCGCTGACGGCCTCGAGGCCGCGCAGGTCACGGTGATAACAGAACAGGTCACGCAAAAGGCGAGCGGCAAACCGGCTCCGCTCCGAGCCCCGGCAGGACGCCACCCGCCCAATCGCGGCAAACAGGCGATCCGATGACAACCGGCCTTCGGCAATGATCGTCTCGACGCGTTCGGCTTCTTCGCGGTCAACCAACGCATTCTTCAGTTGCTGCGGGTTGACTTGGCGGGCATACTCGGTAAGCAGGGGAACCGCCTCGTAGGAGGCTATAACTTTGTGCAGGACGCCTTCGCGCTGCAGTTGCCGCGTCCACAGGTCGAGGCGATCGGCGCGATTTCGATCCTCGGGGGTCGCATCTTCACCACTGCCCGTGCCGACCAGCGCGTTCGCGTTCTCGGGAACATTCAGTGCCTGTTCCAGTTGCTCATCGGTTACGCCCTCGCCATAGCCCAGCTCGCGCAGAAAATCGAGCGCGAACTGCCGCATTACCGGAAAGCGATCGGGATCACGATCGAAATTTCCGAACATATAGTAATGCTCGGCGCACAGGTAATCGTCGCGCCCATCTTCGGTAAGAATGAGCGGGTTCAGCAGGAGGCGATAGCTATCCGCCTGCACCTCGCCCAACAGAGAACGGCGGGTGCGAGCCAGGGTTTCCTTTTCGATCTCGCGAAGCAGGCAGAATACCTCCTGCCCTGCCCGCCGAAGGATGATTTTCTTCCGCACCTGGAATGACGAGACCAGTTCCTGGGTCTGCATCATGGTGGCCTGGCGCACGCCTTCCAGCGATTTCGATTTCGTACGGCACTGTTCGAGAATTCTCGAGAATTGCGCCTGCAGTTCGGTGCGAATAAATTTCAGCACCGCCAATCGCCCAAGCAGGTCAATTGACGGATTGCTCTCGGCCTTGGCACGCGTCAGGATGGACTGATGAATCGTAATCAGAACTGTCTTCAGGTCGACGGGCCCCGGCTTCTTCAGCCTGGTAGCAGCTTCTGGTCGGATGAATTTTGTCTGTGCGACGGTGGGGATTTCAAGCCCGAACAGCGATTCCACCTCGCCAAAGCGGCAGATGTAGCGCCCCAGATGGAAGCTTAAGTCGGCGGTGAGCCGCGCTCCCAGAAAAACGTCGTAGCGCAGGTTGTCGACGCCAAGTTGCAGGTCGCTGAAACCGAGCGCAGGCTGGTAGCGCCGGAGGTCGGGACAGTTCAGCGAATCAGACGTGCGGAGTCGAAAGATTGGGACCTTGGGCATCGGCAACTATCTCGTACATCGCCCGCAAATTGCTGACAGTGCACAACTAAGCAGCAGGCTACCACGTCAAGAGTGGACCCCAAAGTTACTCCGGTGCATGTATGAGTGAAGGGGAAAGTCCCGGACGGTTGTCGATGTTCCCTGCCTCCTGAACACAGGACTTGGATACCCCGGATTTGCCGCCGCTACGATTGAGCTGGTTCTCCCGCGACCGCGGGATCAGTTTTTGGACCCTCAACCAGCGCGGAAGTCGCGCACGTCGTCTCCAGGCTTGAAAATCGGGGGAACCGGGATTTGCTGCTTGACAGCGAGCTTGCGGTTAATCGCCTCGATCTCCTCCTTGACCCAGCCGACGCTGCTTATTTCGATCATGCCGTTTTGTCCGATCAGGAACAGGGTTGGGACATTCGTCAAGCCATAGGCGTTGGAAACCGCGTAGCCATTCGGATCGTCAAGCAGGGTGGCGAAGGTAACACCGTACTCTTTTAGAAAGGCGGCGGTTTCGCTCTTGTTGTTTTGCGAGATGCCCACGATCGTAATTTTCCCGTCGCCGTAGGCTCGGTGAATCCGTTCGAGGAATGGAAGCGTGTATTGACAAGTAGGGCAGGAGATCTTAAAAAATACCGCCAATACGGGCCCGCGCTGCAGGGCTTGCTGCAAGGAAAACTTGCCGCTTTCTTGACTATCAATGAGCCCATCGACAGCAGGCAGGGAAAAGTCAGGGGCTTTGGTTCCGGCCGGCAATGCAGCCATATCTTTTGGACCTCCGAACAGATGATTGAGCCACTTCATAAAGGAAATGCCTCGTTTGGTTAGATGATCCCATCCGCCTTCAGGATTTTCCGGGTCAGGCCTGTTATCGGCAACTGCGGAATCTTTTCGATGGCGACCCACTTGCCTTGGGGGGCCGGCATTGTGACTGGCGCGGTCCAATCCCTCAGCACACGGACGCGATAGTCGGTCACCGTGATGGAATGGCGAAAAGTCCGCCAGAGGGCCTCCGTTGCGGATGCATGTGGAAGTTCTGTCCACTGCGGAAGTTCCCACATTCCCGCCATCAAAGATGCTTTCCTGGGACGTTTGACCAGACGCACGCGCCCGGCGCGCCGCTCCAGCGCGCACCAGATTTCGCGTTTCTCTTGACGGTCAGTCGCCTTCGGCCGAGAAACCTCTCCTCGCGTCACGCACCACTCACGAACCGGACAGACCTGGCAGCGCGGCTCTCGGGGCAGACATGCAGTTGCGCCTAATTCCATCATGGCCTGATTGAAATCCCCCGGCCGCGATTTCGAAAGCAGTTCTTCCGCCCTTTTCCAGTATTGGCTCGCCGTCAGGTTCTTGCCGCTGATTCTCTGCAACACGCGCTCAACATTGCCATCCACGAGCGCGACCGTTTCGGCAAACGCGATGCTTGCAACGGCCGCCGCCGTGTAACGGCCGATGCCCGGCAGTTCCCGCAACTCCTCGGACTTCTCAGGAAAGCGGCCGTCAGCACGTTGCACAATTTCGCGCGCACATTGATGGAGCATCCGCGCTCGCCGGTAGTAGCCGAGTCCGCTCCACGCAGCAAGTACGTTATCTTCGGACGCTTCCGCCAATGCGGCAACGTTGGGGAAGCGTTCGAGAAAGATCCGGTAATGATCGAGGACGGCTGCCACCCGGGTCTGCTGCAACATGATTTCCGAGAGCCAGATGGCATAGGGATCGCTGGTCTTACGCCAAGGCAAATCGCGGCCGTGGCGGTCATACCATGCGAGAAGGGCACGGCGAAAGCGGACGCGATCCGCGCCACCAACAGGGAGTTGCGAAACCCGCGTGAAACTGCGCAAGCCGGATGGGGACCGCCTTAGGAGCTTACGCCCCACTTGAGCTTTCCGGTCGGCTCGCGTCTCTATTGCCTTGGTCTCTGTTGCCTGGGAGCTCGGTTCGATCATCAGGGCTGGTTAACGCTGTGGGCGATGGCAACCCATCCGGCTTTCTGCTGCTGCCACACCGTCATCATGGACTGAGGCGCGCTGGGGAGCATTTGCGAACCGGCAGTTCCGCTCAAAGTAACGGTGTAGGTAACCACGATGGTGCTTCCGTTCAACTCAGTCTTCACGTCCCCCAGCGAATAGTTCTTCAATTGCCACTGGCGGTACTGCGCAAGAGCCGCTTCGCGATCAAGAGTGCGGCCGGACGTCTCGCCTACGTAGTTCGAGGCCAGCATGCGCTCAACTTCGGTCCAGTGAGAGGCTGCGACCTCCTTCCAGAAGACACGCTCCAGGCCCTCGCCTCCGGTTGCCTCCGATATATTGCGCGCGGGATGCTCACCATAGAAGGTGCAGCCCGGCGCGATCATCAATGCGCACACTAACGCGCACAGCATCGCCAGCATCCAAACAAGAGGAATCGGCAGTACTGCGGCTTTCCTCAAACGCATGGCGAGATTGTATCGCGAGCGGGCAAATCTGCCTGCATTGGCAATTGCCACACCAGATTCATACGGATTGACCGCCAGACATGGGCGAACGATAATGAACATGCTCGGCAGCCGCAACACACGCGTGAACCTCAATCTGTTCCCACAGGATGGTTATGACCGAATTCGACCGCAAGGTGGACGACGATTCGACGCGCATCAATCGCTCGGTGGCGAATATCGCCGCAACGCTGGAAAAAGAAACGGCCGAGATGGTGAAGTATATGAACGACCAGGTCGTGCCGTCGGTTCGCACAAATTCGTCCAAAGCGTTGCGCGTGGCGGCCGGGAAGCTCTCGGAGTTCGCGGAGTTTCTCGAGGCGCAAAGCAAGAAAGAGAATCCACCCGGAAAGCCTTGAGGCTCTTCCCTTCCCGTTCCGTCCCGCCGGCTCTGTTGCTCCCATTGCTGGGCGTTTTATTGCTCGCGGGCTGCGGGCATAAGAGAGCTCAAATCGCTGTGCCGCCCCCGCCTGCGTTTCCCCAGGAGAAGCCGGCGCCGGCAAAGCCCGCCGAAACGGCAAGCGGCTCCGAAAAGATCGAAGTTCCCGCCGATGCGAAACCTATCTTCGAACAAACCGGCATCGCCAGTTGGTATGGCGCTCCCTATCACAACCGGCGCGGTTCGAACGGCGAGATTTACGACATGAACGCTATGACGGCTGCGCATCTCACGCTGCCGCTGGGTTCGATTGTGCGGGTCACCAACTTGAAAACCGGGCACTCCGGACTGCTGCGTATCACCGATCGCGGCCCGTTTGTTGAAGGACGCATCATTGATCTTTCTCTCGCCGCAGCGAAGGCGCTCGATGTCTACTTGCCGGGCACGGCGCGGGTCCGCCTCGAAGTTCTGGAGGCACCTTCGGCGCTCGATACCGGTGGACGATGGGCGGTGCAGATTGGCTCCTTTGCCGACGAAAGAGGCGCGGCTGAACTGGCGGACCACCTGCAGCGGCGCTATCAGGCCGCAAAAGTACTGAAATTTCCCAGTCCCACTGGGGATTGGTGGGTGAGGGTACGGGTGCGCGACGACGATCGCCAGCGCGCCCAGGAATTGGTTCGTGAAAACCAGGTTGCCGAGGCTCCTGTCTTTCTGGTCCGGCTGGATTAACGCTTTTTACTTTCCCGCCTTAGTATGTTTCCCTACTCTTTCAATTGGCAGTTACTCATCGCGGTGTTATTGTTTTGAGTCGGCAATAACGTGGCACTCCCGACTTACCGTTCGGGATAATACCCTCCGACAGCAGGAAGTGAGGTTTATGGCTGATTGTCTTTTTTGCCGCATTATCAGCGGCGAAATACCCTCAAGAAAAGTTTACGAGGACGAGCACACCTTCGCGTTCGAGGATCTGAATCCTCAGGGCCCTACGCACGTGCTCGTAATCCCGAAGAGACATATTGCCGGACTGAAGGAAGCGAAACCCGAGGACGCCGAACTGGTGGGACGCTGCCATCTGGCAGCCGCGCAAATCGCGCGCGACCGGTCGATTGAGGATGGATACCGCACCGTGCTCAACGTCGGTCCCAAGTCCGGACAATCCGTCTTTCACCTGCACGTGCACCTGATCGGTGGCCGCGCCTTGCAATGGCCTCCGGGATGAAGTCACGGGAGCGGGTCGCGGCCTCAAC
>Ga0181519_10005331_pt1 | contig 10280 bp, 11 predicted proteins | sample PEATcosm2014_Bin_26_FD_121102 | JGI IMG/M metagenome (GOLD analysis project Ga0181519, IMG submission 121102) | Peatland microbial communities from MTU Mesocosm Facility, Houghton, MI, USA - PEATcosm2014_Bin02_10_metaG | ecosystem: Environmental > Terrestrial > Soil > Wetlands > Peat | place...
ATGCCGCAATCGACGCCGACGCCTCGAATATCGGCGCCATGGCGATAGGGCGTGAGCATCCATTTGCGCGCCTCCGTCACGACGGCCGCGCGTTGCGCTGCCTCTTCAGCAGGGAATCGGCGGACGCCAGTGGCGTTCGCCTCGGCGCGCCCCAAAACTTCGTTCACGATGTTGCTCCTACTTGCCGCCCTTGGCGCTTCCGTTGGTGACGGAGGACAGGGGGCCGGTCATGATCTGCGGCGGCGGCACGAAGGGGAAGCCGCGGAACTGATTGAGGTTGTTGAAGCGGGCCTTGCAGGTGTTCATCGTGTGGTCGCAGCCGTAACTGGCAACGAACGTGTCGCCCGACGCGGGCGCGTAGGGCAGCGGATAGGAGAGGATCAGGGTTCCGTTGCTTACCGCCTTGATCGTCACGTCGGCGCCGGTGTTGGCGCCCGAGGTGAAGGCGATCGTGCCTTGCTGATAATCGGCTGTCGCCGCGCTCCAGACGACGGCGTTTTGCGTTGAGCCGGCGCCGACCGCGCCCGCGGTGGAAAAGGTTCCCGCCGCCAAGCCGCATTGCGCGTCGTAAAGCACGTGCTGGCAATCGGCCTGGTAGACGTTGCGGGGCATGTCGATGTCGAGCAACACTAGATCTGATGAGACGGTGATCTGCGCGCTGGTGCGGCCGATCGAGTCGATCTTCGACACGCGGCCCTTGAACAGGATCACCGAGCCGATCGGCGAGGTCCAATTGCTGAAGAAGACTTTCTCGCGCTGAACTTCGGCGCCGTCGAGCAGGCCCTGCTGCATCGCCTGGAGGAAGGGGATGCCGCCGATCGTGTCGGTCGCGCGCGCAAACAGCGTCACCTGCTGGCTGTCGACGTTCACGCCGCAGCTCGCCTTGTATTTCAGGCCGGCAATCAGCACCGAATTGGCGAGGTAGGTGTAGCCGTTGAGCGAGACGGGCATATCCAGGTCGGTGTAGGTCAGCACCGTGCCCGTCGCGAGCCAGATGGTGAAGCACTCCGCGGTGAGCAGCGGCGCGTCGGAGGTTGGACGCAATGCGTTCAGATAGGAGATCAGCGCGGTGGGAGCGGATTTCATTTCAGCGCACCTGACGGAATTTGAGGCCGTCGATCTTCCACAGACCCGACAGGAAATTTTCGAATTCGGCGACGTCGTCGAGGAAGCGGCACTGGAAGCCGTAGGAGAACGTCGCCGCGATGGTTGCGCCGCTCGTCGGCGCCGTGGTGAAGGCGAGCGTGTTGGGCGCGGTGAATGTGTAGGCGGTGGTCGCGGCGCCGGCGACCGTGACGCTTGCGATGGATGTGACGCTGCTTACGGGTTCGTAATAGCCTCCGATGGCGCGTCCGAGTAGGAAGCTCTTGGTCGCGCCGTCGCCGGTTGCGATGGTCTGGCTGGTCGCGGTGTTGTCGGTTGGATCGACATAGAGGAAGGTACCGAGTTGGCCGTTGCAGGACATCCAGAAGCCCATCAGAGTTTGCAGCGATTGCGCTTGCGCGCCGGCGTTGGCGCCGGAGGAGTCCAGGGCGTCGAAGGACAGTTCGAATTGGTAGAGAGCGTGGGCGTAGAGCGGGACGCGCACTTCGCGGCCCGAGGAATGCGGGGCGACGCGGGTCGAAAAGGTCGGCGTCTTCTTGACGCTCCAGCCTTGGCCGGGAAGGGTCGGAAAGATAGGAAGAGTCACGCGCGCACCGTTGTCAGTTTGAGACTCTTGAGGTTCCAGAAGTCGGCCATGAATTGCTCCAGGTCGGCGCCGTCGTCGGCGAAGCGAGCGAGGTGGGCTGCGGTGAAACTCGCCGTGATGACCGCGCCTGTGGCGGGGGCGGATGCGAAGGTCACGGTCGCCGGCAGGATCGACAGGGCGTAGTTCGCGGACGGCAGCAGTACGCCGTTGACGTAAACGGTCAGGTCGCCGATCGTCGCTTGCACGGTTTCAGTGTAGCCGCCAATTTCCCGGGTCAAAATAAAACTTGTCGTTGCGCCATTGCCTGTTCCGAGCGGCGCGTCGGTCATCTGGGCCAGCGCGTCCGGCGGCGCGAACAGGAACGGCTGCGCCTGGCCCGCTTGCGTCGCGATGAAGGCGATCACCGTTTGCAATTCGGCGAAGTCGGCGTCGCCGCGAAGCAGGTCGAAGGTCAGGTCGATGTCGTAGAGCGGGTTCAGGCGGCGCGATTGGCGCAACTCGCGGCCGGAGACATGGGCGTGGACGCGGGTGAGGAAGCGCGGCTGGTATTTGACGCTCCAGCCTTGGCCGACCAGCGTGGGAAATGTTGCGAAGGTTCCCGGAGCCGGTGGCGCGCCCGGCGCGGGCGGCGCCACGGCGGGGCCCTTGCCCCCGATCCAGTTGCCGGTCGCCCAGTCGTCACCGTCGCCCCAGACGCTGGCGTCGAGCGGAAAGACCGGGAACGGCCGCGCGTCCCAGTTCCAGGCGCAGCAGAAGGGCGTGAAGATCATTGCGACGCCTGAAGCCGACGCCGCGTTGTTGGCGCTCCAGTAATCGTGGATGGCTTGCAACGCGAGATCGGCGAGCGCGTCGTCGCGTTGCGGCGACCAGCCCATGCCGTCCGAACCTGTCCAGAGCGACCAGAATGGCGTGGCGCTTTCGGAGGATTTTGGATCGTAGAAGACGTTGGGCTGGTTGGTGCAGCGGTCGACGGTGGCGAATCCGTATTCGGCGAAGATGATGGGCTTCGATTGCGGCGCCCAGGCGGTGGCGGGGCCGTGGGGACTCCAGCCGGTTCCGTCGCCGTTGTCGTAGATCGCTTGATGGGTGTTGTTCCACCACCAGCGCAGGCCTTTGCGCGTCAGCAATTGCTGGTTGGCGGCGAAGGGGTGGCGTGTTTGCGTGACGCGGTCGCCGAGCGGCAGTGTGCAGCGCTGGTCGGTGCCGAGCGGGTCGAGGCCCATGCCGCCGCTGGCGCTGTCGTTGTAGTACCAGTTGTAGCCTTCGCCGCCCTCAATGTTGGCTTGAAGATAGGCGGCGTTTTGCAGGGAGGGTTGGCCTGGCAGGCCGAGGCCGTTCATGGCCGCGGTGGACGGCGGCCAAACTTGGGGGGCGGGAGCGTTCCAGTTCTGGCAATCGAGGCCGCCGTCGTCGAGCGTCCAGTCGGACAGCGGTAGGTAATTGTCGAACGAGACGACGTCGATGTTTTGCGACGCGAACAGGGAGTCTAGATGCGGCCATTGGCCGTTGGCGTTGGCGTGCTGCCAGCCGTTCCAGCTCGACCAGTCCGGCGAATAGGCGATCAGGTTCTTGTTGTCGGCGAGGTCGCGCGTGAGGCCGGCGGCGTCGAAGGTTGCGCGTGTGTCAGCGGCGAGTTGCGTGAGGCCAGCGACGAAGGGGTAGTCCCACTGCGCGTGGCCGTTGGCGTCGGTGGTGGCGGCTGGCGTCCAGTTTGGGCCGCGTAAAATTTCGAGGCCGCGCAGTTCCGAGCCGATCAGGAACAGATCGACGCCGCCCGCGACCACGCAGAGATTGGCGTAGTGCAGGATGAAACGGCGGTAGGTGAAATCGGTCGGGGCGCCCGAATAGGCGACGGTGAGATTGGCGGTGTCGCGCGCGAACTGCGAGGGTGTGGCGGCGCCGAGGAAATTGGTGACGGTTTGCGTGGTCGTTGCGTTGAGGTCGCTGTTCAGGCCGATGCGGCCGCGCCAGGGTTTTCCCGGCGCATCCATCAGGATGAAGGGATAGAAGATCACGCGCAGGCCTCTCGCGCGCAGATCGCGGATGCAGCGCACGATGCTCTGGTCGGAGGGCGTACCGCCGTATGTGGCGGAGCCGTTGGTCGATGAGATCGGAATCAGGCCCGTCGCGTTTTGCGTCAGACCTGAGACTTGCCAGTTCGCCGAGCTCCAGGCGTTGTTGGCGAAAGTCTGGAACGCGCCACCGATGTAATTGGTCGAGGGATAGATCTGGCAGGTCGTCGCGTCGGTGGAATTGCCGAACCAGGCGCAGACCAGCGCCACCGTCCGGCATTCGGGATGCCCGGCCTGGAGCTGGTCGAGCGCGCAGGAATAGTCGGTTTTTGTTCCGCCCGGAGCGTAGTAGCAGTTGATGGGCGAAAGAGATGTCGCGGTGATTTGTTTGCCTTGCGCGGGAAGCGTGTCGTAAGTGAATTCGCCGGTCGCGGGGAGGAGGCAGAGGCCGAAGAGCTGCGCCATTGTTTAGGTCGCCAGATTGCGTAAGCCGAGATGATCGCCATTGCGGACAGCCTGGCTCATCGCCTTCATGATCTGCCGCGAATTGTTGCCGAGCCAGTTTTTCACGGAAGCCGCGTCCATGGCGGAGACGTTGAGATGAACGTGGGTGTCGCCGCCGCTTGCTTGCTGTCCCGCGCCATTGACCTGATTGCTCAGCATGGAGCGGAAGGCGCCGGCTTCGGCGGCGGGCATGACCAGTTCGTTTTGATGCACCATGGCGAGCTGATCCTGCGGGATCGACCAGGCGCCGATGTCGAAGGCCGCGACCGACATGACCGCGCCCTGCGCGGCGGCGGCAGGGCCGGCGGCTGCCGGGCCCATCACGGGAGAGAGGAAGCCGAAAACGCCGGCGAAAGTTTCGGAAGCCGAAGCGGTGATGCTGTGCAAAACCGAAGAAAAGATCGACGCCTCCTCGCCGGCGGCCTCGGCGCCCGAAACGCCGGTGCGCGCTGCGGCGCCCGCTGTCGCCGCGGCGGTCTTCTGGCCTTCGCCCGTGACCGAGAGCGCGACGAGGGCGAGCTGTTTTTTCGCCCAGTCGGCGACGACGTCGACGCCCATCTTGACGAATTGCGACACCACCGCTTGTGTGAGCGAGTTCAATGTCTGTTGAAGGTTTTTCGTGCCCATGATCATGCCGCTAAGCGAGGATGAAAACGACGACGACATCGAGTCGATCATGTGGTTCCACGGCGCGACCATTTGCTCGGTCGATTGCAGCATCAGGCGCTGGTTGTCCGACGCGTATTTCTGATCGAGCTGCAGCATGCGGTTGAGGACCGCCTGGCGCTGCACAAGACTCATGTCGCCAAGCTGCAGTTCCTTCTGCAGCATCGCGCGCGCGGACTCATATTCCGCGTCTAGCGCCGCGCGGCCGGCGGCGAGGCGCTCGCCCGCGCTCATGATCTTGAGTTTCGTCAACGCGCTGTAAAGCGCCTCCTTCTGCGCGAGCGCGCTGCGCTCGGCGGAGATCTCGCCGTTGATCGCCGCGAGGCTGGCGCGGGCGACTTCCTGCTGCGACGCCCCGGACGCGCGCGCCATGTCGTTGATCCTGGCGAGCGCGGCTGAGGCGCCGGCGCCGAAAGCCGCGAAGCTTTGCTGCGACTTGTCGATCGCAGCCGAGGCCTGTCCGACTCCCGCCGGCAATTGCGCAAGGGCGGCCGAGACGCTCGCGACGCCGTCGAGAAAGCCCGAAGCGTCGGCGCCGAAGGAGATTGAAACGCTGGAATCCGCCATGCCTGTCCCGAATGGTTGTTAGAAGCGGCCGGTGGGAAACAGGGCGCGCAGGACGCCCTGCGAATCCTTTTCCGGCTGTTTTTGCGGGCGCCAGACGCCCATGCCGGCCGCGATTGCGGACAGCAGGGCGGCTGGCGGCGGGTTTTCGCGCCAGTAGGCGTTGCGCGCGAGGATGCGCGCAAAGGTGAGTTCGCATTCCAGCGCGTCGGTCCAGGCTTCCCCGGACATCTGGCAGTAATGGGCGACGATCCGGTCGAAATCCGGAGCGCCCTCGCCTACTCCCCCGGCGCGGTCTCGGCGGGTGCGAACAGGCCCGTCTGCCTCGCGATGATCGCGAGCGCGCCGGCGAGATCGGCGAAGCCCGCTTCGAGATCGAGCACGTCGTCGCGGGTGAGATCTGGATGGGCGCGGGAGATGCCGGCGTGGACGACATCGATCATCAGGTCGAGGTCGTCCTGTTCGAGCAGGGCCGCGCCGAGGGGGTCGCCGGCGGCGATGCGAGCCTGGATGGCGTTGAGGCGCGGCAGCAGTTTCAGCAGGCCGGGAATGACGGTGCGCGCCTGGCGCAGCGAGAGCGCGGGAACGAAGAATTCCCGGCCGCCCAGAGCCGCCACCGGGGCGTGGGCGCAATCGATCTTCGAATCAATTCGCATGTCAGACCGCCGTGTTGATTTCGCCGATGTTGTTCGCCACGTTGGCGAAGGCTTCGAAATCCAGTTCGGGAATCGTGAAATCCTGGTTCTTGGAGGCGATGCTCAGTTTGGTCGAGACGCAATTGTAGAGGCGCAGCGACCATTGGGCGCCGGCGACGTTGGGATTGGTCTGGTAGAAGTCGATCTGGAAGGTCGGGGCGACGCCCATGAGCTTGTTTCCCATCACCGCGCGCGAGCCGCTGCCGGAAGACGTCTGGGTGTAGGAATAGGAGACCAGGATGGCCTTGCCGGAATCGCCGGACGCGAACGTGTAGACGCCGGCCGAGAGCGTATACTGGCCGACGGCGGGCGTGGTGGCGACGCGGGTGAGCGCCAGTCCGCTCGACGCGTAGACCACGCCGAGATCGGCGTCGAAGGCCGAGGCGTTGACCGTCGTATAGGTGTAGGGCGAGGAGGACGCGACCGAGCCGGCTTCGTTGTAGGCCCAGAGCTTTTGGCCGGCGTTCAGCGTCTGGCCGAAGAAGCAGTTGTTGTAGAGCGGGCCGTCGATGTTGGCGAATTTCGCCTTGCCGGTGATCTTGCCCTCGCCGCGGGCGAAGGCGATCGGGAACTGATACTGGCCGAACAGCTGCTTCGAGGAAAAGCTGAAATCGAGCGAGACGTCCTGGAGCGCGCCGAACTGCACCGGCGTCGCGTTGGCGCCGGACGGCGTGGCGATGAGAACACCCGAGCCGAAAGCGACGGAAGTTGTGTTCGACATGGATCATGGCTCCTTTTGAATGGGGCGTGTTTGCGCGTCAGGGCGCGAAGATTTTGATGGGCACGAGCGCGAGGCCCTGGCCGTCGAGATCGCCGGGGTCCTTCACGATGCGGCCCTCGATGCGACAGTGATAGACGAGGCCGCCGAGGGTCTGGCGGTCGGCGCCGGGTGGCGGCGCGAGCGCGAGGTCAAGCGCGTCGAGCGCGACGTTGAGGTCGCGCGCGGGAATGCTTTGCGGATCTTGGCCCGCTGAAATGTAGATGAACAGATCGACGTTGAGCGTGGTCTTGCCTGGCAGGCTTTCCGACGCGAAGGCTGTGGCTTCGGCGTGTTCGGTGACGAACAGGGCGGGCTGGTCGGCGCTGGCGACATCGCTCCACAGCTTGAGCCGGCGCGAGAGCGTGGCCCATGTGTTGCAGCCGTTGATCGGCGCCGAAAAACTCGCTTGCGCCAGTTGCAAGCACAGCGCCTCCATGATGGTTTCGCGCGCGTTCATGGGCTGTCCTTTGCGCGCTGCGCGACCTCGGCCAGGGTGTCGCTGAGCGCTTGCTGGATGTCTTCGCTTCTCTCCGCGAGAGCGGAGCGCATGTAGGAGCGTTCGGGAATGAGCGATCCCGGATGCTGGACACGGCGCGCGAAAAACTGCTTGCCGTTGAACATGAAGGCGAGCGCGCCGGCTTTGTCGGGGATGATTTCGTGCGCGGCGGTCTTGCCGCCGTATTCCTGGATCGCGTCGTAGGGCGCGCTGCCGTCGGCGGCGATTTCGACGCCGAACGCGGAGTCCTGGTTGTCCTCGTTCAACTGGATGGAGTTTCGCAAGGCGCCGGTGCGGGCGTTGAGCACGCCGCCGCTCAGGTTGACGCCGACGATCTGGGCGAAAATTTCCTGCGCCAGCGCGTCCAACTTTTCGGCGAGCGCCGCACGCAGGTCGTCGGGGAGCGCGGCCAGTCTGGCGGAAAGCTCCGCCTGGCCTTCGAGGCTGATTTGCAGCATGTCAGTTGGAGATGATGCGCGCGAAGCTGCGCAGGCCCTGCTGAACGTAGTCCGGCATGGCGGTGATGCGATAGGCGGCGGTTTCCTGACCGCCGAGACTTTTCGAGGTCGCGCCGATCCGGTCTCGGTAGCGGTAGCGGTCGGCGGCCCATTCGAGCGCGCACGAGGCGAGGTCGTGCGGCACGTAGCCGTAGGTGATCAGAACCTGCGCGCCGGAGTCGGCGGACGCGAACAGATAATTGCCGAATGTGTCGACAACATATTGCCCCTGAGCCGGTTCGGAGGCGACCGGCGTGAGCGCCGCGCCCGACGACGCGTAGGTGACGCCGCAATCGACCGCGAAGGGACCGTAGGGCTGCTCGGCGGCGATCCTTGCGTCGGGTGTGGCGTTCGGAACCGTCTGCGGCTCCTCGCTGATCTGATAGCCGGCGCGATACTGGACGACGACATTCTGCCAGCCGCGCGGAAAAAGGCCGCTGCGCAGCATCAGCAACTGCATGGCGCCGGGGGGATCGTCGTCGCCGGGTTCAAGCAGCCAGCCAAAACTGTGGCCGTCGGTGGATTGCGGGATCGATTGGCCGTCGATGCTCACCGAACTTATGGAGACGACGGGCCAGTTGCGCAACTGGATGCGGTTGCGGCCGTTGCCGTCGAAAATGTCGGTGACGTCGCGCGGCAACACGAAGGCGCGATTGAGCCAGGTGCAGATCGCGCGGCTGATCTGGCCGATCATGCTGGAGAGCAGGATGTCGTCGGCGCTGGACTGTACGCCGAGATGGGCCTTCAGCGCGGTCAGGGAAACGAGATCGCCTTGCGCCATGGTCAGTCAGCTTTCCGCTTGTTTCGGTTTTTCGCGGGCGACGACTCGGCGTCCGCGGGCGCCGGGACGCAACCGTGGACGAGGAGATCGCTGGCGAGAGTTTCGGCCGCTTCGAAAAGTCCCTGGGCGTCCGGAACAATGTCCTCGCCCGCGCAGGACAGCGCGGTGACGTCGGGAAGAGCCTGAAATTTCATTGGTCGATCCATGGAAAGATGGAAAGGCGGCGGGGCCGCCCCCATCCCTTGGAATGATCCTCGGGACGAGGGCGTGGGAATCGGCGGCTGACGAAGATCAGCCGTTGCCGATATTGGTGATGACCGACATGGACGGCGGGAAATAATGCTGCAGCACTTCGTCGGCGTAGACGCCGTATTCGTAACGGCGCGCGCGCAACGGCCATTCGATCTGGTAATAATCCTGGCGGGTGCGCATCTGGATGACGTTGCCGACGTTGGCCAGCGGATAGGGCAGCTGGCGCGTCAGGAACAGCATTGTGCCCGCGGGCATGTTGGGATGGACCTTGATGTCGAGCGATTTGGCGCCGGCCATCGAATATTTGTTCTTGTAGGTGGTGGCCATCACACCGCCGGCGAAAGCCTGGTTGGTGGCGTCGAAGATGAAGCGCTGCGCCGCGCTGGTGCCGCCGGCGAGAATCTTCCTGGAGATGTTCAACGCTTCCTGCGAGGAGACCCAGACCTCGTCGGGCGACAGGCGATAATTGTCCCAGTTGGCCTTGAGCACGTTTTCAATTTCGACGATGCCGCCAGCGCCGTCGGACGTGAGCGGCGTTCCGGTTCCGGCGACGCCGTTGGGTTGGGTCACGATCATCGAGCCGGAGCCGGAGATGAAGGCCTGGGAGAGCAGGCCGTCGAAGGCCAGTGCATTCGAGGACCAGTCGGCGGCGGGCAGCGAGGCCGCCGTCTGCGTTCCCGTCGCGGTCGCGGTGATGACCACCGAATTGATGGTGGTGATGGCGCCGAGGACTTCCGAACCGGCGACGCCCCAGAACCAGGCGTAGCCGGGGGCGCCGGCCTTGACGGCGACGGAGGCGCTGACGGAGCCCGTGGGGCCGGTGACGCTGACGGTGGAATTGGCGGATTTCTGCGCCGCGCCGCCGCCGAACGTGTCGGAGCTGCCATCGGCGTTGGTGCGGGTGATCGAGGCCTGGATGCCGTTGACCACCGAGGCGTTCATGAGGCCGTCGAGCGACAGGGCGACTGCGATGACCGACAGCGTCGACGTGGCGAGCGAACCGCCAGTGGTCGAGGCAGCAAGCGTCGGCGTCGCGGTGGCGCCCAGCGCAAGCGAATTGTTGCCGCCGAGGATCATCGCCTCTTCGCCGATCATCAGGGCTTCGAGGCCGGTCTGGGCGGCGAGCGCCCGGAGGTCGTCAAAGCCCTGGCCGGCGTATTGCGCTTCGAAATCGACGCTGGTTTCGATGCCGAGGCCCTTGTAGTTGGCGACGTAATCCTTGGTGGTCATGGCGGCGACGCCGCCGCGGTTGCCGCCGGAGACGCCGATGCGCAGGCCGGAGGAATTGATGGCGGTGATGGCGCGCCAGGCAGCCTGCACGCCGCCCTTGCCGGAGACGCGCGGGATCGAATTGCGCAGCGGC
>Ga0181519_10005333_pt1 | contig 10280 bp, 9 predicted proteins | sample PEATcosm2014_Bin_26_FD_121102 | JGI IMG/M metagenome (GOLD analysis project Ga0181519, IMG submission 121102) | Peatland microbial communities from MTU Mesocosm Facility, Houghton, MI, USA - PEATcosm2014_Bin02_10_metaG | ecosystem: Environmental > Terrestrial > Soil > Wetlands > Peat | place...
CTTCATCCCCTGGAGCTTCCAGCCGAAAAACACGGCCCTCGGCGGCCGCGGCTGGGACGAAGCCACTTCTGTCGAATATCTCAAGGTCCTCGCCATCGCGCGCCTTTACCTCGACAACATCGAAAACGTGCAGGCCAGTTGGGTCACGCAGGGATTGAAAGTGCTCGAGCTGGGACTCCATTTCGGCGGCAATGATGTGGGCTCGGTGATGCTCGAAGAAAATGTCGTTCGCGCGGCCGGCACTTCGAACTGCACCACTGAGGAAGAGCTGCGCCGCATCATCCGCGACGCCGGTTTCAAGCCAGTCCAGCGCGACACGCTCTACCGGACGATGTTCCTGAACTAAGCACGGCGCTCGATTCAGCGGGGTCCAATGGTTCATCTGATTGGCACAGATCACTTCCGAGCCCAGAGAAAGATGCGCGGACTTGACCCGACGGAGATTCAACGGCACTACCGGTCGGTGGTGGAATCAGCCATCCAATCCATCCATCCGGACCTGCTCGCGGAAGAAGATCATCCCAGCCATCTTTCCGGGGATGGCGCCGAATCCCTGCTTCTCCCCATCGCGCAATCTCATGAAATCCGGCATCTTTTTGTGGAAGCGGACCGCGCCACGCAGAAGAAACTGGGCTATAAGACTGTCGACGTGATCAAGGAACTCCTGATTGCACGCGGCGATCCGTCCGCGATTGCCGCCAGCGCCCACAAGATCGCGCATCAGTTCCCCATCCGTGAAAGATTCTGGCTGGCGGAGATTGGCAAGACTGGCGCTGGAGAAGTCCTGCTTGTCTTCGGCGATCTTCATCTGACGACATTGACCGAATTGTTGGCGAGCGAAGGCATTCCCTACAGCATTTTCGCGGAGCGAGTCGGCGTCGACATCGCGAACGACCCCGAATACGTGGCACTGCAGTACGCGAAAGAGTGCAGTATGTTCGGCAACACCGATTGCTTCTGCCTGAAGAACTAACCGGTCCGCAATCGGCCCGCGACAACGAAACCGCACACGCGCATGAGTTGAAGCGCCGATCTCGTCGGCGCCGAATCGGAACGGGACGCGCTGCCGGCAAGGACTGGCCCTGTCGCCCAAGGTTTTCTCATCTCCTTTTCGCGAGGGGCGGGGCGCAAACCTGTCGGTGGGCTCTTTACCGGGGTGGAACTGAAGCAGGTGCGGCGGCAGCGAAAAAGGGTGTGCGGCCCTCAAGGGAACGCCGGTTTTTCCGGCAGCGCTGCCGCCGCTCTGGGGAGTGCACTGGCCCCAACGCTAGGATCCAGGCGCAATGGAATACTGAGCGATATTGACCACTTTGCCGCTTTTTTCGAAGCGCCCGGCCTACGCAAATCATCTATTTTTGTGAGATGACACAAACTGCTTCGATTTCTCTCCGCACCCTTAGCAACTCTGACTTACAGCTCACCCCGATCGGCCTCGGCACATGGGCCATCGGCGGGGGCGACTGGGCATCATCCTGGGGCCCCCAGGACGACGCGGACTCCACGGCCGCCATTCATCGAGCGGTCGATCTGGGCGTCAACTGGATTGACACCGCGGCCATCTACGGGCTGGGCCACTCCGAGGAGGTGGTCGGGCGAGCCGTCAAATCCCTATCGCGCAAGCCCTACATCTTCACCAAATGTTCGCTGCGCTGGAACGCCGATCGCTCCATCTACAACTCGCTCAAGGCCGCGTCGCTCGCCGAAGAGGTTGAAGCTTCGCTCAGGCGCTTGCAGGTCGACACCATCGACCTCTACCAGATTCACTGGCCCAATCCCGACAGCGAAATCGAAGAAGGTTGGGAAGCCCTGTCGCGAATGCGCGAGCAAGGCAAGATCCGCTGGATCGGCGTTTCAAATTTCTCCGTCGACCAGATGAAACGCGCCATGAAGATCGCGCCCATCACCAGCCTGCAGCCGCCTTACTCCATGCTGCGCCGTGCCATCGAGGCGGAAATTCTTCCCTTTACGCTGGCCAACGGCATCGGCGTCATCAATTACTCGCCCATGCTTTCCGGCATGCTGACCGGCAAAATGACCGCGGAGCGCGCGGCACATTTGGCCCCCGACGACTGGCGTCGCAGGAACAAGGAATTCAATGAGCCGCGCCTGAGCCAGAATCTGCGCCTCGTAGACCTGCTGCGCGAAATCGGCAGCGCGCACAGCGTAAGCCCAGGCGTAGTGGCCGTGGCCTGGGTGCTGCACAATCCAGCCGTCACCGCGCCGATTGTGGGCGGCCGCAGCGCAAGCCAGGTGGAAGATACCGCTGCTGCGCTCACCTTCCGTTTGGCCGAGGAGGAATTCGCAAGGATCTGCGCGTTTCTGGCTACAATGCAGCCGTGAGGCCGCTCCGCCTCACGCGCATAGAAGCAAAAACCCCGGCCGAAGCCGGGGTCTTTGTTTGAAGGAAAATCCCGATTACATCGCCGCGACGAAGTCCGGAACCATGACGGCCGCGTTCTCCTGCAGCAACTGCGTCATGCGGGCGGCCATGCCGGTGTAAATTGAGGCGGCGCGGAATGCATTCACGCGAACCCCTTCGCTGGCATGACGGAATGCATATTGCCCCAGGGCTGTCAGCACGCAAACTCGAATCTGCATCGCGTCACTATATAAGGTCTCGATCAGCAGCCGATCCACGCCTTCGCAGTTCTTGGCGGCGAAGCCTGCCATCTCCTGCATAACCCGAGCGTTCTGGTACATCACCCACAGGCCCTTCGGGCCTTCCATGCGCTGCCATGCATCTTCAGGAGTGGCGCTCAAACCTTCTTGCCACAGGAAATGGTCGCTCAACTCGCGAGCGCTCCACTCGGGCCTGAGCCGGGCCATCATCGATTCCCATGACTGCGAACTGCGGCGTTGCGCGCTCTTGCGCAAACGCAACAGAACCATCGCGATCGCAACCACGGAAACGATTTGGAGTACAAGCAATGCCATCTAACCAATCCCCAAAATCAATTTATACGGCAACTGCTAATTCTGTGACTCAACCCGGAACATTTCTCTGTACACCAATACTTGTAGCAGAAATCAAGTCGCTTGTCTGCGCCAAAAACGTGTTTCAAATAACCCTTTAGTGGTATAAATTCCCATCCGTTCGGACAGTGCGCGAAGGTAATGGATCGTGTTGCGCAATCGCATCTCTCCGCTTGATTCGCTGTCTCACGCGGCCAATCGCCGCGCCCAAAGTCTTCCACTACAATGGAATACAGAAAGAATTCCCCACGAAGGAGCGATCACAAGTGCTCGAGCGCACGTTCAGCATCATCAAGCCGGACGCGGTTGCCGCTGGATCGAGCGGCGCCATCCTGGCCGAGATTGACCAGGCCGGTTTCCGCTTTGTCGCCATCAAGAAGGAATCCATCACTAAGCGCGAGGCCGAAGGCTTCTACGCCGTCCACAGCGCCAAACCGTTCTTTTCGAGCCTTACCGACTTTATGTCTTCGGGTCCGCTCTATCTCATGGTCCTGGAAAAAGACAATGCGATTGCCGATCTGCGCAAGTTGATGGGCGCCACCAATCCCGCCAACGCCGAAGAGGGAACTATCCGCAAGAAGTTCGCTCAATCTCTTCAGGAGAATGCTATCCACGGCTCCGACGCAAAGGAAACCGCGGCCTTCGAGATCGCCTATTGGTTCGCCGGCTACGAGCTGATCTAGCCAGCGACACTGACGTTCGGGCTTGCTCACGGAGGATGGATCGGCTATGGCCGCAAACGACCACCAACTCGCTCGGCTGTTCCTCGATTCCTCGCGGACACAGCTTCTCGCGCAGTATTTGCCGCGGCTCAGGGAATGCGTCGCGCCTCTCACCGCCGAGCAAGTCTGGTGGCGGCCCAACGATGCCTCGAACAGCATCGGAAATCTACTGCTCCATCTCGACGGCAACGTGCGCCAATGGCTGGTTACGGCATTCAACAGCAATGACGACGAGCGCAACCGTCCGGCCGAGTTCGCTGCGCAGAGCGGTCTCTCAGCCGCCGACCTGCTCGCCCGCCTCGGCGCTACGCTTGACGAAGCTGCCAAAGTCCTCGAGCGCCTCACCGTAGACGAACTGCTCGCGCCCTACGAAATTCAGGGCTACCATACACGGGGCCTCGACGCTATCTACCATGTCGTCGAGCACTTCGGCATGCATTACGGCCAGATCCTGTACATCACCAAGAGCATGCTTGCTAAAGACCTCGGCTTCTATAAAGAATTGAATAAGACCGGCCGCGCTTCGTGAAAGCTCCGCGTTGCCGGATTCAAGGACGTCGGGCGACGGCCACGCGGGGAATGCCTTGCAAGTCGCAAGTGAATTCGATCCCGGTGAACCCGGCGCCGGCGAGGAGTGCCTCGACCGCCGGCTGCTGGCCGAAGCCGATCTCAAGCGCCAGATAGCGCTCGTGAAAGAGCGCGTCAAACGCAGCGGGAATCAGCCGGCGATAGATTGCCAGGCCGTCGGCTCCAGCAAACAGCGCCCGCGCCGGTTCGAAGTCGCGCACTTCAACCGAAAGCGAATCGCGATCGGCCTCCGCCACATAAGGCGGATTCGAAATGACGAGATCGAAGCGCCGGCCGGCAATTGGCGTCAGCAGATCGCCTGCGCGGAAGGATGCGCGAGCCTCTACCCCATGGCGTTTCGCGTTGGTTCGCGCCACTCTCAGAGCCGGTGCGGCGACGTCCGTCGCATGAATATCCGCGGCGGGCAGGCTGCTAGCCAGTGCCACGGCAATCGCTCCCGATCCGGTGCCTACGTCCACGATGCGCTGCTGCTTGAACCCGCGCGCAAGCTCGATCGCCTTTTCCACCAGGTGCTCGGTCTCTGGCCGTGGGATCAGCACGTCGCGATTGACCTTGAAACTTAACCCGTAGAACTCCGCCTCGCCCGTGATGTATTGGATCGGCTCGCCGGCGCGGCGGCGTTCGACACATGCGCGAAAATCAGCAGTCGAATGAGCCGGTAGGGTTTCGTATTCATGCGCAATCATCCAGGCCAGGTTTATGTCTAACGCATCCTCTCTCAGCGCGCAGAGCAGCAGCGTCTCTGCATCGCGGCGCGCGCGCTCCGCGTGCGGCCCCTCAACCAGCGAGCTTTCTGCCTCGGCCAGCAGGATGCGAATTGTCTCTGAGTCACCTGGGTTCGGCTGCATAAGAAGCGGACGCTCGCCCTAAACAGGATAGCGTTCAAGCTCGATGCACTGGCGGGCCACCGCCCGGCTCAACGCCACCGCATTCCCGGGAGTAGCCCGGGCCAGCCGCCGCAGAATGGCCAGCTGCGTACTCAGCGCGTCGCCTTCGCCGCAGGCCGCAAGCACCCGCCGCGCCGCCTGTTCCGCCAGCGCAATGGCTTCATCCGCCAAAAGGCCCGTCATGGCCGCCGCAACCTCAGCCGAGCTGCGTCCCGTGCGTGCCATCTTCTGCGCGCGCACCAGCGCCGACTCCAGCGCATACGCCTGGCTGATCATGTCGGCCAGGTCGGCCATAATCTCCTGCTGCTCTTCCAGGCCTGTCATAAACCTCTGGCTGGCCACGCCCGCCGCGAACAGCGCCATTTTCTTCACCGCGGCCAGCACCGCCGTCTCGTGCGCCAGCGGCTGGCCAGCATCCGCATCGCCGCCGAACGTGGGCGGCTCCATCACTTCTTCCATCACGCGCTTGATCGCCGCCAGCAGCGGCAGCTTCCCGCTCATCGCGCGTTTCATCATCCATCCCGTGATGATCAGCCGGTTGATTTCGTTCGTTCCTTCGAAGATGCGATTAATCCGCGCGTCACGGTACGTCCTCTCCGCCGGATACTCTTCCACGTAACCGAATCCACCCATCGTCGCGATCAGTTCGTCCGCAACCAGCGTGAGCATCTCCGAGCCGTAGACCTTCAAAATGGAGCACTCCACGGCGTATTCCTCAATGCTCCGCGGAACATCGACGGCCTGCGCGAGCCCTTCGCTGCCAGGCCCAGCGAGCTTTGCGTCAATCAGGCCGGCCGTGCGGTACACCATGCTCTCCGCCGCATACAATTGCGCTGCTGCCGATGAAATCTTGCGCTGGATCAGGCCAAACTCGGCGATTGACTTGCCGAACGCGCGGCGATCTTTCGCGTACTTAATCATTGCGGCCAGCGCGTGCCTTGCCCCGCCAACGCAGGCCACTCCAAGCTTGAATCGGCCCACGTTCAGCACGTTGAACGCAATGTGGTGGCCCTTGCCGGCCTCGCCCAGCAGATTTTCTTTTGGAATCCGGCAATCCTGCAGGATCAAAGGACATGTCGACGAGCCGCGAATTCCCAGCTTGTGCTCCTCGGCGCCCACAGTGAGTCCCGGCGTGTCGCGCTCGATCAGGAACGCGGAAAACTTCTCGCCGTCAATCTTTGCGAAGACCGTGTAGAGCCCCGCAGTACCCCCATTGGTCAGCCACTGCTTCTCGCCGTTCAGAATGTAGTGCGAGCCGTCCGCGGTGAGCGTCGCGCGGGTGCGAATGTTCATGGCGTCCGAACCCGAGCTCGCTTCAGACAATCCATACGCGCCAATCCACTCGCAACTCGCGAGTTTGGGCAAGTAGCGCTGCTTCTGCTCTTCGGTCCCATACCACACCAGCGGTAAGGTGGCGATGCCGATGTGCGCGCCGAACGCTGTCGAAAAGCTGGCCAGTACAGAGATGTGGTCGGTGATCAGCGTCGAGCCCACCTTATCCATCCCCAGCCCGCCGTGCTCCTCGGGAACGTCGACCGCGGTGAACCCCAGCTCGGCGGCCTTGCGCAGTATCGCCGGCATTGCGCCCGGCTCTTTTCGCTCGATCGCCGTCACGCGCGGCAAAATTTCTTCGCGCGCAAATCTCTCCGCGGTGGCCGCGATCTGGCGCTGCTCCTCGTTCAGGTCTTCGGGAGTGAAGATTTCTTCCGGCGCGCGCGATTCGAGCAAAAAGCTGCCGCCCGCGGCGGCAACAATAGGGGATGCGGCGATAGCGTCCATTGGCTTCAGGGGCCTCCTTGCAATACGTCCCCGACAGGCGAGCCTAATGCGCCAACCTTACGCCAGCGCCTTAAGTCTCCGCAACCCGACGCAATCGCCTGGACCTAGCGCGTCGACTCGAACAGGAACCACGCGCGCCGTTCTGCTTCGTCGATCCACACTTCGATCAAACTCGTGGTCGCGTAGTCGTTGGCATCGGACGCGACCTGGTGCGCCTCGCGCAGGCTATGCGCCAGCGCTTTGTTGTCGGCCTGGAGTTCCTCCAGCATGCCGTGCGCCGGAACAAACTCGTAGTCGTTGTCGGCGATGCGCTGCAAGCGAGCAATCTGCCCGATGGAGCGAATCGTCTGCCCGCCAATCTTGCGCACGCGCTCGGCAATATCGTCGCTGATTTTGAAGATCTGATCGGCCTGCTCGTCGAGCAGCAAATGATAATCGCGGAAATGCGGTCCGCTCATGTGCCAGTGAAAGTTCTTGGTCTTGATGTAGAGAGCAAAAACGTCCGCCAGAAGCGGATTCAGCGCATCTGTCAATTCCTTCACCTGCTCAGGCGTGAAGTCATCCGGATTGCTTGTCTTGGCCGCCTTATTTGATTCGGTTGCGTGGGTTGGCATGAAACCTCCATCGCCGCAAACGGGTATCCGCTCACCTTAAACCGGAGCTTGGCGTCTGGGCAATACACCAGTTGGATGCGGGCTCGCGAATAATGGTTCGCGCAATTCTAACTGTGGAAATCGGAAGTTGTTCTGATCTTCACAAAAGCAGAAGGGGCGCATGCGGATACGCCGCCTGCGCCCTTTCTGCCGGACTATATATATTCCCCGAATTTAGACTTTCACCGCCGGGTGCGCTGCGTAGTGCAGCAGAACGGCGACCGCGCAGCTCACCAGCCGTGTTTCTGCCGAATCCGCCCGGCTGGTCAGTATCGTAGGCACGCGCGCGCCCAGCACGATCCCGGCCAGTTGCGCTCCGCCCAGGTATTCCAGTTGCTTGGCCAGCATGTTGCCGCTTTCGAGGTCGGGCACAACCAGAATGTCGGCCTGGCCCGTCACCGGCGAAACCAGTTTCTTGATCTGCGCCGCCTTCTGGCTCACCGCTGTATCGAATGCCAGCGGCCCGTCGAGAATGCCACCCGTGATTTGGCCGCGATCGGCCATCTTGCACAGCGCCGCGGCGTCCAACGTCGACTGGATCTTGGGGTTGACGGTTTCAATCGCCGAGAGCAGCGCCACCTTGGGCTCGGGAATGCCCAGCGCGTGCGCCAGATCGATCGCGTTCTGCACAATGTGAATCTTGTCTTCGAGGTCCGGCGTAATGTTGATCGCCGCGTCGGTGATCAGTAGCGTGCGCGCGTAGGCCGGCGTATCCATGATGAACACGTGCGAGATGCGACGCGCCGTGCGCAGCCCGGTATCGCGCTGCATGGCCGGCTTCAACAACACGTCGGTGTGCAGGCTGCCTTTCATCAGCGCCAGCGCGTTGCCTGCGCGGCACATCACCACCGCGGCTTCAGCGGCCTGAGCCTCGGTTTCGGCCTCGACGATCGGAAATGCGCTGATGTCGGCGCCGATCTTTGCCGCCAGTGCCTTCATAGCCTTTTCGGGTCCAATGAGCGTGGGCTCGATCAGCCCGGCAGCCGCGGCTTCCACCGCGCCGCTCAGTGCAACCTCAGTCAGAGGCCAAACCACCGCCGTCGTGATCGCCGGCAGATTCTTGCAGTGCGCAATGAACTTGTGAAACACGTGGTAATCCGGCGGATGGCCGACAAGTGGGTCAACCGCAACCGCCTCAGCCAACATTGCAAGGTCGCTCATGAATTGCTTCTCCCGGCCGGCGAAGCCTGCAGTCCGCTCGGCCTTACTCGAATATTGTCGCGTGCTTGCCGTAAACCGCGTGTGCCTTCGGTCACAGTTCGGGCTTGCGTCTCTGCATGCGGGACCGATTAAGCTCCACACGGGCCTGCGCCGCGAGTGTCCCTGGGATTCGCGCGCCGTTGGCCCATTCGCCCATCCTCGATCGAATTTGCCGCTATTCGCGCCACGTTCGCCACGAGTTCGGGATTTTCTCCGTTTTTTGTGAATCACATGGCCTGAGCCAACCGAAAGAAGAGCTGGCGCGTCCGAGTAAGGTAGACAAGCCAAATTCAAACAGTCCAGCCGGAACAGCAAAGAACGGTGCTCCGATTCACACCACGCAGCGAGACTCTGCTTTGGTTCGTAGCGCTTCTTGACGCGGTCCGGGCGGAGTCATAGGGTGTCCACAGATCACTTTATCTTCGTTGGCGATGGGCGGACCGAGATTCAATCGCTTTCCTGTTCCTTTCTCGCGCTTGTTCAAGGAGTGCCTTTATGCGGTTACGAGTTTATGCGCTTTCCTTTCTTACAGTCCTTGGCTTGTACGTCCCTGTGGTTCATGCCCAGACTGAGCCTTCCGACCGTCTCTTGTCGCCCATTGTCGCCGCGCAGCACACAGTGACGAACGGAGTGCATCCTCTGGCCACAAAGCAAAACGATCTGGGCCGGGTGAACCCCAATCAGGTGTTTCATCGCATGGTTCTTCTCACCGAGCGCAGCGCCGCACAGGAAGCCGACCTGGAGCAACTGTTGCAGGAGCAACAGGACCCGAGTTCGCCGCAATATCACCAGTGGCTAACGCCGGCTGAATTCGGCGGGCGCTTCGGCCCCAGCGCGAACGACCTGGCAAAAATCACCGGCTGGCTCCAGGCGCAGGGATTCACCGTGGAGCCGCCCGCCAACGGGAGGCAATTCATCATCTTCACCGGCTCGAGCGCGCAAGTTGAGGCAGCGTTCCAGACGGAGATCGATCGCTATAGCGTGAACGGCAAGACGTATGTTGCCAACGCCAAGCCGGCCAGCATTCCCACGGCATTGGCGCCGGCGGTGAGCGGCGTGGCGAGCCTGAACTCCTTTACGCAGTTAGCGCCGCAGAACCACGCGGCGGCGACTCCGCAGATCGAAATCGACAACGCGGCATTGACGGGTCCGGCGGACTTGAGCGCCATCTACGATGCTGCGCCCCTGGTAAAGGCCAACGTGCTGGGACAGGGACAGTCGATCGCGCTCATCGAGCAGAGCAACATCGTTCTCCAGGATGTAACGGATTTTCGCAAGATTACGGGCCTTCCAGCGGCCACGGTGAATGTGATTGTGAACGGCGCCGATCCCGGCACGGTTTATGGCGATGAGACGGAGGCCATCGCCGACGTGGAATATGCCGGCGCGCTGGCGCCGGATGCCACGCTGAATGTCGTCGTGACGGGCTCTACCGATTTCAACCAGGGCGTCGATCTCTCTACCGCCTACGCCGTGGA
>Ga0181519_10005335_pt1 | contig 10277 bp, 8 predicted proteins | sample PEATcosm2014_Bin_26_FD_121102 | JGI IMG/M metagenome (GOLD analysis project Ga0181519, IMG submission 121102) | Peatland microbial communities from MTU Mesocosm Facility, Houghton, MI, USA - PEATcosm2014_Bin02_10_metaG | ecosystem: Environmental > Terrestrial > Soil > Wetlands > Peat | place...
CGCACCTCATGTCTTCTTCGGGTCGTTCAGCGCCATTCGGTTTCGAAGTTTGACCGCCTGAAAGCCGACATCCGCCTTGTCGGTCGGAAATTTCCAACTTCTGAACAAGCTTATCAGCGAAGCGGGATAGGCAATTACAGACTCAGCGCACCATCCAACTTGGCGAGACTCTTATCGAAAGTTCCGAGAGGAACGTGGCCCGGTCGACGCGCCGTTTCAAGCACCAGGCAATCCGAGAAACCAAGCGAAGGACAGGCACGAAAAGCGTCCAGCGCCAAGGTGACGACATCGGCGTCTTGTATGGTCAGAGTCGTGTGATTGAGCAGCAGTTCAACTGCCACCGCGATCTGATCCGGCGTGCGTTCGTACACCGCGTCGAGCGCCCAAAGCGTTTCGGTCAGAACCAGGTGCGACACCCACGCCCCGTTCCCGATAAAGACCTCCGCCGCTTTGACCTGGGCAACATGATCGCGGACCAACAGGCGGAGTAGGACATTGGTATCAACCGCGCGCATGTTTTCCGCGCAGGTGCTTCCTGATGCCTTCTTTCACACTGAGCCGAGACCGTGGCAATCCATCCGCAAACAGAGCTTCATGAATCTCCGTCGACGTGTAGCGGCCAGACCGTCGAACGACGACTTGATCATTGCTCTCGTCCCATTCCAGGACAGACCCGGGCCCGACGCCCAGCTTCTTGCGCACCTCAGCCGGAACGGAAATCTGCCCTTGGGCGGTAATTTTGGATTGAGCGATGGGCATCCACTTACATTACCTGGGTAATGAATTCCTGTCGAGGTACGTTTGAAGCAAGTGTCCGGCGTCGTTGCCGTCCGCGGGGGAGCTATCGTCACTTTAATTTTCCAATTGCGCCTTGCCCGCGACGGGTCGCGCAGAGCCAGGCCGCTTCGAGCTGCCGTGGAGTTCACTGACTGAACGACTGCCTTTCAAGGCGAGATTCGCGCCTCGCCGTTATTGCAATGCACGCAACGGCCGCCTACCAAATTGAGGTGGTTCACGGCGTGCGTGCGATTTCGATTCCTGAGTCACAATGCCAGCGCCTCACCCAACGCGTGCGTGAATTCGAGTCAAGCCTATCGGACATCAATGTCTATTGCGCTGCACATCAATGGCAGGACTCAGGAGGTGGATGCGGCGCCGGATACGCCCCTGCTCTACGTTTTGCGCAACGCTTGCGATATACACTCGGCCAAATACGGTTGCGGACAGGCGCAGTGCGGGGCCTGTACCGTCCTCGTTGACGGTCACCCGACACGATCGTGCACGACGCCGGTCGGCGGCGTGGTCGGTGCCATCCAGACCCTCGAATCGCACCTTGCCGATCCTGTCTTCGCGACATTGCGCCGGGCCTTCCTCGCCGAGCAGGCGGCCCAATGTGGTTACTGCAGCTCCGGCATGATCGTGAGCGCCAAGGGCCTCCTGGATAAGACGAGGAATCCCACCGAAGCGCAAATCCGGACTGCATTGAACGGCAACCTTTGCCGTTGCGGCACCCACACGCGCATCGTCAAGGCCGTTTTGCGGGCCGCAGCGGATCTGGCGTAATGAACCTGCGCGTGGATGCCGCGCGGCGCTACTTTCTGGGCCAGGCAACGGGCCTGGCAATTGGTTTTTGCGGGCTATCCGAGTCTTGGTCCCAGACCGCCGCGCCCGCTCCCTTGCCCGGAAGCCTCAAGGACAATCCCCGCCTCGACAGCTGGCTGCACATCCGGCCCGACGGCAAGGTTGTCGTGCTGCCGGGCAAGGTCGAATTCGGGCAAGGCATTGCCACGGCGCTGCTGCAGATCGTCGCCGACGAACTCGACGTCGATCCGGCGCGCGTGGAACTGGTGCCGACGACGACGGGCCTGTCGCCCAACGAAGGCGTGACGTCCGGCAGCCAATCCATGGAGTACGGCGGCACCGCGCTGCGCTACGCCTGCGCGGAGATCCGCAGCATTTTGCTCGGCCGGGCCGCGGCATCATTGGGGGTGCCCGCCAGCGACTTGCAGGTTCGCGACGGCGGCATCCTTGGCGCAGCCGGTGCGGCCACGAGCTACTGGCAGTTGAGCGATACCCCCCTGCTGCGAGCGCCGGCCACCGCACGCCATGCGCCCAAGGCCGCTTCGGCACACCGCGTCATCGGCATTTCGTTCCCGCGCATCGATCTTGCCGCCAAGGTGTCGGGAGAGCCCGCCTACGTGCAGGACATGCGTCCGCCGGGCATGCTGTTTGCACGGGTCGTCAGGCCGGCGGCGCCCCGGGCCCGTTTGCTCGACTGCGACCTCGCCGGTGTAGGCAAAATGCCCGGCGTGGTCATGGTCGTGCGCGACGGCTCCTTTCTCGCGGTTGCCGCCGAGCGTGAGGAGCAGGCAATCAATGCGTGGCGGGCGTTGCGCGACAGCACGCGCTGGGAACTGGCACGTGACCTTCCCGAAGACCTGGCCGCCTGGATGCGGCAGATGAACCAGGCGCCCAGCGTCGATACGACGCTGGGCGAGAAGCAAGGCCCGGCGAACATGCCGGCAACCCGGATCCGTGCGGAATACGGCAAGTCGTTCACCGCCCACGCGCCATTGGCCCCGTCCTGCGCGCTTGCCATCCTGGAGGATCAGGCGCTGACAATCTGGACGCACAGCCAGGGCGTGTATCCGCTGCGAAAGGATATCGCCAGGACCTTGGGACTTTCGCCGGAAAAAGTCCGGTGCATCCATGCGGAAGGGTCGGGGATGTATGGCCACAGCGGCGCCGACGACGTCGCGCTCGATGCGGCCCTGATCGCCCGCGCGCTGCCCGGCAGGCCCGTCAAGGTGCAATGGATGCGCGAGGACGAATTCCAATGGGAACCCTATGGATCGGCAATGCTCATGCGCCTGGAGGCAGCCATCGACGCCCAAGGCAATGTCGTGGATTGGCAGCACGAGTTATGGAGCAATCCGCATTCGACGCGGCCCGGCGAGGAGCTCGGATCCAATCTGCTGGCAAGCTGGTACCTGGAGCACCCGTTGCCGGCGTCGCCGGCGCGCAATATTCCCCAGCCCGCGGGGGGCTCCGACCGGAACGCGATTCCCCTCTACAGCTTTCCGAACCAGCGGATCGTCAATCACCTGCTGGTGGACATGCCGGTCCGCGTCTCGGCCCTGCGGACGCTGGGCGCGTATGCCAACGTGTTTGCCATCGAGTCGATGATGGACGAACTGGCCGGGGCGGCGCACATCGACCCCGTGCGGTTTCGCATGAACCACCTGCAGGATGCCCGCGGCAAGGCGGTCATCGAGCGCGTTGCGCAATTGGCCGATTGGCAGGTCGGTCGCCTTGCGGGCCGCGATGGCAGCAAGCTGCTTGGCCGCGGCCTGGGGTTTGCCAAGTACAAGAACCTGTCCGCCTACGTGGCGGTGGTGGCAGATGTTGCCGTCGATCCGTTTGCCGGCACGGTCCGGGTCACGCAGCTTCTTGCGGTTGCCGACGCCGGCCTTGTCATCAATCCGGATGGCCTGCGCAACCAGATCGAGGGTAGTCTGGTGCAGACAACGAGCTGGACCCTGTTCGAGTCCGTGGCATTCGATCGCACCGGGATACGCGTGCAGTCATGGGCCGACTACCCCATCCTGCGTTTCGCGGATCTTCCCCGGGTGCAGGTGGAACTGATCGACCGGCCGGACGAAAAACCCCTGGGCGCGGGCGAGTGCGCTCTGGGGCCCGGGTGTGCCGCCATCGCCAATGCCGTCGCCCGCGCGGTTGGCACGCGCGTGTACCAACTGCCGCTCACGCCCGAGCGGATCCACCAGGCGCTGGATGCGCAACGCGAAAAAAAGGGGGGTTAATGCACAGCCGCAGAAGATTCCTGTCGGGAGCCGCCGGCGCTTTGGGCGGGTTGACGTTTTGCGCTTGCAGCCTGCTGCGCGCGGCCGAGTCTGCCCCCCGCGGCGGCGGCCCGCCCACCCCTGCGGTGGTCGGCGGCAAGCGGGTCCGGACCATCGACATCCACGCACACTGCCTTTTCCAGCCGGCCATCGACCTCATGGGGCCCGAGGCCAAATCCGTCCTGCCACCCACCAAAGGGGTTGCCGAGCATTTCATCGTGGTGGAGCAGAGGCTGCGGGCCATGGACGAACAAGGCATCGACACGCAGGTACTCAGCGTAAACCCCTTCTGGTACCGCAAGGAACGCGACGTGGCCGCGGAGATCTGCCGGATACACAACGAGGGGCTGGCAGAATTGTGCGCGCGCAAACCCGACCGCTTTGCCGCGTTTGCCTCGCTGGCGATGCAGTACCCGGATCTGGCCGTGCAGCAGCTGGACGAGGCCGTGAAGAAATACGGCCTGCGGGGAGCGGCCGTTGGCGCCAGCGTCGTGGGCGAGGATTTCTCGGACCCGAAGTTCTTCCCCGTCTGGGCCAAGGCCCAGGAGCTGGGCGCAACCTTGTTCATTCATCCGCGCGGCGTGCCGGAATTGTCCAAGCGCCTGGCGGGCAACGGTTCGCTGGTCAATATCATCGGCTATCCGCTCGAGACCACGATCTGCCTGGAGCACCTGATTTTCGAAGGCACGCTCGATCGCTTCCCGGACCTGAAGTTGATCGCGGCGCACGGTGGCGGATTCCTGGGCTCGTACGCGCCGCGCATGGATCACGGTTGCTTTACCGCGCCGAAGAACTGCAACCCCGAAATCGTGCTGGCAAGAAAACCCACCCAATACCTGAACCGGATCTACTTCGATTCCCTCCTGTTCACCGGCGAAGCCTTGCGTCACCTGGTAGCCCAGGTCGGTGCGAGTCAGGTGATGATCGGCACCGATCACCCGATCCCCTGGGTGGACGATCCGGTTGGACACGTGCTGGGCACGCCCGACCTGAGCGATAACGATCGGGAGGCAATACTCGGGAAGAACGCCGCTCGCGTGCTCGGACTTGCGGGCTGAGCGCTGCCATTTGCGGTGGTGCGCCGGCAGTCGATGCGGGCGAAAAGGTCAATCCGTGGAGCCGGTTCACCCGCGGGAGTAGCTGGGCGGCAGCATGTCCGTGATGGTGCCCTCGGCAAGCTCCGCCGCCAGCGCGAGCGTCTCGGAGAAGGTCGGATGCGGGTGGATGGCGAGCGCCAGATCACCGGCATCGGCATCCATTTCCAGCGCGAACACGGCCTCGGCGATGAGGTCGCCAGCGCAGGCGCCGACGATGCCGGCGCCCAGGATGCGCCGGGAAACAGGGTCGATCAGCAGCTTGGTCAGGCCGTCGCCGCTGCCCGAGGACATGGCCCGGCCGCTGACGTGCCAGGGCAGGGTGAAGTTCTCGAACGGGATGCCGCGCCGGGTGGCCTCGAGTTCCGTGAGTCCCATCCAGGCGATCTCCGGGTCGGTGTAGGCCACGCACGGGATGGTGCGCGCGTCAAAACGCAGGTCCTGCCCGCAAGCGACGCCCGCGGCCACGCGCGCCTCGTGGCTGGCCTTGTGCGCCAGCATGGGTTCCCCGACAACATCCCCGATGGCGAAGATGTGCGCGACGTTCGTGCGCATTTGCGCGTCGACCGCGATGATTCCCCGCGCGTCGACGTGCACGCCGGCCGCTTCCGCACCGATGTTCGCGCCGTTGGGATGGCGGCCAACGGCAACCAGGATGCGGTCGTAGGTTTCCTCGATTTGCCCCCCCTTGTCGTCCAGGCGGACGCGCAGACCCTGATCCGTGGCCGCCAGAAAGTGCATCTGCGTGCCCAGGCAGATGCGTTCGTAGCGCCTGCCCAGTTTCCGGGCCAGCGGCAGCACCAGGTCGGCGTCGGCACCGGGAAGCAACTGGTCCATGCGCTCGACAAGGGTGATGCGGGCGCCCAAGGCATCGTAGATCTGGGCCATTTCCAGGCCGATGATCCCGCCGCCGACGATGAGCAGCCGGCGCGGAATATCCGCCAGCGCGAGGGCCGCGGTCGAATCCATCACGCGCGGGTCCTGCGGCAATCCCGGCAGACGAACCGGCGCGGAGCCGCAGGCGATGATGGCCTTGTCAAAGCGCACTGCCGTGGACCGCTCCGGCCCCGCGACCTGCAGGCCGTTGGCAGAGGTGAACCGCCCGTGCCCCTGCAACACGGTGATGCCGCGCTGCCGGGCCAGCGCCGACAGTCCGCGCGCCATGCGCGCGATGATGCGGTCCTTGCCCGCCCGGATCGCATCGAGGTCGAGCTGCGGGCTGCCGAAGCGCACGCCCTCGAGCCCGCCGGCATCGCGTATCACCTTGGCCGTATGCAGCAGGCTCTTGGAAGGGATGCATCCATGATTCAGGCAGACGCCGCCCAGCGGTGCGGCCGAATCCACCAGAACAACGCGCTTGCCCAGGTCGGCGGCCCGGAACGCCGCCGTGTAGCCCCCGGGCCCGGCGCCCAGGACCATGAGCTCGGTTTCCACGGACGGGTCCGGACGGTGCGGTGCGCTGGCTTGGGCAGTCATCACGGGATTTTCGTGCTCACTGATCGTTGAGGAAGGGGTCCTTGCCGAACGCGATGTCCGGCAACCAGGTCGAGAGGATCGGGACGTAGGTGATCAGCACGAGAAAGGTGAACAGGATGGCGAGCCAGGGCAGTGCCGCCTTGGTGACGTCCCAGAGGGACTGCCGGGTCACCCCGGCGGCCACGAAGAGGTTGAGTCCCACGGGCGGGTGGACAAGCCCGATCTCCATGTTGACGGTCATGAGAACGCCCAGGTGGATCGGATTGATGCCCAGGCGGGTGGCGATCGGAAACACGATGGGCGCGAAGATGAGCACGATCGACGTCGGCTCCATGAAATTGCCCGCGATCAGCATGGCGATATTGATCATCAGCAGGAAAATCCAGGGCGCCACGTTGCCGCCAGCCATGACCTGCGTGAGCGTCTGGGGTATCTGCTGCGACGTCAGCACATAGGCAAAAAGTCCGGCGTTGCTGATGATGAACATCAACATCACGATCACGCGGCCGGCTTGCAGCAGCACCGGGAAAACGTCGCTCCAGCGCAGGTCGCGATAGACGAAGACCGCGATGACGAAGGCGTAGACGGCCGCGACGGCCGCCGCCTCGGTGGGCGTGAACGCCCCTACGTAGATGCCGCCCAGGACGATCACGATCAGCATCAATCCCCAGATGGCATCCAGGCCGCTGCGAACCAGCTTGGCCCAGCCGCCCCAGGCGATGCGGGGCGTCTGCAGCCGCCGCGACGAGACGTAGATGGCGACCATCAGCATGGCCGCCAGGATGATGCCGGGGACGATGCCGGCGACGAACAGACGGCCCACGGACTGCTCGGTCGCGGCCGCGTAGACCACCATGACGATGGAGGGCGGCAGCAGGATGCCCAGGGTGCCGGCATTGATGACGACCCCCGTCGCATACTTGAGCGAGTAGCCGTTTTGCACCATGCCGGCGATGGCAATCGAACCGACCGCGATGACCGTGGCCGGACTCGATCCGGAGATCGACGCGAAAAGCATGCACGCGACCACCGCGGCCAGTGCCAGGCCGCCATGGAAATGACCGACGGCGGCGTTGGCAAAGTCGATCAGCCTGCGGGCAATGCCACCGGTCGTTAGGAAAGTCCCCGCAAGAATGAAGAACGGCACTGCCAGCAACTCGTATTTCTGGGTTGCCTGGATGAACTTGAGCGCCACGGCGGCCAGCGATTCCTGGCCGAAGATGAGCAGGGTCAGGACGCTGGTCAGGCCCAGCGCCATGGCGATGGGCACGCCGATCAGCATCGTCGACAGCAGCACGAGGAAGAGAAAGGCGATGTTCATCGGCCGGGCCCGGAGCCGGGCGGCGCGCTCTTGGTCTCCGTGCGGTGGCTGTGGGCGTTGCCCAGCGCATCGCGCTCGCCGCGCACGATCTCGGCGGTAACCTGCACCAGGCGCAGCCCCAGCAGCGCGAAGCCGGCGGGCACGATCAACATGACGACCCAGCGCTTTACCGGCAGGTCGCGGGCATCGGTGCCCAGCGTGTGCAGATGGCGCACGACTTCGGTTCCACCCCAGGCCATGAGTCCCACATAGGCGAAACACAAGGCGACGGAAAGCAGCGAGGCGGCACGCTTCCAGTGGCGCGGCAGGAGGTTCACGACCGCATCGACATTCATGTGCGCATGCAGTCGCATCGCGTACGACACGCCCACCATGAGCAAGGCGCCGAACATGCTCGTGGTGGCCTCGAGCGACCAGACCCAGCCGGCGTCGAAACCGTAGCGGGCGACGACCTGGGAGAAGGTCATGAGCGCCATCGCGGCGAGCAGGGCCCCGATCAGGTACTCCTCCAGGCGCCCGAGCCAGCGGTTGCAGGCGGCCAGCATCGGCGCTCTACCGTGCCACCTGCGCTTTGCGGCTCAGCGATTGGCCGCTTGGGCGGAACGGATCAGGCCGCTGCCGATCTGGCCCTCGAACTGGGTCCATACCGGCACCATGGCCTGGCGCCACGCGCCCAACTGGTCATCGGTGAGCGTGTGCAGCGCCGTCTTGCCACTGGCGAGCACCTTCTCGCGATCGGCCAGGATGCTCTTCTCGGCGTTGGCGTTGTTGTCCTCCGTGGCGTCCTGGACGGCCTTTTGCAGGCCGGAACGGATGTCCGCGGGAAGGCCGTTCCACCACTTGGCGTTGACCGTGACCATGTAGTCGATCACGCCGTGGTTGGTCTCGGTCACGTGCTTTTGCGCCTCGAAGAACTTCAGGCGGTAGATGTTCGACCAGGTGTTCTCCTGCCCGTCGATGACGCCGTTCATGAGCGCCTGGTAGACCTCGCCCAGCGCCATCTTCTGCGGATTGGCCTTGAGCGCCCGGAACTGCGCCTCGAGCAGGTCGGACTCCTGGATGCGGAACTTCAGCCCCGCCGCGTCCTGCGGCACGATGAGGGGCTTGTTGGCCGTGAACTGCTTCATGCCGCTGTGCCAGTAGGCCAGGCCCAGCAGGCCCTTGGGCTCGAGCTCGTGCAGCAGGGCCTGGCCGTCGGCCGACTGCTGGAAGCGGTTGACGGCCGCCGTGTCCTGGAACAGGAAGGGCAGGTCGAAGAGCTGGAACTTGCGCGTGAGGCGGTCGAACTTGGACAGCGACAGGGCGATCATCTGCACGTCGCCGTTGGCGAGCGCCTCGAGCGACTCGTCGTCGCCCATGAGCTGGGAGTTCGGGTACACCTCGACCCGGACGCGCCCGCCGAGGAGTTCCTCGGCGCGCTGCTTGAACTTGAGCGCGGCCTGGCCCTTGGGCGACTTCTCCGAGACGACGTGCGGGAACTTGATCCGGATCGGCGCCTCGGCGCCCGCGACCGGGGCCGCCAGGACGGCCGCGCAGACCAGCGAGGCTGCGAACTGGCCTGCGAAATTGCCGGCGAAATTACCCATGGCCGCGGCGCTCAGCTCAAGCCGTCGTCGACCGGCACGTTCTCCGGCTCCAGGCGCAGGCCCGAGGAGTGCGCCTGCGCCAGCAGCAGCGTGGCGAAGTCCTGCTCGGTGTAGCCCTGGCCCATCTGCGCCTGGACCAGGTCGCGCGTGATGGAGGCCAGCGGCATGGGCACCTCGAGGCGACGGCCGGCGTCCAGGCCCAGGTCCAGGTCCTTGCGCAGCAGGTAGGGCGTGAAGGTGACCTTGAAGTCGAGGTTGACGAAGGCCGGGGTCTTGTAGCGCGAGAAGACCGAGCCCATCACGCTGTTGTTCATGAAGTCGAGGAAGGCATGGCGCGGCAGGCCCGCCTTCTGCGCGAGGATGGTGATCTCGGCCAGCGACTGCGTGACGATGCCCAGGAAGACGTTGTGGCAGATCTTGGCGATGCGTGCGAGCTCCCCTTCGTCCACGTAGCTCACCCCGCCCGGGCCGAAGGCGAGCAGGTAGGGACGGCATTCCTCGTAGACGGCGCGCGGACCGGAGCACACGACCGACAGCTTGCCGGCCTTGATGACCTTGGCGTTGCCCGAGACGGGCGAGGCGAGGAAGGCGATGCCGCGCGTCTGCAGTTGGGCCCGCGCCTCGGCGGAGGCCTCGATGGAGATGGACGAGCAGTCGATGACGATGCGCGGCCGGGCCGCGCCGGAGCCGGCCAGCAGCCCCCCGTCGCCGAAGAGCACTTCCTGCAGGTCGTCCGAGGTCGACACCATGGTGAAGACGATGTCGCGCGCCGCCAGCTCGCCCAGCGCCTCGGCCACCTTCACCCCGTAGCCCGAAAGGGGGTCCGCCTTTGACTTGGTCCGGTTCCATGCCAGCACGTCGTGCCCGGCCTTGCCCAGACGGGCTGCCATCTCGTAGCCCATCCGGCCCGTGCCGATCCACCCCAGCTTCGCCTTCGCGC
>Ga0181519_10005336_pt1 | contig 10277 bp, 8 predicted proteins | sample PEATcosm2014_Bin_26_FD_121102 | JGI IMG/M metagenome (GOLD analysis project Ga0181519, IMG submission 121102) | Peatland microbial communities from MTU Mesocosm Facility, Houghton, MI, USA - PEATcosm2014_Bin02_10_metaG | ecosystem: Environmental > Terrestrial > Soil > Wetlands > Peat | place...
CGGCTCACACGAAAGCATGAAGCCCGAAGGAAGCCCATGTCCCATCTGGTAGTCCACGGCGGCCAGCCGCTGCGCGGCCGCATCATTCCCTCCGCGAACAAGAACGCCGTTCTCCCGGTCCTTTGCGCCACGCTGCTCACCGACCAGCCCGTGCGCCTCATCGGCGTGCCCGAGATCACCGACGTTCGCAAGATCCTCGATATCTTCCGTCAGCTCGGCAGCGATGTGAGCGTCGATTTCGAGGCCGGCACGCTCGACATTCATCACCGCCATACGAAGTTCGACCCGCGCACCGACCATCTGCCGGAAGAAATGCGCTCGTCGATCATGCTCGTGCCGCCGCTGCTCGCGCGATTCGGCGTCGCGCGCATCGAAGACAACATCAAGGGCTGCACGCTCGGCGTGCGTGAGATCGACCCGCATATCGAAGTGCTGCGTCATTTCGGCGGACGTGTCGAGCGTACTGAAGGCTCGCTGCTCATCCACGCCGACGAAAGCCGCCCCGCGATCCATCACTGGCTCGATTACGCGTCGGTGACGACCACGGAAAACTTCGTGCTGTGCGCGGCGTCGGCCAAGGGCCGCTCGCAACTGAACAACGCGGCGTCCGAGCCCCACGTGCAGGAGTTCTGCCGCTTCATGCAGATGCTGGGCGTGCCCATCGAAGGCATCGGCACGTCGCAACTCGCCATCGAAGGCGTGGAGCGCTTCGGCGGCGGCGAATTCCGCTTCGCCGAAGACTTCCATGAGATCACGACGTTCCTCGCGCTCGGCGCCATCACCGGCGGCGAAATCACGGTCAGGAACACGTCGCCGGATCAGTTCCCGCTGATCGATCGCACGTTCGCCAAGTTCGGCGTGAAGGTCGAGCACCGCGACGGCTGGTCGACGGCCACTGCGCAAGGCAAGCTCAAGGTGCAGGCGCCGTTCACGCAGAACATTCTGACGAAGGTGGAAGCCGCACCGTGGCCGTATTTCCCGGTCGACCTGCTGCCGATCTTCATCGCGCTCGGCGTGAAGGCAGAGGGCAGCGCCATGTTCTGGAACAAGGTGTATGACGGCGCCATGGGCTGGTCGACCGAATTGTCGAAGTTCGGTGCGCACGTGTTCCAGTCCGATCCGCATCGCCTGATTACGTTCGGCGGCGTACCGCTCTCGCCCGCCGTCGTGGAGAGTCCGTACATCATCCGCGTGGCGATTGCGCTGCTGATGGTCGCAGCCAGCATCGACGGTCAATCGACCATCAAGAACGCCCAGCCGATCCGGCGCGCGCATCCGCGCTTCGTCGAAAACCTCTGTTCGGTCGGCGCCAACGTGGTCTGGTCGAACCCCGAGTAAGTCGCTTGTTGGCGGCGTGAGCCCGCCCCCCCCCCGGGGGGGGGTCGGGCTCGCCAGACGGGGCACGCCGGTGGCGGACGACCCCCCGATCGCCCACGTACCGGTCCTCACCCCAGCGAACCCGACGGCCGACCTTACCTGAGCGGATCCCGTCCGAAATCCCCTCACCTTTGCCCGACGGCGGTTTACGTTTGCCGGACGGAAAAATATTTCCCCTGTGTCCGCATTTGCACCATAACGGTGAAGCGCGACCAGGCGAATGTGAAAGAATGGCGACCATCATGAGCGATCGTCCCCTGCCCTCGCAGCCGCTTGCGCCGCCCGTATCGCCCTATTCGGGCGATGCCCGGCCCGTCTCGCCGCATGCCCGTCAGTTGTCGGGCGTGCGCGTCCTCGTTGTCGACGACATTCAGGAAGACCGCATGCTGCTGATGGATTTCCTCAGCCAGCAGGGTTGCCGCGTGTACATTGCGCAGGACGGCCGCGATGGCTACTCGAAGGCCCGCACCGTGCAGCCCGATCTGATCCTCATGGATATCCGCATGCCCGTGTGCGACGGTCTCGGCGCCTGCCGCCTGCTCAAGGCCGACCCCGGCACCCGCGACATTCCGCTGATCTTCCTCACGGCTGCCGCCCTGCCGGGTGAGCGCGTCGCTGGGCTCTCGGCAGGCGCGGTCGATTACGTCACGAAACCGTACGACTTCGAGGAAGTGCGCCTGCGTCTGTCGATTCACCTGAAGACCGCAGCCCCGGCGCCCACCGTCGCGAGCGAGGGCGACAAGCTCACGTCGCTGCCCGTGCAAGCGCATACGCTCGATGCCGTGCTCTTTCGTGCCACGCGCGCGCTGCTGCTCGACCGGCTCGACACCACGCCCGAACTCACCGGTCTGGCCAGCGCCGTCGGCACCAACACGCGCCGCCTGAATCTGGCGTTTCGACGCTGCGTCGGTGTGACGGTTTTCGACTTCCTGCGCGAAGAGCGCATGAAGGAAGCGCGCCGTCTGCTCGCGGACACGTCGCTCGACGTGCAGGAGGTGGCGAGCGCCGTCGGATTCGCAAGCGCCGCCAATTTCGCGACCGCCTTTCGCGAACGCTTCGGCATGCCGCCGAGCGCCTTTCGCGAGCGTGTCGCTCAGGTCGAGCCCACGCCTGACGAGTCTGGAGCGCCCCCCTCGCCATGAGCCTCGCCCCACTGGGTGTGCCGTCGCCAACGTTGCGACGGCCCCTTGCCGTCTGGCTTGCGCTGACGATCGTCTTGCTCACGCTGCTGCGCTGCGCGACGGCGTTTGCCGAACAGGCTGTCGCGTCCCCGACGCTCCCCATCGACCTCGCGAGCGCCCCCTCGCCACTCACGCTCGACACGCAACTGCGCCTGCTGGAGGATCCGTCCGGCCACCTCGACGCCACGCAGGCCCTCGCCGCGCCCGGCTGGCGCAACGCCGTGCCGCGCATGCTCAATCCCGGCTATAGCCGCTCAGCTTTCTGGATGATGGGAAGCGTGCAGAACACCTCGGGGCAACCCGTCACGCGCTGGCTGAGCATTGGCGTCGTACGGCTGGAGGACATCCGTTTCTACGCCATGCCCTCGGGCAGCACACAGCCGGCCGTCACCTTGCGTGCGGGCCATACGGTACCGCTCGAGCAACACCCGATCGTGTCGGAGACGGCAATCTTCCCGATAACGCTCGATCCCGGCGAGCGGCTCACGTTCCTCGTGCGGGTCAAGTCACGCTCGTCGATCAGCATCGTGCCGCAGCTTTGGCGGTCCGACGATTTCCGCACCGTCGAGTCGCGCAACACAGCGATCGCCATGCTGCTCGTCGGCTCCATGATCTCGATTGCGCTCTATACGCTCGTGCTCGGCATTGCGCGACGCGATACGGTGTTCCTGCTGCTCGCGGCCTGCACGGCGACACAGGTCATGCAAGACATGGCGTTTCAGGGCTATCTCTATCGCTACCTGTTGCCACAGGGCGGCGATTTCGTGCTGCGCGCCCCGAACTTCTTCTCGACGCTGACCGTCGGATTCTTCTGCGCGATGTTGCTGAGCTTCGCCGGACTGCGCCGCGTAGCCCTGTGGCGCTGGACGTATCGCGTCATGATCGGGATCATGGCGCTCATGACGCTCTGGGCAGCGCTTGGCGATCACAGTGCGGCTTCCGCCGCGCAACTGCAACTGCTGGCGGTCTACAACGTCATCTGGATCGTCTCGCTGATCGACAGTTGGCGGCGCGGCTTCGCCAATGCCCGGCTGTGCCTGCTCTCATTCTCGCCCGCCGGCATTGCGCTGTGCTGGCGGCTGGCGGTCATCTACGGCGTCTTGCCCGAGGGCTGGTTCGCCAACACGGCGCTGGCGTGGAGCGCGAACCTCTGCGTGCTGCTCATGCTCACCGTGATCGTGGCCGGACGCTCGCGCGAACTCATGCGCGAGCGGCGCGCCGCGCAGGATGAGTTGATGCAAACGCGGCGCGAGGAGCAGGCCCGGCTCGCCAATGCCGTCGACACCCGCACACGGGAATTGCAGGTCGCGCTGATCGCGGCCGACGAGGCCAACAGCGCGAAGAACGACTTCCTCGCCCGTATCAGCCACGATCTGCGCACGCCGCTCACCTCCATCATTGGCTTTGCCGATCTGGTGCAGTCCGGCGGACGCGAAGACGCAGACCGCGGCCGCATCATCCGCCGCAGCGCGCATCACATGCTCGCGATGGTCAATGATCTGATCGAGTACGCCGGCGGCGGCGCAGCCGATGCGCTGCAAGTCGCGCCGGTCTACACCCATGCATTCCTCGACGGCATGATGCACGAGGGCATGAGTCTCGCCCGCAAGCACGACAATACCTTCGCGCTCAACGTCAAAACACCGTTACCGCCACTGCTCGCCTTCGACCCCAAGCGCGTGCGTCAGGTGCTGGGCAATCTGCTCGATAACGCCGCGAAGTACACCACCCACGGCAGGATCACCCTGACGCTCACCGCCACGCCGGACGAGACACGGGCCGATCTCGTGCACGTGAGCTTCGCCGTGGAGGACTCCGGCTGCGGCATCGCGAGCGACGATCTGTCGCGCGTATTCGAACCGTTCGCGCGACTCGACCGCGCGCGACGCGTGCCCGGCGTTGGGCTCGGGCTGGCCATCGTGCAGCAATGGATCGAACGCATGGGCGGCACCATCGCACTGGAGAGCACGCCGGACGTCGGCACATGTGTGACATTTACCCTGCCACTGCGCGTGGCACGCGAGGCTGAGCTCATACCGATGTCGCTCGCAGGCGCCACGCACGCGCTGCCGGCGCTGGACGGCAACGGCTACCACCTATGGCTCGCCGAAGACTCGCCCGAGATCCGGCAATTCCTGCACGACGAACTTGCGAGCCTGGGCTTCACGGTGCGCACGTTCAGCGACGGCGACGCGCTCATCGAAGCCGCGGGCAATGCGAGCGAGACGCGCCCGGACCTCGTGCTCACCGATCACATGATGCCCAACGCGGATGGCCTCGCGGTCGCCCGCGCCGCACGCCGCCGCTGGCCCGACATGCCCGTGCTGGCCATCTCGGCCTCGCCGCAGGTGGTCGCGGGCAGCGGCTACGACGCTTGCCTGCTCAAGCCCATCGAACTCGCCGACCTGCGCAACACGCTCGCCCGTCTTCTCGACCTGAATCGCGACGATGCACTGGCAGACGGCGCGAACCGGGGCGACGCGCAACACACGGGCGACGGACCCCGGGTACAGCCGTCACGCGAGCATCTGCTCGAAGCACGGCAGTTGATCGCATTGGGCGCCATTACCGATCTGATGGACTGGGCGCACGACCTGAGCGATAAGTCGCCGCAGTTCGATGGCTTTGCGCGACATGTTCATCAACTCGCACAGCGCGGTGATCTCGCCGGGCTGGCCGAGTTGTGCGCGGCGCCTTCGGCATGAGCGGGCGACGCAAACGATAACGGCACGCCCGAGCGCGTGCCGTTATCTTGATGCGGGACGTGAGTCCCGAGTCCGCGATGCCTTTACCGTGTCTTACGCGCTCAGTCCTTCAACGGCTTATGCGCCGTCTCGCGAGCGGCGAGCAACGCGATGGCGGTAATGGCGAGCGCCACCGTCACGTACAGCGACACCGAGACCGTCGTACCGAATTCCTTGTACAGGGTCACGATGATGAGCGGTGCGAAACCACCCCCGAGAATGCCGGCAAGCGTATAGGCCAGCGACGAACCGGCATAGCGCACACGCGTCGGGAATTGCTCGGTGACGAAGGCCGCCTGCGGGCCGTACATGATCGCGTGGATCACCAGTCCGATCACGACCGACAGCACGATCAGCACCGGGTTGGACGTATCGAGCAGCACGAAGAAACCATACGCCCAGACCACCGCACACAGCACGCCGAAACCGTACACGGGGCGGCGGCCGAGCTTGTCCGAGAGCGCGCCGAACAGCGGCACCGTCAGCGCATTGAATGCCGTGCCGACCAGCACCGCCGTGAGCGCGAGCGGACGCGACAGATGCAGCGTGCCAGTCACATACGTCAGCGTGAAGACCACCATCAGCGCATAGAGCACGTCGGAGCCGATCCGCGACCCGCCGGCCACCAGCAGATTGCGCCAGTGCGAACGGAAGACGTCGGCAATCGGCATTTCCGCCTGACGCTCCGCGTGCTGCATCTGCTCGAACATCGGCGTTTCCTCCACACCGCGACGCACCCACAGACCGAACGCCACCAGCACCAGGCTCAGCAGGAACGGCACGCGCCAGCCCCACGCGAGGAAGTCCTCGGGCGAGATCGACAGCGTGATGAGCGCGATCAGGCCGGTGGCGAGCAACGTGCCGAACGACGGGCCGACCTGCGTCCACGAGGCGTTCAATCCGCGCTTGCGCTGATCGCCATGCTCGACCGAAAGCAGCACGGCCCCCGCCCATTCGCCGCCAAGCGCCACGCCTTGCACGAAGCGCAGTGCGACGAGCAGCACCGGGCTCCAGATACCGATCGATGCGTACGTCGGCAGCAAGCCCATCAGACCGGTGGTCAGGCCCATCACCACGAGCGTGAGCACCAGCACCGCGCGTCGGCCGATCTTGTCGCCAAGGTTGCCGAACACGAAGCCGCCGAGCGGTCGCGAGACATAGCCCACGGCGTACGTCGACAAGGCCAGGATGGTGCCCGCCAGCGGGTCGACCGACGGGAAGAACAGGTGGTTGAAGACCAGCGCGGCCAGCGTGTTGTAGACGGTGAAGTCGTACCACTCGAGCGTGGTGCCCACCATGCTGGCCGTGGCGAGACGGCCCTTGTGGGCGCGCGACTTGCCTGCGTCGACGGGGGTTTCTGCCACGTCACGGGTGTTGGAATACGTTGTCATGGATGTCTCCAGGGGAGTGCGCGAGATCCGGCGCATCGCCGGCTTGCGCGTGAGGGCAGCGGGACGTCAGTCGTCGTTGGCGCCGAGGCGCCATAACATGGCGAAGCGGGTGACTTCGCTGGCCGGCACGCCGTAGGCGGCGGCGAGCGTTTGCGCGGCGGCACCCACGGCGTCCAGGTCGGTGCCTTCGATCAGCACGACGGCGTCGGCGGGGGGCAACGGGGCGTCCTTGGCGGTGAGCGAGACGGACAGCGCGGGCACCGTGACTTGCAGCGTGGCGCGCACGATGCCGTCGCCCTGTGCCACTTCGGCGAGCTGCGCATCCAGACGCGGACGCGCCCGGGCAACGGCCGCCTCGGTCAGCACGAACGCGGCAAGCATGCCGCCCTGACCTTCGCCCGCTTCGACGTCGAGCGTGCCGACACGGCGCTGCGTGCCCTGCATGCGCGCAAAGTTGCGCAGCGACCATTCCGTCTGATGCTGGAAGGCTTGCGCATACGGCGCGCTGGTGAAGACGGCGGCGTCCTGCGTGCAGTAGAGCGCCAGGTACGGGCGGGCGCTGTCGTGCAGGGCCTTGAAGCGACGGGCGAACTGAAAGCCCGGAATCGCCACACGCTCCTGCATGTGCTCGCGGTCGTACCAGCGGTTGAAGTCAGCTTCGAAGGCCGGATCGATATTCGTCCAGATGCAGAGTTGGGCGCGTGGGGCAGTGACAGTCATGGGGCAATCCATCGGTTTCGACAATCGGGGGCCGGCCAGCACGCAATGCGTATGGGCCGAGCGTCTTACCGAGTGTGCAAAACGGGCGGAAAGGCGTCCAACAAGAAATCAAATTCGCCGCGACAGCAAATTCTTATGACTGATACCGCGCCTTGCCGGACGCGGCCTGCGGGGAAGCGACGGCAAAGCGCGACCGTGCGATGGCCGCGGACTCAGGCTTCGGAGGAACCCCACGCCGGCGCGGTCATCGCGGCGGCGGGCGGAATGGCGATGTCCGGTCCCATGTTCAGGGCGAATTCGCTGGCCGTGCGTTGCGCCAGACGCGCAACGTTCTCGGCGAGTAGCGCCCCGGTACGGAACGACCCGACGAGCGGCAGATTGGGGAAATTGGCGTTCACGCGCAGCAGGTGCAGGCTGTGCTCGCCCAGTTCGCGTTGAATGATCGCGGGCGGCAGCATGGCCACGCCGAAACCGTCGGCCACGAGCCGGATGATGGCCGCCACCGACGTCATGCAATTCACCCGCACCGGGCGCTCCGCCGCGACCGAAAACATGCGCTCAAGGGTCTTGTGCGGCCCCGAGTTGCGCGAGAAGCTCACCAGCGGATAGGCCGCCAGATCGGCAACGTCGAGCGTCTCCCCTTCGAGATTGAGCTTCGGGCTTGCCACCCAACGCATCGGGAACTCGGCAAGCGGCAGGTTTTCGACGCCCGCGCCATGCTGGATGTCGGTCTGCAACACGAGGTCGAGCGAGCCGGCTTCGAGTTGCTTGCACAGGTTGATGGTCGTCTCGCTCGTGACTTCGATTTCGAGTTGCGGATACTCGCGGTGAATGCGCGCCGCCAGATCCGGAAACCAACTGTGCACGATCGACTCGACGACGCCGATCTTGAGCACGCCCGGCGGCATGTCCGGGTCGCTCAGTTCGCGCTTCATCTCCTGCCCGAGCATGACGATGCGCTCGGCATACGCCAACGCCTTCTGCCCGGCGGCCGTGAGCGTGACCTCGCGGGCACTGCGGTCGAACAGGCGCACCCCGAAGCTCTGCTCGAGCGACGCGATCCGGCTGGACACGCCCGCCTGCGTCGTATGCAGACGTTCGGCCGTCAGACGGAAGTTACGCAGCTTGGCAAGCCAGACGAAGGTTTCGAGAAAGCGCAGGTTCATGCGGCGTATCGGGATATGGGGAGATCGGTAGCGAGGGGAAAAGGACGAGAGGAGGCGGTAGTTGTTGAGGAAAAATCACATTTTAGCGGGAACACAAAAACGGCAGGCCAATGTGTCTCGGGAACCGTATCTGAACAATCCTTGGGACGATCCCTGTTACGCATAACGTTCCCGTGATGTTTCTTTTCCGTAACATTTTTCGATGGGTTCCGATAGCACGCCCCGGCCAGCCCCTTATAAATCAAATAGTTAATTGTCTCCAGCGGCCTGGCACGCGAATTGCTGAGTTTTTTGCATCGGCCCGTCGAGGCCGGAGGGCCGAATTCCTGGAGACCGTTATGGCAACTGCCCATTTCCGCCGCCCCCATCCGACAGTGGAACTCGCGCGCTGCGTGTTCCGCCAGCATTACATCCGCATCATGCAGGCCGAGCGGCCCGGCAACTATGCGGTGCTGGTCGACGTCTGGCCCATGGATGGCCGGACCTTCACGAGCATTGATCAGGCCAAGCTCGCGGCCATGCTGTTCATCCGCGATCTGGAAAACGACTGAGTCCCCGTAAGCGATTCCGCGCCAGCGGCCCTGGCGCGGGCAACGAAACGAGACCCTCATGAAACTTCAACACACCCGCCATCGCGCCGCCGAGCGCCACGCCTTCTCCGCTTCCGCTGCGCCGCACCCGGCCGCCAGTCAGCGCGTAGTGCTCGACCCGGCCGGCGACCCCTACGCCCGGGTCGCCGTCGAGGCCTACGCCGAGGCCTGTGCCAACGAACAGCCTTGGCTGGCCGAAGCCCTTCAGCGCCAATACCAGTTGGCGGGCAGCACGCCGTCGAGCGCCGCCGCGCTCTGGCGGGCGTTTCACGAAGCGCAGCGGCAGGCGCGTCAGGGGGAATCGTACGATGAAGCGGCCTGGACTCATGTGGCGCTGCATCTGTGTGGGGTACTGGGGGCGATGAACTTGTAAAGCGGGTTCTGCTCAATCGCCCCGAGTTTCCACGGGGCGTTGCGCACGGCTGACGAAAGCGCGTCGGCGGGGGCATTTCTGGCATACTTCGTGCACAGTAAATCCCCGAAGTTCACCCGGTATCCAATGAACAAGTCTAATGCGTCGGCTCAGATTCCTCGCCGGCACCTTCTTGCAACGATTTTCGGTACGCTAATCCTGTTGTTCCCCGCCGCCGCGCTTGTCATACCGCGCGGTGGCAACACCGTGATGTTCCTGACCGTGGCTCTGAGCGCCGCGATTCTTCTGATGGACCGCGCGCGAGGCGAAATTTGTGCGCTCTTCAAGTCGAACATGCATGTTCGCGTGCTCGTCTTATCGCTGTGCCTGCCGCTCTTCGCTATCCTGCTCATCGAAGTGCTCCACGGCAAGGTTGCTGCCAATACGCTTGACTCCCCTGCACGCTTCCTGCTGGCGATCATCGTGTTTTTCAGTCTGCGCAAGATCTTCAACATCGTGCCGAAATGGTTCGATCTGACGTTTGGCACCGGTGCCATCTGTGCCGCACTCATGGCCGTGTATTCGACGGCAGACCTTCTGGACGCAAGGGCCGAAAGCTCATTTCTGAACCCGATTCATTTTGGAGATATTGCGCTGCTGCTCGGCGTTCTCTCTCTGGTTTCAATTCATTGGCTTAAGCGTGACGAGCCATGGGTCGTGGTTTTCAAGATTCTCGGGGGCGCGGCTGGCTGCTAC
>Ga0181519_10005337_pt1 | contig 10276 bp, 8 predicted proteins | sample PEATcosm2014_Bin_26_FD_121102 | JGI IMG/M metagenome (GOLD analysis project Ga0181519, IMG submission 121102) | Peatland microbial communities from MTU Mesocosm Facility, Houghton, MI, USA - PEATcosm2014_Bin02_10_metaG | ecosystem: Environmental > Terrestrial > Soil > Wetlands > Peat | place...
TAGCTATCGCGGAGAATGGCGCTACGCTTATCCGCCCCACAGTGTTTTTCCTTCGCACGTGCCATGTCCGCTTTCCGCCCGCTTGCCGCGCTCGCTGTACGACCGTTATGGGCGCAAATCAGACGCTGGCGAGGGAGGCTCGCTATACTGTTCGCGCAGACAACGGGTCACTAACCTGTAGGGTGCAATATCCTTCGCATTGCAACGCGTTTCCAGTCACCGCGCTCTCCTCGTCGTGATGGTGCAATGCGAAGGGCATTGCACCCTACGGCTTGGTGCTCAAGTTCGAGGGTTCGCTATACGGGACGGCATTCCAGGGCGGGTTTGGGCACTGTGTTGATGGATGCGGAACAGTGTTCAGCTTTACGCCATAGCGAGCCGTAGGGTACGCTAACCTTCGCATTGCACCGCTTTTCGAGCGACCGCGCTCTCCTTGTCGTGATGGTGCAATGCGAAGGGCATTGCACCCTACGGCTTGCTTGATGAGCGGATTGAACGCGATGGCTGATCGCATGTGATTGCGTTCCGCACTAAAGAGTCTTTGAGGGAACGGCGAAGCTAAAAAATCTATGGCGGGTGCTGGCTTCGCCAAGAGGGGAGGAAAGGGCGCGCGGCGCTCACGGGGGGCGGGCGCCGAGCCCCCTGGGGTTGAGCGTCGATCGCTGGATCAGGAATTTGGAATTTCGATGATCGAGAAGCTGCCGTCGGCGTGTGCGGCCAGCCTGGCGGCGTTATCGCGGAACTCGCCCTCGGCATAGGCAACGGTCCGGCCGAGGCTAACCACCTTGCCGGTGGCGCGCAGAGTACCGGATTGCGGGGTCAGGCGGCGCAGGAAGGTGATGTTCATGGTCAGCGTGACGGACACGCGGTCTGCCGGGAGTTGCGTGTGCACCGCGGCACCCATGACCGTGTCCAGCAGGGTGGCGGCGGGAGGGTGCCGTCGCGGATGCCTTGCATGATCTGAAGCCCGGTCCAGCCGAGCGCGTGCCGGCGCACCTCCACGGGATTCTGCCAATCAACCGTGCGCGTGCGGGTATCGGTTCGCATTAGGTTTTTTTCTTAATGAACAAAAGTTTTTGCTTCTTTTTTCAAAAAGAAGTGCTTCTTCTTTCTGCTAATGCGCGGCGGCGGCGGGAACGGGTGGGGCTGCGACCTTGCGCATGAACAGCACCAAAATCGTTGCTACTACGAAGGCCAGCATGATGGCGCGGAAGGCGTCCGCGTAAGCCAGCGTAGAGGCCTCGCGATAGGCCAGTTGCCAGAGTTGTTTGATCGCCGCCGCGTGGCCCAGCAAGGCGCCATTCGGCTGCGCGGCGTAACGTTGCGCGGTCGCGTCCACCAGGCGCGTCATTGCCCCGTTGGCCGGTGTCAGCCGGCCGGCGATGGTGACGAAATGCGCGTTGGTCTGGTCGTTCAGGATGGCGGCGGCGCCGGCGATGCCGAAGGCGCCGCCGAGATTGCGCATCATGTTGAACAGGCCGCTGGCGTATTTCAGGCGCTCCGGCGGCAGGCTGCCGAGGCCGAGATTGACGCTGGGGGCGACGGCGAAGACTTGCGGGAAGCCGCGCAGGATTTGCGGCACGAGGAGTTCGGCGGCGCTCCATTGGCTGGTAATGAAGCTGAAACTCCACATCGACAGGCCGAAGCAGGCCATGCCGAACATCATCAGGCGCCGCGGATCGAATTTGTGCGAGAGCAGGATGAAGACCGGGGTTCCGACCAGGGAGGCGACGCCTGTCGAGAATATTGCCAGGCCGGTTTGCCAGGCGCTGTAGCCGCGGACGTAGCCGAGAAACAGCGGCGTCAGGTAGGTGGTGGTGAAAATGCCGATGCCGGTGATGAAGGAGAGGATGCAGCCGAGCGCGAAATTGCGGTTGGTGAAGGCGCGCAGGTCGACGACGGGATTGTGGAAGGTGAGGCTGCGGGCAATGAACAAGGTGAGCGCGATGCCGGCGATCCAGGCGCAGGTGACAATTTTCTGATCGCTGAACCAGTTCCAGCGGGTGCCTTCCTCGAGCACATATTCCAGGGTGCCGAGGCCGATCGCCATCAATACGATACCGGGATAGTCGGCTCCGCGGAGCAGCGAGAGGTCGGGTTTGTCGATGCGGACAAGGAATGGGATCGACGCGGTGATGGCAATGCCGGGTACCAGGTTGATGTAGAACAGCCAATGCCAGTTCAGCGTGTCGGTGATCCAGCCGCCGATGACGGGGCCGAGCGTGGGGGCGATGGAGGCGATGGTGCCGATCACGGCGGCGGAATAGACGCGGCGCTGGCCCTCGAAATAATGGAACGAGGAGGTGAAGACGGTGGGGATCATCGAGGCGCCGAGCAGGCCCTGGATGGCGCGGAAGACGATCATGCTGTCGATGTTCCAGGCCAGGCCGCAGAGCAGGCTGGAGAGGGTGAAGCCGGCGGCGGATACGGTGAACAGCCAGCGGGTGGAAAATACCCGCGTCAGCCAGCCGGAAAGCGGGATCATGGTGATTTCGGCGATCAGGTAGGCGGTTTGCACCCAGCTGATTTCATCCTGCGCGGCGGAGAGGCCGCCGCCGATGTTTTGCAAGGATGATGCGACGATCTGGATGTCCAGCAACGCCATGAACATGCCGACGCACATGACGACGAACGGCAGGATGTTCGGCGTGGCCGGCGCCGGCGCGGCCGGCGCGGTCATGGCGCCGATTTGGTGTCGACGGTGACGTAGGTGGACAGGCCGGGGCGCAGGCGGCCGAGACCGGATTCGGTGGGATCGAGGGCGATGCGGACCGGAACGCGCTGCACGATCTTGGTGAAATTGCCGGTGGCGTTTTCCGGCGGAATGACGCTGAACACGGCACCCGTGCCGGGCGCCATGCTTTCGACGTGGCCGTGCAGGGGATGGCCGGGTGCCACGTCGGCGGAGACCAGCACGGGCTGGCCTTGGGCCATGTGCGCGAGCTGGTCTTCCTTGAAATTCGCGTCGATCCAGAGGCCTTGGGCGGGGATCACGGAAAGCAGGTAATTGCCTTGCGTCACGTAGGCGCCGGTCTGCGCGGCGCGGTTGCCGATATAGCCGTCGATGGGCGAGCGGATTTCCGTATAGCCGAGGTTCAGCGTGGCCATGCGCAGATCGGATTCCGCCTGGCCGATTTCCGCCTGCGCTTCGGCGATTTGCGTGTCCAGCACTTTCATTTGCTGATGCGCGGCTTCCAGCGCGGCGTCCGCGGCGAGGACATCGGCTTCCGCCACCTGGCGCGCGGCATCGGTTTTCTGCGCGTTCTGGCGGGACCCGTCATAGGTCAGCGCCAGGCGCGCGTAGCGGTCGCTGTCGATGCGGGTGTACGCGGCATTGGCGATCTTGGCGTTCTGGTCCGCCGCGGATTGGCGGATGGCGGATTGCTGCAGCACCTGCCGCGCGCGCAGGTTGGAGAGTGCCGCGGTTTTCGCCGCCAGCACGGCTTGCGCGCGGTCATTGGCGGTCTGGTAATCCCGGCGGTCGAGCTGCACGAGGAGCTGGCCGGCCGTTACATGCTGATTGTCGGCGACCAGAATGCCGGTGACGAAGCCGCTGACATGCGGCGCGATCGTGGTGACGTTGCCGCCGACATAGGCGTCGTCGGTGCTTTGCAGGAAGCGGCCGTTGGTCCACCAGTCGTGGCCATACCAGGCGCCGCCGCCGGCGAGAGCGGCGAGGAGTGCAAAGGCCGCCAGCTGTTTCGCGCCGATCGCGCGGCCGCGGACCGGCATAATCGCCGTGTCGCGCTGCAGGACCGTGGCGCTCATGCTGCCCCCGCTTCGGACGGCACCGCATCCGGCCTGGTGTGGCGGCGGCGCGTTGTGTCATTCGCCGCCGGGCCTGGGGCGCTGCGGAAATTGTCTTGGGTCATCGGCAGGCCGGTTACGCGGTCCACTACGATCGGTTCGGCGAGCGCGCCGGTCTCGCGGTTGATGGCGACGACGGCGGGGCCCTCGGGGGCGAAATGCTTGTTGCCCCAGGCCATGATGGCCCAGAGGACGGGGCGGAAATCGCGGCCGCGGTCGGTGAGGATGTATTCCTCGCGGGGCGGGCGCTCGCTGTAGAGGCGGCGTTCCAGCAGGCCGGACTCCACCAGGCCGTTGAGGCGGCGGGTGAGCATGTTGGGGGCGATGCCGAGGCTTTTCTGGAATTGATCGAAGCGCGTGAGGCCGTGGAAGGCGTCGCGCAGGATCAGGATGCTCCACCATTCGCCGACGCGCTCTAGGCTGCGGGCGATGGGGCATTGCATGTCGTCGAAGCTTTTGTGGCGCATGGGGGGGTGCCGGGTGACTATCAAGATGCAAGCTAGATAGGCGAGTCACTTGCAAGATGCAAGTGTCTTTTTTGGCTGTTGTGGCGCTGCGCTCCGGCGGGGTTGGGTTGGTTCCGATGCTAGTTAAGGTTAGGAAGGCCAGGGCTCTGCCCTGGACCCGCTGGGGCCTGAGGCCCCAGACCCCCATTAGCGCTGCGCGGCTTTTCTTTGCTTGCATGGCGAAGCCATTAAATGAATCGGATTTTTGGCTTCGCCGTTCCCTCAAAACGATCCCTTTATGAATGGGGCTTACGGCCCCAGCGGGTCCGGCGCTGGCCTTTTCTCGGAGAGTCTAACGCTCCGCGGGTTGTATCAGCTGCGCGCGACTTTCGAGGCCACGGCATTCTGGATTGCTTCGTCGCGAAGGGGCGGCTTGCGTTGGCGTGCTAGAGCACGCCCTACGAAGTTTGCTGAACGCTTGCGTCGCGGGCGACGAGACGGGGATTGGAGACATGCGGTGCGACCGTGTGCGAATCGGTTGGCATTGTGCGTGGGGAGGGCTCCTGGATTGCTTCGCCGCAAGGGCGGCTCGCAATGACAGTGGACAGGACGGTACGCAGGCAGGGCGTCCTGGGGCGGCTTGCGTTGGCGTGCTAGAGCACGCCCTACGAAGCTCTGGTCAACTGAGTTGATGACGGGTTTGGGCGGCGACGCGCGGCGCGGTGCCGTGAGGTGGGTTAAGTTGGTGGGCTGAAGCCCACCCTACGGTGCTGCCCTGGACCCGCTGGGGCCGTCACGCGACCGCGTGCTGCGCAGACGTCAGCAGCCGCCCTTGGTGAACGCTACGGCGCCTGAGTCGAAACCTTCGCCGCCCAGGTAATACTCGTAGCTACCATTGGCAATGTGGCCGTTGGCGGCGTGGGCGGAAAATACGAAGGGGGCGCCGCTCTCACCCTCGTCGCCGGCGTGGTCGATGCCGACGATGAGGACATTGTGCACGATGGTAAATTCGCCGTCCAACGGGGCGTAAGGGGGGTCGGGGATCGTCGCGGTGCCGGCGTGTTGCGGGAAGCCGCCGGTGCCGGCGCCGGTGTCGGCCAAGGTCAGGCAGTGGGCGCCGTTATAGTGCTGGGAATGGGTCACGGTCACCAGGTAGTTGCCGCTGTAGCTTTCCGCCATGGCGGCGCCTGCCGGGGCCAACAGCGGCAAGACGGTGGCGAGGGTGCGAAGCATTTTCATAGCGTGAGGTCCTCCCGGAATCGACGTCCGCAGATGGACGCGCAAAGGCTGCCGGTTATTCCAGCAAAATTGAAAAAAGTTTTTTGGTTCTTTTTTTCAAAAAAGAACTGCTTTCTTGAACGCCGCATCAACTCTTGCCATTCAAATACGGCATAGGATCGACCGGCTGCCCCTTCTTGCGCAGCTCCACGTAGAGCCCCGGCCGGTCCTTGGCGTGGGCGGCGTCGTAGTCGGGCATGCGGCCCAACGGTTCGCCGGCGCGGACCGGGCGGCCGACGGGGACGGCGAGTTGGTCGAAGCCGGCGAGCACGAAATCATAGCCGCCGCCGCATTCGACGATCATCAGTTTGCCGTAGCTGCGGAAGGGTGCGGCGAAGCCGACGCGGCCGCTGCACGGGCTTGAGACGTAAGCCGAGGGGGCGGTGGCGAAGGTGATGCCGGTGGCGGGGCCGTCCTCCGCCGGGGCGCCCCAGGCGCGGATCACGTGGCCGGCGACCAGAGTGGCCTTCGGCATGTCCGCGGTGAGGCCCGGGCCGGCGGGGCGGGCGAGCGCCAGTTGATGCGCGTGGGCGGCCGCGGCGCGCTGGGCGTCGCGCTGCTGCGCGGCGATCTTTGCCTCGTTGGCGGCGCGGTCGGCGGCCTGGCGTTCCGCCTCGTCCATGGCGGCGATGGCGCCGCGCAGATCCTCGGCCTTGGCGGCGAGGGCGGCGGCGGCTTCGGTGGCCTCGGCCTCGGCGGTGGCCTCCTGCTGCTCCTGGGCCTCGGTCGCGGCGAGCTGGCGGTCGAGCTCGGCGGCCGCGGCGTTCTGGCGCGCGCGCACGGTTTCCAATGCGGTTTGGCGCGCGGTCACTTGCTGCTTGAGGCGCGCGGCCTCGGCCTGCTGGGCGCGCAGGTCGGTGACCTGGCGGGCGATTTCGGCGGAGACGCCGTGCGTGGTTTCCAGGCCCTCGATCGCCTTGTCCGGCGGGACCGGGGCGGCGAGCAGGGTTTCGGAGGGGTATTGCGACAGGCGCAGGGCGACCGGCAGCAGGTCGGAGAGGTCGGCGGCGCGCTGCTGCACCTGGTCCTCGGCTTGCTGCTGGGCGGCCTGGGTCGCGTCGAGCAGTTGCTGGGTATCGTCGACCTTGGTTTCGATGGTGCGCAGCTTGGCGGCGGCCTCGACGCGCTGCCGGGCGAGGGCGGCGGCGCGGGCGGCTTCCTGCTGGGCGTGGCGGGCGGCGGATTGCTGGGCTGCCAGCTGCTGGGCGCGGGCGTGCTCGGTGGCTTTTAGGCGCTTGGCGGCTTCCTGCTTGGGGCTGGCGGCGGCTAGACACACACACAAAAGAAGAAGGCCAAGGGGCTTTGCCCCCTGGACCCCCACTGGGGCCGTCACGCCTTGGCGTGCTGCGCACGACGGCCCCAGACCCCATTTCATTATTAGCACGAATGCCGGCACCGCTCTTGGCCTAAGGAATGGGGGTCTGGGGCCGCCGGCCCCAGCGGGGGTCCAGGGGGCAGAGCCCCTTGGCCTTCTAACTACCATCCCCCAACAACGACCGCCCCGTCATCTCCGGCGGCGTTGGCAAGCCCATGAGCTGCAGCAACGTCGGCGCCAGGTCGGCCAACCGCCCCTCGCGCAGCTTCGCGCCAGCCACGCCGGCCAGCAGCACGGGCACCGGATTGGTGGTGTGGCTGGTGTGCGGGCCGCCGGTTTCCGGATCGCGCATCAGTTCGCAGTTGCCGTGGTCGGCGGTGACCAGCATGGCACCGCCGCGGCCGGCGACTGCTTCCGCGACGCGGCCGAGGCCGGCATCCACCGCCTCCACCGCGCGGATCGCGGCGGCCAGGTTGCCAGTGTGGCCGACCATGTCGGGGTTGGCATAGTTCATCACGATGAGGTCGTATTTGCCGCTGTCGATGGCGGCGACCGCGTGCGATGTCAGTTCGGCGGCGGACATTTCCGGCTGCAGATCGTAGGTCGCGACTTTCGGCGATGGCACCATGATGCGGTCCTCGCCCTTGTAGGGGTCCTCGTCGCCGCCGTTGAGGAAATAGGTGACGTGCGGGTATTTTTCGGTCTCCGCCAGGCGCAACTGGGTGCGGCCGGCGGCGGCCACGACCTGGCCGAGATTGTTGGCCAGCGTCGCGGGCGGAAAAATGGTGCCCATGCGTTCGGCGAGCGCGTCGCTGTAGTGCGTCATGCCGACGGCCGCGACGAATCGCTTGGCGGCGCGGGGAAAGCCGTCGAAGCCAGGGTCGAGCAGGGCGCTCAGGATTTCGCGGACGCGGTCGGCGCGGAAATTGAAGCACAGCAGCGAGTCGCCGTTCTGCATGCCGGCATAGCCCTCGACCACCGAGGGAGGAATGAATTCGTCGGTGATGTCGCGGCCGTAGGCGAGGCGGATCGCGGTGGAGGGGTGTGCGACGTAGGGGCCCTTGGCATCGGCCATGGCGGCATAGGCGCGCTGCACGCGGTCCCAGCGATTGTCGCGGTCCATCGCGTAATAGCGCCCGCCGATCGTCGCCATGGTCGGGCCGGGCGGCAGCGTGGCGACGAATTCGCGCACGAACATCTCCGCGGTGCGCGGGCCGGTGTCGCGGCCGTCGGTGATGATGTGGACCGCGACGCGGACGCCGGCGCCGACCAGCACGCGCGCCAGGGCGACGCCGTGATCCTGGTGCGAATGCACGCCACCATCCGAGACCAGGCCGAACAGGTGGCAGGTGCCGCCGGTGCGCTGGGTGCGTTGGATCAGGGTTTGCAAGGCCAGCGACTTGCCGATGCTGCCGTCGGCGATCGCGTCGCCGATGCGCTCGAGCTCCTGGCGCACCACGCGGCCGGCGCCGATGTTGAGGTGGCCGACTTCCGAATTGCCCATCTGGCCATCGGGCAGGCCGACATCGCGACCGGAGGTGTGCAGCAGCGCGCGCGGGCCGGCGCGCCAGAGGCGGTCGAAATTCGGCTTTTTGGCGAGCGCGACGGCGTTGTCGGCCGGTTTCTCGCGCCATCCAAAACCGTCGAGGATGACCAGCACGACAGGGCGGGGCGACATTATTCTCTCCGGTGCGGCCTGAACGCGCGGCTCAGGGAGCGCTGCTGGGGACCTGGATAACGTGCGGATCGGAGTCGCCAGCGGCGGCGGCTTCGATCACGGCGCGGATATCGGGCCGGATGCGCCCGCTGCGCGATATATGCCAGGCGGCAACAGGCATGCGTTGCACGACCAGGTCGGGGGAGCCGGTGATGTCCGCCAGGGTGAGCGTGTCGATGCGGGTGGGCCGGCGACCCGCCAGGGTAATGACGTGCGGATCGTCGAGCGTGGCGGTGGTGGGCGTGTTCGCGGCGACGTTGTCGGCGAGTTTTGCGTCCTGCGTGCGCAGCCAGGCGGTGGCGCGCTGGCAATATTGGATGGAGAGCGGGGAAAACCCCTCTTCGCCGACGCCGGCGCGGTATTTCATCAGCGCGCGGCAGGCGTTGCCGCCGCTGGCCTGCCAGGCGCGCGCCAGGTAGGTGACGCCGTAATGGATGTTGGTTTCAGGCTTGTACAGATCGGCCAGGCTGCCGCGGAAGCCGAGCAGGCCGGCGGTGTCGGGCATCACCTGCATCAGGCCGATTTCGCCGGAGGTGCCGAGTGCGGTTTCGGTGTAGCCGCTTTCGACCACGGCGACCGCGTCCGCGAGGGCGGCGGGCAGGTTTTGGCGCGCGGCTTCGGCCTGGATGAGGGGCAGCAGGCGGGCGCGGGCGGGTGTCGGGGTGGGCGGCAAGGTGTCCAGCACGCCGGGCAGCGGCGGCGGCTCGATCGTAACGGCCGCGCGCGCGGCCGCGGCCGGCAGCAGGCAGGCGGCTGCCAGGATCGTGAAGAGCGTGAAGGGGGGCCGGGGCGTGCGCATGAAGCGGTGTTCATGCGGCAGATGGCGCCTGGATTTCAATGAAAACCGGTATCGATGTGGCACTTGGGGTGGCCCAGGAGGCCGCGCCGGTGTAGCGATTTGCGGCATGATATCGCACCGATGGCCGCACCCGGGGGAGTTACAACCATGACCACCAATGAAGCGCTGCTGGCTCGCCGCCAGGAAGCGGTGCCACGCGCGCTGACCCATGCGACGACCGCCTACGCGGCACGGGCGCGCAACGCCGAAATCTGGGACGTGGAGGGCAAGCGCTACGTCGATTTCGCCGGCGGCATCGCGGTGCTGAATACCGGCCATTGCCATCCGCGCGTGATGGCGGCGGCGCGCGAGCAGATGGAGCGGTTTACCCATAGCTGCGTGCAGGTGCTGGCGTATGAGCCTTATGTGGAGCTGGCGGAGCGGTTGAATGCGCTGGCGCCGTTTTCGGGTCGGGCGCGGACGATTTTCTTTACCACCGGGGCGGAGGCGGTGGAGAACGCGGTGAAGATCGCGCGGGTGGCGACGGGGCGCAGCGGGATTATCGCGTTCGCGGGTGCGTTTCACGGGCGCACCATTCTGACCAGCGCGCTGACCGGCAAGACGCTGCCTTATAAACGCGGGTTCGGGCCGTTTCCGCCCGAGATCTACCATGTGCCGTTTCCGATCGAGCATCATGGCGTTTCGGTCGCCGACAGCCTGCGGGCGCTGGAGTATCTGTTCCGCAGCGACATCGAGCCCGCGCGCGTGGCGGCGATCATGATCGAGCCGGTGCAGGGCGAAGGCGGATTTTATGAGGCGCCGGTGGAATTGCTGCAGGCGTTGCGGCGGATCTGCGATCAGCATGGGATATTGCTGGTGAGCGACGAGGTGCAGGCGGGGTTTGGGCGCACCGGAAAGATGTTCGGCATCGAGCA
>Ga0181519_10005338_pt1 | contig 10276 bp, 6 predicted proteins | sample PEATcosm2014_Bin_26_FD_121102 | JGI IMG/M metagenome (GOLD analysis project Ga0181519, IMG submission 121102) | Peatland microbial communities from MTU Mesocosm Facility, Houghton, MI, USA - PEATcosm2014_Bin02_10_metaG | ecosystem: Environmental > Terrestrial > Soil > Wetlands > Peat | place...
ATATTCTTTTTCGCTCGTCACACTTCTCCTACTCGATGGGGAACGAGGTTAGCCCCGAATTGAACATACACGCAGGCGGTTTGCACCTTTGTACCTCTCGGCCGCGTGCGCGGCCGAGAGGCTATATACCCCAGTGCACTCACGGTTGAAGACCAAACATCGGAGAATGGCGCGTTTCGAGCACCTTGCCATTCCCCAGATACATGTGCACACCGCACGGCAGGCACGGGTCGAAGCTTCTGACGGCCCGCATGATGTCGATGCCCTTGAAATTATCCGGACCGTTTTCCTCAAAGATAGGTGTGTTTTGAACCGCATCTTCGTAGGGCCCCGGAGTTCCGTAGATGTCGCGCGGATTTGCATTCCAGGGGGTTGGAGGGTACGGATGGTAGTTGGCAATCTTGTGGTTCCGTATAACCACGTGATGCGACAACACTCCGCGAACTGCTTCGTGGAAGCCGCATCCGATAGCTTCGTCCGGGACCTTGAAGTCGTTCCAGGTTTTGGTTCTGCCGGCGTGCAGTTCGGCCAGAGCCTGTTCGGCAAAGTGAAGGGCACAACCGGCAGCGTAGGCCTGGAAGTAGGTCCGTGCCCGATCGCGCTCGATGGCATTGCTCCATTTGGGGATCCTCCACTCTAGCTCCGTTTCGGGCAGAGACATAGTCTTCGGGAGGTAGATCTTGACACTTTGACCTGTGGCTTTGACATAACCAATGTCCACCAAACCGGCCAGAGCGGTCGCCCAGAAGCGGGCAATAGGACCACCGCCCGTATCGAGCGCGAGATATTCTTTAGTGCGTTTATCGTACCAACGGGGAGACATAACCCACGTATACTTTCCGCCGAAATCGCGCTTCTGCGGCTTGGGGAACGTGCTCTGGTTCCATGGGTGGCGCTGATCCACCGGATTTCCGAGCGGGTCCTTGGTCACAAAAGTTTCGGAGTTCTGCCAGTCGTCGTAATACGAACTGCCCAGCAGAATGCGGATGTTGAGGTTAATGTCGACCAGGTCTGTCGTGACTAGTTTGCCGTCGACCACGACGCCGGGAGTCACGAACATGCCGCGGCCCCAATCAGTCATCTTCTCGTAGGTATAGTCACAGACATCGGGGTTGTTGAACGAGCCCCAGCAGCCAAGCAGGATGCGCCGCCTTCCGACCTCTTCGTAACCGGGGAGAGCTTCATAGAAGAAATCGAATAAGTCGTCGTGCAGTGGCACAACCTTCTTCATGAACTCAACGTATTTCATCAGCCGGACGATGTAATCGGTGAAGAGCTGAACGGTTGGCACTGTACCTACGCCACCGGGGTAGAGCGTGGAGGGATGCACGTGCCGTCCTTCCATGAGGCAGAACATCTCGCGGGTCATGCGGCTCATCTGCAGGGCTTCGCGATAGAAGCTGCCCGTGAATGGATTGAGGGCCGTCATAATGTCGGAGATATTGCGGTAGCCGTGTAGTTCGGCATGCGGCGAGGCAGTCCTGGTCGCTTTCTCCCAGACGCCGGGGTTGGTTTCCTTCACCATCTGTTCACAGAAGTCCACGCCGACGAGATTGTCCTGAAAAATGTTGTGGTCAAACATATACTCGGCAGCTTCACCGAGGTTGACGATCCATTCGGCCATGGGCGGAGGCTTGACACCGAAGGCCATATTCTGTGCATAGGTTGCGCAGGTGGCGTGGTTGTCGCCGCAGATGCCGCAGATACGGCTGGTAATGAAGTGGGAGTCGCGCGGGTCTTTCCCCTTCATAAATATGCTGTACCCTCGGAAGATTGACGATGTGCTGTGGCACTCGGCGACCTTGCGTTTGCCAAAGTCGATCTTGGTGAAGATGCCGAGGCTACCCACGATGCGGGTAATCGGATCCCAGTTCATCTCGACTAACTGGCTCTTTTTCGCATCCTGTTCCGTGCGTTCAACAGTAACTGTTCCCATCGTAGTGGCTCCTTGTGTCGAGTGAGTTAGTAGGATCCGGGGTGATAGCCGGTCGTCAGTTCGGCGCGCGGATGCCGCCACTTCGGTTCTTTATTGACAGTTGAATTGGTGAGCGAACGGAGGGTTCTGATGGCTTTGCCATAGGCGCCAATAGAAGCACTGGAGATTTTGGCGCCCGGAGGCTCATCCATGAAGGGCATGAACTTATCGGGGAAGCCTGGCATGGTGCAACCGATGCAGATGCCGCCCACGTTGGGACAGCCACCGATTCCGGCCATCCAGCCACGCTTTGGGACGTTGCAGTTGACGACCGGCCCCCAGCAGCCAAGCTTCACAATGCACTTGGAGGAGCTGTAAGACGTGGCAAAATCCCCTTGCTCGTAGTAACCGGCACGGTCACAGCCTTCGTGCACCGTCTTGCCGAACAGCCAGGTGGGTCGCAATTGATCGTCGAGCGGAATCATCGGCGCGAGGCCGGCAACCTGATAGAGCAGGTAGAGGACTGTCTCCATAAAATTGTCAGGCTGAACCGGGCAACCTGGTACGTTGACGATGGGAAGACCGGCTTTTGACTTCCAGTCCCACCCGAGGTAGTCAGCCAGGCCCATACACCCCGTGGGATTGCCCTCCATGGCGTGAATGCCGCCATAGGTGGCACAGGTACCGCAGCCCACGACTGCGAGGGCTTTGGGAGCCAGGCGGTCGATCCATTCATTGGTCGTGATCGGCTGACCGGTCTGGGGATTGGTTCCAAGCCCTGCCCAGTAGCCTTCTTTTTTGATCTTCTCGTTGGGAATAGAACCCTCGACGACCAGAACGAAGGGGTCGATCTTCCCTTGTTCCGCGAGGTACCAGTACTTGAGGAAGTCGTCACCGTTCTCGTAAGCGAGAACCGGATTGTGCAGGTGGACTTTGGGCAAGCCGGGAATGGCGCCCAGGAGCACATCCTCGATGCTGGGCTGGGTAGCGGCGGTGATGGAAACGGAATCTCCATCACAGCCGAGGCCAGCTGTGATCCAGAGGATATGGACTTCCGCAACCGCCGGTTTTTTCTGCGTGACCCGACCGTAAGGCGCTGCTTGCGCTGTCATAATACTGGAATCTCCTCTCAAGGGTGGGCTCTTGGCTTTGCCTGGATGATCCGAAATCTATGATGGCCGTCACTCCTGACGGTGATTCCCATCACTGACAAACAAGCCATAAGACCAAATGAGAGTTCCGGCTCACAAGCGGGATGGGCCTTATTTTGGACTCATCCCAAATACCAGGAACGGCATAGGAGGTTCCCTGATGGGGCCCTTCGTTGCGCAGGGCCGACCGTGAGAATCGCGGTTATCAGGCGGACGATTTCAAGAGGCCTTTTCGATGATTTTGGCCTGAATAGCGTGCTGAACCAGCTCGCGGCCGCTGCGGAGAGACAATTTGCTTTTGATATGAGCCTGGTAGGTTTCCACCGTTTTCATGCTGAGGTGCAGTTTTTCAGCGATCTGGCGCGTGCTCCGGCCTTCACCGATCAGACGGAACACCTCGAGCTCACGATCCGAAAGCGCCGAGAGCTGAGAGGTCATGTCGGTTGGCGCGCCGGTTATGAATTGATGGAGCAGTTTGTTCGCCATCCGATCGCTGAGGTAGATATCTCCCCCAAGTATGCGCCGGACGGCGACCAGAACCTTCTCGGCGGCCTCCTGCTTCATGATGTAGCCGTTGGCGCGAGCCCGCAGAGCCCGCTCCGCATAAATCGACTCGTCGTGCATAGAAAGAATCAGCACCGGTAGATCCGGGTACACGGTTCGGAGGCTCTTGAGTAAATCCAACCCATCGGGTCCGTTGAGCGAGATATCCGCGATCAGAATATCCGGTTGTCTGACAGCGATTGCCTCCATTGCGGAGTGCGCTTCTTCAGCCTCGCCACAAACGGAAAGATCCGGTTCGCGGTTAATCAGAAGCGCGAGGCCCTGCCGGAGCAGCGGGTGATCGTCCACAACGAAAACAGTTTTTTTCCGGCCTCCCGAGGCGCTGCGCGATGTAGCGGTTTCCATCATGGGTTATGCGGCATCCTGCGCCGGAAAGATACAAGTAACCTGAGTGCCCTGTGGTGTGCCACGTTTCACTTCGAGTGACCCACCGATCATTCCCGCTCGATAGTTCATGATATGGAGCCCCATGCCCTGAGTGGTTTGGTGCATTTCTCCTATTCCCCTCCCGTCATCCTTAACGATTAAGGCGCCCCGGCCGTTTTCAGCAGCCAGTTGGACCATGATCCTGGTGGGGGCTGCATGCTTGATTGCGTTGTTCACTGCTTCCTGAGCGATGTGGTAGAGATGGGTCGCCATGGAGTAGTCATGAATCAGGACCGGTGTTTCGCACTGAAAGGTGCACGATATACCAAACAGATCCTGAACTTCCGAAACCCATAGTTGCAGGGCTGACATCAGGCCATGAGAATCGGAAACGACCGGCTGGAGTCCGCGCGCGAGTTCGCGGGTCTTGTGGATCGCCTCGTTCACGAGCTTCACGATCCTCGATGCATCTTCTTTCTCCGATCGTTTATGTTCGGCCAGGCGAGCTTCGTGCGCCTTGGCCATAAACGCGATGCCGGTTAAATGCTGCCCGAGGCCGTCGTGCAGATCCTGCCCAATGCGCCGCTGTTCCCTGTCGCTTATGTCGAGGATGGCCTTTTCGAGCTGCTTGCGCTCGGTAATGTCGATGCCCGTGGCGATGATGTAATTGGCGGTGTCGCTCGCGCCGGGCAACAGGGTGCTGGTCCACGCGATTAGCCTCTGCTCCCCTCGCCTGGTAACCCAGCTGCTCTGATACGTCTGAGGAAGTAGATCGATGCGCAGTACTTCGAATTGCGCCCGGAAACGCCTTGCCTCCTCAGGGGAAAGAAACAGATCCCATATACATTTCCCGTGGACCTCGTCCATCGAATAGCCAGTGATGAGCTCGCAGGCAGGGTTGAAGCGGAGGATGCGTCCCTCGCTGTCTAGCACGACGACCAGGGCTCCGACGGTGTCGAGGATCGCCGAGATAAAGTTGCGTTCTTCCTGGAGTGCCTCTTCGATGTGCTTCATATCGGATATGTCGAAGGCAATACCGTGAATGAACCACGGGCGGCCGTCTTCATGGCGGATCATGCGTGCATCGCAGTGGAACCAGATAACGCGGCCATCTCGCGCAATGACTCGATAGGAAGAACGGAGCGGCTTGCCGGAGAGAAACATCCCGGCCGCCTCGAGGCTCCAGCGTTGTTTGTCATCGGGGTGAATGTGTTGGTACCACCGAACCGGGTCTTCGAGCCATTCTTCGCGGGAGTAACCGAGGGAAGCTTCAATCTGTGGGCTCACATACGCCTCGCTGATCCCCCGATCGAGATAGGCCATGAAGACAACGGCGGGGATCTGCTCAAGTAAAACGCGATATTTCGCCTCGAGATTGGGCGCTTGCGGATCAACAGGGGCGTAACCGTTTCCGGTGAGATGGCCCGGGGGAGCATAGGCGGGAATCGCGGCGGCGTCGCCGAATACCCTGGCCAGATCGAAAAGGACGGCTTCGGCCTCGGCCAGATCCGGCTGGGCCTCGCGGTCGCCTGCGCCGCCACCACGGCCGTTGCCAGGGCCTTGGTGAGGAAGGGGCTTGCTGCGGCTTCCGGGCGATCGAACCTTTCGCGCAAACGAAGACATCTGTAACTCCAAACGGCGCATATTCCGCCGCTCCCCTCGGGCCTCAGCGTTCCGGCGTGGCGTCGACGCGCTTTGCTGGGTCGCGCTTTTGCCGCCACACTGGCTCCTTGTTGAGCGACGCCTGGGTAAAACGGCGCAGAGCGTGGATGGCTCGCCCGTAGGTTTGAACCGCGGCGGAAGACAGCAGCGAACCCGGAGGCTGATTCATAAACGGCATAAATTTATCCGGAAACCCGGGCATAGTGCATCCGATGCAGATTCCACCTACATTGGGACACCCGCCGATACCCGCCATCCAGCCACGCTTGCCGACGTTGCACTGCACTACGGGCCCCCAGCACCCAAGCTTTACGATGCACAGCGGCGACCCATATTCCTCGGCGAATTGGGCCTGCTCATAATAGCCGCCGCGGTCACAGCCCTCATGCACGGTGCTTCCGAAGAGCCAGGTGGGACGCAGGGCGTCATCGAGGGGGATCATGGGCGCGCGGCCGCCGGCCATGTGGAGGAGATACAGCAGAGTCTCGGTGAAATTGTCGGGCTGGACGGGGCAGCCGGGAACGCAGACGATCGGGATGCCGGCCTGCGAGCGCCACTGCCATCCAAGATAATCGGGCAGGCCCATACAGCCGGTCGGATTGCCCTCCATCGCATGAATTCCGCCATAGGTCGAACAGGTTCCCGCAGCGATGACCGCCCATGCCTTCGGCGCGAGCCGGTCGATCCACTCACAGGTGGTGATGGGCTGGCCGGTTGCCTGATCGGTTCCGAAGGATGCCCAGTACCCTTCTTCCTTGTTGCGCTCATCCGGGATTGAGCCTTCCAGAACCAGAATGAAGGGGTTCGATTTCCCTTCCGCCGCAAGATGGAAGCGCTTCATGAAGTCGTCTCCAACCTCGCAGGTGAGAAAGGGATTATGGAAATGGACTTTCGGAATCCAGGGGAGCGCGCCGAGGACGATGTCCTCAAGGCTGGGCTGGGTGGCCGCGGTCATTGCGATGGTGTCCCCATCGCAACCAAGACCTGCCGTTATCCATAAGACATCGATTTCCGCAATGGGCGGCGATGCCGGTCTTGGGCGGCGAGCGGATCCCATGAATGAGAGGGCCTTCCGTCCTATGCGGAATCAGCGCCGCACGGGAATTTTGACGCCCTCCATCTTGGGCCTTTAAACAGTGTTTAGGCAAGCCCGCCCATCTGGGCGCGATTCTCCCCTTTGCGTTGTGCTCCGCCGGCAGGAGCCTTACAAAATGGGGAGGGGTTTGTCTGCGAGTCAGCGATTCGTCAGTTGCGCCGCGACTTCGGGCAATACTGCTGCGCCCTCTATCCTTACGGCGTCAAGCGCCTTCGGATCGAGACCGAGCGCCTTGACTATAGTGGGTGCTACCTGCAGGGTTGTCGTTGCCGAAAGAGACTGTCTGCGGGTGGAGCATGCCGTCCAAGCTGATCGACAGGACGTGACGAATCCGGCTGTGGTTCCGGTCGTCATTGTCCTGCGCTTTCGCCGCCGACGCAAGGATGGCGCTCACTCCGAGAAGAAAGATTATGGGTAACTTCCTGATTGCTCCCAACAAGTCCGTTGTTGGATCAAAATTTCATGAATCAGGAAAGGTTGCTCATTGGTGGACGAAAATTCCGCAAAAACGGGAATTTCAAAGGAGCGCGGTCAATCTGCCGCAGGGTCCACTAACGGGAATTCACGGCCGGGACCATCAATTTCAGGCCAGACAGGTGCTGAATAGTTTGAAGACGCGCCCAGCCTAAGTCTGGGCCGCTCGTTCCGGCGCGAGGGATAACGCTGGCTTTTAACGGACGAGGAGGCGCTTGGCACTGTGGATTCACGGTCATCCGGAAGCTGCGCGAAGATTTGTATCGGATCACGCCATCAATTCTGTCCGCGCGATTCGACGGAAACATTGGGCGTTGGGTAGCTGCTGTCACGTAACTGAGGTCTGCGGTTGAACAGCAGTACGACCAATGTAACCTTCCCCTGGGTTACTGCAGGGGACTCGCGAGATGCTCGGTTTTAAGCGGAAAAACGGAGTAACTCGTCATTCTGGTTATCTCCGTGGGTAACTATCGAGCCATTGAGGGAAAGCCGTTTTTCTCTTAACGGCAACGAACAATTCGTTTACTATAATTGCAGTAGCAATCTCTACATTTTTCAGCGTGGTATCTCAGTCAGAGAGAGAAAGGTTTTGTTCGTAAGGGTGCTCCGAGCAACAGCGACTCCATTCTTAACGTCCTACTTAATTCTTAGCTCATTGCAAGACACTTTTACCGGTCTTTTCTTTAATCAGACAGAGTCAGGCACGCAGCCCCATCCCCCCGGTCGCCTATTCGCGGAGAAGTCCCCGCGCGAACGACGGCGGCACGTGTCGCACTCCAGAGGTGCTGCTGCATGTTTGTAAATTTGTTTTCCCATGCGTTTGCTCGCGGACCCGCGGCGTCAGGCCCTGATTCTTCCAACCGGCCCCTGATTTCCGGCTCAGTTCCTGCTGCGCGCCAACTTTGCCTCTGGCGAACCGGCCTTCTGTCCGTCCTCCTCGGTATCGTTCCTCTCTTTTTATATGCCGCCAGCAGCACTCCGATCGTTCCCTATCTCCAGGTCAACGGAGGAACCTGGGTGGGGGCCAGCACCGTCACGGTCAACGTAGGCGACACGGTCAATCTGGGCCCGCAACCGACCACCGGCGGTTCCTGGAAGTGGACAGGTCCGGGTGGGTTCACATCCACCTCGCGGCAGATCAACAGCATTCCGCTGAATTTGCCTACGAATACCTTCACGGCTGCTTACACGAATCCTGCCGGTGCAACAAGCACGGAGACGTTTACGATCACGATCGCCCCCACCCCGATCGTTCCCTATATCGAGGTGAATGGCGGAGCCTGGCAGTCGACCAACACCGTAACGGTTGCGGCCGGCAGCACGGTCAACCTCGGTCCACAACCGTCTTCCGGTACATGGAGCTGGACGGGGCCGGGTGGATTCAAGTCCACAGCGCGAGAAATCGACGGAATTCCCCTGACTGCATCTACAAACGTTTACACGGCCACTTACACCAACGCGGACGGAGCCACGAGCACGGAGACGTTTACGGTGAGCCAACCGGGGGTGAGCGCGGTATCGTGCGCGAGCTCATCGCTGACCGGAGCGGCCACGGACGCCTGCACGGTAACACTGACGGTGGCCGCGCCCAGCGCAACTTCGGTGAGTGTGACGAGCAGCAGCAGCGCAGTGACTGTGCCGGCTTCGGTTACGGTGGCTGCGGGGGCATCGAGCGCAGCGTTTACGGCAAGCGCGACGCCCGTCACAACCGCACAGACGGCGATGCTGACGGCAGCAGCCGGAGGAGCTTCAAAAACCTACGCAGTGCAGCTGAATGCAGCGGTTCCAGCTCTGAGTCTGAGCTCAACAAGCCTGGCATTCGGAACCGACCTGCTGAACGCGGCGACCACGCAGCTTGTAACCGTGACGTCCTCTGGGACATCGGCTTTGACCATCAGCGCGGTTTCAGTTGCCGGGGCTGGATTTTCGGGGTCGGGGATCAGTACGCCCCTTACGCTGAATCCTGGCAAGACTGCGACGCTGTCGGTTAGTTTCGATCCGACCGTGGCCGGAGCGGCGACCGGCTCGGTGACGATCACCAGCAATGCAACGACGGCGACGATCTCGCTGAGCGGGACCGGGCAACCTGCGGTGAGCGCAGTCTCGTGCAGCAACGCCTCGCTGACCGGAGCGGCGACAGACCCCTGCACGGTTACGCTTACGGGCGCAGCCCCGAGTTCAACAGCGGTGAGCCTGGCCAGCAGCAACAGCGCGGTGACCGTGCCGGCTTCGGTTACGGTGGCTGCGGGGGCATCGAGCGCCGCGTTTACAGCAACCGCGACGGCGGTGACCACCACGCAGACCGCAACGCTGACAGCGACGGAGGGCGGGAGTTCGCAGATTTACGCGGTGCAGCTCAACGCGACGGTCCCGGGTCTGAGTCTGAGTTCGACGAATGTGGCGTTCGGGACGCAGTTGCTGAACGCCGCCTCGACGCAGTCGGTGACAGTGACGTCATCGGGGACAGCGGCGCTGACGATCAGCGGAGTTTCGGTAAGTGGAGCTGGATTTTCGCTGTCGGGCGTCAGCACGCCGTTGACTCTGAACCCTGGCCAGACGGCGACTCTGATGGTTGGTTTCGATCCAACGGTTGCAGGAGCGGCGACCGGCTCGGTGACGATCACCAGCAATGCAACGACGGCGACGATCGCGCTGAGCGGGACAGGACAACCGGCGGTGAGCGCGGTTTCGTGCAGCAACGCATCGCTGACCGGCGCGGCAACCGATTCCTGCACGGTAACCCTGACGGGTACGGTGACAACAACAACGGTTGTGAGCCTGGCAAGCACCACCACCGCACTGACGGTGCCGGCATCGGTGACGGTGCCTCCGGGTGCTTCGAGCGCCACTTTTACCGTAAGCGCAACGGCTGTAACCACGCCGCAGACCGCAACCCTGATGGCAAGTGCGGGCGGGGTGTCGCAAACCTATGCGGTACAACTGAATGCTGCGACGGCGGGTCTGAGTCTGAGTTCGACGAATCTGATGTTCGGGACGCAGTTGCTGAACGCCGCCTCGACGAAGTCGGTGACATTGACGTCATCCGGG
>Ga0181519_10005339_pt1 | contig 10275 bp, 8 predicted proteins | sample PEATcosm2014_Bin_26_FD_121102 | JGI IMG/M metagenome (GOLD analysis project Ga0181519, IMG submission 121102) | Peatland microbial communities from MTU Mesocosm Facility, Houghton, MI, USA - PEATcosm2014_Bin02_10_metaG | ecosystem: Environmental > Terrestrial > Soil > Wetlands > Peat | place...
ACTACGCGACCCGAACGAGAGCCATGCCATGGGCCTGCGCCGCGCAGCGGCACCGCGGTCTTTGCCGACGTCTGAGCGAGCCCGCAGGCGCAGGCTACGGCTGCGCTAGCTTGCGTGAGACTTGGCCAGTCGGTCCTGCACCTGTTCGATCAGTGCCTGAAAGCGCGGGTCGTGACGGATCGGGTCGAAGTCCGCATCCGAGGCCAGCCACGTCAGCATGCCGGGGGAGAGCACCGCTGCGACTTCGTTGAGCGTATCCAGGGCCGTCTCGACGTCCCCCATGGCTGCCATCGCACACGCAAGGTTGTAGTGCAGGTTAATGCTGTCCGGGTCCACGAGGCGCGCCCTGATGGCCCATTCCTTGGCGCGCTCCGGTTCGTTCAGGTCCGCCAGCATGCACGCGCCAATGCCGATGGCACGGCTGTGCCCGGGTTCAGCTGCGATGATCTTCTCGATGCGATCGAGCGTGGCGCGCGCCGCCGCGCGCGTGCGCACCGGATCCCCGAGAGACTTGTAGCACTGCGACAGGAAGGAATACGCGGTGAAATCTGCGTCCATCGCCGCGGCGGCTATCTCGAAGTAGCGGATCGCCTCCTGGAAGCGACGCAGCCCGAGGTAGCACAGGCCCGCGATGCGATTGGCGACATAGGAGTGCGGGTCCAGTCGCAGCGCCTCGAGGCAGTGGTCGACGCCTTTCTGGAAATCACCCTTGGCGCGCATCGCAGCTCCCATCGCCGCATGGGCATCGGGCAGCTTCGGGTCCAGCCGCATGGCCGTCGCTGCGGCGCGCTCGCCGGTGTCACCGGCATCGATCAGCCAGAACATGTTCCATTGCGCCAGCGACATCGTGGCCCAGGCCTGGGCATAGTTCGGATCGATGTCCACCACCCGCTTGCAGATGCGCACGACGATCTCGTTGTTGCGCTCGTTGTCGAGCAGCCAGAACTGGCGCGCCATGAGGTACAGCTTGTAGGCCTCGCTGTTGGCGGTGGAGCGCTGCTCAAGCGCCTTCTTCTCCTCCGGCAGGAGCGTCAGGCGCAAGGCGGCGACGATCGCCTTGGAGATCTCGTCCTGGAGCGCAAAGATATCGTTCAGGTCACGGTCGAAGCGCTCGCCCCAGATCTGCGAATCGTTAGCCGCCGAGACCAGCTGCGCGGTGATGCGTACGCGATTGCCGGCGCGACGGATCGAGCCTTCGAGCACCGAGCGGACGCCGAGCTCCTTGCCGACCTCGCGGATGTCGACCGAGCGGCCCTTGTAGATGAAGCTCGAGTTCCGCGCGATCACCGTGAGCCCGGCGATCTTCGAGAGGTCGGTGATGATGTCTTCGGTGATGCCGTCGGAGAAATATTCCTGCTCGGGATCGCCGGACATGTTGGTGAACGGCAGAATGGCGATCGAGGCGGTGGCGAGATTCGGCGACGTGTGGGCGGCGTCGGTACTGCCGTCGGCCGGCTTGCCGAAGTCGGGCGCCGAATTCGGGTGCCACTTCCAGACACGGATCGGCCGGTCGATGTTCTTGACCGTGATGTCGCCGGAGTCGCGGAATTGCACGTCGATGCGGTTGCCGACGCTTTCGTTGACGATCGACGACACGCAAATGCCGCCCGGCTCGGCCAGCGGCTCAAGCCGCGCGGCGATGTTGACGCCGTCGCCGTAAATGTCGTCGCCTTCGATGATCACGTCGCCGAGGTTGATACCGATGCGCAGCACGATTTTCGGCTCGTGCATGGCTTCGTCGGGCAAGCTACCGTTGGCGCGCTGGATCGACAGCGCGCAATGCACCGCATCGACCACACTGCCAAACTCGCAGATGGTACCGTCGCCGATCAGTTTGACGATCCGGCCGTTATGCGCAGCCACAGCAGGGTCGAAGATCACCTGCCGATGGTGCTTGAGTGCCGCGAGCGTGCCGGCTTCGTCGGCGCCCATCAACCGCGAATAGCCGACCACGTCGGCGGCCAAAATCGCCGCGAGTTTCCGGTTGACGCGCTCCTCGGTCATCGCAGTGGCGGTCATGAAATTGTAATGCCTGAAACTGGAGTGCCCTGGGCCCTGGCGGCAGTCTCATCCAACTTAGTGACCTATTTTGAAAAATCCACGGCCGCATTGGTAAATTATGTAACGGCGGAATAAGCCTTTATGGACAATTGCTGGGCAGCGCCGCATGCGCAAATCGCTCTGCCATCCACTCGACCGCCGCGCCGGCGCTGTCGCGACCGATAAAGCCGTGGTTCACGCCTGGCAGAACGAGGAATCGGACCGGGCTGCCCGCCTGGCAAAGCCGGCGCATATAGTCGTTCGTGATCTCAGGCTGCACCAGCTGATCATCGCCCCCCTGTGCGAGGAACACCGGCATACCGCGCGGCAGGACGCCGACCGTGTTGCTGGCAGCGAGCGAGCGCCAGGGTTCGAGATCGACCGGGTTTGCCACCGACAGAAACCGGTCTTCGAGCGGCTTCGCCGTCTGTCGCCGGACCATAATGTCGAACGCCGATTCGATGCATTCTTCGGCGAGCCGATTGACGACCGGAATGGCAGAAGGGTCGAGCACGCGTTGCATTGGCGCGCCAAACACCCGCTCCCACGACCACAAGGTCATGGCGGTGAGATTTCGCCCGCCGTTGGTGCCGAGGTCTGCGGTCATCAGGCGAGTGAGTTCGGTCGCCGGCGCGGCGGCGGCGACGCCGAGCAGATTGAGATCCGGCGCGTAGCTATTCGCGAGCAGCCCGGTGAACAGCGCGGCTTGGCCGCCTTGCGAATGCCCCCAGACGATAAAGTTGCCGCCGCCGCCGGGGAAGGTGCGCGCGGCGCGCACTGAGTCGAGAACGGCGCGGGCTTCGCTTGTGCCGACCAGATAAGGATGCGGTCCCGCCGTGCCGAGGCCCGGATAATCGGTCGCGGCGACGACATAGCCGCAATCGATCATCGGCCGCAGCCCTTGGATTTGCTGGAACGCGAACAGAGCGCGCGACGGCGCGCAGCGCGGCACGATGCCGGTAGTCGGATGCGCCCAGGCGACGATCTGCCGCCCGCCCGGCGGCTCCGGTCCGGTGGGAATGACGATGACGCCGGAGACCGCGATTGGCTCGTCGTGCAATCCGACGGAACGATAGAGCACGCGGTAAGCCGCGGCATTGTCGGGGGCGCCGGCCATCGGTTCGGTGCGAATGATGCTGCCGGGCGGGCCGGCGAGTTCTTGCTCGGTCGGCACGTAGAACGGCGTTTGTGCCTGTCCGGCGACGACGAAGCCGCACGTCGCGGCCACAAGCGCGGCGGCAAACAGCAACAAGGTCGCGAGCGGAAGCGCGCGGAGCGGTCGTATCGGCCTTGTTCTCACCATCCCGCCTACAAACCGTAGAGGATTTTTAGATCGCCGCCGCTCTTGAAATCGGCGCGCAGTCCATCGTCCAAAGGCTGAACGTTAGGCACGCCAAACGAGGTGAGATGCGCTTCGCTGCGGAAGCCATCGCCGAGCGAACGCGTCAGCCGCGCAGTGGCCGAGGCGACGATGTCTTTTTGCTGCTCATCGTAGCTGATGCGCAGCTGCTGCTGCAATGCCTGCAAATGGGCCTCTTCCTTGAACCAGGCGGCTAACGGTGCCGACGCTGATTGCAACCCGCCCGACACGGTAATATCCGGGAAATGCACCGACTTGTCGTCGCCGCCGGCCTTCGGCGTTGCCGACAGATAAATCCACTCGCCGTCGGTATTGTCGGCGGTCGCGACCCGAAGGCCGAGTGTGATCGTCTTGCCGGAAGGATAGGCCTTCACGTCTCGCAACGTCAGGCCGGAATTGTTGAAGGCTGTCGCCACGTCCTGAATCTTGGCGCGGATGGCGTCGTAGTTGATGACCAACGGAATGACGACTTCGAATTTGCCCGGCTCGGCAACGTCAGTTCCCAGGGAGGGCAGCGGTGTTGGCGGGTTTGCCGGGGGCTCCGCGCCGATCGTGGTTGTGACCGTGCCGGCGATCTGCAAAGCGCCTTCAAGAGCGTCGCCGTAAGCGTGCATGCCGGCAAAGGCCGCAGTCTGCGGCGTCATTTGCAGCCAGATCGGCGGCTGGTCGAAAATCTTTACCGCGGTGAAAGCGCTTCGCCAGGCGGTTTCCGCCTTGTCGCGCAGATCGATACCGCGCAGATAGGCCGATGCTTCCGCGCCGACGCGATCGAGCTGTGCGCGCACCTTCGGTTCGACGTAGCGCGACAGGTTGATGTTGAAGCCGAGAAGGTGAAGGACCGGCGGCTCCTGCCAGCGAAAGCCCTCCGCCATGCCGAGCGCGACGGTCCAGTCGGGCCGCAGCCGCGGCAGCGCGCTGGCGTAGACCGTAAGCGCGCCGCCGGCGGTACCGTGGAGCAATCGGGCAAAGCGGCCGAGACCTTGACCGCTGACGCTGCCGTAAATCGGCACCGCCTTTTCCAGCCGTCCATGCTCGGCGCGCAGCGAGATCGCCCCGGCGCGCTCGACATATCCCGAGTACGCGCAATCGATGTCGACCTCGCGTCTGAGGATGCGGCGGTGCCAGCACAGTGTGGCGCGATCGTCGAAGGTCGCGAGCCGCTTCGGCACTCGCTGTTCCAGCGCCCGGTCGATGGCGGCGATGCTAAACTCGACAGCGGCCGAGATTTTCGATTGTGCGGTCATCGGCAAAGCCGGGTCGGCTTGCTTTGGCGGCGCATCCTGCGCCCGCGCCGCGATTGACAGCGGTATCAAAACAAGAATCGACGCGAGCGCGCCGAACAAATCATTCCATGAATGCTTCGCCGGAATTCGCCACAACGCCGTGCCGCCTCCACGAGGTTCTCACGGAATCTAGTCCGCCATTGTGCCAAACTTGCGACGCCAAGGACGCGACCGCTGCGGCATTAATCCTGCAACCGAAACTCCGCATACTGCGCGGGCAGAAAACTCGCCAAATGCTGCATCTCCTCAGCGCAATGAACAAACAACGCGCGCGCATCGGCTTCCGTGGGGGCCATGACAAGGCGAGCCGCGCGCGCCAACACCGCACCGAGCGTGTCGCCGCGTCCGGCCGCGTAAGGGCCGCCGATCCAAAAGCGCGAACGCATCTCGCTGCCGGATGCGGTGCGGCGCACATGGTGCGCGAGGTAACCGACGTCGATCGGGAAGTCGCCGAGCCCGGTGCGCGCGCAGACGATGGTCGCTTGTTCCGGATCGTCGAGGCTCGGATCGACAAAACCCAGCGACTTTGGATCGACGAAGCGGATCGCGGCGCGGATCAGAGAGCTGCCAATATATTCGTCGACGATCGACGTGTACCCGACATAGCGCGCGCGGCCACGCGTTCCGGCCGGCGGCGGCGACTGCCACATGGCATGCACGTGGGCGTGCGGATGCCAGAGCTTGTAACGTTCCGGGCTATCGCTGTGCCAGCCGAACCACCAATCGATCATGGCCGGCGTGACGCCCGGCATGTCGGTCCGCGCCGTGACATGCATGGCGCCTTCCGCGGTCAAGGCAAAGCCGTTTTCGAGCACCGGCGCGCCGCCGAACAAATTTTCTACGGCAGCCGCAAGAGGAGGCAACAGCGGCTCCGGCACCGGACCGCGATCAAGCGCGCAGCGAATATGCTTCGGCAACGACGCGAGGTGCAGATCGAGGAAGCGTGCGTAGGGCTTGGACGCTCGATCGCTGTCGCTCCAGCCCAGATGCCGCCCGGCAATCGGCTTGCTCCGCATCATGGCGTTGCCGAAAGTCTGCCGGCGTATCCATAAAAGCGGCCGGCCGGATCGCGCGCCATGCGCAGCCGATCGAGTCGCGCCAGATTTTTTTCGGCGAGGAACGGGGCAGGGCGCTGGCCGAGATTTTCGTCGGCGAGCTGCACGCCCTTGGCCAGCGGCGCCATCGCCCGCATGTTGTCGACCGCCCAGGCCGAAGCGGCGGCCTCGCCGCCTCCATCTTTCCAGATGCCGTAGAGCGCGACGTAAATGTCGTCCTCCATGGAGTAGGCCATGTCCGGCCGCGTCGCCTTCGGCGCCCAGTTCATCCACAGCATATGCGACGGCGCCGGCGGCAGCGTCGCCGCAATGCGTTTTAATCCGGGAAGCAGATCCTCGCATGACGCGTGCGTCCACATATTGTCGACGGCGTAATTGTGATGATCCGGGTAACGATGCATCACGCCCGCCGTCATCGATGAACGCCGCATCGGCATGAACGGCATCACGCGTTTGGCGCCGCGCGGCCGCGATTTCAGAAACGACAAATCTTTCCAGGCGGCGCGCAAACTGTCGGCGAAAACCGGCGCTACGACCAGAACGCCGGGGCCGCGGATAAATGGGACCTTGCGCGATAGGATGAGCATCAGTTCGATCGCGGTCGGCACCTCGGGGCCGACGCGAGAAGCCCAGCGGACAAGCTCCTCGAAACGATCGGCGGTATACACGGCGAACTTGCCGCCGATGACCTTCGGGCGCGGGTAAAGCTTGAGCTGAAAGCCGGTGACGACGCCGAAAAAACCGGGGCCGGCGCCGCGCGCAGTCCAATACATGTCGGCGTTTTCGCTCGGGCTGGCGTGATGCAGTTCCCCGTCGGCGCCGACATAGTCGATCGCCAGCACGCTCTCGCAAGCCGGTCCGAGCGCGCGCGAATGCCAGCCGAAGCCGCCCTGCAACAGATAGCCGCCAAGGCCGACGCCCTGACAATGGCCGACCGGAAAGAAGAGCTTGCGCCGGGCGAGCAGATCGTCGACCTGATCGCCGCGGCAACCGGGACCGACGCGTGCGCGCATTGCCGGCGCGTCGATGGTCACCGTGTTCAACCGCGAGACGTCGAGCAGCATGCCACCGTCGCGGATGTGGTTGCAGGACCAGCTGTGGCCGCCGGAACGCACGCCGATGCTCCAGCCATTGGCGATGGCGAGACGGACCGCAGCGATCACGTCCGGCTCGCTCGCCGCCTGCATGATGACCTCGGGAAAGCGATCCGGCAGGCGCATGTTGCGGCAGCTCGCGCGCCGCGCCGCCTCATAGCCGGGATCGCTCCGCCGGAAAGCCTTGCCGGCCAAATCCGGCGCCAAGTCCGCCGCCAAGTCCGCGTATTGTATGTCCGCCTCGCTCCGCCTAAGCCGCCGCGCGCCGTGGCCACAGTTCGCGCGAAGCGATGCGCGCGCCTTCCACCAGCGAACGCAGCTTGGCCCACATAATCGACGGGTGGACGCGTTCCACGAAAGGTCCTTGGGCGAAGCCGCAATCGGTGCCGGCGATCAGATTGTCGCGGCCGACAAGTTTGGCAAGGCGGACGAGCCGCTCGGCCACGAGCTCAGGATGCTCGACCACATTGGTGGTGTGCGAAATGACGCCGGGAATGAGCGTGCGGCCCTTCGGCAATTTCACTCTTTCCCAAACGCGCCATTCGTGCTCATGGCGCGGGTTGGCCATTTCCAGGAGGTAGCCGCCGACCCGCACCTTCAGAATGAGATCGACAATGTCCTTGAGCTCGACGTCATGCGCATGCGGGCCGTTCCAGCTGCCCCAGCAGACGTGATAGCGCGTGCGTTCCTCCGGCAGGCCTTTGAGTGCGTGATTGAGCGCCTCAATGCGGACGTTCGCCCATTTGCGATAATCCCGGGCCGTCTTCGGCGGCACCATGACCTCGTAGGTGTGGGCGAGGTAGGCATCGTCGATCTGCAAGATCAGGCCGGCGTCGACGATCGCCTGGTATTCGTCGCGCAGCGCCTCGGCCACAGCGAACACATAGTCTTCGTCGCTCTCATAATATTCGTCGATACGATCGGGTGCGACGCTTGCCGGCGCGACTGCGGCCATGAACAGATCGGCCGCCTTGGTGCCCTTTGCGGCGGCCTTGAAGTTTTTGATGTCGCGTTCGATCGCTTCCTGTCCGGTGTAACGGATCGGTCCGGTCAGCGCCCAGCCGGTCATGCCGCTAAAACCCTGACTGCGGTCATACGCGGCGTAGAATTCCTTGAATTCGCGGCGGTCGCGGCCGACGACGGCGGCAGGCATGCCGACCTCGCCGCTGTTGCGCTGCTCGAAGCCGCTCATGCGCTCAAGCACGTAGCGCGACCAGCTGATGGTCTTGCCGAACTCGCCGTCGTTGATGAGGTCGAGGCCAATGTCCGCCTGCTTGCGCACCACGTCGGCGACGCAATCGTGCAGGCAGGCGGCGAAGGCCGCGTGATCGTAGGGCTGGCGGTCGCGTTGTGCGGCGAGAAATTTTTGCAAAGCCGGCGGCCGTATCAGACTACCGACATGCGTCGTCGGGATGCGGCCGCTGCCGCCGGCGGCACTGCGCGGCTTCCGCTTTTTCACCGCCGGCTTACGCAATGAACCAGGCATCGCAAGACTCCTCCGAAGCGCAGCCGTCGTTGCGGCTCCAACGTTGTATTAGGCCGCGCGCCCGGTCCGGTAAATCTGTGGATAACCGGCTGCCTTGCTCAAGCCAACCATGTAACGTCGCGCAATGGACGTAGATTCTGAATGAGTCGCGTCGGTGGAGAGTGCCGACAGGAGGAGTAGCGGATGTCCTCAGCCGTCGACCCTACGCTTGGCGCGAACAGGCTCCATATTGGCGAAGGCGTGGCCATCAAGAGCGCGGTCGTTGTGGCGGATACGATCGTGGTCGAGGGCGTGCTTGAAGGCGACATCGCCGTCGACAACCTGATCGTCAGCGAAACTGGTGTCGTCAGCGGCAGAATTTCCGTCGGCAAGAACGCAGAAATCTTCGGCAAGGTCTTCGAGAAGCTCGACGTCAAAGGACTTTTGAACCTGCGCGCCAGCGGGCGGGTCGACGGCAGCATCAGTTTCGGCAAATTGACGATCGAGCGCGGTGCCTGCGTCACCGGCGAAGTGTCATCGACCGATTATCGCGCCAATCAGCAATCGTCGTATCGGGCCCAGCCGTCTGCCGCGAAGCCTGCACGCCAGCAAGAAGAACGGCCGGCAAGCCCGGCTCCGGCCGCCGCGCGGCTGGAGCTGTCGGCTGTGGATTTGATGCCCGGACCGATCACCGCCACCGCCTGACCTCGCGATCGCGTTAAAGCGCGCGCTCCGTCAGGCGCGATGCACGATGTGATCTTTGCCGTTCCAGTCCCTGGCGGCCTGATATATCTGCCGATACAGCTCTTCGGTGGCGGCGTTGATCTCGATGACTTCGAGCATGCCGGGAAGGTCGCTCGTAGTTTCGAAGTAGATGACGCGGCAGCCCAACGGTTCCGGAGCGGTATCGGTGAACGCTTCCTGGTAGCCACGCGCCGGGTATTGCGCGGCGGCCTTTTCGAAATCGCGGGCGCCGATCGCCCAATAATGAAAGCCGTCGCCGCCGCGCGCTTTGCGCGTCTCCTGAAACACCGACGGCTTATCGTCGTGCTGCTGGATCAGCTCGATCATCAGCTCGCCGGTGTAGGCGAAGCCGAGGCTGACCTGCATGTTGGTTGTTTGACCGCGATAGATACCTTTCGGCGGCACGAACGGGCCGACCAGAAACCACGGTCCGACATGCAACAGCTCCGAGTATCGGCGCATTTCCACTTGGATGTCGGCGACCGAGTACGCGATTTGAATGATCGCGCCGTCGCGCGGTCCAAAACTGAAATGGTCCACGATTTGCTCCCCGCTTAATTCGTCTGCCTCGAATGGCCGCGCATCGACGTCGCATCAGGCGTCGAGCAGCGCCACGCAGCGGGTCCAGCCGGCGGAGGCCGCCTCGATTTTCACCGGAAAGCAGCAGACCTTGAAGCCGGACGGCGGCAGCTGGTCGAGATTGCCGAGCTTTTCCATGTGGCAGTAGCCGATCTCGCGGCCGGCCTTATGGCCTTCCCAGATGATGCTGGGGTCGCCGGTTTCGGCGAAGCGCTTGCGGGTGAACGAAAACGGCGCGTCCCAGCTCCAGCCGTCGGTGCCGGTGACGCGCACGCCCTGTTTGAGCAGATAGAGCGTCGCCTCGCGGCCCATGCCGCAGCCTTTGTCGATGAAATTTGGCTGGCCATAGGCGGCGCCGGCGGCGGTATTCACCAGCACGATGTCGAGTGGCTTGAGCGTGTAGCCGATGCGGTCGAGCTCGCGTTTGACGTCGTCGGCCTTGCACAGATATCCGTCGGGTTTCGAGCGAAAGTCCAATCGCACGCCCGGCGCGTAGAACCACTCAAGCGGCACCTGATCGATTTTCAGCGCCGGCTTGCCGCCATCCATGGTGCTGGCGAAATGCCAGGGCGCATCGAGGTGCGTGCCGTTGTGGGTGCTGATGGTGACCCGCTCGATCGCCGCGCCTTCGCCGTCCGGCAGCTGTTCCGGTTTC
>Ga0181519_10005340_pt1 | contig 10274 bp, 10 predicted proteins | sample PEATcosm2014_Bin_26_FD_121102 | JGI IMG/M metagenome (GOLD analysis project Ga0181519, IMG submission 121102) | Peatland microbial communities from MTU Mesocosm Facility, Houghton, MI, USA - PEATcosm2014_Bin02_10_metaG | ecosystem: Environmental > Terrestrial > Soil > Wetlands > Peat | place...
GTGGGCTTCGCCTTCTGGGGAAAATAAATCTCTTCGGGTAGTTTTCCGCACGCACGACACCAAACATTCTGGCGCCCCAGAGTCGGCGCGGTCCAGCTCTGGCGAGCAACGGCACAGTTTCAAATTTGGATAGTAAGATACTTGGCCTGTAGTAGACAGGTATCGCTGGAGATACGAGCTTCCTCCAGTGATTAGTTGGTTGACATTCCGCACTGTGCTACAAATGCTCAACCATGCGAATGAAGTTGAAATTCGTGTTGCCCCTCGCGCAGATCGTGCTGGCGATAGTTTTGGATTGGCGTTCGCTGGTGTGGGACAGGGCAGTGCGGGCGATTTCGATTTCGGACATGCCCGGCTTTGCCCCGTTTGCCACGCTCGGCGCATCAATTAACGGCCCCATTGTTTTTGTGAATAATATTTTTGTCCGGTTGGTTTTGTGGAACTCTACCCTCGATGTGTGGAAAAACTATTTATTAGGTCGAACGGTATGGGCTGCATTGGTTGGCCTGTTGTGGTATTGGACGGCATTAAACTTGGACTCGTGGCGGCAGCGTCGGGCTGTCGTTATGTTCACTTGGCCACCCTTGCGATTGGTCGGGGACCTGCTGCTGATCGTCACCGGCGTGGTGTGGGGCATCTTGGGTATCGTGAGTGGGGCGGCATGGAGCGGAGTGCCATACGTGACTATTGCCCCGCTACACGTTTCTCCTTATCTGGCCCAGCCTTGGCAGCTAGTCTTATTGAGAGCTTTCGTTGTGACTTTCTCGCTCTCTTGGTCGTTTGCCCTGATCTTTCCGTTCGGCCGCGACTTCCTCCATTACCTCCGAAGCAAGGAACAAAGGACTGCTTTGTCTGCCAAAGCGCGGTAGTTGTTGAAAAGTCGCCCAATATCCAACAACGCTGAAATGGACTTAGGGACAACCCGCCGTTCATTTTCTGGAGTCCTTACTCCACCCGCCGCGCGGCAGCCAAAAACCCTAAAAATCGCACTCCAAAACTGCCCGAAATTTGCCCGCGCAACGCCCAACAACTACCCGCACCGGACCCCCGCAGCAACCCAAGACCGCCCGATTTCGCCCGGGAAATCGCGCGCCTCGAATTCCTGTCAACCCCCTGTTTTTCGCAGAATCCTCCCAACCGGATGATTCCGCACGAGATATAAACCACCCCTCGGCTGAGGGTCTACCCCCATCCAAGTTGCTATTCTTGAAGTAGAGGGAAACAGCAGAGGAATCGAGGTCACGGGGCATTCAAGGTTTTGAATTTCAACCTCCGAAACCCATGAAACCTCCGACACCTCCGACACCTTCTATCTCGTTCTTTCTCAAATTCTTACCGGGAAATATACAGGGGGGAGGGGGTATCACCCCCGCGCACAGAACTTCTCCGCAAAACTCCGCCAACTTACTCTGCCCGCTGCCGCCAAGCCTCATACAGCAGAATGCTCGCCGCAATCCCGGCGTTCAGGCTCTCCACCTGCGCAGAGTGCGGAATCGCAATGCGCTCGTCGGCCGCCTCCATCAGTTCTTCCGGAATGCCCTGGCCCTCGTTGCCGATGAAGATAGCCACCGGACGCCGCAGGTCGCACTCATGCAGAGCACGCCCGCCATGCGAACTGGTCACGGCAATCTGCACGCGATGCTCGCGCAGGGCGGCCACAACCTCCGCCGTAGTGGCCTTCACGCAGGGCAACCGGAAGACCGATCCCGACGACGCCCGCGCGACCTTGGGATTGGCCGCCGAGACCGTGCCTTCCGTACACACGACGCCCGTGGCGCCAAAGGCCTCCGCCGAGCGCAAGATCGTCCCCAGGTTGCCGGGATCCTGCAATCCGGCGCAGCCCAGAATCAGCGGCGTCGGGGCCTTCTCGCCTGCGGCAGGGAAGAGTCCATCGAGAGTGGATTCCAGCGGCATCACCAGGGCCGCCACGCCCTGCGGAGTCTGCGTGGCCACTGCCGAGTGGAATACGTCATCCGGCAGCAGCAGGGCCTCCACGCCCGCCGAAAGCTCTGCCAGCAGGGCTGAAACGCGCGTCAGGCCGCTCTCGCTGACGAAGACCGCCCGCAGCGGTCTCTGGCTGCGCAGAGCCTCCTCGACCAGGGTCACGCCCTCCACGGCCACCGAGCCGTCATCGGCCGGGCCGGCGTGGGCGAAGGCCTTGCGCAGCTCCTTGACCAGAGCGTTCTGGCGGCTGCTCACCGGGCGCAGCCGCGCCAGGCCAGTGGAATCGGGTTGCTCGGGCCTCATCGGGACTCTCCGCCGGCCGGCGGGCATTGTAGAATCTCTTGGTGCCGGCATGTACATGATAACTCCCGCATTGGCGGTCATCTGAGTTACCCTACTTCGGTTGGAGTATAACGTCCGGCTGGAGTATATAGTTCGGCTGGAGTACAAAATGCCCCCGGGTCCGTTCGCCGTGGCCCGGAAGGAAGAGGTACCACGGGTGCGCCCGGAAATCATTCGTATCCATCCCGAGGAGCCCGAGCCGGCTCTCATCGCATATGTGGCGGAGCGCATTCGCCAGGGCAACGTTGTTGGTCTACCCACGGACACCTTCTACGGCCTGGCCGTTGATCCCTACAACCTGCACGCCGTCGAAAGCGTCTACGTCATCAAGGACCGCGGACGCCACAAGCCGCTCTCCCTGCTGATTGACAGCGTCGAACAGGCCGAGGAAATGGGCCACGAGCTGCCGGATGAGTTCTTCCTGCTGGCCGAGAAGTTCTGGCCCGGCCCACTGACCATGATTGTGCGGGCCGCGCCGCGGCTGCCCGTCAAGGTCACCGCCAACTCCGGCAACATTGCCGTGCGCATGCCGGATTCGGCCATCGCGCTGGCCGTTGTGCGGGCCATGAAGTGCCCGGTTACGGCGACCTCGGCCAATCTCTCCGGCGCCATGGAGAGCACCACCGCGGAAGGCGTCGTGGAGCAGCTTGGCCACCGCGTGCAGCTTGTGGTGGATGGCGGCACAACGCCGCGCAACGTGCCCTCCACCATCATCAACCTCTCCGTGGATGGCCGTTGGACCCTGCAGCGTGAGGGAGCCATTGCGACGGCGGCCATTGAGGACCTTCTGGGCGATCAATGAGTGCCAGTCGTCTGAAAGGGTTGCGTCTCGGACCAATCGTTGTGGCGGTGCTCGCCGTCTGTCTGCTGTACTTCGGCTGGACCTGCCTGCGCATTGTCGGCCAGAGTTCGCGCGATGAGGCGCAGTCGGCCGACTGCATCGTCGTCTTCGGCGCCGCCGAATACTACGGCCGTCCTTCGCCGGTCTTCCGGGCACGCCTCGACCATGCCTTCGAGCTTTACCAGCGCCATCTTGCCCCGGTCGTCATCGTCACCGGCGGCAACGGCGGCGAGCAGAGCTTCAGTGAGGGATCAGTGGGCCGCGACTACCTGATCGCCCGCGGCATTCGCGACAGCCACCTTATCGCCGAGACGCAGAGCGACAACAGCGCCGAAAGCGCCGAGCGCGTGGGCACCATCATGCAGGCCAACAACATGCACACCTGCATCGCCGTCAGCGATCCCTATCATGTCTTCCGTATCAAGCAGCTTCTGGAGGCGCGCGGCATGACGGCCTACGCCTCGCCACGACGGCTGGAGACCACCGTAGGGTGGCCCGCGCGTGCCCTGCGCGTGGCCCGTGAGGCCCTCAGCTATAGCCTCTGGCGGCTGTACGTCTTCCGCCGCTAGCGGGCCCTTGGCGGCCGCTGAAGCGGCTCTGTAACAAAACCAGCGCCGCGCGGATTTTCTGCGTCATCAATTCTGGTTACCCAAGGCTTTGCGCCATCAACGTGACGTGCATCACAGAGCGCATCGCCCGTGGGAATTTAGCATCGAAGAGACTCATAAAGGGAGGTCGGCAATGGCTCATTTACCTGGTACCCCGGCACCGCAGACGGGAATCTACTGGTGCAGCGTATGCAAGCTGCCAGTGCAGTTCAAGGAGGGCCAGCCGCTGCCCACCTGCAAGAACCTGTGCGGACGCGGCAAGTGGGAGTTCGTACGCGCGGAAAAATAGCGCGAAGAAGTAGATCTGGAGAAGCAGCGCTCGTCTCCAATCCGCTATAAAAAAGTTTCGGCCGGACGCCCATAGGGCTCCGGCCTTTTCTTTCGCGTTTTGGCAGCCCTCTACATCCATCGCCGCGCCATCAGTGCCAGCAGGGCCACGGCGGCGGCAAAGGCGGAACTGGTGAAGTTCACGCTGTTGTTGCCCAGCCGCCCGGGGCGTTCCATGGTCGCGCCCAGAAGACTGTCCGCCAGAGTGCCGGCAAAGGCCGCCGCAGAGGCCGTCCAGTAGTAGTCCGGAGCCAGCAGGTTGGCCCACTCGCAGGCCCAGCAGGTCAGCAGTATGGCCCCCACAGAGAGCAGAGATCCGGCCAATGTGATGCCTCCGTCTCTGCCCGGCGGAACCGGCCGCAAGGTGGTAATCAGCCGGGGGCGGCGTCCAAATACCTGCCCCAGTTCGCTGCTGACGGTGTCTCCGGCGGCCTCGGCCAGCGCGGCGCTGGTGGCGGCCAAAAGCAGCCAGTGCGCGTGGTTAGTAAACAGCAGCGGCGTGGCGCACAGGGCAGCGGCTCCCAGGTTGGCCAGCAGCTGTATGGGGCCGCGCCCCTCGCGCTTTTCCATCGAGCCGAGACGCTCCTTCCTGCGGCGTCCAGTGCGGGTGGAGAGGTGCGTCAGCAGGAAGACCACACTGATGGCCACCAGCGCTCCCGGGCCGGCGGCGGCGCAAAGCACCAGGGTGATGATGATTCCGGTGATGGCCGCGGCGCCAGTGATGGCGCGCGCTCCCCAGGCCCAGGCGGCAAACACCACAGTCAGCCCGGCCACAATCAGCAGTTGCGGCAGCGCGGCCATCCATTGTGGAACGATGCTCATCTGCCTTCCATCCTAACCTGAATCCCTCGGGCGGCGGAGGCGGCGCGCGCTCATGTATTCCGGCTTGCCGTTGCTGGCGGCCATTGGCCTCCGTGCATGGTCATCCAGTACAATGTTGCCATTCGATCTAATTGCTGACTCTGAAGGCGGAAAACGAATGAAGGTACTGTGGAAAGCCGCAGGTGCGGCCGTCCTTTTGATTGCGGCAACGGTAATTGAGACCGGTTGCGGAGACGTTTATCGTCCGGTTGCCACCCCCTCACCGGTCCACACCGGCAACCCCTCCGGCGCGGAGACCGAGGTTGTACTCAACTGCTGCCTCAATCCCAAAAGCTCGAACTCCATCAGCGGCGTCCCCAGCAGCGTGCTGACCGACATTGACGTGGCCGGTGACACGAACGCCGGAAACAAGGTTCTGGCCAACATCGTCGGCGGAGTCAACGGACCGCTGCCCGGCGTGTTTGGAATGCCGCTGGCGTTTGATTACCAGCGCACCACGGTCTTTGCTGCCGATACGGCCGCCGATGCCGTTACGGCCGCTCTCATCAGCACGTCCACGGCAGGATTTTCCGCCACCACCACCACCATCGGCCTGCCTTCCGGCTCGCAGCCCATCGGCCTCAGCTTTGAGTATTACGGCCCCACATACACGCAGGACTATGTCATCAACTCCGGCCTGAACACGGCCGCCTGCCCGGGCAAGGGCTCGATTGGCGCCATCGCCCAGGCCTCCGAGGAGTTGACCGCCACCGTCTGCGTCGGCGTCAATCCGCAGATTGCCTGGATCTACCACGACCTGACGAAGGTCTTCGTCATGGACAGCACGGAGAACCAGCTCTACGTCGTCAGCGCCAGCAAGTACCGGGTGACCAACAAGATCGCCGTGGGCACAACCCCCATCAAGATCACGCAGAGTCCGAACGGCCAGTATCTTTACGTCCTCAATGGCGGCGACGGCACCATCAGCGTGGTGGATGCGGTCAACGAGGTCACGGTTGGCTCCCCGATCTCCGTACAGGCCAACACCGGCAGCACCGCGCAGCCGATTGACATGGCGATGGACCCCAACTACGCGGACACCATCACCAACTCGCAGTACGACCACATCTGGGTGCTGCAGGCCGATGGCACGGTCAGCGTATTTGATGACACCACGCCCTCGTCGCTCAACTACGTCACCTCGCTCAGCACCATTACCAAGACGCAATTAACCAATGGTGTGTATCCCACCAACCTGGCACTGATGCGCGACGGCACATACGCCTACGTGGGATTGGGCAACACCGCGCAGGTTGTGGCCATCAACACCAGTTTGCTGGCTGAAGGCGGGACGGTAACGACCGGCGCGACCTCGACGGTCACCATCTCCGTGCCCTCCACCGCCGCGTTCACCAAGAGCGCCATGACCGACAGCAGCGACACCACCTTCTATGTGGATCAGGCGACCACTCCGGTGGTCACCTACGTTGCCGTCTCGCGTGGCGGCAGCTCGGCCGACGAGAGCAAGCTCTACGCCAACTACACCACGTCCACCACATATTCGTATTATTTAGACGCGGCCGGCCACCAGTCAACCACCAGCCGCCCGGCAGTGCCCGATGCCACGCCGAGCTGGTGCACCGATAACGGCAACACCACCACCTGCGCCAACCTGTACAGCGGAACGGCCGTCATCGCAGCCGCCGCAAACGGCACCACTACGGTCAACAGCTTCATCACCAACATCCTTGCCCCGGACCAGGTCAGCTACTGCACCTATCCCACGGGAGAGGTGGACGGACAGAAGAACTGCCCGCTGATGACGCCACAGGTCATCCTGGGCCGCAGCTAGAACACAGCGGCTGGCGGTAAAGAGTGAAGGGCGGACTCCTCGGAGTCCGCCCTTCGTGTCTCGATTCATCTTCCTTTGCGATTTGCTTTTCGCGCGAGTGCTATCAGTCGGCGCGGCGGCGGCGGTTGTAGCGCATGCTGACGTTTACCACCACGCTGCCGGCGGGGCTGGCGAACTCCATCACCAGGGCCTCGCTGTCCTCGCTGCCGCGGAAGCCGTGCTCGCTGGGGTGCTCCACCGGCGGATGCACCTTGAAGCGGAAGCCCTGGTCGTTGAGCGCCGTTACGGCATTGCCGATGACCAGGTTGGCCAGCTCGGCCACGGTTTCGCGGATCATCTGCGGGTCGTGCGCCAGATCGGGTGAACCGGTGATGGTGGAAGCCACGCGCATGGCGGCCGCGTCCTCCACGTCAAAGATCACGCGGCCCTGGATGTCTCCGCTGATTTCAACCTGCACGGCGGTGGCACGCAATTTGTAAGCCTCTTCGTCCATGGAAATGTCGCTGACCGTCACCGGGCAGGCCAGGGTCTCGGCCAATACGGCATCGGAGGCATTCAGGAAGGGTTGGATCAGTTCCATTCGCATCGCGTACTACTCTCCTGTGGCGGGCGCGGTAACGGCCGCATCGCCCAGCACGTACTTGATGACCTCGTAAAGCAGCTCCGGCTTCACCGGCTTTTGCACAAAGTGGCGCGCGCCCTTTTGCAGGGCTGCCACGATATTCTCCTGGTAGCCCACGCTGCTGACCATGATGACCCGCGCCTCGGGATGCTGGCGCACGATGCGTTCGGCGGCTTCGATGCCTTCCATCTGCGGCATGGTGATATCCATCAGCACGATGTCGGCCAGGGTGCGGTCGAATTCCTCGATGGCCGCCACGCCGTCGGCCGCCTCGCCGGCCAGGTGGCCGCCGTAGCTTTCAATGATGCGGGCCAGGTTCTTACGCGCAAACACCGAGTCATCCACCACCAGGTAGGTGACCGGATTCATCGTGTCGGCGCGCAGCAGAGCGGGAAATAGCTCCATTTTCAACCTCACAGTTGTCCGGCGGAGCGGACAGAAATCGTTTCCCTGGGCGGCAGCGGGCGATGCGGCCCGCATTGCGCGATCAGGGTGTTAGCCAGTGAATCCAATCCCACAACCCGGTTGGCGTAGCCACGTTCAATGGCCGCACGCGGCATGCCGAAGACAACGGACGAAGCCTCGTCCTGCGCGATGGTCAGCGCGCCGCTGGACTTCAACACGCCCAGGCCCTCGGCGCCATCTTCGCCCATGCCGGTCATCAGAAGGCCCACGGCGTTGGCTCCAAATTCCTCGGCCACCGAGCGGAACAGCACATCCACCGACGGGCGATGGCCGTTCACCTTGACGTCGTCGCTGAGCACCACGACGTCACCCAGCGGCATGCGGCGCACCCGCATGTGGCGGTCGCCGGGACACACCAGCACGCGACCGGCGGCCAGCAGGTCTCCCGAATGTGCTTCCTTCACTTCCAGCGCGCAGCTTTCATTCAGCCGCCGCGCAAAGGTCTCTGTAAATCCGGCGGGCATGTGCTGCACCACCAGGATTGCCGCCGGGAACTCCGCCGGCAGATGTGCCAGCATGTACTCCAGCGAGTTGGGCCCGCCCGTGCTGATGCCGATGGCCACCACGCGCGAGGCCGGTCCCGGCACCGCGCGGCGGACCTTCGCGGGAACCTTTCCGGGTGGTTTCGGCAGCAACCGGTTTGCCGGATTGCTGACGCTGGCCGCCTTGATCTTCTGGATCAGTTCCGTGGCGATCTCGCCCATGTTTTCGCTCAGCACGTTTTCCGGCTTGGCCACAAAGTCAAAGGCTCCCATGTGCAGGGCCTTGAAGGTGCTGCTGGCGCCATCGTGGGTATGCGAGCTGACCACAACCACCGGCACCTTGTGATGCACCATCTTGCGTAGGGTCTCGATGCCATCCATGCGCGGCATCTCCAGGTCCAGAGTGATCACGTCCGGGTGCAGCTCTTCGATCTTCTTCAGCGCGAACTCGCCGTCCATCGCCGTGCCGACGACGTGAATCTCAAGGTCGCGCTCCAGCAGTTGCGGAATCAGCTTGCGCATCAGGGCCGAGTCGTCCACCACGAGCACGCGGATCATACGCTTGGAGGTCATCACAGGCTCGCCTCCACGCCGTTCACGTTCACCCGTCCGCGGCCAAGTTTCTCCACCACGTCGCTGATGCTTAGCACCAGCACCACGCGGCCGTCGCCCAGGATGCTGGCGCCGCTCACCATGGCGCTGTGAATCATCGTCTCGTCCAGGGCCTTGATGACCAGCTCCTGCTCGCCGATCAGCCGGTCCACCACCAGGCCGCACTTGCGGTCGCCCAGGCTGACCACCACGACGAAGAGCTTGCCCTTCGAATCGCTCCCGCCATGCATCCTGGAGAGCCGGATCAGCGGCACGATCTGCTCGCGAATCTTCAGGACCTCCTGGTCCTCCACGCTGTGCACGTCGCGCTCGTGCGAGCGCAAAATCTCCAGCACGTTGCCCAGCGGCACCGCGTATAACCTCTCGCTGACGCGGAAGAGCAGGGCCTTGATGATGGCCAGCGTCAGCGGCACCTTCAGCCGGAAGGTCGATCCCTGGCCGGGCACGCTGCTCACGCTGATGGTGCCCTTCAATCGGTCCATCACGCTCTTCACCACATCCATGCCAATGCCGCGGCCGCTGATCTCCGTCACCTCGTCGCTGGTGCTCAGCCCGGCGGCGAAGATCAGGTCCAGCGCGTCGTTCTCGCTCATCCGCCGCGCTTGATCGGGGGTGATGATGTTGCTCGAGACGGCCTTGCTGACCACTTTGCCCAGGTCAATGCCGCTGCCGTCGTCGCCAATTTCGATGACCACCTGGTTGCCCTGGTGATAGGCGTTCAGGCGGATGGTGCCTTCCACGGGTTTGCCCGCCAGCTTGCGCTGCTCGGGAGTCTCGATGCCGTGATCCACGGCGTTGCGCAGCAGGTGCATCATGGGCTCGGCCAGTGCGTCCAGGATGCTCTTGTCGAGGTCCGTGTTGCCGCCCTCGATGATGACGTTCACCTCGCGGCCCGTCGCCTTGGCCGTGTCACGCGCCACCCGCGGCAGCCTGCGGAACATCTGCTCCACGGGCACCATGCGGATCTTCATCACCGCGCGCTGCAATTTGTTCATGATCTGAGATTGCAGGGTCAGGATGTCTCCGCTGCGGGCGCGCAGCGTGCCGTGTCCTTTGCCCAGGGTGGCCAGCATGTCGTGCTGCAACTCCTGCATCATGCTCTTGGCGATAATCATCTCGCCGACCAGGTCGAGCACCTTGTCCACGCGCTCGGTTTCCACCCGCAGCACATTCTCCGTGGCCACGGCCACGCGCTCTTCCTTCGCCCGCGGACGCTCGACGGCGGCACGCTCGGCCACCGCCGCGCCGTTCTCCAGCGGCGTGAATGTCTGCTGCACTTCAGTCTGCGCGGGTGTAGCAGCAGGCTGCGCCACCGCCGACTCCAACGGATCGCCTTCGGCCTCCAGCTCCATGCGCTCGATGTACACCTGGCTGACAA
>Ga0181519_10005344_pt1 | contig 10271 bp, 7 predicted proteins | sample PEATcosm2014_Bin_26_FD_121102 | JGI IMG/M metagenome (GOLD analysis project Ga0181519, IMG submission 121102) | Peatland microbial communities from MTU Mesocosm Facility, Houghton, MI, USA - PEATcosm2014_Bin02_10_metaG | ecosystem: Environmental > Terrestrial > Soil > Wetlands > Peat | place...
CACTTGATATCGCCGGCGAACTGAGGATCGGTGTCCTTGTCGGTCAGGAAGGAATAAAGCGGCGTCTTGTCGTCGCCCAGCACGCTCACCTTGGCCAACATCGGGAAGGTCACGTTGTACTTGTTCGAGCAGAACTTCTTGATCTCTTCGTTCGTCCCCGGCTCCTGCTGGGCAAAGTTGTTGGCCGGGATGCCCACGATCACCAGGCCGCGGTCCTTGTACTTCTCGTATACCGCCTCCAGCCCCGCGTACTGCGGCGTGAATCCGCACTTGCTGGCCACGTTCACCAGCAGGACGACCTTGCCGCTGTAACTGCCCAGGTTCACCGGCTGCCCGTCGATCGACTTCATCGTAAAGTTGTAAATGCTCTTTGTCTGCGCCGCGGCCATGCCGCACGCCACGCACACCATCAGGATCATCAAGCTCAATCTGCGCATCGAGACCTCCCTCAAAAAGCTATCTGCGATCATACCGGATGGAAGTGAGAGAATTGTTGTCAAAATGTGATTCGCGGGGCTCGGAAGGAATCGGACGCAAATCGCCGCCAAAACGCATCCGGCACCTCAATGTGTTCTGGGCTTGACCGCGGATCACTTGAGTTTTGAAGACGGACGCAGGGAGAGGGTCAAATTGCAAGATCTTGCCTTTCTTGGACGATCGGCGGTTGAATGGGGAGGGGTCGCGGCAATCGCTGCAACAATTGCCGCGCTAGCATCTGTTGTCAGCACGGTGATCGTTGCTATTGTGGCGAAGTTTACTTTCGAGTACATGCGAAGCACCAAGGAGTTGGTCGAAGCTGCAAGGTCGAAGTATGATGCTGCAATCCGTCAGGCCGACGCCTCAATCAAGACGCTTGAATTGATGAATATTGAGAGACTTGAAACGGAATCATTCCAACGAGCAATATTTGTCTACTCAGTTGAAGGCATGGGCTCCGCCTTGGGGCGTTACGTCGGGGTGATAAACTCTCCCGCACATCCTTGGCATGAGAAAGATTGCTTGCTTTTCCCTCCGGACTGGGACACTTGTCGTGCATTCATCAGTCGAAAGGCTCCGAACCTGCTAGATGAAATGCAGGAAATCGAAAAGGACCTGAATGAAGCCTCGTGCGCAATCCAAGGGTTCATTCGAGCCCCGGACTCCCAATGGCTATCATCTATTCAAAACCGACAGCGGACGGCGCTGCGGCTCGCAACGATACAAAATCGGTTGAGCGTCTTTCGTCGCAATGTGCTGAAAACCGGCGCGCCTTAGAAGCTGACCACACCCGCAATCTAACCTGCTTTGGCAACTCGACCAGCGCTGCTTCCTATCCGCCTTCATGGGCTTGCGTGCTTTTAGGACTTGTCTTTTCCAAATTCGTTTTCAAGAAAGTAGTGAAAACCCTGTAAGTGTTGCAAAGCTTTCTGTTTTCGTCTTTCTGTGCATCGGTCCAGGACGACATTGGCGTATCTGAAAAAATCGGCCTCCTGGGAGGTTCGATACCCAAATGGTGAGCAATCGAGCTGAATAGATAATAAGCACCTTCGGTCGTCCCAATTTCGATCGCTTGCAAGCTCGAGTACGGCTTCGGAAGCTCCCCAATGGTTAGTCCTCCCATGCAAACGGGAATAACCACCGCATTGCCCATCCATGCCGCGCCCGCCTCGAAGTTTATCCAAGGCCGGCCCACGGAGGCAGGACTCAGCAGTGAAATAAGGACTTTTGTGGTCTTCAACTCGTCGAATATTCGCTTCATCCAGTCTTCGCCTGCATATATCGCGTTTTTGTCGGAAGACATAAACGTATCGATCGAGTGTCCAAAAATGTGACGGATGAAGAAGCTAAGGGTGCTTGCAGCGGTTTCTTCTTCGTGGATGAAGCTCATGAATATACTCGCCATTGGCTCACCTCGTGTTTCAAAGAAAGGACACCTACTGCCGCAGCTCCACCAGCGTCGCCCCCTGCCCGCCCTCGTTCTGCGGAGCCTCGGCAATGGTGGCAACATGCGGATGGCTCTTCAGGAACTCGCGCACCCCGCGCCGCAAAATCCCCGCCCCATGCCCGTGAATCACGCGCACTCGCGGCAGCCCGGCCAGAAACGCGCGGTCCAGGTATTTTTCCAGCTCGCCGGTGGCTTCATCCACCGTCCGGCCAATGAGATTGATCTCCATCCGCATGTCGTCTGTCGAGTCGCGGCTTACGGTGACGTGAACGCCCTTCTGTTTGCGTGCGGCGGCGAGGGGATCGGCTTGTTGACCGGCCTCTGAACCCTGGCCAAGGGGCCGCGCCTCGGAGAGGTCGTCGCGTTTCACGCGCATCTTGATGGGGCCCAGCGCCACTTCGAAGAGGTCCTTCTCCACCTCTCGTTGCACCACGGCAATCTTGTTCATCGACTTGATGCGCACCTGGTCGCCGGCCGCGATGTGCTTCAACAGATGCGGCTGCGCATTGGCATCGCCCTGGTCCGCACCCGTGCGGTGCGCGACGACTGTCTGGTTGAAGCTCTCCTGGAACTCCCGCCGCAGGCGCTGGATGCGTCTCTCAGCTTCCTTTGACAACTTCTGCTGCGCGGCCCGGTCTTCAATGGTGCGCACCGTCTCGCGCATCTGGAATTCGAAGTCTTTCAGCAGCGATGCCAGCTTGTTTTCGAGCTCGCGCGTGCGGTTGCGCAGCTCCACGTCGCCTTCGCGTTCTAGCTTCCTCCTCTCCTGGTTCAGTGCGTACTGCTCTTCGCGCGTGGCCTTGCGCTCCGCCTCCAGCTGCGTGACCTCACTGTGCAGCCGGTCGAGGAAGCGCGCGATATCCACCTGCTGCGAGCCGAGCCGCTGGCGTGCGGCGGCGATGATGCCGGCGTTCAATCCCAGCCGCTCGGCGGTCTGGATGCCGGCCGACGCACCCGGCACGCCGAGCCGCAGCTTGTAATTGGGCGCCAGGGTGACTTCGTCCACGCCTGCCGCTGCGTTGAGCACACCGGGAGTGTTGGCGGCATAGACCTTGAGCGAGGTGTGGTGCGTGGAGATCAGCGACCACGCGCCCGCGGCGAGGAAATGGCTGGCGATAGCCACCGCCAGCGCCGCGCCCTCCTCGGGATCAGTCGAGGAGCCAAGCTCGTCGAGCAACACCAGCGCACGTGGACCGGCGAGCCGCGAGAGCCGGTCGAGGTTGGTAATGTGCGCGGAAAAGGTGGAGAGCGCCGCTTCAATTGATTGCGCGTCGCCGATGTCGGCTAGGAAGGCGGTGAAGATGGGAATGCTGGCCGCCGTTGCCGGTACCGGCAGGCCGGCCTGCGCCATCATGGCCAGCAGAGCGGTGGTCTTCAGCGTCACCGTCTTGCCGCCCGTGTTGGGGCCGCTGATGATCATCTGTCGATGCTCCGCCGTGAGCTCAAGCGTGAGCGGAACGACGGCCGTATTAGGGCGCGCACCTGTTGCGCGCAGACGTTTTTCAAGCAGCGGATGGCGGGCGTCCGCCATCCGCAGAAAGTCCGGTGTAATGGCAGGCGCAACGCAGTCGAAGTCGCGGGCAAAGCGGGCACGGGCCTGCAGACTGTCGACCAGCGCCAGGACGCGCGCGCCCTCCACCAGCCCATGCGCATATACGCCCACCTGCCGCGTCAGCGCCACAAAGATACGGTGAATTTCAGCCTGCTCTTCCTCAATCAGCCGCACCAGCTCGTTGTTCTGCTCGATGGTCTCCAGCGGCTCCACATAGACCGTTTGCCCCGAAGAGCTGGCGCCATGCACCACGCCGGAGATGCGCCGCTTCAGCTCTGCGCGGACGGGAATGACAAATCGCTCGCCGCGAATGGTGATCAGGTCTTCCTGGGTCGCGCCGTCGCTGGAGAGCTTGCGCAGTGCTGCGCGCAGCGACTCCTCGATGAGTCTTTGCTGACGCTCCTGCTCGCGCCGGATGCGGTGCAGTTCGGGCGACGCATTGTCAGCCAGCGTGCCGTCGGGCTGGATGGTCCGCTCAATGGTTTCGGCCAGCGGCCGCAGGCTGGTGGTGAGCGCTGCCGACAGATCTGACAGCCCAGGCAGCTTGCCAACCAGTCGCGCCGGAGGCGACTTGAGCAACGCCTGCCATGCGGCCACATCGTTGGCCAGGCGGGCAATAGCCTGCAGCTCGCCTGCCTCAAGCGCCGCACCGGGAATCTGCGCCTTGGCGGCCAGCTGCGTGGGGTCAAACAGCCCGCCGCAAGGGATGGAAACCTGCTCTTCCAGCGCCAGCCGCACCTCGCCGGTCAACTGATGCTGCCGCAGAATCCACTCTTCGTCCGTCGAAGGCCGCAGGTCGAGGATGGCCTGCCGCCCCACCGGCGAAGCAGCAAACCCCGCCACCAGCGCGAGCAGCGGTTCCCACTCCAGGGCGGCAAAGTCGGCGTATTCCACAGGCGACGGGATGGGGTCGAGCAAGGACATAGTCAGCAACTATCTTAGCTGCTCGCCGGCTTCAACTCCCTCTCCCACCGCGCGACGACCGCCGCGGCCAGACAGTTGCCGATCACGTTCATGGCGGTGCGGCCCATGTCCATCAACGTGTCCACGCCGAGCAGCATCAGCACCGCGGCCGTAGGAATCTGAAACGAGCTTGCCGTCGCCAGCAGTACGACCAGCACAGACCGCGGCACGCCCGCTACGCCTTTGCTGGTGAGTGCCAGCGTCGCAAGCAGAACCATCTGTTGCCCCGCGTTGAGATGAAGCCCCGCGGCCTGGGCGGCGAAGAGCGCAGCCATGGAAAGATAAATGCTGGAACCGGTCATGTTGAAGCTGTAGCCGGTGGGAATGACAAAGGAAACAATCCAGCGCGGCACGCCAAACTCTTCCATGCGCTCCATGGCCAGAGGCAACGCGGCCTCAGACGATGTGGTGGCGAAGCCCAGCGCAGCAGGCTCAGCAACGGCTGCGGCAAAGCGGCCGATGGGAATGCGGGCGAACGTCAAAATCAGCGCCAGCACAACCAGAAAGATTCCCAGGGCCGCGTAACAGGTACCGAGCAGCTTCCCAAGTGGCAGCAGCGTGGCCAGACCCATGCTGCCCACGGTGTAGGCCAGCGCCGCACCGGCCGCAATCGGCGCCACCACCATGATGATGCGCGTGAGCCGGAACATGGTATCCGTGAGCGATTGCAGCACGCTGACCAGAGGCGCGCGCTTGGGCTCGGGCAGCGTGGCCAGCGCCGTGCCGAAGAGCAGCGCAAACACGGCTACCTGGAGGATTTGATTCTCTGCCACGGCCTGGGCAATGTTCTCAGGAAAGATATGCAGCAGAATCTGCTGCCAGTCCTGCGCATGGGCCGCGGGCGCAACAGCTTGAACGGTCGCCGGCAGTGTCACGCCTGCCCCCGCCTGCGTCAGGTCGATGGCCAACGCGCCCAAAATAAGTCCGATCGTGGTGACCGCCTCAAAGAAGATGATCGATTTCACCGCCACGCGGCCCACGCCGCGCAGCTGGTTGTGGCCGGCGATGCCGGTGACGATGCCGCCGAAGATCAGCGGCGCAACGATCATGCGGATCAGCCGCAAAAAGATCTCGCCCAGAAAATGGGTCTGGCTCGCAATCTGCGGCGCATCCACGCCCAGCTCCGCCCCGGCCAGCATGGCCAGAAAGGTCCACACCAGCAGCGAGCGCCGCCGCAGTGCAACGGGAATCAAGAGAGCGATCCCCGCGCAGCGAAGACCCAGTCCCGCGGTTGCCGGCGCGTGCAACAAACCGGCCGCCATCCCTGCGGTAAGGAGAACGGCGGCCGCGATGGCCAATGCGGTGAAGAGAAATCGCGCGGATTGCGGCGAAGCGTTCTTGGTCATGCCTGAGCCTTGAGAGTGCGAGGAGTCCATTATCCTATGGCCATGCCCGCCATTGCTTTTCTTGAGTGTTCGCGCTGCCGCCAGCAACTGGATGCATCCGCCCCGCAAACAGTCTGCACGGCCTGCGCCGGTCCGCTTTATGTTCGCTACGACCTATCCGCCGCCACCGGCCTCGCGCACCGCGCGCTGGTGGGCAAGAGCGCAAAAGACGCCTGCTGGAGCGGGATGTGGCGTTATGAACAGGTGTTGCCCGCGGTCGAACCGGTTACGCTCGGCGAAGGCTGGACACCCATGCTGGGCAGCCGGCGCAATCCCAACGTCTGGCTCAAGGAAGAAGGCGCCAACCCCACCGGAACCTTCAAGGCGCGTGGGCTGGCGTTGGCCGTGACCATGGCGCGCCACTACGGATTCAAGAAGCTGGCAGCGCCCTCCGCAGGCAATGCCGGCGGAGCCCTGGCGGCCTATGCGGCTGCGGCGGGAATCGAAGCCCACATCTTCATGCCCAAAGACGTGCCTCTTGCCAACCAGGTTGAGTGCCATGCCTATGGCGCTCATCTCACTCTCGTCGATGGCCTCATCTCCGATTGCGGGCGCATCGTTGCCGAACGCAGGCAGGCCGAGGGGTGGTTCGACATCTCCACGCTCAAAGAGCCGTTCCGCGTGGAGGGCAAGAAGACCATGGGATACGAACTCGTGGAACAACTGGGCTGGGAGTATCCCGACGCGGTCTTTTATCCGACCGGTGGAGGTGTGGGCCTGATCGGGATGTGGAAGGCCTTCGAAGAGCTGGATCAACTGGGCTGGGTGACCGGCAAGCGGCCAAAGATGATCGCCATCCAGGCTGCCGGGTGCGCCCCGGTGGTTCGCGCCTTCGAGCAGGGCGAGGCGGTGAGCCGGATGTGGCAGGACGCGCATACGTTCGCTTCCGGCCTGCGTGTCCCCAAACCCTACGGCGATGCGCTGATCCTCGAAATCGTTCGCGCTTCCGGCGGAACCGCGCTGGCGCTCAGCGACGACCAGATCTTCGCATCGCTCAAGGATTGGGCCCGGCACGAGGGTCTGCTGCTCTCGCCGGAGGGCGCCGCAGCCACAGCGGCCTACGATCACCTGCTCGCGACAGGATTTCTGAAGCCCGAGGACAGCGTGGTGCTCTTCAACACCGGTTCAGGCAACAAGTACACCGACGTGATTGCAGAGAAGTTGAAGCGGGAAGGAACCGTTTAAGGTGTTCTCAAGAAAGATGTAATCCATGGTTGCCCCATCCTTGCCGCGTCGTTGTTCTTGCGGCGAGGGTGGGAGAGCACTCCCACTAAGAGGTCGAGCTCGTGGTCGTCGAACTCGGCGTCGAGGCAGGCGCAGATGCCGGGGCTGGCGCTGCAGCAGGCGCAGCCGTACTGTCAGTCTTCGGGGCAGGAGCTTTTGTTTCGGACGGAGCAGACTCGGAGGCCGGCTCGCTGCTCTTTGCGGCATAGTCGTTCACATACCAGCCGGCGCCCTTGAAGTGCAGCCGGGGCGCGGTGAGCGGGCGCTCCAACGGCCCGTGGCACAGCGGGCATTCCAGCTCCGGCTCGGCCGAAAAATTCTGGATCTTTTCAAATCGATGGCCGCACTGGGTGCAGCGATAGGCATACAAGGGCAAGGCTCAAATCCCTCCGGGGAGAAATCACCCACTATGCCTATTGTATCGGCAGGGCCGCAAAGGCCCGCAAAATGCCGCCCTGCCATGGGTGCTCAGCGCACCTCTGGGTTCTCAATGAACCGCGATCATCACCGATGCTGAATGATTCTCCCACTCCAGCGTCAGCTTGCCGGTGGTGCCGCCCGTCGCGTCGATCGTGTACTTCAGGTTTTCCACCATCGCCAGCGGCTTGGTCATGGTCATCTTAAACCGGCCCAGGTCCTGCGCCTTGTCGTACACCGTGCCCCACTGGCCGGTCTGTTTGTTGACAATCAGCACCCACGCCGCCGGGTCGGAAATATCCACGTAAAGCGTGTAGTCGCCGGCCGGCACATGCGTGCCCTGGATCATCAGATCGGCGTCGGTGTGGAACTTGGTGGCACTATTGGCGCCCGCGCGCCACACCGGGTAGGTCGGGTCCTTGCCGATCTGGCCGTCTTTCGTGAACAGGTGTCCTTCGCGGCCCTTCACGCCAGGCGAGCTGTACGTAATGCTGATGGTTTTGCCGGCGATGGTAGCCGTTGCCGTGGCGGCTGGGCTCTTGGGGGGAGCTTTGGGCGCGGGCTGCTGGGCAATAAGTGTGGCGGCGGCAACGAGCAGGCCGGTACAGACGAGAAGGCGTTTCATGGCAATATTTCTCCTTTAGGCGGAGTCCCCTGATGGCTTCGGACGGCCCCGACCGGATGATTGTCGCACCGGGAGGGCCGGTTGGGAAATAGGGGCCATCCGGCTGTTATGATGCGCGCAAGGCATTGCATGCAGCAGAGACAAAACCGAGTATCGGCTGGTGAAAGATTCCGCGCCGCGGTTTGCGAAGAGAAGCCGCTGCAGGTGGCCGGAGCCATCAACGCCTATACGGCGCGGCTGGCGGAAGCCACCGGCTTCCGGGCTCTCTACTTGTCCGGCGGCGGGGTAGCGGCCAACTCGCTCGGGATTCCCGATCTGGGCATCAGCACTATGGAAGACGTGCTCACCGACGCGCGCCGCATTACCGATGCAACCAGCCTGCCGCTGCTGGTCGATATCGACACCGGCTGGGGCGGGGCGTTCAACATTGCCCGGACAATCAAATCCATGATCAAGGCCGGCGCCGCGGCCGTTCACATGGAAGACCAGGTGGGCCAGAAGCGCTGCGGCCATCGTCCCGGCAAGGAGCTCGTCCCAGCCGCCGAGATGGTCGATCGCATCAAGGCCGCTGTGGACGCGCGCAGCGACGAGCAATTTGTGCTGATGGCCCGCACCGATGCCTTGGCGAATGAAGGGCTTGCCTCGGCCATCGCCCGCGCGCAGGCCTATGTAGCCGCCGGCGCAGACATGATCTTCGCCGAAGCGGTGACGGAACTGCGGCAATACACGGAGTTTCGCGCCGCTGTGGGCGTGCCCATCCTGGCCAACATCACCGAGTTTGGCCAGACGCCCCTATGGACGCGCGACGAGCTGGCCCGCGCGGGCGTGGATATCATCCTCTACTGTTGCGGGGCTTACCGCGCCATGAACGCCGCGGCGCTCAAGGTGTACGAGGCCATCCGCGCTGAAGGCACACAGAAAAGCGTGCTGCCGCTCATGCAATCCCGCGCCGACCTCTACAAATATCTGGACTACCACGCATTTGAGAAGAAGCTGGATGAACTTTTTGCAAAAGGCAAGGAATAAGCAGGCCCTCCGCATTTCCCCTGTCCCGCTCACCCCAGGAGGTTTTTCATGAGCGAATCGGCAATTACCCCCACCGCTGCATTCAAGCCCAAGAAGTCAGTTGCCCTTTCCGGCACGCCGGCCGGGAACACGGCCATCTGCACCGTGGGCCACAGCGGCAACGATCTGCACTATCGCGGCTACGACATCCGCGACCTGGCCGCGCACTGCGAGTACGAAGAGATTGCGCACCTGCTGGTGCATGGCAAGCTGCCCAACGTGGCCGAACTGGCGGCCTACAAGTCCACCCTGCGTCCCCTGCGCAGTCTGCCCGCGGCCGTTAAGCAGGCGCTCGCACTGCTGCCGCCTTCCACCCATCCCATGGACGTGCTGCGCACCGGCGTCTCAGTGCTGGGCTGCGTGCTGCCGGAGAGCGCGGACCACAGCGCGGCAGGTGCGCGCGCCATCGCCGATTCGCTCCTCGCTTCGCTGGGATCGATGCTCCTCTACTGGCACCACTATGCCCGCAACGGGCGCCGCATCGAAGTCGAGCGCTTTGAGGACTCCATCGCTGCACATTTTCTGCATTTGCTGCACGGCGAAAAGCCAAGCCTGGAGTGGACCCGTGCCATGCAGACCTCGCTGATCCTCTATGCCGAGCACGAGTTCAACGCCTCCACGTTTGCCGCGCGCGTCATTGCCGGAACCGGCTCCGATCTGCATTCTTCCATTGCCGGAGCCATCGGCGCGCTCAAGGGCCCCAAGCACGGCGGAGCCAACGAAGTGGCCCTCGAAATTCAGCAGCGCTACAGCTCGCCCGATGCCGCCGAGCAAGACATCCGCCGCCGCGTGGCCGAGCGCGAAGTCATCATTGGCTTCGGCCATCCCGTCTACACCATCAGCGATCCGCGCAGCGACATCATCAAGCAGATTGCCTGTGGACTCGCAGTCACCTCGGGCGATACCCGCCTCTACTCCATCGCTGAACGCATTGAAGACACCATGCGCGACGCCAAGCGCATGTTCCCCAACCTCGACTGGTACAGCGCCGTCGCCTATCACCACATGGGCGTCCCCGTCGATCTCTTCACGCCCCTCTTCGTCCTCGCCCGCACCGCCGGATGGGCCGCCCACGTCATCGAGCAGCGCCAGGACGGCAAAATCATCCGCCCCTCC
>Ga0181519_10005345_pt1 | contig 10268 bp, 5 predicted proteins | sample PEATcosm2014_Bin_26_FD_121102 | JGI IMG/M metagenome (GOLD analysis project Ga0181519, IMG submission 121102) | Peatland microbial communities from MTU Mesocosm Facility, Houghton, MI, USA - PEATcosm2014_Bin02_10_metaG | ecosystem: Environmental > Terrestrial > Soil > Wetlands > Peat | place...
ACGCGCTCAACCATAATTCGATGATCGAGGGCGTGCGCCGCTCCTCCGCCGAGCGCAAGATCTGGCGCCACAATGACGTCGCGCATCTGGAAGAACTCCTCGCCGCCCAGCCGCACGACCGCGCCAAGCTGATCGTGTTCGAGAGCCTTTACTCGATGGACGGCGACATTTCGCCGATCAAGGAGATCTGCGACCTCGCCGAGAAATACAACGCCATGACCTATATCGACGAGGTCCATGCCGTCGCCATGTATGGCGAGCGCGGCGCCGGCGTCGCCGAGCGCGAAGGCCAGATGCACCGCATCAACGTGATCGAGGCGACGCTCGCCAAGGGCTTTGGCGTGGTCGGCGGCTACATCGCCGCGACGGCCGCGATCTGCGACGCCGTGCGCTCCTTCGCGCCGAGCTTCATCTTCTCGACCGCGCTGCCCCCGGCCGTCTGCGCCGCCGCCATGACCTCGGTGCGCATCGCCAAGGCCCGTCCCGAACTGCGGATGGCGCACCAGCGCCAGGCCTGGCTCACCAAGCACGCGCTGCTGCGCGCGGGCCTGCCGGTGATGACCAACACGTCCCACATCGTTCCGGTGATGGTCGGCGACGCCCAGCGCTGCAAGGCGGCCAGCGACATGCTGCTGGAGCGCCACAGCATCTACATCCAGCCGATCAACTACCCGACGGTGCCGCGCGGCGCCGAACGCCTGCGCATCACCCCGACGCCGCACCACGGCGACGCCCACATCTCTCATCTGGTGGAATCCATGGTGGACGTGTGGCGGACGCTCGAGCTTCCCTTCACGCAAACCAGCGACCTCGAATCGCCCTTCGCCAATGACGCGGATTGCACCTATGAGGCGCCCAAGGCGGACGCCTATCCGCAGATGAAGCGCGCCGCCGAATAGGCGCCAGCCAAACTCTGGAAAATCGAAAGAGCCGGCGCGACGCCGGCTCTTGTCGCTTCAGGCCGATCCGCGAGCGCCCGGCAGTGTTCCCCACTCACGCTCCGTGTCCGCGACTCCCTGTGTCCGAGACTTGGCGGAGCTGGCGCCAGCGACTATGCTTGGCGCGTCGGGCGAACGCCCGCAAACGCCAATCCGCCCGCGAAAGGGGAGGCCTTCCCCGCATGAACGCGCTCGTTTCCGCCCCGCCAGCCCCCCAGAACCCGGCGCCGCGCCATGCCTGATCGCGCGATCGGCGTCGCCGTCATCGCCCTCTATCTGCTCGCGCTGCTGGCGCTGGCGATCTACGGCGACCGGCGCGGCGCGATTCTCGCCCGCGATCGCCCGCGTAAAATCATTTATGCGCTCGGCCTTGGCGTTTATTGCACATCCTGGACCTTCTTCGGCTCGGTCGGCGTCGCCTCGTCGAGCGGGCTCGACTTCCTGCCGATCTACATCGGGCCGATGCTGGTGTTTGGCTTCGGCTGGCCGCTGGTGGCGAGGGTGGCGCAACTCGCGCATGCCCAGAACATCACCTCCATCGCCGATTTCCTCGCCGCCCGCTACGGCAAGTCCGAAGCCGTCGCCGCCGTCGCCGCCGCGATTTCGGTGCTGGGCGTCGCGCCCTACATTGCGCTGCAAGTGCGCGCCATCACCACCACGCTCGCCATCGGCCTCGGCCTGTCCGAGCCCTTCGCGCAGCCTCTCACCGAGGGCGCCGAACCGCTGTCGGCGGCGATCGTGGTCTTGCTCGCCCTGTTCGCCATGGCCTTTGGCACGCGACGGATCACGGCGGGCGAGCGCCAGACCGGCCTGATGCTGACCATAGCCACGGAATCCGTGGTCAAGCTGCTGGCATTCCTCGCGGTCGGCGGCTTCGTGGTCTGGGGCATGTACGGCGGCCTCGGCGATCTGTTCCGCCGCGCGGGCGCCGACCCGAGGATCCACGCCGTGATCGCCTCGCCCCCGGACCCATGGGTCTGGACGACGCTGACCCTGCTTTCGAGCGGCGCCATGCTGTTCCTGCCGCGCCAGTTCCATGTCGCCATCGTGGAAAACCACGACGAACGCGACATCCGCTTCGCCGCCTTCGGCTTTCCCGTCTATCTCGTCCTCATCAACCTGTTCGTGGTTCCGCTGGCCATCGCGGGGCTGCTGACTTTTCCCAACGCGCTGAACCGCGACCTCTCGGTGATCGCGCTGCCCATGTCCGCCGGGCGGAGTTTTGTGACGCTGCTCGCGATGATCGGCGGACTTTCGGCGGCCACCGCCATGGTCGTGGTGGAATCGATCGCGCTTTCGATCATGGTGTCCAACAACTTGATCCTGCCGGTGTTGCTGCGGCTCGGGCGACGGCCCACCGCGGCGGGCTCCGGCGCGGCCGGCGCGAAAATTTTGCTGGCGCGCCGGCTGGCGATCGCCGCCATTCTCGTCATCGCCTATTTCTACAACCGCGCGGCCGGCGAGGTCGTGCTGGCCTCGCTCGGCATCTTGTCGTTCGCCTGCGTCGCGCAGCTCGGGCCGGCCTTTGTCGGCGCGCTGCTGTGGCGGCGCGGCACCGCGCTCGGCGCCATCGCCGGGCTGGTCACTGGCGTCGCCATCTGGGCCTACGCCCTGCTGTTGCCCTCGCTCGACGCCGCCTTCGCGCCCGCGAGGGGACTCTATCAACTGCATCTGTCCACGCTGGCGCATGGCGCGCTGTGGAGTCTCGCCGGCAACGCGCTGGCCTATGTGGTGTTTTCGCTGGCGCGGCGGCCCAACCCGATCGAGCGGCTGCAGGCGGACCTGTTCATCGGCAAGAGCCAGGCGCCGATGGCCCAGGCGTTCCGGCTGTGGCGCTCGTCGGTCCCCGCCTCCGAAGTCGAGACGGCGGTCGCCCGCTATCTCGGCGACGAGCGCACCCGCGAGGCCTTTGAAAGCTTTTTCACCTCGCGCGGGCAGGCCTACGACGCCGAGCGCGAGGCCGACATCCACCTGCTGCGCATCGCCGAACACCTGCTGGCCTCCGCCATCGGCGCGGCCTCCTCGCGGCTTGTGCTTTCTCTCCTGCTGCGCCGGCGCAATCTCTCCAGCGCCGCTGCGTTAAAACTGGTGGACGAGGCCTCCGCCGCGCTGCTCAACAACCGCGACATGTTGCAATATGCGCTGGATTTCGCGCGCCAGGGCATTTCCGTGTTCGACGCCGATCTGCGGCTGACCTGCTGGAATCGCGAATTCCGCGAAATGTTCGAACTCACGCCCGAACTCACCCGTTTCGGCGTGGCGCTCGATGAAATCCTGCGCAACAACGCCGAGCGCGGGCTTTACGGACCGGGCGCGCAGGACGAGCAGGTGGCGGCGCGGCTGGAGCGGCTCACCGCCGCCGAACCGTTCCGCGTCGCGCTGGCCTCGTCGGGGCGGGTGATCGAGACCCGCGCCGCGCGCATGCCGGACGGCGGCCTGGTCGTGACCTACACCGACGTCACCGCCCAGCACGCCGCCGAACAGGCGCTGGAAGCCGCCAACGAGACGCTGGAGCGCCGCGTGCGCGAGCGCACCGAACAGCTCACCCGCGTGAACGACGAACTCGCGCGCGCCAAGGCGGAAGCCGAAGCCGCCAATGTCTCGAAGACGCGCTTCCTCGCGGCGGCCGGCCACGACATCCTGCAACCCCTCAACGCCGCCCGCCTCTACGCCGCCGCCATGCAGCAGCGCGCGCAATCGGGCGCGCCGGCCGACGAGGTCGTCAGCCTCGCGCAGAATGTGGACGCCTCGCTGGAGGCCGTGGAGGACATTTTTTCCGCGCTGCTGGAAATGTCGCGGCTCGACGCCGGCGCGATGAAGGTCGAGCCGGCCAACGTTCCCGTCGACGAGCTGTTCCGCCAGCTTCGGATCGAATTCGCGCCGCTGGCGCGCAAGAAAGAGCTGGAGCTGATCTTCGCGCCCTGCTCGCTGGCGGTGCGCTCGGACCGCAGGCTGCTGCGCCGCCTGCTGCAGAACCTCGTATCCAACGCGCTGAAATACACGAAGACCGGCCGCGTTCTCGTGGGCGCGCGCCGCCTGCGCGGCCGGTTGCGCATCGAAGTCTGGGACACCGGCATCGGCATTCCCGAGAACAAGCGCAAGAGCGTGTTCCAGGAGTTCAAGCGGCTGGACGCGGGCGCCGGCGTCGCGCCGGGCCTGGGTCTCGGCCTGTCGATCGTCGAGCGGCTGGCGCGCGTGCTCGGCCACAAGATCGAGCTGCGCTCCCGGCTGGGCAGAGGCTCGGTGTTCTCGGTGACCGCGATCAGCGCGCCCGCGCCGCCGCGCGCGCCGGGCGGCGTCGCCGAGCCCGCGCCGGCGCCGGCGGGAACCGGACCGCTGGCGGATATGGTGGTGGTGGCCATCGACAACGATCCCCAGATCGTCGCGGGCATGCAGACCCTCATGTCCGGCTGGGGCTGCAAGGTGGTCGCAGCCGGGAGCCAGCGCGAGGCCATCGCGCAGCTGGCGCGGCTGCGCCGCGCGCCGGATGCGGTTTTCGCCGACTATCACCTCGACGAAGGCGACGGGGTCGACGCCATCGTGGCGCTGCGCTGGAAATTCGGGCCGCAACTGCCGGCGGCGCTGATCACCGCCGACCGCTCGGAAGACATGCGCCAGCGCGCCGCCGAGAAGGACGTGGCCGTGCTGAACAAGCCGCTGAAGCCGGCGGCGCTGCGCGCGCTGCTGGCGCAATGGCGCGGGCGGGCGCGGACGGAGGCGTAACGGGCGCATCGAATTGGGAAGAACAAAAATAGCACAAACCTGGGCGGACGCGTTTCTCTCCAAGGACTTCTGCAAAGGTATTTCTGACAACTCCTGAAGCACGTATTCAGTATAATTGCATAACGATACTTAAAAGTGTTCGCTTTGCGGCGAACGTGGCGACAATTATGGCGGTGTTTGCTTCCTTAAAATTCTCTTATAAAAAGATGGTTACGTTTGACAGTTTGGTGACGCATAGCCTTTATTGCGCCTGCGAACAGGCTTGAGCCTGTCAACACCGGGGAGACCTTCTCACGGGAACGGTGATCAGGCGGACTCGACAAGGCGCCGTGGCGAACAGATCGTCGGCGGCTGAAGTCCATTCGCGCAACAGAGGCGGACTTCAATGCTGAAGAAAATCGTTCGGGCCACCGCGGTGGCGCTTTCACTGCTCTGCGGTCAGGAGATGGCGGGCTGGACCCCCGCTTTCGCTCATACGCGGCATGTCGCGGGCTCGGCTTATGGCGCAAGGATGCACGGCTTGCATGCCGACCGCTACGGATTCTTTTTGCATCGGCGCCACGGCGCCAGACCTGCCGTGCGCCATGGGCGCCGCTTCGCTTACAGGTTCTCGCATCATCCGAGGCGCCACTCGCACTTTGCGGGCAGAGCGCATTTCCGCGCCTATTCCGTTCAACCGCGGTTCGCGGCGTCGCCGCCCGGCCGTCCGCTGGAGCTTCACCCGCTGCTGATGGTGGCGAGCCGTTATCTCGGCGCCGGCCGCGTCAGCCGCCAGCGCGGCCCCTGGTGCCGCGATTTCATCAACACCGTGGCGCGCAGGGCCGGCTACCATCTCGCCAACAGCTCGCGCCGGGCCATCGACGCGCTGCGCCTCGGCCATCGCGTTGCCAGCCCGCGCCCCGGAGACCTCGTGGTGATGCGCCATCACGTCACGATCTTCGCAGGCTTCGGCGGACGCGGCCTGATCGGCCTCGGCGGCAACCAGGGCCACGGCGGCGTCACCTATTCCAGCTTCAGCCGCAACCGCGTCGTCGGCTATGTGCGGATGTGACCGGCATTGTGCCCGGAATCGTCAGGCGGGGAAAAACCCCGCCTGCTCCACCGCCCTGTGGAACGCGCAGATCCTCGGCGCGATGTGCTTGCGGAAGCGCGAGCCGTTGAACACGCCGTAATGGCCGACATCCATCTGCATGTGGTGCAAGCGGATTTTATCTGGAATGCTCGAGCACAGATCCTGCGCGGCCTGGGTCTGGCCTACGCCGGAAATGTCGTCCTTCTCGCCCTCGACCGTGAGCAGGCCGACGCGGCGGATCGCCTTGAGATCGACCTTGTCGCCGTTGTGGAGCATCTCGCCCTTCGGCAGCGCGTGATGCACGAACACCGTGTCGATGGTTTGCAGATAGAACTCGGCGGTGAGGTCCATCACCGCCAGATATTCGTCGTAGAAGTCCCGGTGCTTTTCCGCTGAATCGCCGTCGCCCTGCACCAGATGGTTGAACATGTCGAGATGGGCGTTGACGTGGCGGTCGAAATTCATGGCCATGAACCCCGACAGTTGCAGGAAGCCCGGATAGACGTAGCGGCCCGCGCCCGGATAGGGAAACGGCAGCAAATGGATGCAATTGCGGCGGAACCACGCGGGTCCCCGCTTTTCCGCAAGCTTGTTCACCGCCGTCGGACTGCGCCGCGTGTCGATCGGGCCGCCCATCAGCGTCATGGAGGCGGGAACAAAGCGGCTGTCCTGCGCCTCCATCCGCGCTATCGCCGCCAGCACCGGAACGGAAGGCTGGCACACCGCGAGAATGTGGAAGGGTGTCTCGGCCTCGAGGCTCAGGAATTCGCACATGTCGACGACGTAATCGATGTAGTCGTCGAGATCGAACTTGCCGAGGCTCATCGGCACCACCCGCGCGTCCGTCCAGTCGCTGATGTAGACGTCGTGGGTTTGCAGAAAAGTTTCCACCGTGCCGCGCAAAAGCGTCGCGTAATGGCCCGACATCGGCGCGACGATCAGCAGACGCGGCTGCGGGCCTGCGTTGTCGGGCAGGTCGCGCAGGAAATGCAACAGGCCGCAGAACGGCTTGACCAGCACGATCTCCTCGCTGACGTCGACCTCCGCGCCGTTGACGGACACCTTGTCGATGCCGAAGGCCGGCTTGCCGTAGCGCCGCGTGACCCGCTCGAACAATTCCGCGGAGGCCGCGATGTTGCGGCCCACCGGCGTGTAGGTCAGGGGATTGGCGGGATTCTTGAACGTGAGGCGCGTGAGGTCGGAAATGGCGCGCGCCGGCGCCATCGCCAATTGCGCCATCTCATAGATTTGATAGGCAAAACGGTTCATGTTGCTGCTCCGCATGCGGGCCTGTCTCACGACCGGACCGACCTCCCGCCGGCGGGCAACTTTTTTTCTCTCGCCGGGCCCAACCCTAGACTATGCAACCAGATGAGCGCAAAATCCATCCCGTCTCAATGCGACCAAAGCAGCATGAGCGCGAGCGATCCGCGCGCAAGACGAATTCGCGCGTCTCTGGCCGCTCGCGGCTTTGCGTCGCGTCCAAGGCGCCGCTATGATCGCCCCAGTGACCCCCGGCACGGGCCGCCGTAGCGTGCGTGGGGCGACGAGGGAGACTAAGTTGACGCAGATCAGGGTCGCCATCGTTCCCGTAACGCCGTTCCAACAGAATTGCTCCCTGCTCATTTGCGAAAACAGCGGCAAGGCGGCTGTGGTCGATCCCGGCGGCGACGTGCCGCTGATCCTGCGCGCCATCGAGCAGACCGGGGCGCGGGTGGAAAAGATCCTGCTCACCCACGGCCACGCCGATCACGCCGGCGGCGCCGCCGACCTGCGCGACAAGCTCGGCGTGACCATCGAGGGGCCCCATCTCGGCGACAAGTTCCTGCTCGACGGCCAGGAGGCGTCCTCGGCGCTGTTCGGCTTCACTTGCCGCAACGTGACACCGGACCGCTGGCTGGCGCACGGCGACGTGGTCACGTTTGGCGACGCCGCCTTCGACGTGCGCCATTGCCCCGGCCATACGCCCGGCAGCGTGCTGCTGGTCAACACGCCCATGAACTTCTGCCTTGTGGGCGATGTTGTGTTTCAGGGATCGATCGGGCGCACCGATCTGCCCGGCGGCGATCACGCCCTGTTCCTGCGCTCCATCGCCGCTCAGATTCTGACCCTCGACGACGACATGGCCTTCATTCCCGGCCATGGGCCCATGGGCTCGATCGGCGAGGAACGCCGCCACAATCCCTTCCTCCAGGACCTGGTTTGAACCATGACTTTGCGCTCGCTGCTCGTTCATCTCACCGCCAGCTCGCGCTGCGAGCCCCGCCTCAAGCTCGCCGCCGACATCGCGCGGCGCAACGGCGCCCGCCTCACCGGCCTGTTCGCGCAGATCGCCGCGCCCCATCAGGTCGGACTGGCCTCGGAATGGCCTTCGCGCGCGTACCGCGAGGCGGGGGAGACCGCCCGCGCCACCTTCGCCGCCGCGACCGAGGGCGTCGACGCCCGCTTCCAGGACCTCAACCGCGGCGCGGAAGAGGACATGGTGCCGCAGTTCGTCGACTACAGCCGGCATTTCGACCTGATCGTGCTGGGCCAGCGCCAACCCGACAATTCGCTGATGCCGCCCGACCTGAACGAGCAGATCATCGTGCAGACCGGCCGCCCGGTCCTGGTCACGCCCTATGGCGGCGGCTTTTCCGGCGTCGGCGCGCGGCCGATCTTCGCGTGGACGGATTCGCGCTGCTGCGCCCGCGCCTTCGGCGACGCGTTGGCGCTGCTCGTCCCCGACGCGGCGGCGCTGATCGTGAACCTGTCCAAACCCGGCGACGAGAAGGCGATGGCCTATCGCAAGCAATCGCTGGCGCTCGCCGCCGACCACCTCGCGACGCATGGCGTGTCGGCGCAGGCCGAACAGATCGTGCTCAGCGACGTCGGCCTGATGGACGCGCTGCTCAACCGCGCCGCCGACCACGGCGCCGACCTGCTGGTGATGGGCGCCTTCGGCGGCTTCCGCTACCCGCTGTTCGCACGCGGGAGCGGATCGCGCTATTTGCTCAAGCACATGACCTTGCCGGTGCTGTTCTCGCACTGAGGCGCGGCTGGCGAAGCGGCCATTGCGGGTGAATCGTTCCGCCGACATGTTTGATGGTAATTGCGAAGCGCTTTGTTGCCTTAGGGCTTCCCACGCTTGCGTGTATTTTTTTCGTTACGCCGCTCTAAATGGCGGCGTTGCTGTCTGCTAGGTTCCGTCTTCAGCTCAGGAGGATTTTGGCTTTCAACGTGATCGGCGGGGAATGGATATGGTTCCGCGCCAGTTAAATATACACGTATCTGATCTATGGCGACGTTCCAGTTAATCGTTTCGTGAAGACTCACAGAGCATTGGCTTAACAAAATTATCAATACAGTTACAAGCGTAGGCATTCCGCCCGCCTTCAAGGCAAGCGACGTGATCCCTGCGTATTCTTCCGGCAGAGATGCAATATTAGTGATTAATTCGTCTTCACTTTTATTTGCAAGAGCCAAATCAAGCAATGATTGCAGTATAGACGCTAAAATAAGCGTGGACTTTGGAGCCGATTCAACCGTTGATATATTTTCGTAGAACCGATAGGTTCCATCGAGCAATCGTGCGTTTCTGCCGCAATTTGGGCAATTAGTTGTGCAATTAGAAAACTGGAACCGACCCGTTCCAGCTGCTATTCCGTTCACTAGAAAAATACGGCGACAATGCTCGCAAAATACGGGAAGCCCAAGCATACCGATTGTTTCCTAGATAAATGAATTTTTCTCTGTTTACGATCTCTATACACGATTCGGCAGTACGCAGAAATCGCAAAGCGCCGCTCGCGCCGCTACGCCAGCCGCCGCTGCGCCGGGCGCGCGTGCTCGTCGAAAAACAGCGCCTGGCTCACCAGCGCCTTCACGGTCTCGGCCCGAAACGGTTTCGAGATCAGGAGCGTCGGCTCCGGCCGCTCGCCGGTGAGCAGGCTTTCGGGATAAGCGGTGATGAAGATCACCGGCGTCGCGCAATTCTCCAGAATCTCGTTGACCGCCTCCAGCCCCGAACTGCCGTCGGCGAGGCGGATGTCCGCGAGCACCAGCCCCGGCTGCTCGGCCTGCGCCAGCGCCACCGCCTCGCTGTGGGTGCGCGCCGGCCCCACCACCTGATGGCCGAGACTGCACAGGATCGTCTCCAGGTCCATGGCGATCATCGGCTCGTCCTCGATGATCGCAACTTTCGCCGCGACCTGCGCGGAAATCACGCGTCCGGCCTCCGCGATGAGCAGCATGATCTTTTCGCGCGGCAGGTCGAGAATGCGCGCGGCCTGACCGGGCGTGAACCCTTCCACCGCCGTCAGCAGAAACGTCTGCCGCGCCACCGGCGCCAGCGCCTCCATGCGCTGGTCGGGCAAACCCGACGCCGAGCAGGGGTCGGCGGAAAACCCGGGATCGTCCCTGTTCCAGAACAGCGAGAACAGCCGGAAAATCTCCTCGCGGCCGTCGACCTCGCTGTTGAACAGGTGCGGGTCGGCGACGACGCGTTCCAGCATGACGCCCACGGCGGCGTCCCCCACGGCCTGCGTTCCGCTCAA
>Ga0181519_10005346_pt1 | contig 10267 bp, 3 predicted proteins | sample PEATcosm2014_Bin_26_FD_121102 | JGI IMG/M metagenome (GOLD analysis project Ga0181519, IMG submission 121102) | Peatland microbial communities from MTU Mesocosm Facility, Houghton, MI, USA - PEATcosm2014_Bin02_10_metaG | ecosystem: Environmental > Terrestrial > Soil > Wetlands > Peat | place...
AGCGGACTCCTTGCTGGTGCGGGAGGGAGAGACCGGGGTATGCCGGGTGATCTGCTATTCCCCCGACCATGGCCTGACGCTGAGCCGGATGACCGCCGCGCAGATCGAGCCGGTGGTGCGGACCTGGGCCGACGAATTCACCGCTCTGGCCGCCCGGCCCGACATCGCCGCGGTGACGATATTCGAGAACCGCGGCGAGATGATGGGGGCGAGCAACGCTCATCCGCATGGGCAGATCTGGGCGACATCGAGCGTGCCGAACGAACTGGCCCGTGAGGATGCACGTCAGCGCGATTGGCTCGACGCTCACGCCGAGCCCCTGCTCCTGGCCTACCTTAGACGGGAACTGGCCGACGGCGAGCGGATTCTGCTGACGAACGACGCCTTCGTCGCGCTCGTCCCGTTCTGGGCGGCGTGGCCGTTCGAGACCCTCATCCTGCCCCGGGCGCAGGTGTCCGGCTTCGACGACCTGAGTGAGAGCGAGCGCCGTGATCTGGCCGACATGCTGGCGCGCCTCACGGCAGGCTATGACGCCCTCTTTTCCGCGCCCTTCCCGTACACGATGGGCTTTCACCAGAGGCCGACGGACGGACGCATGAGCGACCATTTCATCCTGCACGCCCACTTCTATCCACCGCTCGTGCGCTCCGCCTCGATCCGCAAGTTCATGGTCGGTTTCGAAATGCTGGGCATGCCGCAACGGGACCTGACGCCGGAAGCGGCGGCCGATCGGCTGAGGGCGGTCCTGTGACCCGCGGGATCGTCCGGTCGCCATTCGGCGTGATGCCGGACGGGACGCCGGTAGACGTCTTTACACTGACGAATGGCGCGGGGACGAGCGTCCGCGTGCTGGAACTGGGCGGGATCGTGCAATCGGTGCGCGCCCCGGACCGCGCCGGCGCACTCGCCAATGTCGTGCTCGGCTTCGAGGATCTCGCCGGCTACCTTGGCGATCGCAACTACATAGGCGCCTTGATCGGGCGGTTCGCCGGCCGGATCGCCGGCGCCCGCTATCACGAAGCCGGCCGGACCTACGTCCTGGCGGCGAACGACGGCGACGCGATTCTGCACGGCGGCCCGCGCGGCTTCGACAAGGCGGTCTGGCGCGGGCGGATCTGCGACGAAGGCAAGAGGGTCCGTCTGCACCACGTCAGCCCGGACGGCGACCAGGGATTTCCGGGCGAACTGGCGGTAGAAGCGACCTTCGAGCTGACCGAGGCGAACGCCATCGTCCTGACGTTCAGCGCCACCACCTCGGGCCCGACGGTCATCAATCTGACCCATCATGGATATTGGAACCTTACCGGCCAGGGCGCTGTGCGCGATCATCGACTGAGCGTCCATGCCGACGAAGTCCTTGAGGTGGACGCCGTCATGGCCCCCACGGGCCGGCTAACGCCGGTCGAGGGCGGCCCGCTCGACCTGCGTAGACCGAGGCGGATTGGCGAGATCGTCGACGCGCTGGGCGGCGTCGACTACACGTTCATCCTGCGCGGCGGCGCATGGCTGGCCGATCCGGCGTCCGGCCGCACCCTGGAAGTCTGGACGACGGAACCGGGCCTGACTGTCTATACCGCCAACCAGTTCGAGACTGGCGGCCCGCATCCGCGATTCGGCGGCGTCGCCCTGGAGAGCGAGCATTTCCCGGATTCACCGAACCATCCGGCGTTCCCCTCCACCGCGCTCTGGCCGGGCCAGACCTTCTTCTCCAGGACGGTGTTCACCCTCGGTGTCGAGGGTCCCTAGGACATCCCCAACGACAACAGATTGTCGATCGGGCGGTAGAGTTCCTCCAGATAGGCGATATCTTCCTCCGCCAGGATGATCTGCGTCGCAGCAACGAGTTCGTCTAGTTGTTCGAGCTTGGAAACGCCCACCACCGGCGCCGTCACGCCCGGCTTGGCCAGGAGCCACGCCAGCGCGATCTGCGCCGGCTTGCAACCGTATTTATCGGCGGTCTCCATGACACGGCCGGCGATCTCGAACACCGCCTCGCCCCTGTAGAGGCTTTCGGTGCGCTGGCGGTCGAGACCCCGAGACCTGGCTGTCGATCCACCGCCGAACCCGCCCTGGTACGAGCCGGTGAGGATTCCCCGCGCCAGGGGGGACCACGGCGTGATCGCCACGCCGCTCTTGATGCAATAGGGAATCATCTCGCGCTCTTCTTCGCGATACACGAGGTTGTAGTGGTTCTGCATCGAGACGAATGGCGTCCAGCGGTTCATCCGTGCCAGCATCTGCAGTTCCGCGAACTGCCAGGCGAACATGGACGAGGCGCCCAGGTATAGCACCTTGCCGGCCTTGACCACGTCGTGCAGCGCCTCGAGGCTCTCTTCCACGGGAGCCGTCTCATAACCGGGGACGCCCTGCGGATGGCGATGGATCACCAGCTGGTCGATGTAGTCGACGCCCAATCGGCGCAGGCAGGCGTCGACGCCCTCCATGACGTGCTTGCGCGACAGGCCGCCCTGGTTGGGATTGCGGCCCATGGGCATTGAGATCTTGGTCGCCAGCACATAACGTTCGCGTGGCGACAGCTCGCGCAGCAGTGCGCCGACGACAGTCTCGCTGGCGCCGAGGCCATAGACGTCGGCGCAGTCGAAATAGAATAGCCCCCGGTCGATCGCCGCCTTGAACAGCGGGCGGGCCTCATCGGGACCCAGCGTCCAGTCGCCCTGATGGCCACGGCCCGGTTCGCCGAAATTCATGGTGCCCAGGCAAAGCCGGGAGACGATCAGGCCGCTATTGCCGCCAAGCTGCAGGGTCGGGAGCATCGATGCGCGCGCCTTTGCGTCAGGGGAGTCGTTCGAACGATTCATCGCCGAGGCCGCTCACGCGGTCGTGGCCCGGCGCTCGTGCAGGACCTCGAGCACATGCGCGTGATGGCGACGGTCGATGCGGTAGAAGAACAGCGCAGCCAGCCCGATCGCCGAGACGACGGAGACGCAGGGCCCGGCGACGAAGGCTAGGCTGCGAACGATGTCCGGCGCGATTTCCACGCCCGCGCCCCTGGCGGCGATGCCCTTGGGGAAGTGGATCAGGTCGATCGCGAGCCCGGCCAGGAGCGAACCCAGGCCGGTCGCGCCCTTGGCGGCGAATCCGAGGCCGGCAAAGTACAATCCTTCCCGACGCCGGTGGAACAGGAAATCATGCTCGTCCGCCGCGTCGGCCATCATCGAGCCTACGGAGATCGCGGTCATGGTCACCGCGACCCCGCCGATGATCGCGTTCACAGAAAGCGGGGCCACGACCGCCTGCCCCGTGAGCGTGAACAGCCCTAGGACGCGAAGCAGGCTCAGACCGCCCTGCACCAGCGCCAGCACCGCCAGGCCGGCGATCAGGACGGTTCGTTTCTCGAACCTGCGGATCATGATCGGCGCCACAGGCACGCCGGCGACCAGGCCGATGATGTAGGCGAGCACGGTGACGAATATCAGCTGCGGCGACATCCGCCAGACGAAGGTGTTCGCGTGCACGCCCAGGGTGCCGGCGACGCCCTGGGCGACCCAGAAGAGCACGCTGGTGAAGAACATGATCCGGAACGACGGATTGCGGAAGATCTCGACCAGCTCTCCGCCCAGGCGGCGCAGCAGGACCTCACGATCGGGCGCAGATACCGGCAGCGTCGCGGCGAACCGGCGAACGCCGAAGACCGAGCCAACGCCGCCGATCAGCACGATCGCGGCCGTGCTCCAGGCCAGCGGCGGATAGCCGGCGGCGCGCAGTTGGCCGTGTGGACCGGCCAGAAACACCAGATAGCCCAGCACCGTCGCAGCGAGCAGACCGACGATATAGAACATCCAGCGATAGGCGACGACGCTCGATCGCTCCGTGTAGTCCTCGGTCAGTTCGGCCCCAAGCGCGATGAACGGCACGTTGAATATCGAAACCGCGAACCGCAGCGCCAGCGACATCGCCGTCAGCCAGATGAACAGCAGCGTCGTGGACGCATGCGACGGCGGCGAGAACGCCAGGCCCAGGGATAGCGCCACCGCCGGCGCTCCGAAGGTCATGAACGGAATGCGTCGACCCCACCGCGATCGGGTGTTGTCCGACACCGAGCCCAGCAAGGGGTCGGCGATCGCATCGGCGACCAGGCTGACGGCGGCGGCGAGACCGACCAGGGACCCGGAAAGTCCCAGGACGGCTGTGTAGTAGAAGAAGAGAAAGGTGCCGATGACCGTGGTCGATACGCCTTCGACCATGTTGCCCATGCCGTAGGCGAGCTTGATCGGGGCGTTGAGGGGCGGCCTGGGGAGGTCTGCCGACGCTCTCAAGCGAGCGGCCTGCAGCGGCTGAGTCGGCGTTTCCCTGTCATCATTGGCGTTCGTCATCGACCGAATTGGCCCGCCGCGCAAGTCGCCGGACTCAGGGCTAGCGAAATGAGCGGGACCTCACGACCGACAGCCGCGCGCGCCGGCAAAAAGCGTTAACATGGATTTACCTCGGTCAACGACGTGCTAGCGTTGCCGCAAGTGGAGGCGCGCATGGGTTGACTTGCGTGGGGCAAGTCGTTCGGCGCCGGCCGGCGGAGGCTAGTTCAATGCACCTGAGCGATTTCGGACCCGACGGCGTCGATGGATCAAACGGCGGATCGCCCGGTTCGGCCGGCGGGGCCGGCGGGATCGGCGGCGCGGCGAACGCGGCCATCACCACCTCCAGCGATCCGGTCAACATCGCCTCGGCCTTCGGTGGCGAGGGTGGCGTCGGCGGCAACGGCGCATCCAACGGCGGCGGGGCGGGCGGCGCGGCCGGCGCCGGTGGCCTCGGCGGCGCGGCCACGGCGACGACCTCGACCACCATCGCCCTGCAGACCCTGACCCTGGCCGAGGCCGACGCGGTTGGCGGGGCCGGCGGCGCGGCCGGCGTCTCGGGCACGGGCTCGCCCAATGGCGGCGGCGCGGTCGGCGGCGGCGGCGGCGGCGCGAGCAGCTCGGCGACCGACACCAACGCCTTGGGCAACGCCGAGGCGGACGCCTACACCATCGGCGGCGCCGGCGGTACGGGCCAGGGCGCGGGACAAAAAGGCGGCGTCGGCGGGACGGCCAGCGCCGTCGCCTCGGCGACGGGCCTCTACCTTGCGAACGCGAGCGTCGTGCAGACCGGCGGCGATGGCGGGGCTGGACTGAACGGAGCGGCCGGCGGCGCCGGGGCCGCCAGTACGATCACCAACGCCGTCTCGGGTTCGACGAGCGGCATCTCCAATCCGCAAGGCGGCCTCAGTCAGGTGAACCTCAGCCAGCGCGCTGCCGGCGGCGACGGCGGCGGCAGTTCGGGAGGCGTCGCCGGCGTGGCCGGCGCGGCCGCCGCGAGCCTGACCTTCAACGCCACGGGCATGAGCGGCGCGAGTGGCAGCCTTTCTGGCGATGACGTCGCCGTCGGCGGCGACGGCGGTGACGGCCAGGGAACATCGGCCGGCGGGGCCGCCGGGGCGGCGACAGCGACGACGACGCTGACCGGCGTGGATCAGGCGAGCGGCTACGCCCAGGCGTTCGGGGGCACGGGCGGAGGCTCGGCCGGCGCCAGCGGGGGCGCCGGCGGCGCGGCGACGGCGACGTCAAACGTGACGGCGCCCTATGTCGCCTACGCCGAGGCGGACGCCCTTGGCGGCGACGGCGGCTCGGCCAGCGGCGCCGGACACACAGGCGGCGCCGGACACACGACCGTCGCCCAGGCCACCGCTTTCGCGGCGAGCCAGGCTACGGCGATCGCCGAACAGGTCGGCGGCTCGGGCGGCGCCGGGATGGGCGGGGCAGCCGGCGGCGCGGGTGCGGCCAGCCAGATCACGAACGCTGTCACCGCGACGCTCGCGGTTCCCGAACAAGGCGTCAAGACTCTCGAACAGATCGCTATCGGCGGGGCCGGCGGGGCCAGCACCGGCGGCGCGGCGGGCGCCGGCGGCCTCGCGGCCTCGACCATGACCTTGAACGACGCCACGAGCGCGGCGCCGGCCAGCCAGCTCAATGGGCTCACGGTCGCGATCGGCGGCGGGGGCGGCTCGGGATCGAGCGCCTCGAGCGGCGCGGTCGGCGCCCTCGGCGAGGCCGCGATCACGCTGACCGGGGCCGTTTATGTCGGCGCCACGGCGAAGGGGACCGGCGGCGCCGGCGGCGCCGGAGACGGCGCCGGCAAGGCAGCTGGCGCGGGCGGCGCGGGCTCGGCGAAGGCGTCGGCGACCTCGACCGGATCAGCCTCCGCGTCGGCGACAGCGACGCAGACGGGCGGCGCCGGCGGCGCGGCCACCAATGGCGCCAAGGCGGGCGCCGGCGCCGCCAGCACCATGACAAACGCGGTTACGGGCGCGACCAATGGCGGCTCGCTCGCCCTGTCACAGACGGCCGTGGGCGGCGCGGGCGGCGCCAGCAGCGGTACTCTCGCCGGGGCCGCGGGGACGGCCACGTCGAGCCTGACCTTCAACGACACGACCAGCGCCACGGCCAGCCGTTCGCTGAGTTTGAACAGCACCGCCATCGGCGGCGCGGGCGGCGCGGCGTCCGGCGCCGGCGCGACCGGCGCGGCGGGCGGAGCGGCCTTGGCCAAAGCCGGCGGGACCGGATCGGGCGCCGCGAACCTCACCGTGACGGACATCCAGTTCGGCGGCGCGGGCGGCGCGGGGCTCGCGGGAGCGAACGGCGGCGCGGGGGCGTCCAGCACCCTGACCAACGCCACAAGTGGTTCGACGGCGTTTGGTGCGCTCGGTCTGACCCAGGAAGCGGAAGGCGGCGCGGGCGGTTGGAGCGCCGGGGGCGCGGCCGGCGCGGCTGGGGCCGCAACCTCCACGCTGAGCGTCAATGAATCAGCGGTGACGAACAAGAGCGCCTCCCTGTCGATCACCACCGACGCCTATGGCGGCGCGGGCGGCGGGGGAGCCAACGGAACGGCCGGCGCCGTCGGCGGCCAGGCCAGCGCCTCGAGCACCGTCACGGGCCTCTACAGCGCCGCGGCGTCGGCCAACGCCACCGGCGGAACAGGCGGCGGCGCCGATGGCGCCGGCGTCGTCGCGGGGGCCGGAGGCGCGGCGAGCGCGAGCGCGAGCGCGACCGGCCTTGGATCGCGCGGCGCCACCGCTTTCGCCGAGCAGACCGGCGGCGGCGGCGGGTCCGGAACCACCGGCGCGACCGGCGGCGCCGGGGCCGCCAGCACGCTGACCAATGCCGTTACCGGCAGCACCAACGGCGGGTCTCTCACCCTACAACAGGAAGCCGTCGGCGGCTTTGGCGGCGCCAGCGCCGCCGGCAAGGCCGGTGCGGCCGGCGCCGCGACATCGAGCCTGTCGTTCGACGACCGCAAGAGCACCAACAAGAGCGCCGGCATCACGGCCGAGAGCGTGGCCGTGGGCGGCGCGGGTGGTTCGGGCGAGGGCGCGCCCGGCGTCGTCGGCGGGGCCGCGACGGCCTCGGTCGCGCTGGTGACGACCGCATACGGCTCAGCCACGGCCAGTGCGATCGGCGGAAGCGGCGGCGGCGGCGACGGCGCCGGCAACAGCGGCGGAGCAGGCGGCCTCGCCACGGCGAGCGGGTCGGACGTCAGCACCGACACCGGCAGCGCCTACATCAATGTTCAGCAGACGGGCGGCGCGGGCGGCGCGGGCACGAACGGCGCAGCCGGCGGCGCCGGCGCGGCCAGCACCCTGACCGACGCCGCGACCGGAGCGACCAACGGCGGCGACCTCTATCTGTCGCAAGGGGCGGCCGGCGGCGCCGGCGGGGCGGGCGCGATCGCGGGCGCGGCGGGCGCGGCGACGTCCAGCCTGACGTTCGACGACACCAAGAGCGCAACCGCCAGCGCCTATGTGAGCGAAGTCGTTTCGGCCAGAGGCGGCGCGGGCGGCGGCGCGGTGGGCGCCAATGGCGCCGTGGGCGGCGCCGCGACGGCGACCGGCGTTCTGACAGGCCGTCTCTATGACGACGCGAGCCAGGCCACGGCGACCGGCGGCGTGGGCGGCGTCGGCGATGGCGCGGGCCACGTCGGCGGCGCGGGCGGCGGCGCGGTCGCCACGGATACCGCGACGAGCGTCGCTCAGGGCAATAATACGTACAATCCGGAGATCAGCGCCGCAGTCTATCAGTACGGCGGGAACGGCGGCGCGGCCACCAACGGGGCCACGGGCGGCGCAGGGGCCGCGAGCACGCTGGCGAACGCGGTCACCGGCACGACCAACAACGGCTCCCTATACCTGACCCAGACCGCCGGCGGCGGCGCCGGCGGCGGCAGCAGCGGCGGCGCCGCCGGCGCCGCCGGCGCGGCGACCTCCACCCTCAACCTGCACGACACGACCAGCCGCTATGTCCAGACATTTGTGACAGCAACCGGTGGCGCGGGCGGTTCGGGCGCCAGCGCCGGCGCGGCCGGCGCCGCCGCCAAAGCGGTGACCCTCGCGACAGGCGCGCAGGTTCTGCAGCTGAACACCGAAGCGACCGGCGGGGCCGGCGGCGCGGCGATCGCCGCCGGAAACGGCGCGGTCGGAGGCGCGGCGTCCGCTTCGACGACGGGTGCGGCCGCCGGCAGCTACGACCAGAGCCAGGCCGAGGCCTACGGCGGCGCCGGCGGCGGCGCGCTCACCACCGGAAGCGGCGGCGCGGGCGGCGCCGCGACAGCGGCCGCGACCGCGTCCAGCACGGGCTACTCCGCCACCGCATCCGACACGGCGGCGGGCGGCGGCGGCGGCGCGGCGATCGGCGCGGGCAAGATCGGCGGCGCGGGCGGAACGGCCAGCGCCAGCGCGGCGGCGACGACCACCAACGGCTACTCCGCGCAGGCCACCGCGCAGCAGGAGGGCGGTAACGGTGGCGCGGGTCTCGCCGGCGCGGCCGGCGGCGCGGGCGCCGGCAGCACACTGACCAACGCCGTGACGGGCTCCACGGCGGGCGGCGCGCTTTACCTGAACCAGTATGCCGACGGCGGCGCCGGCGGCGCCAGCGCCGGCGGCGCCGCCGGCGCAGCGGGCGCGGCCTCCTCCAGCTTCACCTTCGACGACACGCAGAACGCCACGACCAGCGGCTACGTGTCGGCCACGAGCAATGCGAACGGCGGGGCCGGCGGATCCGGCGCCAATGGTTCGAGCGGCGTGGCAGGCGGCGCGGCGTCCGCGATCCTGTCGCTCAACGCGGTCGCCACGACGATCGGTCAATCGAACGCCACCGGAGGTAACGGCGGCTCGGCCGCGTTGAATGCCACGGATGGCGCCGGCGGCGCGGCGTCCGCGACATCGACGGTCACCAGCCTCAGCTATGCCGACGCCAATTCCACGGCGAGCGGCGGTTCCGGCGGCTTTGCCGGCATCCATGTCGCGGGTGCGGCCGGGGGCGCCGCGACGAGCACGGCGACCGCGAGCGCTCTGACGGCCTATGCGATAACGGCCGCCCGTGGCGGCGGCGGCGGCGCGGCGGACGGCATCGGCCAAACGGCCGGCGCGGGCGGCAAGGCGACCGCGAGCGCCATGGCGACCTCCACGGGCGCGGGAACGGCCTACACGAGCGTGACGCAGACAGGCGGCTCGGGCGGACAGGGCGCCGACGGCGCAGCCGGCGGGGCCGGGTCGGCCAGCACCCTGACCAACGCCGTCTCCGGCTCCACCAAAGGCGGCGGCCTTTCTCTCCTGCAGAGCGCCCAGGGCGGTTCCGGCGGCTCGAGCAGCGGCGGGGTCGCGGGCGCGGCCGGCGCGGCGACGTCGAGCCTGACCTTCGACGACACCAAGAACCCGACCCAAAGCCTCAGCATTTCGGCGACAAGCAACGCGACCGGCGGAAATGGTGGGTCGGGCTCATCGGGCTCGGCCGGCGTGATCGGCGGCGCCGCCACGGCTGATCTTTCACTCACCGCGAGTTCGAACGGCAGCGGTTCCACGACGGCGATCGGCGGCGCCGGCGGCGGAGCGGCCGCGAACGCCGACGCCGGCGCCGGCGCGGGCGCAACGGCCTCCACCACGGTGACCGCGCCCGTCTCGGCCAACAGCGTCGCCTATGCGACCGGCGGTGGCGGCGGCGCCGCCCAGATCTATGGAGGCGGCGGGGCCGGTGGGACGGGGATGGCGACGTCCGTCTCCACAGGCGCTTCCGCCTCCTCGAACGCCCAAGCGCAGGGCGGCGGCGGCGGAGCGGGCGAAGGCGCGGGGCACGCGGGCGGCGCCGGCGGGACCGCGAGCGCGTCGGCGAGCGCGACCGCGAGCGGCGTCAGCGGCATTGCGAGCAGCTCCGTCACCCAGTCCGGGGGCGGCGGCGGTTATGGCTACGACGACGCCAACGGCGGCGCCGGCGCGGCCAGCAGC
>Ga0181519_10005349_pt1 | contig 10261 bp, 18 predicted proteins | sample PEATcosm2014_Bin_26_FD_121102 | JGI IMG/M metagenome (GOLD analysis project Ga0181519, IMG submission 121102) | Peatland microbial communities from MTU Mesocosm Facility, Houghton, MI, USA - PEATcosm2014_Bin02_10_metaG | ecosystem: Environmental > Terrestrial > Soil > Wetlands > Peat | place...
GCCGACGCTCACGCCTCACCCCCGAAGGGATAAGGTCGTGGCTCCTCACTCTGATCCCCATCACTAGCGCCGGCCTGTCGGGCGTCCTTATGCCCGATTGGGTCAGTGTTGTATATAGGTCCCGAGGCAAGGGCGATCTCCGGGGGCCGGCCATCCGCGCCCGGCTTCGCCTTGGCCCGTAGGCTGACAATGTGGCGGCCGAGGGCGGCGAGGGAGGAGAACTCCTGGTCCGGCGTGGCGGCCGTGGTGGCGAGGACGTAATCGCTCACAGCGGCCTCCGGCGGGTGAAGAGGCGATGCGTCGGCATCCAAGTGACCAGGGGCTGGCGCAGCTTGCGGCCCTGCTCGACGCCACGCCTGAAGAACAACGGCGAGAGATCGGCGGCCGCCGGCGCGGGCGTATCGTCGCGCCCGCAGATCATCCCGATACGGAACGCCAGCCGCGCCCCGTCCGAAACGCCGGTGCGCAGCGGGAAGGCGGGGCTCGCCGGTCGACGCAGCACCATGACCGCGCCCATCAGACCGTCTCCTTCACGCCGGCGAGCCGCTGGAGGAAGGCGGGGGGTTCGGCTTCGGCAGAGGCCGGCGAGGCCTCGTCGCCGCTGTCGTGGTCGGTCGGATCGATCTCGCCGATGCCGCCGTCTTCCTCTTCGTCCTCGTCCCAGCCGTCGTCCTCGTCGACCTCGGCGACCGCCGGCGGCAGGTCCGGCGTGGCGAGGCCGGCGGCGACGTTGGCGGCGATGACCGTGAGACGCGCCAGGAGTTTCGCCTTGTCGCCCCAGCCGGTGTCGATGATCTGGCGTCCTGTCGCGTCGAGGATCAGGGTCTCGTTGTTGGGATGAACACACCAGGGCAGCGGCGCGCCGACCTCTTTCAGATGGGCGCCGATCTCCTGGCCGAGGCCCTGGGTGCTTGGCGCGGTGGCGCGCAGCGCCTCGATGCCGGAGAGGCGCGCCTGAAACACCAAGCGCTCGCGGGCGATCGATTCGTCGCGCGGGCGTCTCGCCTTTTCGCGCTCGGCGCGGTCGGTCGCGACCCGCGCGGAGACCTCGGCCGAGATCTCGAACGGTCCGTTGAGCCACGCGGTGCCGTAAGGCGCCGATACCTCTGGCAGATCTTTCGGCCAGCGATGCGAATAGTAGGTCGCGACGCTGATGGTCAGGTGGCCGCTCTTGACGCCGTCTTCCCAAGCTTCGCTGGGCGCGCCGATCCAGTATTCCGCGCGCAGGGCGTCGAAGGCCTCGCCACCGGCGTCCGGCTGGACCTCGACCTCGTTGCTTTGACCGTACTTGTCGTGCTCCAGCTTGTGCAGGATCTCGGCGAGCAGGAACTTCGCGGCGTCGGAAAGCACGACCTCCGGCGCTCGGTTGGCCAGCCGGCGTCGCGCCTCCTCGATCGTCAGCTTGCCCTCGTCGAGGCGCTTCTGATCGGCGTCGGAGAGCTCCAGCAACTGCAGGCGCTGTTGCACCAGGCGCCGCGTGCAATGGATCTGATCGGCGATCGTATCGGTCGACAGTCCGTGATCGTCGACCAGGGCGCGGAAGGCGCGCGCCTCCTCAAGCGGCTTGAGATCGGCCCGCATCAGGTTTTCCATCAGGGCGTGGATGGCGACGCCCTTGGCGTCCAGGCCGTCCATGTAGCGGACGGGAATCTGCCGGTCGGGCGGCCAGCGGCCATCCTCGATCAACTGGGCGATGGCGCGCCAACGCCTCTCGCCGGCGATCAGGGTGTATTGGCCGGGATCATCCGGGCGGCCGATCACAACCAGGTTCTGCATCAGCCCGTGTTCGGCGATGCTCTCCGCAAGACCGGCCAGGGCCTCGTCCTCGAAATCCTTGCGGGGGTTGTCGGCCGAGGGGCGGATCTGATCGTGGCGCAGGAAGATATCGAGGGGTCCGGCGGTCGGTTCGACGGGCACCTCGGTTTCCGGCTCGGCGACAGGCTCGGACGCCGGCGCGGCGGCCTTCTTGGCCTTGGCGCGTTCGCGGGATTTCAGCATGGGCGTATCTCCTGGAAAGGGGTGAGGCGAACGGCGTTCGTCAGCCGTCCATCACGTGGTCTTCGATCAGCCGCCAAAGCTTCAGGGCGACCCAGCCGAGCGCCACGCCGGCGGCGACGCCCACGGCGAGGCTGAACGGATCGACGGCGTGCAGCCGGGCGCAGAAATCGGTGACGGTGTCGGCCATCAGCGGCCGATCCCGAGGGCCATGCCGAGGATCGTCAGGGTGGCGAGAAAGCCGAACAGGAACCGGCCGGCGGCGCCGGCGAGAAGGGTGATGGCGGCCATGGGCGGCCCTCCGTCTCCCCGCGCGGACCCCGAATTTTCAGAGTCTCAAGCTTCCGATCCGGGGCTGACGACGGGATTGTCGTGAGCGGTCCGACGCGGGGTGGTTGAAAAACCAAACCAGTCCGGCGCACTTGTCAAGCGGTTATGTTTTTCATCCACCGGTCGAATCGGCGCCCATCCGCGATGCGACGACAGGCCGCATCGCGTGTTGGCGCGTGCGAGCGCACCCTTTTCGGCAGCAGGGTAGGGGACGGCTATGCGTATCTCGGCGATCCTATGCGCCGGCCTGGTGGCCTGGACGGCGATCGCGCCGTCCGCCGATAGCCAGGTCATGGTGCGATACCTGAAGGGGCAAGCCACCTTCATATCCGCCGAGCCGCAGAGCGTCGTCCAGGTGGGCGTCCCCGAGCATCCGGGCGCGCACCATCTAGCGGTCATGGTCGTGGCGTTGAACCGATCCACCCGGCCGGAAAGCCTGGGCTATGAGAACGTTACCGTCAGGACGACGTCCGGCGCGCCGGTCAAGTTGCTGACCTATGAGGAACTGCAGCATCAGGCGCGGGTGCGCGCTGGCTGGGCGACCGCCTTCGGCGTGGCGCTGACCGGCTTGTCCATGTACGCGGCAATCCGGGGATCCTACTATGGTGGCTACCATGGCTATGGTTACTACAGCCCCGTCGCCGCCCAGATCGGCGTCGCCAACGCCACGGCCATCAGCGCCGCGACCTTCTCATCGATCTCGCAACAGCTCGACGCCACCATGCAAAGGCTCGATGGCGAGGTGCTGCGCACCACCACGATCGACCCCGGCGACGCGTTCGGCGGCGCGGTCGTCTTCGATCTGCCGCCCAAGACGCCGATCCAGGACCTGATCGTGACGGTCTCCTACGCCGGCGAGACCCATGAGCTGGCCCTGAACGCGACGGCCGCCGCGGCCGCCGGGCAGGCGAGCGCGGAAGATCTGGCGACGCCGCGCCATCCGATGGTCGATCCGACGATGGCGATGGGGGCGCCGCCACCCGCGCCATCGCCTCAGCCGCCCGCCGTCACACCGGCTTCAGCGCCTGCGCCCATACGGGCGCCAAAGCACGCCTGCGGCATGTGGACGCCCACAAGTCCAGACGCGGTGAGCTGCTAGAGGTCCCGGATCGTCCGCAGCACCAGGCCGTGGATCCGAACCTCGACGCTCTCCGGGTCGTCGCCGACCTCGTGGATTGTAATCGGCTCCGACCATTTCGGATTGCTGGACCTGGGCCACAGCCGAACATCGCCGCTGGAAGCAACCTCGACCTGCTTGATGGTCAGCTGGCGCTCACGCCCGCTGGCGCGGGTGCGCAGAACCACCACGATGTCGTCGGATCTCGGCGCGTAGTGGATCGCGTCGGCGTCGACGCAGTGAACCATGTCGCCGTCGAAGATCCGCAGCAGATCGACCGAATCGCCGACAACCGGGGCCAGCCACTGCGGGGCCTCCGGATAGCGGGGATCGGGCATGACCGGATAGGTGCGCGGTGGGCGCTGATCGGTGTCATCGGCCTCCAGCCACGCCCCCGCCTGGACGCGGTCGCCGATCGGCAGGCCAGCCGGAAGCCGCGATCCCGCTAAATTCGGGAATGGCAGCACGGCCGCCGGGCCCCGGGCGATGGCTTGCGGCGTCTGACCGGCGAGGAACGCCGAGCGCATCTGGCGGACATCGTCGGCGGTGAAGCCCAGGGCCTCGGCCAGGGGGCGCACCTTATCGAAATCCAGATTGCGCTTGTCCTTCTCGTAACGCCACCAACTGCCGGGCTGCAGCTTGGCGAGGTCCGACGCCTCTTCCTGGGTGAGGTCGCGCGCGAGCCGCATGTGACGAAGCACCTTGGCGAAGATCGCGCGCTCGCTCAGTTCCTCGGATGGTTTTTCCATCCGATGAAAAGACATTTTTGGTTGTGCGGTCGCCAGCGCCAACATGATTGAATTAGTTTTCCACAGGTGATTGGCAGAAACAATCCATAGTGGCTTGATTTTCTCGCCAATGGCGCCGCAACAATCCGGCATGCCGCCTGATTCGCCGATTTGCCGCCCCGCCTTCGCCGTCTGGCTCTACGCCCGTGGGATCAGCCGCGAGCAGGCCGCCGGCGCCTTGGACCTCTCGCCGATCACGGTGCAGCGCTACTGCCTGCCGTTCGACAACGACGATCGCCGGATACCGCCGCCGGCGGTCCTGGAGCGCATCGTCGACTGGACCGGCGGGGAGATCACCCCGGCCGATTTCTACCCGCCGCACCTCAGCGGCGCGAAGTCCGACGCCGAGGCCGTGGCGTGAGTGGCGTGATCCGCATCCGCTACAAGTGCCGGTGCCTGCCGGCCGAGGCGAGCTTCGAGATACCGGCGCGCGAGGCGGATGAGGATATCGCCGACTGGATGCGCGAGCGCGTCGGGCCGGCGCTGCACCGTGATCACTTGCGGCGCTCGCCAGACTGTCGGGCGACGGCCACTGAGTACGTGAAGATTCCGGCGCCCGAGAACGCGCCATTTCTCGGCGCCGCGCCCAGGCTGGATAGCTGACCATGAGGCGCGCCTTCGTCGTCCAGCGCCATCGCCTGCCCTCCGCCCCCTCGGCGCGGCGGCGGTGGCGCACGCTGCTGGATGCGGCGCGGAGCCTGCAGGCCATGGCCAGCGGCTCGGCCAACGGCCGGGCGCCGGCGGCGGCGCTGGCCGATTTCAACCATCTGTGCCTGGGCGTCCGCGCCAACGAATTCCCGGTCGGCGGCAGTTCGCCCCAGTGGGTGGCCGACGCCTTCCTGCGCCTGGGCCGCGCCGTGTTCGAGGCCGGGGATCCGCAGTGGCGCGAGGCCTATACGCCCGCGCTCGTCGCCACGGCCGAGGCGCTCGAGACGCTGATGGATCTGCAACGCAACGCCGAAGCCGAAGCCGGCCGGCGCGTCATGGGAGAGGTGGACTAGCATGGACGACACGGGGGGGGGGGGCTTTGGCGAAACGCGGATCCGGCGGCCGGTCGCGGCGCTCGATTTTCGCGACCTGGCACCGGCCAAGCCGGGCCCGGCGCCCCGGTTCGAGACCGTGGATCCCACCACCCTGCTGGTCGACGAGGCCTATCAGCGCGAACTCTCACCCAAGTCGCACGCCCTGATCCGCAAGATCGTCGGCGGCTGGGACTGGGCGCGGTTCAAGCCGCCGATCGTCGCCGCCACGGCGGAGGGCTTTGAGGTGATCGACGGCCAGCACACGGTGATCGCCGCCGCCAGCCATCCCGATATCGCCGCCATCCCGGTGATGATCGTCGAGGCGCCCAGGGTCGAGGACCGCGCCGGCGCGTTCATCGGCCACAACCGCGACCGGCTGCACATCACGCCGATCCAGATGCATGTCGCCGGCGTGGCGGCCCACGATCCCGACGCCCTGACGGTCGAGCGGGTGTGCGCCCGCGCCGGGGTGCGGCTTCTCGGCTGGTCGCCCAGCGCCTCCGACGGCTACGCCGCCGGCGACTGCGTGGCCTACACCACCCTCTACGCCATGCTCGGGCGCCGGGGCGCGGCCACCGGGCGACGGATCCTCGAATGCCTGGTGCGCGGCGAGCGCGCGCCGATCGCCGCCTGGCAGATCAAGGCGGTCGAGGAACTGATCTGCGGGGCCGAATATCACGGCCAGGTCGAGGCCGAGGCCATCAGCGAAGCGCTGCGCGAGATCGGCGACGATCTCGAGCGCCAGGCCCAGGTGTTCGGCGCCCAGCACCGCCTGAGCAAACAGAAGGCCACCGCCGTCATCCTGTTCCGGAGGACCACGCGTGGACGCCGAAAGATCGCCTAGCCTTCGCGACGCGGAGCCAGCTGGCCAGCTCGCCGTGCTCTCGCCGATGCGGGGAAGCCGCACGGCCGGCAAGCCTTCGACCAAGCCCGTGCCGTCCCGCTACGAGACGCCGATCGGCCTCCATCCAGCCGACCAGAGCGGCTATCGCGACGAGGCGAGGCGGGTGCGCGAGCTAAGGGCTCGCAATGTGCCGTGGGCCCATGTGGCGCGGATGATCGGCAAGAACGAACAGTCGCTCCGCTCGGCCTATGAGAACCTGCCGGTGCTGACCGAGGCCGTGAAGCCGCCGGTCGTCGCGGCGCCGCGCGAGGGGGCGCTGACCCTGGCCGAACGGCTGCTGATGGCCATCGACGATCAGCCGGGCGCCAGCACCGCGCGCCTGGCCGATATCTGCATGACGGTCTCCAGCAACGCGTCGGAGGGCCTGCGGCGGCTGCGCGATCGGCGCCTCGCCCACAATCTGACGCCCGGCAAGAACCGTCTGGCCACCTGGATGTTGACGCCCAGCGGCCGGGCGAAGGTGGCGCTGATCAAGACGCGGAGGGAGGGATGAGCGATCGGCCGTCCGGCTTTCTCAGCGTCATGGCCGATCGCGCGCCGAGCGTGGACGGCCTCGACTATTTCCCCACACCGCCATGGGCCGGGCGGGCCGGCGCGGAGCTGATCAAGCGGCTCGATCCCGACGCCTCGACCTGCTGGGAGCCGGCGTGCGGCGGCGGCCACATGGTGCACGGGCTGCGGGACTACTTCGAGGCGGTGCTGGCCACCGATGTCCACGAATACACGCCTGGGCAGGCGCTGCTGGATTTCCTCGGCGCGGCCGTGGCGGACGACGACACGCCGATTGCCGACTGGATCGTCACCAATCCGCCCTTCGTACTTGGCGAGGCCTTCGTGCGCCAGGCGTGGAAGCGCGCGCGGCGCGGTGTGGCGATGTTGCTGCGCTTGTCTTTCCTGGAGGGCGCGGCGCGGTATCGATTACTTTACCAGGACTGCCCGCTTACCTTGTGCGCGCCGTTCGCCGAGCGCGTGCCCATGGTCAAGGGCCACTGGGATCCGGCGGCGTCCAGCGCCACGGCCTACGCCTGGTTCGTCTTCGACAAGCGCGACTGGATCGCCGGCGGCGCTTTGCCGTCGCCCAGGCTCTGGCCCATCCCGCCCGGAACCAAGGCGCGGCTGACCAAGCCCGATGACGCCGCGCGCTTCGGCGTGGCGGCCGAGACGCCGCTGCTGGAGGGCGCATGAGCGAGGCCGCGCCACAGCGAAACACCTTCAACACGCCGCGCTACGATCACGAACTGATCCTGGCGCGGCTGAGGCGGTGCGAGGAGATCGTGCTGGCGCGGGATCATTCCATGGTCGCGGCGGTCGAGCTGGAGCGCGAAGGGCAGCTGGTCACGCGCTGGGAAGGCCGCTGGATGATCGCCCGGCGTGTTGCGACCGGGCGGCCTGGGCCGGCTCCGGCGGATGGCGGCGGGAGGGCGGCCTAGCCACCATGAGCGCCGAAGCCATGACCGCCGCGCTGACGCCCCGCGAGGGCGTGACCCCGACGATGAACCACATCCTGCTGGTGCTGGCGAACTACGCCAACGAGGACATGCAATGCTGGGTCTCGGTGCGCCGCCTGCGCGCGGTTACGAACCTCAGCGAGCGTGGTGTCCAGGTCCAGATCGGCGCGTTGGAGCGGGTCGGCCTGCTCAAGCGCGAGGCGCGGCAAAGGCCTGGCGGATCGGCCACCACCAACCTGATCACCCTGACGTTTTCGGCCTTCGATCAGGGCGCCAACCCCCCCGCACCAGATGCGGGGGCCCCCGCACCACGTGCACCACCCCCCCCGCACCAGGTGCGGGGGGACCCCGCACCACGTGCACCCCTCACTTCGTTTGATCCACTACCTGAACCTTTGGGAGCTGACGCTCCCAAAACGTGCGCGCGCGAGCCGATTTCGATCGATGGATCGGTCGGCGCGGCCGAGCCGCTGGCGCCAGACGCCGTCGTGGCGTTCGAGGCGCTGTTCGTGGCCTGGCGGGACAAGCGGCCGGGGCGGCTCAGTCGACCCAAGTCGCTCGCGGCCTGGCGCATCGCGGCAGCGAAGGTCGATCCGGCCCGGATCGTCGCCGCCGGCGTCCGGTATCTCGCCGAGGACGAACAGGTCCGGCGCCTTGGCCCGCAGGATCTGCATCGCTGGCTCGAGGAAGATCGCTGGGAGCCTTGGCTCGCCGCACCACGGCGGCCGGACCGCGTTGGTGGCCTATGGCGAGGACCGGCCGAGGTGCGCGCCGCCGTGGTCGCCGCCGAGGGCGAGACCTTCGCGGCCGCCTATCTGGATCGGTCCAGCTGGGATGCGGACCGAGCGGCGATCCTCACGGCCACCGGCGTGGCGGCCGAACGGCTCAAGGACCTGGCGAGGACGCTCGGCAAGGTCGGCGTCAACATCATCGAGAAACGGGAGGCGGCATGAGCGAGGCGATCGGCGATGGGGTCCAGGGAGTGGACAATCCGGCCAAGTGGTTCGTGATCCGCTCCAACCAGCGGCAGGAGAAGCTGGCCTCGCAGGCGCTGCGGGCCGATCACGTGGAGGCGTTTCTGCCGATGATCGTCCAGAAGGACGGGCGCGGCGGCCTGGCCGGCGCGCCGATGTTTCCAAGCTATCTGTTCGTGCGCCATGCGCGAGGCCTCACGCGTGAAGTGTCTGTGTCCGTCCGGGGTGTGCATGCGGTGTGGGTGGCGTTGCCTGTCGGGAGAGGGTGAGATGAAAGTTCGAATCAAAAAGGTTGGTCTTGAAACCAAGCCCAAGCCGGCCGTCGTGACGCCGGCCGCGCCGAGGCGGAAATCCACCACCGCCAAGGGCCCGGCCGAGCCCGCGCCCCCGCCGCCCGATCGCGACGGCCTGGTGTGGCTGATCGAGAAGGGCAAGCTGAAGGGCGAACGGCGTTCGGCGGCCCTGGCCTATCGCGAAGCCTTCCGCGACGCCGGCGGCGTGTCGGTGCCGTCGTCGCTCAGCTCCCTCGACCGCGTCCAGGGCGGCGGCTTCAACGCCCAGCTGACCATGGCGATCGCGGTCTCGGCGTGTTCGCGGATCCAGGAGTTCCGCCAGGTGGCGTTGCACGGCCAGGAGGATCTGCTCACGGTGGCCGACGGGGTGTGCGGCTGCGGACACACCTTGCGCACCCTGGCCGGGCGGGACGGTCCAAGGTCCATGGTCATGATGGGGATGCTGCTGGTGGCGCTCGATCTGATCGCCGCCTATGTCGCCGAGGGCGAGCGCAAGGCCGCTTGACAAACGGTAACGATTCGGAGCATCAAAGGCGCTCCCTGAGAAGTGTGACTGAAACCCGCCGAATCACCCCGGCGGGTTTTCCACGTCCGGAGGGCCGCGCGTGCTGAAAATCGACACGCGCGAGGCGATGCGCGCGCTCTCCCGCGATCTTCATGATTTCCAGCGCCGGCAAATCCCCTTCGCCGCCGCCCAGGCCCTCACCGAGGTGGCCAAGGAAGTGGCCAAGGTCGAGACGGCGGCCCTGGCGGCGACATTCAAGAGCCCGACCCCATTCACCCTGCGCGCCTTCGGTGTGCGCGGCGCCCGCAAAACCAACCTCACGGCCCTCGTCTACGCCCGCGACATCCAAGCGGCCTATCTCGATCCCTACGCCTTCGGCGGCCTCGCGGTGCTCGGCAAGAAACAGGCCATGCTCGCGCCGATCCAGATCGCGCTGAACCAGTACGGCAATATCCCGCGCGGCAAGCTCGCCTCGCTCAAGGGCAAGCCAGGCTACTTCGTCGGCGATGTGAAGACCAAGTCGGGACGTCTGATCGGCGGCCTATGGCAACGCGCCAATCCACCCAAACTCGGTGGCAAGCGTCAACACGGTGTGGTGCAACCACGTGGCCGTCTCGTTCTCTTGATCGAGTTCACACGGCCCAAGGAAGTGACGAAGCATCTGCCCTATGAGCAGCGCGCTCGCGACACCGTGGCCAAGACGTTGCCCGGTGCGTGGGCCCGCTCCCTCGACGCCGCCCTCTCCACCGCGCGCTGAGATATGTTTCGTTCACGGAGTAAAAAGCGGCCACGGTGGCCATGTCAAAATGCGTCCTTTTGGCGCGCAGGCTTGCGTCGTGGAGGCTTGACATGGAGGCTCAAGCGGACAAAATGTCCGCCGTCTAC
>Ga0181519_10005350_pt1 | contig 10261 bp, 8 predicted proteins | sample PEATcosm2014_Bin_26_FD_121102 | JGI IMG/M metagenome (GOLD analysis project Ga0181519, IMG submission 121102) | Peatland microbial communities from MTU Mesocosm Facility, Houghton, MI, USA - PEATcosm2014_Bin02_10_metaG | ecosystem: Environmental > Terrestrial > Soil > Wetlands > Peat | place...
CCGAGCAGCGGAAGTTACGTGACCGGAACACGCGGCTTTACAGGCTGGCGCACTGGCCCATCTGGATCTGGGTTTTTTTTCTTGCGCCCGGCCCCCTGACATTCACACTCTTTGCACACGGATTCGGCTGGGGCAATCTCCTTTGGCTGGCCACGGTCCTGGCCGGAACGGGCGCAGCCGGTCTCTACGGTCAATTGCCGGGCGTCGAGCCGCGTCCGTACATCCTGCGCTTTGACGAGGACAAGCCGAATCCCCTCTACCGGCGGGTTTGTTACACCTTTGCATGGAATGCGGTGCTGAGCTTTGCTCTGCTCAATCTGACCGCTCTGACGATAGCTGCCGTAACCGGCGTTTGGTACATGCAGCAGCTTTATCGCTACGCCTACGCGCCCCTGTGCGTGACTATTCTTGCGCTCGGAGCGCTGGGCTTATTGCCGCGCGTTGGATCCTCAACCAAAGGCGAAGGCACGGAGCGGCGCTACTTCTACGGATCAGTCTGGGCGGTCACGGTGTCCCAGACGCTTCTGCTCGTGCTTTGGAAGACATTGCCACGCACACAGACCGCAAGCGTTCTGAAGCTCGGCGCTTTCGTTGTCGCTCTGCTGCTGATGGGGCTGGCCGCCAATCGCGGCCTGTTGCTGCGGACGCGCCCGATTGTGCCCGGTGAATCGATGGTCGCGGATTGAGATCGTTCTAAACAGTACAGGGTCAGTTGGCGTAGGATGATCTTTCCGTGAGCGCCGTGCTAGGCCGCGCTTGCAAAGATTTGCAAGTAAATATTTCCAGGGAGCTGTCGATGAAACTCCGTTCCATGCGTGTTCTGTTTCTCTTTACGGTTCTTTCTGTTCTTATTTCACCTGCGCTCGCGGCGGAGTCTGCCCCGCCCACAGCGCCTGCGCCAATTATTTTGACTGGCGCTGACCGGCGTCCTGCGATCTCGCTCAACGGCGACTGGGCCGTTGTCGTTGACCCATACTTTTCAGGTCTCTTCAGCTTCCATCACGAAGAAAAGAAAAATGGCTGGTTTCTCAATCAGAAAGCCAAGCCCGGCGATCCCTTTCCGATCGAGGTGGATTTCTCGAAGGCTCCCACGTTGAAGGTCCCGGGCGACTGGAACACGCAGCGTGAGTCGCTGCTCTACTATGAAGGTCCGGTCTGGTATGAGCGCGACTTCACTTATCAACCGAAGGAGCACACCCGTGTCTTTCTTCACATCGGCGCGGCGAATTATCACTCCTGGTTCTGGGTGAACGGGAAAAAAGTTTGCGAGCACGAAGGGGGATTCACCGCGTTCAATTGCGAGGTTACCGCGGCTGTTCATGCGGGCGCAAACTTTGTCGTGGCAGCCGTAGACAATACCCGCCATGAAGATGGTGTGCCCACGCTGCAAACCGATTGGTGGAATTACGGCGGACTGACGCGCGAGGTTTCGCTGATCGAGGCGCCAGAGACGTTTATCGATCAATATGACCTGCATCTTAGCCGCACTGCAGATTCGGTGATTGAAGGCTGGCTTCACGTTGAAGGGGCGCAATCTGGCGATAAAGTAGCAGTCGAAATTCCCGAGTTAAAGGGAAAGGCTGAATCGCAGATTGGCGAAGGTGGGCGAGCGGCGATTCGCGTGACCATATCCAACCTGCAGCGCTGGTCGCCCGAGACGCCAAAGCTTTACAAAGTAATTCTCCGCGCCGGCAATGACTCAATTGAGGAAGAAATCGGCTTCCGCACCATTGAAACTCGCGGCGCCGAAATCCTGCTGAACGGTAAGCCGGTCTTTTTACGAGGCATTTCGATCCATGCCGAAGCCCCTTATCGCACCGGTCGCGCATATTCCGACAAAGATGCGGAGACTCTGCTGGGATGGGCCAAGGAACTGGGCTGTAACTTCGTCCGCCTCGCGCATTATCCCCACGATGAAACCATGCTGCGCGCCGCAGATCGCATGGGCTTGTTGGTCTGGTCAGAGAATCCGGTTTATTGGGCGCTGCAATTCGATAACCCCAAAGTATTCGCCAAGGCAACGCAGCAACTGGACGAAGAGATAGGAACCTCGCGCAACCATGCGGCGATTATTCTATGGTCAATGGCCAATGAGACGCCGAATACCGAAGCGCGCACGCATTTTATTGAGACTCTCGCCGCCCATGCACGCGAACTGGACTCATCGCGACTGATTACGGCAGCCTTGCTGGTTCGGGGCGAAGGGCATACCAAGATCGTGGATGACCCACTGGGCAAGGCGCTCGATGTTATCGGCGTGAATGAATATATCGGCTGGTACGAGCAGCATCCAGAGGCTGCCGATATTACCGATTGGCGCATTGAGTACCAGAAACCCCTGATCGTGAGCGAGTTTGGCGGGGACGCAAAGGCTGGATTGCACGGCGGCGAGAATGATCGCTGGACCGAGGAATATCAGGCGAATATCTATCGCCATCAGTTCGGAATGTTGAACCGGATACCTCAACTAAGAGGGATGAGTCCGTGGATTCTGATGGATTTTCGTTCTCCGAACCGGCCTCTGGCAGGAATTCAGGATGAGTTCAACCGCAAGGGACTCATCTCCGACCAAGGACAGAAGAAGCAGGCATTTTATGTTCTGCAGAAGGCCTACACGGAAAAATCAGTTGGCAAGCCGGAGTAGATTTCCACTGCTGACCTACGCGAAATATGCAACCCTGACGGGTTAGATTGACTGATCAGCCCGATGGCGTCGCCCTCAATTTGGCGTCATCGGGCATTATCAAAATGGAAAATTATTGAATACGCTGATTCATAAGTGAAACTATTTCTTGATAAAGTTGTGCAAAACTTTTTATTTGATTTAATATCTTACCTATGTCTATTGAATCCATCACTGCCCAAATCGACTCGGAAATTGCACGGCTCATGCAGGTTCGCTCCCTGCTGGCCAACACCGGCAAAGTCGCAGCCAAGGTAACTGAGCGCAAGACCAAGAAGGTTGTGGCAAAGGCAGCCGCCAAAACCAAGAAGCGCCGGACACTGAGTCCAGAAGCGCGTAAACGGATTGCAGAAGCACAGCGCAAGCGTTGGGCCGCACAGAAAGCCAAGAAGTAATTTGTTTGTTTAGCTGGCGTGCAGCTTTGCTGCCGCTTCTCTTTGTCTCATTGCCGGGGGAGTGGTGTACGCGGCGGGGTTAGTGTCGACAGATATAGGTGCCGATTGGCAGAGGGTGGCGATCTAGTGTGATTGCCACACCGCTATACCCGATCCTTATCTAGGGAATCCCGGATTTTCTTTGGATTGAGTTACATTTATCGGCCATACATAGTGACGGCGTAAGCTGCTGTGCATGAAAATCCTCTGTTGATCCCGACCTGTTGCACACCTGGAACGGCTGCGGCTGACGGAACCTAGCTCAGGCCTGCCATCACTAGCATACGCGGCTCGGTCATCTCTTCGATGGCTGAACGGATGCCTTCTCGTCCCAGGCCGGAATCTTTTACGCCGCCGAAGGGCATAGGGTCCAGACGCCAACTTGGCGTGTCTCCAACGATCAGCGCGCCCACTTCCAACTCGCGATAAGCGGTTAGAATTCGTCCTGCGTCGCGTGTCAGCAGGCCCGCCTGCAATCCAAATTTTGAGTGGTTTACCTCAGCGAGAGCGTGTTCAAAGTCGTCGTATGGCTCAATAAGGACCACGGGGCCAAAGGCTTCCTCATCGCGAACTTTCATTCCAGGTTTAGTTCCCGTTAGGATTGCAGGAGTTATTACGGAACCACGCCGCTCTCCGCCAGCCACCAGCTTTGCGCCTCCTGCCACGGCTTCTTTAATCCAAGATTCCACGCGTTCCGCATCGCTGGGTCGCACTAACGGGCCCACTTCAGTGGCCTCATTGGAAGGATCTCCGACGATTAACTTAGCGGCGCATTCAACGACCTTCCACAAAAACGTTTGATAGATGTCGCGCCCGACAAAAACCCGCTGAACTCCGACGCACGATTGTCCTGCGTAGTTGAAAGCGGCATGTGCCGTGCGGCCGGCAGCTTCATCAAGGGCCAGCCAGTCATTGTGAACAATCAGGGCAGCATTGCCTCCAAGCTCTAACAGGACGCGCTTACGTCCGGAGTGCGCCTTCAGCTCCCATCCCACCTTTGCCGAGCCGGTGAAACTGATCATCTTGATGCGGTCTTCCTTCTCCGTCAACCATGCGGTATCGGCATTACTCAACGGAAGCACAGCTAAAGCCTCGTCCGGCCAGCCAGCCTTCAGGATCACTTCACCCAGCGCGAGCGCAGTGAACGGGGTTTGAGGAGCAGGCTTCAGAATCACCGGGCAACCGGCGGCGAGCGCCGGCGCCACCTTGTGCGCTACAAGATTCAGCGGAAAATTAAAAGGAGTAATCGCCAGCACAGGGCCAATCGGAAACCGTTGCACTAAACCCCATCGGCCTTCATTGCCTTCGGTGAGATCCAGCGGAATGCTCTCCCCGCCCAGCCGTGCAGCCTCTTCTGCGGCAGTCTTGAAGGTCATTACGGAGCGGTCAACCTCAGCTCTTGCCAGGCGCACGGGCTTGCCGGCCTCGGCGACGATCAATTGCGCGAACCGCTCTTTCTGTTCAAGCAAAGCCGCCGCTACATCCTCCAGGATCTCTCTCCGCTTCCAGCGTGGCAGGGCGCGCGTCCGCCGCAGGCTGGCGGCGGCATGACTTACCGCTTGGCGTGCATCCGCGCGCGAAGCCACTGTCACTCGTCCCACCAAGCCTTGATCCCAGGGAGAACGGACCTCCAGCACTTCTCCGTCGGTCCACTCCTTGCCGCACAGCAGAAATCCCGTTTGTGTTCCCGGCCGCATCTTCATGGTTTTAGCGCTCCTCAACCCTAGATGGTACAAGGGCGGGCCAGAGATGGGCAGCCCCACGTTCCAATTCTGGCTTTACTCCCGGTTTGCAATCCCGGCGCGGTACACTGTTCCCCTATGATCCATGATGGCCGTAGCCGCAAACTTCCCTTTGATGCCGACGAGGCTGTCGAGCATCTGCGCACGAATGACGCCAAGTTGGGCGCACTGATTGACCAGGCCGGACCGTTCACGCTCAAGCTCGATCCATCCCCCTCACCTTTTGAGTCGTTGCTGGAGTCGATCCTCTATCAGCAGTTGCATGGCAAGGCCGCGGCCACCATCCACCGGCGCGTCCGCGAATATTTTGGCGGCGATCCCGCGCCACAGCTTTTGCTCGACACGCCAGATGACCCGCTACGCGCCGCCGGTGTCAGTGGCAACAAAATTAAAGCACTGAAAGATTTAGCGGCTCGCACGCTGGATGGAACGGTCCCTACTCACGCAGCGATCAAGAAAATGCCCGATGCCGAAATCATCGAGCGGCTGACTGCTGTGCGCGGCATCGGCCCGTGGACCGTGGAGATGCTGTTAATTTTTCGCCTGGGCCGCCCGGATGTATTGCCAGTGAGCGACTACGGCGTACGTAAAGGCTTTGCGTTGACCTTTCAAAAAGTTCCGAAGACACGGCCGCTGGCTGCGGAAGATCTACCCAAGCCGGAAGTCCTGCTCAAAAGAGGAAAGAAGTGGGCGCCATTCCGCTCTGTTGCCAGTTGGTATCTTTGGCGGGCCTGCGATCTGGCTAAAGGAACACCACCCGCAGGGCGATCCAGCCTACAATAACAAGCACAGCTTTCAGCCTTCTGCTATCAACTCATTGTTCTTCGGGCAGTTCACATAAGTTCAACGAGTATGGGATGTTATCCGGGATACCGCCGGAAAGGGATTAGCAAAAGGTTGGATTTTTTACTGAAGGCTGAAAGCTAGGAGTTGTCATTCATGGCCGCAAGCAAGCGTTTTGTCTGCATTCATGGTCACTTTTACCAGCCGCCACGCGAAAATCCCTGGCTGGAGACGGTCGAGATGCAGGACTCGGCCGCGCCCTACCACGACTGGAATGAGCGTATCTGTGCGGAGTGCTATGCGCCCAACGGCGCAGCGCGCATTGTCAATGACAAAAATCAGATCAAGCGCATTGTGAACAACTACGCGCGCATCAGCTTCAACTACGGACCCACGTTGTTGAGCTGGCTCAAGGAGAATGCGCCGCGTGCCTACCGGATGATTCTCGACGGTGAACGACGCAGCCGCAAGACCTTTCGCGGCCACAGTTCGGCGATGGCGCAGGTCTATAACCACGTCATTATGCCGCTGGCCAGCCGCCGTGATCGCATTACGCAAATCCGCTGGGGTATTGCCGATTACGAGAGCCACTATGGCGCGCCGCCGGAAGGTATGTGGCTGGCCGAAACTGCGGCCGATTCGGATTCGCTGGAGCTGATGGCCCAGCATGGCATCAAATTCACCGTTCTGGCTCCGCACCAGTGCAAGCGGATTCGACCGATGGAAAGAGTAGTCGCTGTGAAAGCTCGCTCGAAGCAGGCCAGCGATGAAAGCGGCGAGGAATGGACGGATACAGCGAATGCAAAGGTCGATACCACGCGCCCTTATCTGGTGAGATTCGAATCCGGTGTCTCCATTGCGGTTTTCTTCTACGACGGCCCAAGCTCTCGGGCGATTGCGTTTGAAGGCCTCTTAAATTCTGGCGAATCTTACGTTGCACGGCTCAAAGCCGCCTTCAAAGACAGTCCTGAGCCGCAACTGGTGCATGTAGCGACCGATGGTGAATCCTACGGCCACCACCACCGGCACGGCGAGATGGCCTTGGCGTACGCGCTGCGCCAGATCGAGCAGGACCCGACCGTCAATCTGGCCAATTACGGTAGCTTTCTGGCGCAGTTTCCACCTGAGTATGAGGCCGAGATCATCGACAACACATCGTGGAGCTGTGCGCACGGCATTGAGCGCTGGCGCTCCGATTGCGGCTGCAATGGCGGCAAGCCGGGATGGAATCAGGCCTGGCGCTGGCCGTTGCGGCTGGTGCTCGACGAGCTGCGAGATGCGTTAGTGCCGATGGCCGAGCAGATAGGCAATCAGCTCTTCAAAGACGTGTGGCTTGCGCGCGACGGTTATATCGAGGTAATCCTCGACCGCAGCCAGGAGACGGTAGACGAGTTTCTTCGCATCCACGGTAACGGTAAGCTGACAGATGCCGAACGCGTTCGAGCCCTGCAACTGATGGAACTGGAGCGCCACACGCAACTGATGTACACCAGTTGCGGTTGGTTCTTTGACGACATCTCGGGCATCGAGACGGTGCAGATCATTGCCTATGCAGCGCGTGTACTGCAACTTGCCAAAGAGGTTTTTTCCGGAGCCGGCGCTTTCTCTGCCGCCGCATTGGAGCCAGCCTTTCTGGCCCAGCTGGCCAAGGCCCGCTCCAATGTGGAGACCGCAGCCGACGGCGCGCATATCTACAAAGAGCAAGTACTGGCAATGGAGCTGAACCTGGAACAAGTCGCGGCGCACTATGCCATCAGCTCCGTCTTCTCTTCTTTTGGTGAAGAGACAGACCTTTTCTGTTATCACGTGCGGCGCATCTCCTATGATATTCACACCTCAGGCCGCGGGCGGCTGGCTCTGGGCCGTGCGCACATATCCAGCGCGATTACCGGCGCGCAACAAGCGTTTTCTTTTGCGGTGCTGCACTTCGGCGACCAGAACATTACCGCGGCGGTGAAGGCTTACGCCGAGGCTGACGCCAGAGCTTTTGAAGAGTTCAGCAGCAAGGCCGCCGAGCATGTCTCTCGCGCCTACTTCCCAGAGGTGATACGCCTGATTGACCGCTATTACGGGCATGTGGACTACTCGCTGACCTCGCTCTTCACCGACGAGCAGCGGCGTATTGTGCAGTTGATTCTGGATTCCACGCTCTGGGATATTGAGAACTCGCTGACCACCATCTACGAAGATCACGCCAGCCTGCTGCATTATCTCTCGCAGGCGGGACTGCCCAAACCTCCGGCGTTGGCTCTGGCCGCGGGCTTTGCCGTAAACGCCGGCCTGCGACGCGCTCTGGAGACAGAACCCATCGATGTCGCTGTTTTGCGATCGTTTTTGGCGCTGGCTAAGGCCGATCAAGTCCAGCTCGACTCAACGACGCTCTCTTATCTGGCCGACCAGCGCATGAAACGCGCGATGGTTGAGTTGCTAATGTCTTCGGGATCGCTGGAGATGCTGGATAGAGCCTTGTCGCTAGCCAGAAAGCTGGCCGAGCTGCCCTTCGAGCTGAATCTCTGGCAGGCACAGAATATCTGGTACGAGATCATGCGCGCGCAAAGCTACACCCTAGCGGCGCTGCAAGCGGATGATCGTCCGCGCTGGGAAAAAAGCTTTCGCGAACTGGCGGAGTGCTTCAAAATCGACGCCGATTCTGTTGCAGCCGGAGAGCCATCTCTCGAAACGACCGGGGATTAGATTTTTATTCAACAAAAAAGGCCGGTGGACGCTGATCAAACCTCATGTTGCGCGAGTAGTTGTAGCTGTGAATGCTGCGGCGCCGGGCAGCTTCGAAGTAGTTGAAATTCCATCCACACAATAGACCCCGCGCCTTACGCAGCCCTCAACTGCGCCAGTGCAGCTCTACCGGCCCATCCAGCGGGTGCTTTCCCGTTCCTTCCAGACGCGCTTGCTTCAGCGCGAAGTACCATTTGGCCGGCTTGTCGGCGTCGTCGATCAGCATCAGGCTGGGATTGTGCTTCAGCCCCTCGGCCTGCTCAATCATCGTGACCTGATCTTGCCGCACGAATTTGGCGCCGAAAAACTTCGCAATCGGCAACACAAACGGCACATGATAAAAAACATTCCACGCTGCGACAACGTCGATGCGGCAGGTTGAGCCGGTAACGGGCGTAACAGTAGTGAGGCTGCTAAACCACTTGTCGCCGCAGCGAATGGTTTCAGTGCGCCTGTTCGGCAAAACAAAGTCGATAGTTGTTTCGACGGGTTGTCCGTATACGCCGAGTAGCTTGTACGGCGCGGAGTTGCCGCTGGGCGCGTGGGCGCTCATGCGGAAGCCCTCAGGAATCGGCTCGAATTTCTTGGTCTTTTCGCGGATGCTGGCGCGCGAACGCCACCACCAGGCCTGATGCACGAATGGGCCATGCGCCGGGTCCATCAGGCCAATGATGCCGTGGTCAACATTGCAGGGGAGGTCGGCGGTAAGAAACGCGGACTTATAGCGCGCGCCGAATTTGGCCACTTCAGGAACAGGGCGTTCCACGCCTCTTCCCCATTTTCTGGATTCTGGCCCCGTCGCATTCTCAACTGTTTTTCCGCTGCCGGGGCTGGGGATGAAGACCCAGGCATGGCCGTCGCGCTCCTCGCAGGGGTAGGCCGTTGCAAAGATCCGAGTTGCGTCCAGCTTGTCGTGGCTGCTGAGGGATGGAATCACGGCGCACTGGCCGCTGCACGGTTCGAACTCCCAGCCGTGGTATTTGCAAGTGACGCGAACACCGTCGAACCAGCCGGCACTGAGGGGAATGCCGCGGTGTGGGCAACTGTCGCGCAGGGCAAATACGCGGCCATCGGCGCGACGGCCCAGCACCAGCGGAATATCGAGCAGCATCGCGGTGGACATCTTGCCCTTGCGCAGCGTGTCGGTGCGCAGCGCTGGATACCAGTCGTCGTAGATCAGTGTCGTAGTCGGACCCTGAATGCGCGCGCCGGTTTCGGTTGTGGTTAACAAGGACATTTTGAACTCACCATAGCATCCGGGGCGAGGTCGATGCCAGCCGGTCGGGAACCGATCAGATCTCAAATGCCTGCTTAGGATTACGTGTATTCACCAAGATAACCTTATCCCAATCATGCTGAACATTCAGAGACTCCATCTGCCCGTCATTTATGTGGTCGATGAGGACAAGCCACCATTCCGGATACTTTTTCCTCACGCCTGCGACTTTGCGACTTTTTTCTTGGATGCAAATCTGAAGATTTTCGGCAAGTTTAGGGATTACAAATCCGTTTGCGTCCCGGTCTACACATGGGCCTGCAACGAAGCAATAAGAATGAGCATTGCCAAGAGGAGTTAGTCTTAGATGAAATCCCTTTGTAATGACAAACTCTGTACCTTCTTCCCGTCCGCTCCGAAAGTCCTCAAGCTTCTTGCGTATCGCTTGGAAAAGTTGACACATGCTGAGGAGTAAGGGTCGGCTAAATCTGTAATCCACCATCCAACTCTGACCCGCAGTTGGAGGGCCTAGGGACTCGAGAAGCTCGGGCATATGCTCCATGAGCGGAATCCGGAACTCTTCGAGTCCGCGAGTTCCTGATTCGGACACGAAATTCTGATTGAGGCGGCGAACTTCTACAGCAATCCTCTCGTTGATAGCAAAGTCAGG
>Ga0181519_10005355_pt1 | contig 10258 bp, 3 predicted proteins | sample PEATcosm2014_Bin_26_FD_121102 | JGI IMG/M metagenome (GOLD analysis project Ga0181519, IMG submission 121102) | Peatland microbial communities from MTU Mesocosm Facility, Houghton, MI, USA - PEATcosm2014_Bin02_10_metaG | ecosystem: Environmental > Terrestrial > Soil > Wetlands > Peat | place...
ATCGGCCAGGTCAGGCCGCTTTTCGAACACGAACCGAATCACATGCGCAAGGGTTGGATAGTCGCGCAATTTGCGATTCTCGTCGCGCGGAATGGAATAGATCTCGCGGACCGCAGCAAACAATTCAGCCTGCTTTACGGTGTCAACGCCGAGGTCGGCTTCGAGATCAAGATCCAGATCGAGCATGTCCTGGGGGTAGCCGGTTTTTTCGACTACCAGTGCGAGAACGCGTTCCTTCACGGCCTCGCTGGCGCTCGCCTTCGGCGCGTTTGCGGCAGGCATCGAGGAGATTGACGTGACAGCTTCGGATTCGGCGCGTTCTTTTGGTAGCGGCGTTTTTGCAGGTGCGGCCGCATCGGCCTTCACCAACTCGGGGCGTTTTTCATATACGAACCGGATCACGTGCGCCAGCGTTGGGTAGTCGCGGAGTTTGCGATTCTCATCGCGCGGGATGTTATAGATCTCGCGGATGGCGGCGAACAACTCGGCCTGCTTTACGGTGTCGACTCCGAGGTCCGCTTCCAGGTCGAGGTCGAGGTCCAGCATGTCCTGCGGGTAACCGGTCTTCTCGACGACCAGAGCAAGGAGGCGAGCTTTCACTGGATCTTCGGGGGAGCCGGAAGAGGCGGGCGGGGCGACTGGAGCGGCTTTTGCCGGCGGCTCGGGCTCGCGCGACACTGGAGCTGCTGCTGGCTTCGCATTAACAGTCGCCGGCACCGATATTGCTGGTGGCGGAACGTTTGCCAATGGCATCGGCTTGAAAGCTATCTGCTGGGCCTCCGCCAGGCGCGCTGCCGACTTTCGGTCGGGCACCCTTAAGGTGCGGTGAACGACTTCCAAGGCATCGACCGGGTACCCTGCGATCTGGCTCAGCCATGCTTTCCAGGTATTGGTGTCACTGATGCGATAGGCATAACCCAAAGCGTCCTGACGAGGGCGGACTCCATCTTTGGTCGCGACCCGATGCAGCAAAAGCATGCTGATCTGCGAACCGAAACCAGCGCCCAGGTGCAAGGCGTACTCGACCGGATAGGCGCCACCTTTTGAAAGGTTCAACGGTCCTAGCTCGGGATCGACCTCCTTGAAGTTGGCGACAGGGGGCACGCAGCCGGTTTCGAGGGCCTTCACGGCGACGACATCTTCGATGCCGGTCGCCATGGCATGGCCGGTGAATCCCTTCGTATTCGCGATGACGACCTGATCGGCGGCATCTCCGAAGACATGTCGCAACGCGTGGATCTCGGCGGAAGCGCTGCCTCCGCGAGCGGGAGTGTAAGTTTCGTGAGAGACAAAAACCGTCCTGGGCGCGATCTGATGGCGGTCAATGCCAGTGCGCGACTCCGCCTGGGCCAGCAAATCTTCCATGACCTGGCCAATGTGCTGGACATCGAGGCGCGTGCCGTGGAAGGCACTATTGGCGGTGACCGTGCTCAACACCTCACAGATCGGATTGATGCCGCGCTCGCAAGCCGCGTCGGCACTCTCGACGACGAGAGCGGCCGCGCCCATGCCGATAATCAAACCGTGGCGGCGACGGTCGAAGGGAATGGCGGCATCCGCGATCACGTCGTCGGTGGCGGCCGCGCCAGTCGCGAGGAAGCCGGCGCCGAACCACTCCAGCATGTGGTCGGAGGTGACATCGTCGGCGGAGATTACGACTACCCGACGGCAACGGCCTGCGCCGATCCAGTCTTGCGCGAGGCCGACGGCTTGCGCGGTGGACGCGCAGGCGGAGTTGATTTGCGTGTTGGGACCGCGCGCGCCAATGAACTCGGCGAACTGGGAGTGTCCCATCGCGAGCACCTTGAGCAGGAAGCGCCGTTCAAAGATGTACGGGTCTTTTTCCAGAGTGGACTGCAAACCGGCAATTCGGCGATCGATTTCGCGAGTGAGGGTGCTCTCGCCGGTTGTGTCGATCCGGGCGCGCAGGTCGTGGAGAGTGGCCAATTGCTCGCGGCGCGCGTGGTCGGCATAGTAACGGGCCATCTCATCGGTGTACGAGTCGTAGCCGGGGAAGGCGGAGGCAAAAATTACGCCCGTCTCGTCGCGCAACGCGTCGGGCAAGCCCCAGCGATCCGGCAACTGCGTGCCTTTGCTGGTCGTCTTGTAGCGCATCGCCAGAGGAATTCCGGCATCGCGCAGGGCATCGAGGCCGGCAGCGATCGCCAACTGGGTCACGCGGTCGAGGGCGCCGACGCGCTCGGCGGAGACGCCAAACTCTTTTTCAAGGTCGAACGTATTTCCGCGTGCGGCGAGTTTGATGACTTCTGATTCGCTCTGAATGGACTCGAAAGTGGCTCCGCCGTTATCGCTCTTGACTAACCGGGTGATGTGCTTGTCGAGCATGGCGCGCCGCAAACGGGTGGGGATGGCGTCAATGAATTGCTCGCCGCGCAGAATGCGGCCGATGTTGGCGTCGTCGAAGATGTGGTCGGTTCCGGGAAGGCCCAGAGAGGCGCCTGTGATCACGACTGGCGCGACTTTCGCAGCAAACTTGCTCTCGTTTTGCCCGCGATACATTTCGTATCCGCGCTCGAGCATATCGGCAAATAAATGGCCGAGTTCGCTGTAGCGGTCGCAATTACGATTCTCTGCTGTGGCGGCGATGGACGATGGGGTTGCAGCAGCGGGGACAGTCGCGGAAATAGAGAGGGGAATTGGTTGCAGAGTTTCTGACGCGGGGAAGGTAGGCGAAACTAGCGTTTCCAATTCAGTTGAAACTTTGAGCCTGGATTCACTTGTCGTTTCAGGTATGCCGCGGCCCAGGCCTGCCGCATAAAGAGCGCACAGTGCCTGGTTGAACGCGACGATGTCACCGACTTTGGGATGATTGGTGAAGAGGGCAACCACGTCGCCGCGATCTGCGAGCACATCGTCGGCGAATCCCTGCAAGGCTTTTTTCGGTCCCACTTCGACGAACATGCGAGCGCCGGCGTCGTAGAGTGTGTGCAGGCCTTTCACAAACTGCACAGGAGATGCGACTTGCTTCTTGAGAATTTCCAGCATTTTAGGCACGACGTCCGGGCCTGTCGGATAAAACTCCCCGTCGGTATTGGCGACTATCGGCAGGCGGGGTGATTCAAGATGCAGACGCTCCAGAACTTTTCCTAACGGCTCACTTGCTCCGGCTACGATCGAAGTATGGAAGGCGTGGCTGACGGTCAGGGGAGTCGCGTCATAGCCAGCTTTGCGGAAGGCTTCCGTCGCTTGCTCGACTGCTTCTGTCGCACCGCCGATGACCGCCTGATGATTGCTATTGACGTTGGCGATGACTACGTTACCGTCGATCGTCTTCAGAATGCGCTCGATTTCCTGCAAGGGAGCAAACACGGCGACCATGCGGCCGTTGTCGTCCATGGCGACCTGGGTCATGCCGCGGCCGCGAGCGCTGACGGCTTCCAGAGAGTCGGCAAAAGGCAGGCCACCGGCGGCGACCAAAGCTCCGTATTCGCCGAGGCTGTGCCCCATTGTGAAGTCCGGTTCAATGCCGTACGCGGCGAGCAGGCGAGTGAGCGCGAGATCGGTTGCGAGGACAGCGGGCTGCGTAATCGCGGTCTGACGCAGATCGTCTTCCGCCTTGGCAAGGGCGACGGGATCCGCCTGATTAATAAAGATGAACTTGCTGAGCGGCTTGCCGAGCAACGGCGTCATCACGCGATCAGCCTCGGCAAACGTGTCAGCGACGATTGGCTCCGTAGCACGGAGCTGTTCCAACATGTTCACGTATTGCGACCCCTGCCCGGTATACAGAAATGCCACTTTCGGCGCGGGACCGTGACCGCGGAAAATGCCCTGCGCTCGCAAAGCTTTCCAGACCGCCGGTTGATTCGCGGCGAGTCCCTTTAAGGCTGCAGAGGACTTGCTGGCCAGTTCGGCCGCGTTGGCATAGTCGATCGCCAGACGTTCCGGCGCACGCAAGTCGGCTTCGGCCGGGGCGGCGGGCGCGGGAGCTCGGCCCTCCTTGGCATCTTTCTCTACCGCGCGCAAAGGGTCGGCCAGCGCGGCTTCGGACGCAGCGCCAATTACAAGCGCTCCCCGCAAAGGAGCTTTATAAGAAGAAGAGGCGACGCCTGACCAAGAAACTTGGGGAACACCCGCAGCGTTCATCATATGTTCTTTCCCGTTCGACGTTTCGTTGCTCACCGCTACCCAATGCTTGCCATTTCCGTTGAGGCGGTGCGGGATGTACTCCTCGAGCACGGCATGAAAGTTTGTGCCACCAAACCCGAAGGCGCTCAAGCCCGCGCAGCGCACGCCATCCGCGGGAACGTCCCAGGGCTTCAGTTCGGTATTTACATAAAGAGGGGAGTGGGCAAAATCGATGTCGGGATTGGGATGTTCGCAGTGAACGCTGGGCGGCAGGACTTTGTCGCGAAGCGCCAGCGTCAGTTTCAGCAATCCGGCGGCCCCGGCCGCGCCTTTGAGATGGCCGAGGTTCGACTTCACGGAACCGATCGCAATCGAACGTGGCGGAAGATGGAAACTGCTGAGGGCATCCGCCATGCTTTGCACTTCGACCACATCGCCCACGCGCGTCGAGGTGCCGTGGCCCTCGATGTAAGTGGCCGTGGACGGGGGGATCCCCGCATTCGCCCAGGCTCGCTCGATGGCAAATTTCTGGCCGATGGGATTTGGGGCGGTAATGCCCTTCCCCCTTCCATCGCTCGATCCGCCCATGCCACGCAGCACGGCGTAAATCTTGTCGCCGTCGCGCTCGGCATCCGCGAGACGTTTCAGCAGGAAAATCGCGGCCCCTTCGCCCATGACGAAGCCGTCTGCTCCTTCCGCATACGGGCGCGTGCCGGTCGCGGAGAGCGCTCCTATCTTGCAGAACTTCACGAAGGTTGATGGCCCCATGTTGCGGTCGATCCCGCCAGAGACCGCAACATCAAAATCGTTCTGTATCAGGCCTTCGGAGGCCGCATGAATCGCAGCCATCGCGGAAGCGCAGGCTGCATCGCAAACGTAATTCGGGCCGTGGAAGTTGAAAATGTTGGCGATGCGTCCGGCGATGCAGTTGGCAAGTTCGCCGGGCATGCTGTCTTCTGTGATCTCAGGCAGGTGCTGCCCCATCCGCTCATGCATTTCGCGAAGGATGGTCGCGCGCACCGCCGGCGGCAGAGCGGCAAAACTCGCGCTCTCCTCCAACTCCCGCGCGTATTCGGGGAAGTACACGCGCATCACAGTGAGGTAATGTTTTTCTCCGCCCATGGCATTGCCGAGGATCACGGCAGTGCGATCGGAATCGAACGGACGTTTTGGATAGCCGTAGTCTTCCAAAGCCTCACGCGTGCAGGCGATGGCCCACTTCTGCGAACCGTCCATCGCATCGGCGACGCGGGGAGGAATGGGCAAGCGCCACTTCATCGGATCCCACGGAGCATCGCGCACCCAGCCCCCGATTTTGGAATACGTCTTGTCAGGCGCGTGCGGGTCGGCATCGTAGTAGAGCGCTGGATCCCAGCGCTCGGGCTGGACATCGCTGATGCTGTAGCGGCCGTTCTTGATGTTTTCCCAGAACGCGGGCGCGTTCGGCGCGTCGGGCAAAATGGCTCCCACGCCAACGATGGCGATGGCTCGATACGAGGTTCTTTCCATGATGAGGCTCCTCTTCCGCAAGGAGTAAGGACAGGCGGGCCACGCGAGTGCGGAACACCTACGGCCCATCCTTCTTTGCTAATCCTTACTGGTCAATCCATTTCTGAACTTTAGGCAGCTTTTTCCGTGCGTTTGACCGTGCGGCCATAGAGCACGTCAGCTACGTAATCCATGTCGGTAATCAGTGCGGCCTGTGCCTGGTGAATCGCAGTCAGTCCGAGGCTCGTTTCAAATCCCGGCAGGTCGGTATCGGTAATGCCTCCCGCTCCTACGATCCAGCGCAAACCTTCTTCGGCGACCTTGAGCGCGGCCTCGCGACTGAATATGCGGCTGATTGTTGCCAGCGCCGACGTATCAAAGCGGCGGTTTGCTTTCTCATTCAGCCTGTTGTCCGCCAGCAACGACGCACGACGAGCCAGGCTGCCGGCACATTCGGCATAAGCGATCAACTCGCCAAGGCGAAGTAGAACGTGCTGATACCGCGTCAGTCGCGCGATGCGGGCCTTCTCCATTACTTCCGCCAACGCATGCAAGGCCAATGCGGCGTTGTCCGCGCCCACCGCCGGATGAGTGGCATGCAGCGCTTCGAACTTCTTCGCCTGCTCGTGATAGTGCTGGCCGCGGGTTTTCAGGTGAAGTTGCCAGCGATCGCGGCTGATGGTCATCTCCATGATTTCGGAGGTTCCTTCATAAATCGTGGTGATACGCACATCGCGGCTGATTTTCTCGACCATGTATTCGTGGGTGTATCCGTAGCCGCCGAGCGCCTGAATGCTGGCATCGGCCGCGGCATTGCCGGCTTCGGTCGCCATGTACTTGGCGATTGCGCCCTCGGTGTTCAGGCTGCCTTCAACTCCGGCATCGATGCGCTCGGCAGTCTCTTCGATGTAGGAGCGGGCCGCTTCAAGCCGGACCACGTGCGGCACGATGAGTTTGTGCGTGTAGCCTTGTTTTTCAGATAACGGTGCGCCCGCCTGAATGCGCTTCGCCGAATACGGAATCGCACGATCAAGCGCGGACCATCCGGCACCCAGACCGAAAGCCGCCACCATCAGGCGCGTGTAGCCAAAGACAGCCTGAGCCTGATTGAGTCCCTGGCCTTCGACTCCGCCAACAAGCCGATCGGCATCGACGTAGACGTTGTCGAACGCCAGTGCTGCGGTGTTGCTGAGACGAATGCCGTGCTTGTCTTCGGGCTTGTCGTGCGTAAAACCCTTCGCGCCCTGGTCGACGATGAACCAACTGGGCCCGCTGGGAGTGTTGGCCAGAACCGTATAGGCGCCGGCGATTCCACCGTTGCTGATCCATTGTTTGTTGCCGGTGATTTTGTAGCCCACAACGCGGCCGTCTTCGAGCACCGGTTCGGCAGTGGTCTTCAATGCCCCGAGATCGCTGCCGGCTTCCGGTTCCGTGGCGCCGTATGCGAACAACAGGCCTTCTTCCGCGATGCGCGTGAGCCAGATTTTCTTTTGTTCGGCGGTAGCGCCAACTGTAATCGGATCGCTACCCAGGAACGTCGCCAGCACGGCGGTCGCGACGCCGAGATCAATGCGCGCCATCTCCTCGCACACGCAATACACGTCAAACGTATTGCCGCCCATCCCGCCAAATTCTTCGGGGATGAAAAGAAGTTGAATGCCCAGCTTGTCGGGACTGCACATGTGGCGGACGATTTCGAGCGGGCATTCGTCGCGGGCATCGAGATCGATCAACTCCTGGTCGGGCAAACGCTTCTTGGCAAACTCGCGCAGCGATTTGAGACTGAGCTTCAGGGTCTTAGCGGTGATCATCTTTATTCCTCAGTTCGTTTGTTCTTCACTTGTTCTTCTTCACTTAGCGGCAACGCCTTGCAATTCGCGGACCTTGCTTGTCAGTTCGGGCAGGAACTCCAGGATGTCGTCGACAATGCCGATATCGGCGACCTGAAAAATCGGTGCCTTGGGATTTTTGTTGATCGCGACAATGAACGGATTGCCCTTGATGCCGGCCAGATGCTGGAACGAGCCGCTGATCCCGCATGCCAGATAGACTTTGGGCTTTACGGTTTTTCCAGAAGAGCCAACCTGGCGCGATTTCTCCAGCCACTTAGCATCGACCACCGGCCGCGAGCAACTGACCGCCGCGCCCATGGCTTCAGCAAGCTCTTCCGCGATCGCGACGTTGTCTTTCTCCTGAATGCCGCGTCCGATGGACACGAGAACATTGTGCCTGGTGATGTCTACATCGCCTGCCTCTGCGACGACAGTCTCGAGGTAGCGTCGTCCGGCAGTCAGAGTGCCAACATCGGCTGCCTTGTCTATGACAGAGCCGTTGGTGGACGCGGATTCCCGTGGCTTGAATGCGCCCGGCCGCAGCGTGATGACGGCGCCAGATGAAATGTCGCAGCGAACGTGGGCACTGATCTGTCCGCCGAATTCCTGTCGAACCACCTTCAGGACGCTGCGTTCTACCCCTTCGATCTCCACAATGTCGGAGACGAAAGAGGCATTCAGTTTAATGGAGAGACCGGGAGCAAGATCGATCCCAAAGTGATTATGGGAAAGCAGAACGATGCTGCCGGGCGGCAAGACCTTGACCAGAGCTTTGCGAATCAGCTCAGCATTGGGATACGCCAGTGCTTCGTGGCCGATCTTCCAAACCTCGTTACATGACGAGCGAAGAGAGTTACAAACCGAGTCGAGTTCTGCGCCCGAACCAGCGACGAGCGCTATGGGGGATGCGCTTCCGTCTATTTTTTGTGCGGCTGCCAGAAGTTCCGCGGCGCTGTCATCGACGACGCCGTCCCGATGTGCGATGTAGACGAAGATTTGAGGCATTACTTTAATCCTCCTTTAGCGGCGACCAACTCGAGTAATTTGTCGATGTTCTCTTCACGGCTGCCTTCGAGAATTTCGGCTCCGTTGCCGAGCTCGGGAACGAAATAGTCGACGCGTCTCACTCTCGCGCCTGACTCTCCAACTGCATTCGGATCGATGCCAAGTTCGGCGACGCCATAGGTTGGAACGGGCAGCGAGGCCACGGCGCGGATGCCGCGCATCCCTACGTAGCGCGGTTCATTAATTCCGGTTTGGATGGAGAGCACGCACGGCAGATCGATCTCGCTGATTTCGCGATTGCCACCTTCGATTTCGCGGCCGACCTTGAGTTTCTTGCTGTCGACCACTCCGAGGGAACTGACCAGCGAGGCGAAGGGATAGTCGAGCATCGCCGCCAGCATTCCCCCGACCTGCGCGGCTCCGTCCTCGGCCTGCACGCCTGTGAGGATGAGGTCGTAGTTGCCTTTTTGTGCGAAGCTTTTCAGGATCGACGCGAGGCCTCGGCCGTCAGATCCGGAAAATGCGTCGTCTGTGAGAAGCACGCCGTGGTTCGCGCCCATGGCCATCTGGCGGCGCAGGATCTCTTCGTCATCTTCGCCGCCGACCGTGACGACGGTCACGTTCCCGCCCACTCTGGCTGCGATCTGCAACGCTTCTTCGACCGCGTAGTTATCCGCCTCGTTGATGGAATAGACCAACTCATCGCGCTCGATGTCGTTGCCGGCGCTGTTGAGTTGGATTTCGTTTTCCGAAGTGTCAGGCACTCTTCTTGCGCAAACCAGAATTTCCATGTCTCACCTCCCGAAGATGCATTCCCGCTGAACTTGTTGCTGGGCTTTCGAGTCCATAACAGGCGCTGGACGGTCGATTTGCTGGTCGACCAGTTCTGTCAAATCGATAGCCGACATCTTTCCTTCCAGCCCCACGACCTTGATGGCATCTTCTATGTTGGCCATGCAAAAGGGACAGCCGGTCACGATGACATTGGCTCCCGCTTCGGCTGCCATTTGCACGCGCTTCACTCCCATGCGCTCGTCTTCTCTCGGTTCGTAAAACAGCATCAATCCACCACCGCCGCAGCAGAACGAGCGATCTCGCGAGCGGCTCATCTCGACCCGCTTGAGTCCGGGGATACCATCGAGCACGTTCCGCGGATCGTCGTAGACATGGTTGTGGCGGCCGAGGTAGCAGGGATCGTGATAGGTGTAGACACTGTCGCGGTTCTCGACCGGCTTGAGACTGATTCTGCCGGACTTTACTTCGCGGGCGAGCGTCTGGCTGATGTGCTCGACTGGCGGCAGATCCTGATAGTCGTGTTTCAGAGCGTTGAAGGCATGCGGATCGGACGTGACGATTCGTTTTATGCCGGTGGCCTTGATCGCTTCGGTATTGTGGTCGCGCAGAGCCATGAAAAGCGTCTCTTCGCCGAAGCGACGGACTTCATGGCCGCTGTCTTTTTCCGCGGAGCCGAGTATTCCAAAGTTTTCCCCTATGTGATGGAGGATTCTCGTGGTGGCACGTCCGATTGACTGCATGCGATCGTCGTAGGAGGTGATGCTGTCGACGAAATACAAGGTGTCGGCGCCGCTGGCACCGTTTTTTCCAGAGAGGACATTGACGCGGCACGTTTGCTGGAACTCTTTCGCGTTGGCCCAATCGGCTCTTTTTTTCTCCATCTTGCCGTAGGGGTTGCCGCGACTCTCGAGTGCTTTCAGGGGTTTTTGCAGAGACTGCGGGACGTTCCCGTCGTCGATCATGCCTCGGCGCAGATCGACAATCTTGTCGATGTGTTCGATCAGGAGCGGGCACTCTTCTTCGCAGGCGCCACAGGTTGTGCAGGACCA
>Ga0181519_10005356_pt1 | contig 10257 bp, 10 predicted proteins | sample PEATcosm2014_Bin_26_FD_121102 | JGI IMG/M metagenome (GOLD analysis project Ga0181519, IMG submission 121102) | Peatland microbial communities from MTU Mesocosm Facility, Houghton, MI, USA - PEATcosm2014_Bin02_10_metaG | ecosystem: Environmental > Terrestrial > Soil > Wetlands > Peat | place...
CGCGCGCGAGAGTGGCGCCCAGAGTCGGCGCACCTACCGAGTCGACGTCGCCGAGCCGGTACGCGTGCGCGACGTGCCCGAGGACGTGGCGGTCGCGGACTTTGACGGAGAACCCGACTGGCGCGGCGCGCGCGCGGTCGCCATCGGACCCGAAGGGGGATGGGGGCCTGAGGAATGGTCCACGACTCGGCGCCGATTAAGCCTCGGACCCACCGTGTTGCGCGCCGAAACCGCCGGGGTCGTCGCCGCTTCGCTCCTGGCCTTTGGCGCTGGTGAGTGGGGATTTTCCCTTGGACCGGGCGTAAATGGGTAATGATGAGAGCACTACATGAGTGATTGCCTGTTTTGCAAGATCGTCGCCGGTGAGATCCCCTCGAAGGTCGTTCTCGAGAGCGACACCGCGTACGCGTTCGACGACATCGAGCCCCAGGCGCCGGTGCACGTGCTGGTGATCCCCAAGGAACACATCACCAGCGCCGATCACATCGCCGACCGTCACGGCGGCGTGGTCGACGACCTGGTACTGCTCGCCCAACGCGTCACCGCGCTCAAGGGAATTCGTGAGAGCGGCTATCGACTGGTGATGAACGTCGGGGTCGATGGCAACATGACCGTCCCGCACCTGCACCTGCACGTACTGGGTGGAAGGCGAATGGGTTGGCCCCCCGGATGACCTTTGACGCCTCGGCTCCCGAGGCTTTGACGGTGACGACGTTCGTGCCCAATACCCATCTGATGTCGGGTCTGCTCGGACCACGTGACGAGCACTTGCGGGTGGTGGAGCGCTCGTTCCCCGATTCCAAGATCCGTGTCCAGGGCAACCAGATCTCGGTCGCCGGACCCGACGCGGCCAAGGTCCTGCGGCTCTTCGATGAACTCGTGTTGGTGCTCGAGAGCGGCCAGACGCTCGACCCGACCAAGATCGAACGCACGATCGACATGGTCGCCGACGACCTGCGCCCGAGCGAGGTGCTGCGCCACGAAGTGGTGCGCGGCGCCAAGGGCAAAGCCATCCGGCCCTCGACCGCGGGACAGAAGCGCTACACCGATGCCATCGACGCCTCGACCATCACCTTTGGCATCGGCCCCGCCGGCACGGGCAAGAGCTACCTCGCCGTCGCGGCCGCGGTCCAGGCACTGCACCGTCGTCAGGTCCAGCGCATCGTGCTCACCCGACCCGCCGTCGAAGCGGGCGAGCACCTGGGCTTCCTGCCCGGGGACCTCATGGCCAAGGTCGATCCGTACCTGCGGCCGCTCTACGACGCCCTCTTTGACATGGTGGGACCCGACGGAGCCCAACGGCTCATCGCGAACGGGACCATCGAGGTGGCCCCCCTCGCGTTCATGCGCGGCCGTACCCTGAACGACTCGTTCATCATCCTCGACGAGGCCCAGAACACGACGCCCGAGCAGATGAAGATGTTCCTCACGCGCATTGGCTTTAACTCCAAGGCCGTCGTCACCGGTGACGTCACCCAAGTCGACCTCAACGGCAAGCACAGCGGGCTGCTCAACATCGAGAAGATCCTCGGGAACGTCGACGGCATCAGCTTCGTGCACTTGGGTGCGAAGGACGTCGTGCGCCACCGCATCGTGGCCGACATCGTGGCGGCGTACGAACAACAGTCATGAGCATCGACATCTACGCTGCTGACGAGCAGCACCAGTTCCCAATCGACCTCGAACGCTGGGTCGCGCTCGCCAATGGCGCCCTGGTCGACGAAGGGGTGCGAGGGCTGTGCGAAGTGTCGTTGATCTTCGCCGACGAACTCACGATCGCCTCACTCAATCATCAGTTCATGGGCAAGGAGGGTCCGACGGACGTCTTGAGCTTTCCCATCGAGGGCGAGCCGGACCCGACGGGTCGGGTGCCGGACGCGGGTGGTTCGGGACCCGGGGAGCCGCCCGCGCCGGAGATACCCACGCTCATTGGCGACATCGTCATCTGCCCGTCGGTCGCGGCGCGCAACGCCGTTGAGCACGCGTGCAGCTTCGACGACGAGATCGCCCTTCTCGTCGTGCACGGAGTACTGCATCTGCTGGGCTGGGACCACGCCGACGACGAGGAGGCTGAGCGCATGGAGGCGCGCGAGCGAGAACTGCTCGCACGACACTACCGGGCGAGGGCGACGTGATCGGCGCCGCCTGGAGCGCGAGCGACACGTACCTTTCGCTCACCGTGCTGGTGCTGCTGGTGCTGTCGGGATTCTTCGCCCTCGCCGAGACCTCGCTCGTTCGGATGAACAAGTCCCGGGCGAGGTCGTTACAAGAGCAGCACCGTCGCGGGGCCCGCGCCTTGGCGCTGCTGACCGAGACCCCGCAGAAGTTCCTCAACCCGCTCTTGCTGCTCGTGCTCATCTGCCAGTTGGTGTCGGCGACGATGGTGGGCGTGCTCACCGACCGGCTCTTCGGCGCGGCCGGGCTGTTTATCGGCATCGTCGGCGAAGTGGTAGTGATCTTCGTCTTCTTCGAAGCGATACCGAAGAACTACGCCGTCCAGCACCCCGACAACGCCGCGCTCATCACCGCACCCGTCGTGAGCACGCTGCTCAAGTTCTGGCCCATCAAGTGGCTGTCCTGGTTGCTACTCAGTGTCGCCCAGGGCGTGATTCGCCTGCTCGGTCTCGAGGGGCAGACACAAAAGATGACGGAGTCCGAGGTGCTCGCGATGGCCGACGTCGCCCAGGAGGACAAGGCGATCGAGTCCTCGGAGCGTAACTTCATCCACTCGGTGATCGAGTTCGGTGACACGATCGTGCGCGAAGTGATGGTGCCGCGCATCGACATGGTCGACATTGCCGACACCGCGACGGTTCGTGAGGCGCTTGATCTGGCGGTCGCGACGGGTCGCTCGCGAATACCCGTGCTCGGCGAGGGAGTGGACGATGTCGTCGGCATCGTCAATCTTCGCCACCTCGCGGGTCTGTACGCTGAAGGCCGGGGCTCGGCGTTGGTGCGCGACCACATGGGAGAACCTCGATTCGTGCCCGAAACCAAACGCGTGGCGTCACTGCTCAGCGAGGTCCGCAAGGGCAAGAGTCATCTGTTCATCGTGATCGATGAATATGGCGGGACCGCCGGGCTGGTGACCCTCGAGGACGTCCTCGAGGAATTGGTGGGCGAGATCACCGATGAATCTGATCCCAAGATCGACGAGGAGCAGCAGAATCCCGACGCGGGCCTTACCCTGAGCGGGCGGCTCAACATCGATGACGCCAACGAGGAGTACGAGCTCTCGTTACCCAAGGACGGTTGGGACACCGTGGGGGGACTGGTCCTCGACCTCGCGGGCGGCGTGCCCGACGTCGGGGACGTCGTCTCGACACCTCACTATCACCTGACGGTGCTTCGCATGGAAGGGCGTCGCGTCGAAGAGGTCCTCGTCGAACCGGTCGTCGAGCAGTCGTGACGCGCGCCGGTTTCGCCGCCATCATCGGTCGGCCCAACGTGGGCAAGTCGACCTTGCTCAACCAGGTCGTGGGCACCAAGGTCTCGATCACGTCGGCGAGTCCCAACACCACTCGTGCCGCGGTGCGCGGCATCCTCACCGACGAGGGCGTCCAGGTCATCTTCGTCGACACGCCGGGTATCCATCGACCCAAGACCTCCCTCGGGGGACGACTCAACGAGACCGCGCGCGCCGCCGCCGATGACGTCGACGTGATCCTCGCGATCGTCGAGGCGGGAAAGTCGATCGGCCCGGGTGACCGCAACGTCATCACGACGATGTTGGAGAACGCGAAGAGCGCACGAGGCCCGCGACCCTGCGTCGTGGTGAACAAGATGGACCGAACCTCTCGCGACGAGATCGCGGCCCAGTTGATGGCCGCGCACGACGCCGTGGCCGAGATTGCGGCCGAACGGGGACTGGAGGACGCCGCGAGTCGTGTCGAGTACTTTCCGGTGTCGGCCAAGACCGGCGAAGGGACCGACGAGTTGATCAGCTACGTGCGATCGCTGATGCCCGAGTCGCCGTTCCTCTTTGGCGAAGACGAGGTGTCGGACGTGCCTGAAGCGGTCTGGGTAGCCGAACTTGTTCGCGAGCAGTTGGTGCGCAAAACCAAACAGGAGTTGCCCCACTCGATCCACACTCGCGTTTCCGAATTCGAGTGGCCCCACATCACCGTTGAGATACTCGTCGAGCGCGAAAGTCAGAAGGGCATGGTGATCGGCAAGGGTGGCCAACTCCTCAAGGACGTGGGCATCGCGGCGCGTCGACAACTACCCGAGGGTTGCTTCCTCGAACTCAAGGTTCGCGTCGAACCGGGCTGGCAGAGGCGTGAGGAGATCCTGGACCGCTTCGGCTACTGAGCGTCGTGCAGTTCCTTTAAGAACGCGTGCACGAGTTCCTTGTCGCGCGTCCTCTTCATCGGCGGGAGTTTTCGAAAGAGTGAGGAACGGTAGTTCGACTCGGCGAGTCGCGTGTCGAGCACCGCGACGACGCCACGGTCGGTCTTGGTGCGGATGAGTCGCCCGACGCCCTGGGCGAGCAGCATCGCGGCGCGCGGCAGGTCGACTTCGTAGAAGGGACGCTCGGAACGAGAACGACGGGCCTCGGCGAGTGGATCGTTCGGTACCGCGAAGGGCAGTCGGTCGATGGTCACCAGACTGAGCGAGTGACCCGGGACGTCGATTCCCTGCCAGAAACTGGTAACCGCGAACAGGCTCGCCTCGGCGCTGTCGCGGAACTGTTCGATGATGCGCTGGCGCGACAACGTACCCTGCACGAGGATGGGGGTATCGACGCGAGTCTCGACCACTTCGGCGACGCGGTTCATCACCGCGCGATTCGTGAACAGGGCGAGCGTTCTTCCTCCGGCGGCCCCGATGAGCTCGATCAACTCCTCGATAATCGCCTCCTCGGCCCCGGCGTCGTTGCGCGAGGGCAGGTCCTGGGGTACGTAGAGCAGCGAATTGGTCTGGTAATCAAAGGGACTGTCGACGTGTTCGATCGTTACGCCCTCGAGGCCGAGGTCGCGCGCGAGCGTGTCGGGGATCGTCGCGCTCGTCAAGACGGTCGTGACGTGACGCCAGAGATCTTCGGCGAGTCGAGGCGCCACGTCCACCAGTGAGACCTCGATGTCGACTTCGCGGTCGCGCTTGGCGAGAAAGAGTAGCTCCCCGTCGCGGATCCTGGCCACTCGGTCCATGTCGTTGGCCAGGTGAATGGCGGGACCGAGCGCGCGGATCTTTCTCGCCTCGGCGTCGGGCCCGTTCGCCTCAAGTGCTCGTAGCGCCTCGACGATTCGCGTCACGAGTCCGCTCGCCTGGGTGAACTCACGTAGCACGTCCTCATCGAAACCCGTGAGCTGTTCGGCGTCGTATTGGCTCTGCAGTGCGCTCGCCAGCCGGTCCGCGCCGTTGAGGAGTTCCAGCGCCGAGTCAGCGAACTCGGTGCCCAATATCGAACGAGCGACACCGGCGAGGGCGCGAAGCCGCGAGGCGTTGAGTGACGTACCGAGCAGCGCGGCGAAGATGTTGAGGATCTCGTGGGCCTCGTCGAAGACCACGAACTCGTGTTCGGGCAGCAACATCGAGCCCGAGGCGAGGTGGGCCGCGTAGAGGTGGGTGTTGACGATCAGCAGTTGGCTCTCGGCGGCGCGGTCCTTGGCGAGCTCGGCGAAGCACGCCTGACCCTGGGGGCACTGGACTCGTCCGAGGCATTCCTGGGGGGTGACCGAGAGCCCGCGCCAGGCGCGCGCGTCGACCTCGAAGGGGAGCTCGTCGCGGTCCCCGCTCGTGGTCTCGTTGGACCAGGCGAGAATCCGACGCATCTGGTCCGCGACGCCGCGCGGGACCTCGCTGCCGTCGTCAAAGCTCATCTGTCCGCCACGCTGCGCGTGGGCGCGATTACGACAGAGGTAGTTGTTCCTGCCCTTCAGCACCGCGACCTTGGATTTCGTGTGCGCGCTGACGGTCGGGGCGTCCTTGGTGGCGAGTTGGTCCTGGAGGTTCTTGGTGGCCGTCGCGATCACGACGCGCTGTCCCGACATCGCCGCGGGTACGAGGTAGGCGAGTGACTTGCCGACACCGGTACCGGCCTCGACGACGCGGTGCTCGCGCCGCGAGAGACCCTCGGCGACCGAGCGGACCATCGCTCGTTGACCCTCGCGTACTTCTCCGCCCCCGGGCAGGTCGTCGGTGATCACTTCGAGCAGAGCGAGCGCGCGATCTACGTCGATGGCCACGACGTCGTGGTCGAGCTGAACGCCGGCGTGCTCGTCGGGTTCGACGTAGACCGATTCCTCGTCGGGGTCGAATGATTCCACGCGAGAACCTTAGAGGTTGGCTTCGTCGGAGTTTTACGGACCCCGGAGTAGATTTAATGGGTGCCCGATCCTCGTCCCGTGCCCGTTCCCCGTTCGATCCTGCGTGACGCGATCCCCGCGCACGTCGCGATCGTCATGGACGGCAACGGTCGTTGGGCGGCGCGTCGCGGACTGGCTCGTACCGAGGGCCACGGCGCGGGCGAGAAGGCACTCGTCGACGTCACCTACGGCGCGATCGCCCTGGGGGTGAAGGTCCTCACCGTGTACGCCTTTTCAACCGAGAACTGGCGCCGGCCCATCGACGAGGTGCGCTACCTGATGAACTTCAACCAGGGTCTGCTGGAACGCAATCGTGACGACCTGCACGACCAGGGCGTGCGGATAGCGTTCTCGGGTCGAGAGGACCGCCGGATCCCTCGGCGGGTCTTGCGCGACATGCACGATGCCGAAGACCTGACATTGAAGAACAAGGTGATGACGCTCAATATCGCTTTCAACTACGGCGGACGAGCCGAGATCGTCGACGCGGTGCGTCGACTAGTGAAGGACATGGTGCCCGAGACCAAGATCGACGAGAAGGCGATTCGCGCGCGTCTCTATCACCCCGAACTCGCCGACCCCGACCTCGTGATCCGTACCTCGGGTGAGTTTCGGACTTCAAACTTCCTGCTGTGGGAGATTGCCTATTCCGAGCTCATCTTTTCCGACGTGCTCTGGCCCGACTTTCGTCGTGAGGACCTCTTCGCCGCGGTCAAGGAGTACCAGCGTCGTGAGCGACGTTTCGGCGGCGTCGACACTTGATCGCCACGCGCGCCACGGTCGTGCTCGGACTTGCGCTTTACGTCTTCTTGTGGGTGCTCGCCCTCAACGGCGCTTCGAGTCTCGTGGCCCCCCTGTTGATTCCTCTCGTGCTCGCCGTGCTCGTCGCCGCCGGAGTGGCACTCAACCGCTATATGGGAGTCGAACCGCGTAAGCAGCACTTCAAGGACCGTGAGGGGCCGTCGAGTTGAACGAGTTCGACGACGACGCGGTGGTGCTGCGTACCTACAAGTCCGGTGAGGCCGATCGGATCGTGGTGCTCTGGACGAGGACGCACGGCAAGGTGCGCGTCCTCGCCAAGGGGATTCGAAAGACCACGAGTCGCCTGGGTGCGGCACTCGAGCCCCTGTCGTACGTGCACGTCGACCTCGTGAAGAGTCGAGGCGACCTTTATATAGCGCGTCACGTGCGTCACCTGGAGCGGCTGGGTGTGTTGCGCTCGTCCTACCAACGGATCAACGCCGGTTACGCGGTGGTCGAGGTCGTGGACGCCATCCCCTCTGATGACGTCGCGGACGAGGGGATCTTCGAGTTGGTGGTCCGGGTGCTCTTGGCCCTCGATCAAGAGGAGTTCGACCCGACCCTCGTGCCCGCGTCGTTCTTCTTCAAACTGCTCGCCCACGACGGATCCGAACCCGTAGTCGATTGCTGCGTGAACTGTGGAAGCGAAGGACCGTTGGTGTCCTTCGACGCCCAGGTCGGCGGCACGCTCTGTGCCAACTGTCGAAGCGGCCGGTCCATCTCGCGCGAAGCCTTGGCGCTCGTGCGCCGGATCCTCGGCGGTGACCTCGCCTCGGTGCTGCGCGAACCTTCACTGGCGGGCGAGGGTGAGGTCATGGCCATCGCCCACGAAGCGATCGAGCAGCACTTCGGCAAGCGGCTCAAGGTGGCGCGTTCGACCGCGCCGCTTTCAACTACGCACCTTGACCAGTAAGGTGCCCTCGGAGAGTGAACGTGGCAGGCACAGCAACGATTTTCTGGTTTCGTCGCGACCTTCGCCTACGTGACAACCCCGCGTTGGTCGAGGCAGTTCACTCGTCGAACGCCAAGGTGCTCGCGCTCTTCGTGATCGATGCAGAATTCTGCTCGGCGGCGGGCACCACGCGATTGGCGTATCTTCGCCGGACCCTCGAAGCCCTGGACGGGTCACTCGGGGGCTCGCTCGTCATTCGACATGGCGAACCCGCCGCGGTGTTGCTCGAACTCGCGCGCGAGAGCGGCGCTCGCAAGGTGGTGGCGACGCGGGACTACGGACCACGCGGAAGAGTGCGCGACGAGCGCGTCGCGACGACCCTCGCCGCCGCGGGCGTCTCGGTCGCTTTTCTCGATTCGCCCTACGTCGTGGCGCCGGGAACGGTACGCACCGTGGCGGGTTCGGGCTGCCTGGTCTTTGGCGCCTTCAAGCGGGGCTGGCTTCGAGAATCGGTCCCCGCGCCGCTAGACGCGCCCGAGGGTGTGGAATGGGTTCGCGCACCTTCACGGTCACTGGACGAACTCGAGCAACTCGGCGCGCGCGAACGACCCGACTACTTTGGCGACCTGCCCGACGGGCCGGCGTCGAGACCTCCAGCGGCGGGTGAGGACGCGGCGTGGTCGCAGTGGTCGCACTTCGCCGAGCACCTAGAGGGCTACGAGCACGATCGTGAAGTACCCGGTCTCGACGCGACCAGCCGATTGAGTCCCTTCCTGCGCTTTGGCGCACTGCATCCTCGTCAGGTGCTGAGCGCACTCGAGGGTACGACGCCCTCGCACGAGAAGTTCCGTGACGAGCTGTGCTGGCGCGAGTTCTACGCCGACGTGTTGTTCCACCATCCCGAGTCGGCGCGACGCACGTTCCAGCCCTCGATGCGTGCGCTTCGTGTAGACCACGGACCAGAGGCCCTCGAACGATTTCACTGCTGGGCCCGGGGAGAGACCGGTTATCCACTGGTCGACGCGGGCATGCGCCAGCTCCTGGAAGAAGGGTGGATGCACAATCGCGTGCGGATGGTGGCGGCCTCGTTTCTCGTCAAGCACCTGCACCTGGACTGGCGTTGGGGCGCGAAGTGGTTCATGTGGCGTCTGGTCGACGCGGACCTCGCGTCGAACCAGCACGGCTGGCAGTGGGCGGCCGGGACCGGCACCGACGCGGCACCCTTCCACCGGGTCTTCAACCCCACACTGCAGGCCACGCGTTTCGATCCCGAGGGGACCTACGTGCACCGCTACGTCGATGAATTGCGTTCGACGCCCGCGCCAGCCTGTCTCGAACCAGGTGGTTCGTCGCTGCTCACGTCGAACTACCCCGCCGCGATCGTGGACGCGAGCGAGGAGCGCCTCGAAGCACTTCGTCGCTTCGCCGAGGCTCGAGCGTCGGTGGCGGTGGGCCCGTGAGCGACTTCGGCGTCTACGTACACGTGCCGTTCTGTGCGCATCGTTGTGACTACTGCGCCTTTGCCACGTACGCCGACCGCGACTATCTCATGGACACCTACGTCCAGGCGGTGATCACCGAGATCAAACGCGCCAAGGCCAACGGATTGGCGCCGGCCACCTCGGTGTTCTTCGGTGGTGGCACGCCCTCGCGACTCGGTGCCGACCAACTGCTCGCCATCCTCGACGCCATACCGCGTCGCGACGACGCCGAGGTGACCGTCGAGTGCAATCCCGAGGACGCCCAGCTCGAGCGACTCGTCGCGTATCGGCGCGGTGGTGTGACGAGGATGAGTTTCGGGGTGCAGTCGACCCAGCCCGCTGTCTTGGCCGACCTCGGGCGCCGTCACGGCACCATGGCGCATCGCGAGGTCTCCGAGGCGGTGACCGCAGCGGGCTTTCGGACCTGGAACATGGACCTGATCGTGGGATCGCGCGCCGAAAGCCTCGAGGACGTTGCACGCACGCTCAGTGACCTGTTGACTCTCGAGCACCCGCCGCCGCACATCAGTTGCTACGCGCTCACCCCCGAACCCGCGACGCCGCTCGGGCGCGACCCCGCGCGCCATCCCGACGAGGACGCGACCGCCGACGCCTACGACCTCGTGGGCGCGACCCTCGACGCCCACGGCTATGAGTGGGAAGAGATCTCCAACTGGGCCCTACCTGGTTACGAATGTCGACACAATCACGTCTACTGGGACCATGGTGACTACGTCGGCTTCGGATCGGCCGCGCATTCGCATCAACACGGACG
>Ga0181519_10005357_pt1 | contig 10256 bp, 9 predicted proteins | sample PEATcosm2014_Bin_26_FD_121102 | JGI IMG/M metagenome (GOLD analysis project Ga0181519, IMG submission 121102) | Peatland microbial communities from MTU Mesocosm Facility, Houghton, MI, USA - PEATcosm2014_Bin02_10_metaG | ecosystem: Environmental > Terrestrial > Soil > Wetlands > Peat | place...
GAAAGCGCAATCGACGGCGCAGCCCACCTGGCTGGAGATGCAGATAGTGGCGCGATGCCATCCCTTCTTGCCCGCCAGCTCTTCATCGCCGCTTGGCGAGCCATCGCCGGCCTCGCCGCCATCGCCCTCCGGCATCCAGACGGTCTCCACGCTCTGCCCATCGGCAAAGCCCAGTAGATAACGCACCGTGCCATCACTCGAAACAAACTTCTTCTCAACGCGCGGTCCGCCGACGGCGAAGCCCAACTCACCCAGCCTCCGGCGGACGCCCATTGGCAAGGTTGTGAATTGCTCCCAGCCTGACCACCTTTGCCGGTACAGGCCGTCAAAGAGCTGGCGGGCGCGATAGGGAGGTTCTCCAAGCTTCTCGGTAACTACCGTAAGCTCCTGAAGACAAAGGCCCAATAGTTCGGTCTGTTGCGGTTGGTCCATGCATCCAATATGCTATCTGGTTAGATTCCCAGTCGCCGACGTCGCTTCGGCATTTTCGTCCTTACGTTTCAGCGTAGGTATTTTATCCTGCCAGTCCCTTAGGCTGTAGATGCGCCAGGGCCGCAGCAGAACGTCGTCTCCGCAATGACCCGGGACGTTCAGGTCGCTTGGAGCAGCAATCATGGTTGAAGAAGCGCGCAATATACAACGACAGGTACTTCCCAACGGGCTCACTATCCTCACCGAGAAGATGGACCATATTCGTTCCGTGTCAATGGGCATCTGGGTGAAGTCCGGATCGCGTCACGAAGATCCCAACGTCAACGGCATCTCGCACTTCGTCGAGCACATGGTGTTCAAGGGAACCAGCAGCCGTTCGGCCGAGGACATTGCCCGCCAGGTGGATTCCATCGGCGGCAACATGGACGCCTTCACCGGCAAGGAAACCATCTGCTTCAACGTTAAAGTTTTGGATGAGCATTTGCCGGTAGCTGTCGATATCCTCAGCGATATGGTGCTGCACCCGGTCTTCGACCTCAAAGAGATTACCCGCGAACGCGGGGTGATTCTGGAAGAGATCAAGATGGATGAGGACAATCCCGACTATCTGGTCCACGAGATCTTTACCCAGAACTTCTTCAAAGGCCATCCCTTGGGCAAACCAATCCTGGGCACCAAGGAAACTGTTCGCCGCTTCGACCAGGAAGCCATCTGGGGTTATTACGGCGGCAAGTTTGCGCCCGGCAACATGATCATCTCGGCCGCCGGGAACCTGAATCACCAGGAATTTGTCGACCTGCTGCGTCAGCGCTTCGAGCAATTGCCCCTCGGCTCCAACGGCTGGCATGACACTCCGCCGAAGATCAACTCCCGCATCATTCTGCGTAACAAGAAATCGCTGGAGCAGGTGCAGATTTGCGTCGGCGTCCCGTCGTATCCCATCAGCCACGAACGCCGTTATGTCACTTACATTCTCAACACGCTGCTGGGCGGCGGCATGAGCTCGCGGCTCTTCCAAAATGTGCGCGAGAAGCAGGGGCTCGTCTATTCCATCTTCTCCGAGCTCAATCCCTTCCGCGATGCGGGAATGCTCTCGGTGTATGCCGGCACGTCGCGCGAGTCCGCTCCCAAGGTTGTGCAGTCGATTGTGCATGAGTTCCGTGAGCTGAAGACCGCGCCTATCTCCGAAGAAGAGCTGAAGCGTGCCAAGGACCAGCTAAAGGGCAACCTGATGCTGAGTCTGGAGTCAAGCACGGCCCGCATGTCGAACCTGGCCCGGCAGGAGATGTACTACGACCACTTCTTTACCATGGACGAGATCATCGACCGGATCCAGGCGGTGACTGTCGAGGACCTGCTAACGACCGCTAATGAGCTGTTTCAGCCGCAACTGATCGCCGTCACCGTGCTGGGCAATCTCAACGGCCTGAAGGTCACGCGCGATTCGCTGGCGTGCTAGCAGCCGTCAGCTTTCAGCCGTCAGTCGACCGCGAACGGCTTGGGGGATGATTTGGCTTTGGCCGACGGCTGATAGCCGACAGCTGATAGCCTTCAACCCCACCTTTTCCCGCCACATCCGTCCAACCCATACCGGCGCCTTTGACATCGCCGTGCGAGTGAAGAATAATCGCCTTGTCAGCTCGGCTTGGCCGCAGTTTCCGTTTTGTCCATGAGTCCCTCCACCATCGCGATTTCTGCGGGCAGCCAAGACATTTGCAACGCTCGTGAGCTGACAAAAAAGAGGTCCCATATGCGTAGACGCAACCGCCAGCGGGGATTCACCCTTATCGAGCTATTGATAGTCGTCACTATCATTTTGATTATTGCCGCCTTCACCATCCCCAAACTCACCAAGTCGACGATTCCCGCGCACGAGGCCTCGGCCATAGCCAGTATCAAGGCCATCAATGAAGCTGAGATGATCTATGCCAGCTCCCATCCCGACGTAGGGTTCACACCGGACTTGGCCATGTTGGGCGGCACCGCTCAGAGTGGCGGGCAGGAGACTATTGATAACCCGCTGTCGAGCGGACGCAAGAGCGGCTACACCTTTACCTACACTCCCGGCGAGAAGGTGAACGGCGCAATTCGCTCCTACACCGTTACTGCTGTACCCGATCAGGTGGGCACTACGGGCCAGCGCCGCTTCTTCTCCGATGAGTCAGGCGACGTTCACTACAGTGCGGAGGCAGTCGCTGACGTCACCAGTCCCGTGATTAGTAATTAGAAGTTGTTCCGCTCACGGTTCGTAGCAGGGTACGGCTTACACAGGCTTCGGAAAAAGTCGTCCTTGAAGGGCGTTGTGTCAGGGCACGACTCCACAGGCCGCTGAAAAACTCGGATTCTGGAGCTTTCGGGTAGAGCCAGCCTTCAGCTTGCGAGCCGGCTTTAGCCGGCGGCACAATGCTTGGCTTGCGACTTTTTCCGCAACCTGTTCAGCCGTGCCGTTCGGTTGACCAGACAATCTGGGCTTTAGCCTTGGTCGAGCTGATTTTCAGGGGCTAAAGCCCTTTTCCTTTGGTGTGGCTTTCCGGCACGACTCGAAGTCGCGTCCTGACACAAGGCCTTGCAGATACGATGAGCCCTGATCTTCAAGATTGTGTTACTCCGGTGCAGCGCCGGTACGTGCGATTCGGATGTGGAGCGACGGCTATTCTTGCCGTACTGCTTTGCGCCACCCATCTCTTCGCCCAGGCAGATGTCCACACCCTGGCTGCGAAGGTCGACCAGCGTTACGACCACATGCACACGCTGGAAGCGCACTTCACAGAGACCTACACCGGGGCGGGCATGTCGCGCACGGAGAGCGGTACGCTGCTGCTAAAGAAGCCTGGCCGCATGCGCTGGGATTACGACCAGCCCCGTCCCAAGCTCTTCCTCACCGACGGGCAGACGGCGTGGTTCTACGTTCCGGGCGAGCACCAAGCGCGCCGCACCCCGGTCAAGCAACTCGACGATCTACGCTCGCCACTGCGTTATTTGTTGGGCAAGACCAAGCTGGAAAAGGAGCTGGAAGGACTCTCGCTCGCCCCCGATCAGAAGCCGGTGGTCGCCGGCGATGTGGTGCTGCGGGGTGTTCCCAAGGGGATGCAGGACCGCGTGGCGCAAACCCTGCTGGAAATCGCTTCCGACGGACTGATCGTGCGCATCGTCGTCGAAGAACTTGACGGCTCTGTAACCGAATTCCGCTTTCTTCAGCAGCGCGAAAACGTCGAAGTACCAGACGCACAATTTCACTTTGTGCCTGCCCCCGGCGTCGAGGTAGTTGCGGGCACGGAGTTCATGGAATAGCTGTCACGTCTCAGCTTTCAGCCGTCAGCTACTGCGGAAGGTTCAGGCGAACTGAAAGCTGACAGCTGATAGCTGAGAGCTCCCAATGTTAGACTATAGTTAACGCCTCTCCCAAGGGATTCTCTAGAGATAATGGCCGAATACACCATCAAGATGGCCGACGAGCGGGGCCACGTTCTGGAGCAGGTCGAGAACGCCGCCTCGGAGGCAGAGATTCGCGATCGCTTTGCCCAGCAGGGCTATTTCGTTTACTCCATCAAGTCGAAAGGCCTGCTGGCAGGTGAGGTCAACCTGCCCCGGCGACGCAAGATCAAGCAAGAGCAGTTCGTCATCTTCAACCAGCAGTTTGTTACCTTGATCCATGCTGGCCTGCCCATCATTCAGTCGCTGGAACTCCTTATTAAGCGCCAGCGCAATGTCTTCTTCCGTTCCATTTTGCAAAATGTGCGCGACCGCGTGCGCGGCGGCGAATTGCTGTCGGACGCCTTCGAGGCGCAGGCCGTGTTTCCCAAGGTTTACACCACCACGATTCTGGCAGGTGAGAAGAGCGGCAATCTTGAGGAAGTGATGGGGCGCTATATTTCTTTTCAGCGTCTGGCCGTTAGTTTCCGCAAGAAGCTTATTTCCTCGCTGGTCTATCCCGCGCTATTGGTCGGCGTGCTCATCGTGATGATGGTCTTCCTCATCACCTTCGTCGTGCCGCAGTTCGCCAACCTGTACCACACGCTGGGCGCGGAGCTGCCGCCGATGACTGCCATCATGTTGGCCATCGGCGTCAATGCCAAGCAGTATTCTCTGTATGCCTTGGCTGTGCTGGCTGTGGCTGTGTTTTTCCTGTGGCGTTGGATGAAAAGCCCTGCCGGCTCGATCCAGATGGACCGCATCACCTTGAGCATCCCCATGCTGGGCGATATCTGGCTGAAGTATCAGGTCGCGGTTTTCTCCCGGATGCTTTCCACCTTGCTGTCGGGCGGATTATCGCTGGTGCCTTCGCTGGAAACCTCCGAAGAGTCGATGCAGAGCCGCCTGATGAGCCAGGGTATCAACACGACGACGCGTGGCGTTCGCGAGGGCCAGGGTCTGGCGCGCAGCATGGAAGAGACGAAGGTATTTCCTGAGATGTCGGTGGAGATGATCGAGGTCGGCGAGTCCACGGGAGCCTTGCCGGCGATGTTGAACTCGATTGCTGAGTTCTATGAAGAAGATGTGCAGAACGCGCTGGCCACGGCCATGTCGCTAATTGAGCCGGTCATCCTGATTGTGATGGGTGTGGTAGTAGCCTTCGTGCTGATCTCGCTCTACTTGCCCATCTTCAGCCTGGGCGCAGGCAGTCTACATTAGAGGCAGCATTTAGCATTTGGTTGGTACTGAAGTTAAGCACCACGGTTCGCAGCGCAGAAGGTCGAGTCACGCTTGGCGTGACGGAAGCTGATAGCCCACCGCTTCAGCGGTGGGAGACGAGAAGATATTATCCGAGTGCCCCGGGCACGGCAGAATTTCGACGCAAAGAGCGTCGTGCCGTCTCTGCGGGACTCCGGATCAGGGAGATGCTTACTCCGCCCTGAAGGGCGGGGCTATCATCTTTCGCGCCTACGGCGCTCGGACGACCAAGCTATCCAGGGTGTTGCGTCCGGATGCTCAAATGCTGAGTGCTAAATGCTGAGTGCTAAGTGCCAGGCTGGAAACTCGAAACCGGAAACTAGAAACTGAGGCTTTAACATGCCAGAACCACCAAAAGCGATTTTCGTAGGCGGCAACGGCGGCCTGGCCACGGGCGACGAAATTGAACGTGGCAAAGACCTGGCGCGGCGCTATCGCTGCGAATTCCTGGACCTGAAGAACTTCCACATCCAGCACGAACTGTTCCGCAAGATCCCTGTGGACCTGATGTTCCGTTACAACTTCGTCCCGTTGGAAGAGAAGGACGACGGCCGCCTTTTGATTGCCATCGCCGATCCCAGCCAGTTGATGATGATCGACGAAATTGGCCTGCTGTTGGGGCGCCGCATCTCCATTAAGGTCGCCTCGCTCTCGCAGATCAACGACATCCTGAAGAAGACTGAGCAGTCGCAGCGCGTGCTGGAGGAAGCCAGCGAAGGCTTTGCGCTCGATGTCATCGCCGAGGACGAAAACTCCGACGAAACCATCTCCATCGAGAAGCTGACGGCCGAGACCGACATCAGTCCCATCATCCGCCTGGTCGATACTACGATCTTTACCGCGTTGCAGCGGCGTGCCAGCGACATCCACATCGAAACCCGCGATGACTCAGTGGTCATCAAGTACCGTATCGACGGCGTACTCCAGCAGGCCATGCAGCCCATCGCCAAGGAACATCACTCCACCATCATCTCGCGCATCAAGGTCATGAGCGAGCTGGACATCTCCGAGCGCCGCGTTCCGCAGGATGGCCGTTTCCGGGTGCGTTACAACGCGCGCTCCATCGACTTCCGTGTCTCCATCATGCCGTCGATCCACGGCGAAGACGCCGTGCTCCGCGTGCTCGACAAAGAGTCGATGAGCGAGAAGTTTCATAAACTCACCCTAGACGTGGTCGGCTTCAGCGACGAAGACCTGCGCAAGTTTCGCCGCTACATCAAGGAACCTTACGGCATGGTGCTGGTGACCGGCCCAACCGGCTCGGGCAAAACGACGACGCTGTACGCCGCGCTCAACGAGATCAAGACCGACGAGGACAAGCTGATCACCATCGAGGACCCGGTCGAGTATCAGATCCGCGGCATCACCCAGATCCCCGTCAATGAGAAGAAAGGGCTGACCTTCGCTCGCGGGCTGCGTTCCATTCTGCGTCACGATCCGGACAAGATCATGGTGGGCGAAATCCGCGACACCGAAACGGCGCAAATCGCCATCAACTCCGCGCTCACCGGACACCTGGTGTTCACCACCGTCCATGCCAATAACGTGGTCGATGTGCTGGGACGCTTTCTCAACATGGGTGTCGAGGCGTACAACTTCGTTTCAGCGTTGAACTGCATTCTGGCGCAACGCCTGGTGCGTTTGATCTGTGAATTTTGCAAGAAAGAAGTGCATTACTCGGTAGAAGAGTTGGAAGCCAGCGGACTCGACCCGAAGGAATGGGCACAGATCCCGTTCTATGAAGGCGAGGGCTGCATCGAGTGCGCGGGTACTGGCTTCCGCGGCCGGACTGCGATCCATGAACTGCTGGAGCTTACCGACAACGTCCGCGAAATGATTCTGAGCAAGAAGCCGAGCAGCGAAATTCGCCGCACCGCCAAGGACGAAGGAATGCATTTCCTTCGTGAGTCGGCAATTGATAGAGTGAAACGTGGCCTGACTACGCTGAAGGAGATCAACAAGGTCACGTTTATCGAGACAACAAGATAGAAGCTGTCAGCCGTCAGCTTGAACTGAGGTTAGTTCGGGCCTTGAAGGTTTAGCTGATAGCTGAACGCTAATAACTGTGACAACTGAATCCCACATCTCCCGTCCCCGCATTGCCTGCGAGATCAGCGCCGATCGCATTGTAGCCGCGCGCGCTGCTGACGCTGGCGCCAATCTGGAAGCTGCGGTGACGACGGCGCTGCCTCCGGGCTTGCTGGAGCCGGGATTGCTACAGGCCAACATCCCCGAGCGTGCAAAAGCGGTGCCGCTCTTGCGCGACTCGCTGGCTGCCGTTACGGCCCGCTCGCGCGATATCTGCCTGGTCATTCCCGACGCCACCACTCGCGTCATGTTGCTCGACTTCGAGACCCTTCCTGAAAAACATCAGGACGCTGACGCCGTGGTTCGCTTTCGTCTGAAGAAGTCGCTGCCCTTCGATGTAGAACACGCAGCCGTGTCGTTCGATCGGCAGGGAACGGCCACTCCTGTGCGCGTCGTAGCAGCGGTCACCCCGCGCAGCGTCTTGGAAGAGTACGAGTCGTTGGTTCGAGAGGCCGGCTACAACGCCGGAACGGTACTGCCCTCCATGGTCGCCGCTTTAGGCCTGGCCGATGCCTCACGCCCCACCATGATCATTAAGGTGGAGCACGGGACGACCACGTTTGCCATCGTCGATCAGGACCAGTTGCTGTTGTATCGCGCGCTGGAAAACGGTGGTTCTGCCGTCACCGGAGAGTCGCTGGTGGACGACGTGAACACCTCGCTGGTCTATTTCGAGGACCGCTACGGCGTCGGCGTCGATCGCGTGCTGGTCACCGGCGTGGAATCGTCCCAGGCCTTGCAGGAGGCGCTGAGCGGCACCTCCAACATTCGCGTCGAAGAGCTGGTGTCAAATACTGTGGCGGGCGGTGCCGCCGGTAGTGTGGCGCGTTCGTTCCTGGCTGGGGTCGTGGGGGCGTTGGTTTGCTGATGCGGCTCAATATCAATCTCGCCAGCCAACCGTACGAAGTCGCCCGTGAGTACAAGCGCCGGATGACGGTGTTGATTGCCGCCCTGGCGGTAGTTGCCGTCGCGTTGCTGGGCTACATTCTTTATCAACGCGCGCACTCCCGTGGTATCAACCGGCAGTTGGCCGATGTACAGGCGCAGATTGACTCGCTCAATCATGAAGAATCGCAAGCCCGCGCCATCCTTAACAAACCAGCCAACCACGTGATCGCCGATCAGTCGGAGTTCCTCAACGAGTTGTTTGCCCGCAAGGCAATGTCCTGGACGCACATCTTCACCGTGATGGAGAAGATTGTGCCGCCGCAACTGCATGTTGTTTCCATGAAGCCGGAATACAGCAAGACCAACGATCTGGTGCTGCATGTTGTGGTGGCCACTGATTCCCGCGATCGCGCGGTGGAGATGGTGCGCAACATGGAGAAGTCCAGCCATTTCCGCCAGCCCCAGGTGGTGGCGGAGAATGTCGTAGCCAACACCACTGAACAAAGTGCCGGTTCGGGCGCTATTCAGTTTGACATTGCTGCGATTTACGTTCCCTCTGCGGCCGATAGTGACGACAAGCCGGACGCTGGATCCGCACCTGCTGAGAAGAGCGCCCCATCGCCATTGCCCATCGCTCCCATGAAGAAGGCATCTCTTGCGCCGGGTGGAAACGCGACTCCGAAAGGGAATCCTGTCCTGGCGCCCAATGCGCCGCCTGGCATGAATCCGGCACAAAACCGGCCCGTTCCTCCCAACATGAGGGGGCACTGATGGCCAGCATTCGCGAGACTCGCACCAAGCTGATGCCGGTAGTGATCGTGCTTGCGGTGCTCGATCTGGCTTGTGTGGGATATCTGCTGTCGCCGGCAGGGCGATCGCGCCAGGCGCGGCAACGCGATTACTACAAGTTGCACACTCAGTTGGTGGAGAAGCAGCAGGAAGTCCTTCCCACCCGCGGCATGGACCACAAGCTGAAGCAGGCCGCAAACGACATCACCGTCTTTTACGACCATCGTTTTCCATCCGAGTATTCCGATGTCTCTGAGGAACTGGGCAAAGTCGCGGCCGATACCAACGTGCATCTTTCCGGTATTAAGTATGAAGAGAAGCCTGCCCCGGTTGAGGACCTGCACAAGCTGTACATCGACATTGCGCTCTCCGGCGACTACCTCCAGGAAGTGAAATTCATCAATGGCCTGGAGCGGGACAAGATGTTTTTCCTCATCGATGGCGTTACGCTGGGTGAGCAACAGGGGAACGTTCGTCTGCAATTGAAGCTGGAAACTTATCTGCGCGCGGGAGCGCCGAAGTCGTGAAGCTGGGAACCGAAAACAAAAGGAAGACCATCATTGCCGGCGTGCTGGTGGTTGTCGCCGCGGTTCTTCTGGTGCGCACTTTTATGGGTGGAAGCGAGGACAGCGCCGCCGCGCCCGCTCCAGCGACCTCTGCCTCGCACGGCGCTGCGCAGACCGTCCACAAGACGCCCGCGCTGCTGGCGCACTCGCTCGACCCCAGCTTGCGCTTCGACCTGCTGAAGTCGAGTGAAGATGTCACCTACAAGGGCACAGGCCGGAATATCTTTACGAATGTTGCGCCCCCACCGGATATTCCGAAGCCAGAGAATCCCGACCTGCAGCCAAAGCCCGTTTATACGCCGCCGCCTCCACCGCCGATCGATCTGAAGTTTTACGGATTTGCCGGACCCAAGGGCGGCAGCAAGCGCATCTTTCTATTGAAGGGCGAAGACATTTTCCTGGCCAAGGAAGGAGATATTGTCGATCGGCGCTACAAGATCATGCGCATCAGCCCGAATTCGGTGGAAGTTCAGGACGTGCTGACCAACAATACGCAAACCCTTCCGCTCAGCGCGGGATGATGGCAAAGTGGCAACCCCGAGGTGCGCTGAGTTCAATCGTCCATAACGTAATGCAGCAGGATCATCACAATCCGCCCCAGGTTTCGGCCGCGCGCCGCCAGCGCGACGGCGGGTATTTGCTGCTCGCCATCATGCTGATGATGGCCTTCATGGTCATCACCGCGACTTATTATGTTGCGCCTAGGGTCGTGCAGCAGATCAAGCGCGATCGTGAAGAGGAGATGATTCACCGCGGTACCGAATACGCCCGCGCCATCAAGAAGTTCTATAAGAAGAACGGGCGCTATCCCGCCAGCCTCGA
>Ga0181519_10005358_pt1 | contig 10256 bp, 9 predicted proteins | sample PEATcosm2014_Bin_26_FD_121102 | JGI IMG/M metagenome (GOLD analysis project Ga0181519, IMG submission 121102) | Peatland microbial communities from MTU Mesocosm Facility, Houghton, MI, USA - PEATcosm2014_Bin02_10_metaG | ecosystem: Environmental > Terrestrial > Soil > Wetlands > Peat | place...
CATTGCAACCTTCCCGCGACCCAACCGGGCACGATTCAGTGGCTCAATCCCGATGCCTTTATCTCGCCGGTGGATTCAAGCCAGCAAACAGTCAACGGGCAGCCGGTGCCTCCCGGGTCCTGCTATGGCGGCGACAGCCCGCAGAATTGCCAGTTCGGAACCCTCGGCCGCAACGCCCTGCGCGGCCCAGATTTCCTCTGGAGTGACTTCTACCTGACAAAATGGTTTGCCTTGACGGAGCATGTGAAGCTGCGGTTTGAGGGTCAGTTTTTCAATGTCTTCAACCATCCAAATTTCGGCCTCCCCAGCATAGTGCAGGCAGGAATTCCAGGAAATCCCTCCACGCAGGCAGGCTTCGGAGCGCTCACCTACACAACTTCTCCGCCGACCGGCCTGCTGGGCGTCGGTTTGGGCGGCGATAGCAGTCCACGCATGATCGCCTTTCAGGCGCGGCTGGAGTTCTGAGCATTATCAACAAACAGCGACAGGACCAGACTTCATGCGTTCAGTCGCCGTCGAGATGCAAGTAACCGAGGACATATAGCAGTAGGGTTCCCATCGCGAGCGCACCGAGCACTGCCAACATCCAAAGGCCCTGCCAGTGCGTGAATTCCTCTATCACCCTTCGTCTACCCTTGCCGTAGCAATATTTGCCCATAGGCAATCAGAGCCTCGAAAGACAAAGTTGAATGCGATCGGAATCCTTCTGCGTTCTAGCGTTTGGCCTGAAGCATCAATTGTTCGGTGCGATGGTCTTCCACACGGCAATGAGAATCGAATACGAGTTATGGCAGATAGGGCTCTGGGCCTGAATTGACCAGAGCCCTCTCGCGCTGGGGGCCTAGAAATGAAACCCGAGTTGAGCCGTCAGCGCGCGCGGCGTCACATAGTGCGTCCCGCTGAACGTCGAAAGGAAGTTATACAGCGCCAGCTTGTTGGCGATGTTGATGGCGGTGAATGTAAGGCTCCATTTGTAATGGTCGCCTTTGAATAGGTTGTCGTCGCCCAATGAAACATCGAATAGGTTGCGCGACGCGATGCGCGGCGGATGGAGGTCGTCGTTCTCGGCATTCGGTGCCGGTATCTTTATGAGATTGGAGCCGAACGTCGATGCCGGGCAATTGTAAGGCAGGGGCGCGGTTGGAGTTGCGCGCTGTGATCCGCAAAAGAAACCAGCCTCCGCCTCCTGATCGCCAGAAAGTGGCACTTGGCCCACGTTGGCTGCCATCAGGCTCACGTTCGGCACGCCGCCAATAAGAACTGATTGTGGGCAATTGTTGCCGGGATCTGCCCCGTAGCATGGCGTTGCGCCCGCGACAAGTCCGCTGTCATACCGCCAGTTGAAGCCAAACCAGGGGCCCAGCTTCCAGGGTTGGTATTGGAAGTGGGTCGTCTGATTGAAGTGTTCATCGTGGTCGATACGGAACGGACCCACGGCGACCGGGGTGGCACCGGCACCGCCGATCTGGGGAGTGAAGAACCGGGCCGCCACGCTGGAAAAGACCATGAGGGCCGAAAAGCCATGGAAGTTCGGCACGCTCACGCGGCCCGCATATCCGGGAATTTTCGAGTTGTGCCACTCGATGGGGAAAGTGATTGGCGTGTTGCCGAGCACACTGAAATCGTAGCCATTGTGCGTGTACTTCGTGATGTACTCACCGGAAAAGACCACGTACCGTCCAAACGCCTGCTCCAGGCCAGCGTGGAATTCATTGCGAAAGCCAGGACTCAACGGATTTGTGGCTAGCGAAGAACAGAGAAGCAGTGGGTTGAGGACAGCATTGCTGCATCCGATGCTGGAAAGCACCAGATTTTCGTTAAAGGGAGATTCCAACGTGCGAGCGTAGGAAACGCGAAGGATCGTGTTGGTTTTCTTGACGTTGTAAGCGATCCCGAGACGCGGTTCTGCTTGCCGCGCGATGGTGATACCGTTGTAGAGATCGCCGCGTATACCGAGGTTCAAAGACCAGTTTCCAACTGTAATTGCGTCGCGGATATAGAGAGCAAGCTCCTTCACGTCGGTGCGGCCATTGAATGTGTACAAGCCCCTGGTGGAGTTCGGGCAGCCGTCAGCGGAAGAGGGGGTCGGCCTGGTCAGGTCATAGCAGGCCAGCAGGGGGTTGAAATTCGGGTAAAGAGCGGCGTTGGCGTAGGGGTCGTTCGAGCCAGGCGAGCCGGGCGCATTTAGGTTGGAAGCGATGTTTGGCTGGTATTGCCCGGTGCAAAGCGAGGGATCGTTGATCCCCACCGCAGGTGCCGCGACATACTGCTGCCCATACGTCTGCTGGCCGGCGGGAAAAGTTGCCAGCATTATGCAGGGAGCGTTAAAGGTTGGATCGACGATCCCGAGAGTGTCATTCTCTCTGAGAAACGTTTGTTCGTAGGTGACTCCCGCCTTGATTTGATTGATGCCTTTGACGTAGGAGATATCGGATCGGAGTCCCGTGTTGGTGAGCGTGCGGTTCTGACCCACCGACTGTCTCTGCAGACTCGGCGGCCCGAGGTCCGCGAACGGGTCGCTACTTGGGTAGTAGTTGTAATCGTCGCGGCGCACGAATGCGCCCAAAGTGAGTACCGTGTTCGTGTTCACCACGTGGGTCCACGAAGGGGCGATGTTAAAGGTCCCAATCTTGGAGCGTTGGTCGGTTGCTCCGACTGTATCGCCATTGGGAGCTGCGCCGTTATAGATTGCCATTTGCGGCTCAACCCCGTAGAGCCCAATCCAGGGCGTTGCCTTTTGGGCATCGAGTGAATTCGGCGTCTGGAACCAACTGCGGCTGTAGCCAAAATTCATGTGAATGGAATCGGCGGTGGAGAATTGGTAGTCTACGCGGTCAAACACATTCTCTTCATTGCCCCTGTCATGCGATACCGCAAATTCTGGCGGATCGAGGAATCGGCCGCTGTTCAACCCACCGATGGAGATGAAGTTTCCCCAGTTCTTACCGCCGTAAGCGAGCTCGGCTGCCACATTGGAACTTCCAAATGCTCCGTAGGAAGCAGTTACGCTGCCATGGGGCGTCGTCACCCCCTGGCCGGAGCGTGTGGTCGCCACGATTACCACGCTGGTCTTGCCTCCGTATTCCGCAGGCGGCGCGCCGGATATGACTTCCATGGACTGCACAGAATCGAGCGGAATCTGGTTCGAGAACACCTTGCTTTGCTGGTCGGTAATCGGCTGCCCGTCGACGGAGAACGAATTCTCCGCGTGGTCACCGATCCCGTGGAAGAGCCCATTGGAATCGGCAGCGATTCCCGGCGTGGAGAGAGTAACCAGTGAACTCAGCGACGATGATTGGCTCTCCAGCGGAATCTTGTCAAACTTGTCCCTGTCAATGTCTTGGTGGAAGGTGGGATCGTTCTCGACCAGATCTCCCGCAGCCTCCACCGTGACCGTGGTGGAGGAACCGGATACCTGCAGACTGACCTTGACACTGACGGGCACCACCGACCGGGTCTCCACATCTTGCGCGTATGGGGCAAATCCCGTGGCCGTTACCGTCATGTGATACGGGTTGAACGGCACGTTCGGAAAAGTGAAATTTCCCTTACTGTCTGTGGTCGTCGTCCGGTCATAGCCGCTGACCGCTTGATGAATCTCGACATTTGCATTCGCAACCACCGCGCCCGAAGGGTCGAGGACGGTACCGTTAATCGATCCCGAACTTCCGCCCGACTGCGCGTAAGCGTGAAGGCATAATGCGAAACAGAAAACCAGCATAAAAGCCGCATAAAGCGACTTCTCATAAGAAGCCAGCATGATTTCTTCCAGAAGAAATTGGTCCGTATAAAGATCGAGGGCACGGTTCACGGGACAAGAACCGGCCGACACACGCTGAGATTTGATCTTTAGACGCCAGGAGGCGGGCGGACAGACAAGGCGAAGGCGATCAGGCATTGCTTGGAGGAAACCGCTTGCAGTCGAAAGGTAGATACGACAATGACTGTTGTAAGGGTCACTGTGGACGGAGCTTTGGGAGATGCTGAATGGGCAGCGATACAGACCGAACACTTTGCCGACTCGACCGCACTCGAATGTTGATGCGCAGCGGCTGCTATTGCCGACCAGAATGTCAGCAAGACCAACAGGTACGCTATCCGCTTCGCGATCGAACGCACAGATGCTACCCCACGAACCGATGTGTAGACGTATACCAAAACCGAAAACAAAACTCAAGTACGGTACCGGGTATGGTATATTCCAACTCGATTTCAAACAATGAGCCATACGATCAAGGACAAACAAAAACTACTTCTGCGGGCCAAACGCATTCAGGGACAGGTTGAAGCTCTGGTGCGAACCCTTGCCGAGGAGCGCGATTGTTCTGAAGTTCTGCAAGTCATGAGCGCGGCTAGAGGGGCGATGAACAGCCTGATGGCTGAGCTCCTGGAAGGTCACATTCGCAGCCACGTCCTCAACGGAAAACAACGCCCCACTTCAGGGCAAGTAGCCGCCGCGGATGAAGTGATCGACATGATCAAGTCTTACCTGAAGTGACAAATCGCAACTGGCGGAAAAGGTCTCGGTATGAGCGCTCGCTCGCCCCTTGGTGGAAACAAACGATGCGGTTTCAGCCACAGAATCTCCAGGCATTCGCCTTTGCCAAGTGTGATCGAAGCGCACTGCTTAGCATGACTGCGCGGAGACTCTTGACCACAGCGCATGCCACATTTCCGGGTTTTCGCGACCGACGGCCGATAAGAAATGCATTCCACAATGGACAAACAGGTATTCTCGAACGCGCAATGTGCGAGCGGTGAGCCACAAACTGTAAGCAAATCCCCCGGGGCTCAAAAGATTCTGTCAGGGTTCCACCCGTCATACGACGTCTTTTGTATTCACTTTGCCCATTGGAGTCGCCAGGAAATGAAGGTACTTCGTTGCGAATATGCGGCCCGGCTACAGTCGACCTTTTTCGGTCGCAAGATCAATGAGAAGTATGTCCGAATCTTCGGTTACGCGGTCAAATACAATTCGGCTGCCATCCGGGCTGATATCAAAGGTCCGCATCACCGCCGGACTGCTCAATCGAGTCAACTGCCGCGATCGCATCGTACCAAGGTCGAGCAGCCAGAAATCCTGCTCGGCCAATGTATTTCCCAGCATGTAAACCAGGCCGCTACCATCGGGCAGAAAGCGGGCCCGCTCACCTTCGCGCTGCACATTGATCTCCGGCAGCTTCGCCGGCGTGCCGTCCGGGTGCACTGCCAGCAGCGGCGCGAGCGTGAAAACCTGGGGCCCGCTATACACAATTAAGTCTCCACGCGGCGACCAGACCGGATCCAGGTATGGTCCGGTTGAAATCCGAACCGGTGAGCCGCCGTCAACAGGAAGTTTGAATATGCCCAGTCCGTTGCGGTCGCTGCCCCCCACGACAATCCACTTACCGTCCGGAGACCAGGAAGCCGCTCCCCGAACATCAACATCGCTCGAAAGGGGGCGGAGCCGTGTTCCGTCCGTCGTCATTACTTGCATTTCTTGCTTCCCGTCCCGCCTCAGTGCAAATGCAACGCCCTTCCCGTCCGCAGACACAGCCGCAGGCGACTGCAGTGCGCCTTCGGAGCCCTTCCAGATCTCCAGCGCTTTTCCATCGCGATAGCTCCACAGTCCGTCGGCGCCGTCTCGCGAAGATAAGTAGAACAACGTTTCGCCCCCGAATCGCGGTGCCTGGGAGCGTGCGGTTGGCAGGAGGAAGGCCTTGACGTCCTGTTCCCCAACAAGGCGTCTGGTGATTGGAACGCTCCATAAGCTGACTTGAGCATTCACGACACCTGCCACAAGACGACGACCATCCGCGGTGGCTGCTAGTGAGGTGTATTGTTCCAAGCCTGAACTCACGCGGTTTGCAGTTCGCGTTCTTAGATCGAACGCGGACAACCATGGGCCTGCCCCGTCTTTGTTGCGGGTTACGAACAGAACGGTCCTCTCGTCGATCGGTGTCGGGTAAGCAATATCAGTGTTGAGATGAGTGAGTTGTTCTGGTTTTCCCCCTTCCGGCGATATGCGCCATAGGTCCATCTCACGAGTGGCGGGTCGGCCTCGTACAAAGTAGATCCAGCGCCCGTCCTTCGACCAGACCTGATAGTGGTTGTGTAATCCGGGATCGTTTTGCAGAATCAGCCGTGGATTGCCTCCGTCGTGATCCGCGACAAATGTCGGGTCACCGGCTTGCCAGGTGTGATAGACAAGCCGGGTGCGATCCGGAGACCAGGCAACTTCGGCGGCTTTTTCATCTGGAAAGTTGTGCGGTGCGCCGCCAATCAGCGGCCATAGCATGAGCCTCTTGCCTTCGGTTCCCGCGCTCCACACTTCCAATCCGTCTCCGGAGAACCCCACCGCCCGGAGAGGCGCACGTGCATCCCCGATTCGGCCCTGGGTAAGGTTTGTTAGGTTGTTCCCGTTCGTTTGAATCAGCCAGACGTCGAACCTGCCGCTCCGATTGGAAATAAACGCAGCGAAGTTCCCATCTGGTGAAACAGCGGGATCGCTTTTGGCTCCATTGAAGTTGGCGAGCCGTGTGAACTGAGCACTGGAAAGTGGATTTCGGACCGCTGGCCGCGGGCCATTGGCGGCAAACCACCCGCCCAATCCCGCTAGCAGCAATGCCACAAAAGTCCACGGTACCCAGGTGTAACGCTTCGCCGCGGACACCGGGGATGGAGTTGCTCGCGAAGAGCCGGAATCGGTGTCACGTTTCAGCCGCTGCAAGTCGGTGCGAACATCTGCAGCGTGTTGATAACGCATCTGCCGGTCTTTCTCCAGTGCTTTGTGGATAATCTCTTCGAGTTTCGCCGGAAGCTTGCGATTCAACTCTGCGGGTGATACTGGATCCCAATTCAAGATCGCGTCGTAGATGGTCGCTTCGCTTTGCCCCCGAAATGGCTGCGTTCCCGTCGCCATCTCGTACAGCACGGCCCCGAACGAAAACAAATCCGTCCGACTATCTAACTCCTTGGCCCGCGCCTGCTCCGGAGACATATAGGCCACCGTCCCCATCGCCGTACCCGGCTTGGTCTGCATCGGCGTGTGGGATTCCGTAAGCGTTTCCTGCTCCGGGTGATGCGTGACTGACACTTTCGCCAGACCAAAATCCAGGATCTTGGCGTGTCCGTGTTCCGTCACGAAGATATTTGCCGGCTTGATATCGCGATGCAACACTCCTTTCCCATGCGCCGCCCCCAGCCCATCAGCAATTTCAATCGCCAGTGTCAGCAAAGTGTCAAGCTCCACGGGCCGACCCGCGATCCGCTGGTCTAGCGTCGTGCCTTCGAGGTACTCCAATGCGATGTACGCTCGCCCGTCTACTTCCCCAATGTCATACAGCGTACAAATGTTCGGGTGGTTCAGAGCCGAGACAGCTTGCGCCTCCCGCCGGAACCGGGCGAGTGTCTGCGCATCATCGCTAACGTTTTCGGGAAGAAATTTCAGCGCGACAAAACGGTGGAGACGGGTGTCCTCAGCCTTGTACACTACGCCCATGCCTCCGCTGCCGAGTTTTGACACGACACGGTAGTGCGCGATGGTCTTGCCTTCTAAGGCTCGATCATCTCTTTCTTCTGGAGTTTGCGCCGGAGAATCGGCCCTTGCCAGCGCTTCGGCTGCGACTTGCAAGGCAGGTGCTTCCATGAAGCTGTGAGCATCCTTCTCGAACGCCAGCAAGGACTCTACTTCGGCGCGCAGATGCCTGTCCCCAGCGCATCGCCGCTCCAGGAACTCGGACCGCTGCTCCTCCGAAAGCTCCAAAGCCTCCTGCACAAGCTGCTCGATTCGGGATAGACTCTCAGGCTCCAACCCGCTTGCCTCCACTCATTTCCCGCAGCAGCCACAGTTTGGCCAGCTTCCAATCCCGCATCACGGTTTCAGGTGAAACCTTCAGTACTCCAGCCGTTTCTTCTACACTCAAGCCCCCGTAAAATCGCAACTCGACAACCTGACTTCTCCTGGAGTTAACCTCGGAAAGAGCCTTCAAGGCCTCGTCCAATGCGACCAGGTCGGAACCGCGCCCAGGGGATACGACCAATGCCTCATCAAAACAGACATGCCGAGCTCCCTTGCCCCGCTTCAGATATTGTTGGCCGCGAGCCCAGTCAGTGAGAATGCGACGCATCAGTTGGGCACAGACGGCGAAGAAGTGGGCGCGGTCCGCCCAGCTTACTTCCTTGAAAGCGACCAGCCTAAGGTAAACCTCATTGACTAACGCGGTCGTTTGCAGAGTATGGTCGGGTTGTTGCCGGGCCATGTAACGTTGGGCCGCTTGGTGCAACTCCCGGTAGACCAGAGGCGTCAACCGATCCAACGCTTCTTCATCCCCGGCACTCCAGGCTCGCAATAGTTGAGTGATCTCGTGAACTGAAGGTGGCCCCATTGAACCCTCGCGGGAAGCCTACCGCCCTGACTGGTCACAAAGAGTAGCACAACTGGATAGCCCCTTCCACAGAATGAGTTACCCCGCCTTCACTCTCCACCGACAGGTTTTTTCTTGGGGGCATTGCAGTTTTTGTCGCTGGTTCTCGTTATAGGAGGTAGAGGGTTGAGGAAGATGGCAAGCGACTCTCGGGTCGCCTGCAAAAGCTCGACAAAGAGTTATTTCCAAAATCTCTGGAGGCAACTATGCAAAGCGAAACTTTCTTCTCGACGGTAGGGGCGTGGGTTCTCGTGCTCGCGCTAGCGACAAGTGTGGCGGCGCAAGGCAGGCAATTCAGTGGCGTGATTAACGACTATCCAGTATCGGCCAACCCGGCTGCCGGTCCGTGGGAACTTCGGGGCCCGTGGTCCTTGAGCCTGCAACCGATGGGAAAGGCGGATTTCTTGGCATCTCTGACAATGGAGTTTTCCGATTTAGGATCCGGCTCTAGCTACACCACCGATTCCCGGCACCAGCACACTCACCACGTAAAGATGAACGGCGCGACCCTGGTTTGGAACCCGCCTCAAACCGATTGCCCAACCGGCATCACTCCATTCCCTACCTACACGTGGGTTCTGGAGGTGAACGGAATGGCAGAAGTAACGGGAAATGGAGGATCTCCTTTCACCGGGCGAGTGCCGCTACAGGTGTGCCTTGGCGGCGGCCCGAACCTGGAGATTTCGAATATTACGCTGGTGTTTGCGAACCTCTCAACCGGCCCATCCCAGGCAACCAATCATTTCGGACCGCAGCCGATCCACGGGGTCGTTCGGCTTCCCAAAGAGCCTGAATAGGGCCGAATGCGGGCGAGGGGCCTGTCGGCTCGCAATCGATTAACGACGCGGTTCGCCGGAAATAGTGCCACTTAAGTTCGCTTCATTGCCAGATAGACGAACGCAAGGGAAAAAACGGGAAAAGGAGAGCACAATGATTTCCAAAACGTTTTGCATCGCTCGTATGATTGTTCTGGCCAGCTTTGCGGTCAGTTCCGCTGCCTGGGCGGCGACTTGTTCCAACGCCTCTCTGAGTGGCACCTACGGGTTTCTGCACGGCGGCGTAGATAGCCACGGCGCCCCTGCGGCCGCCGTGACCCAGGCCACGTTTGACTCAACCACGGGCACATTTACCGGAGAGGACACTGAAAACATAGACGGCGTGATGGTCCCCTCGTCAGTCACCGCAACTTACGAAGTTGCCAAGGACTGCACCGTCACGGCGCAAGTCACGCTAACCACCGGCGGCCAGTCTGAGAATGTCAACGTCTCCTTTGTGGTTACGTCAAAAGGTTTTTTGTTCCTTTTCCAGAAGCCAGGCGGGATCTCGTCGGGATTCGGCGTGAAGCAGGGCTCCCCGACCTGTACCAATGCGGGAGTTGAGGGCGTTTTTGGGTTTGAAACAACCGGCCTCTTCCTCACAGGGGCACCCGCCACAGGACCGGTGGCTTTCATCGGTGAGCTGAAGTTAACGGTCGATCCTGCTGGAAAAGGAGTGATCAGCGGACAAATCGCGGGTAGCGAGGATGGCACGATTCTAACCTTCGCAGAAGAGCCCGTCACCGGTTCTTACAGGGTCAACATGGACTGCAGGGGCACCGCTACCATAAAGCCGGAGGGTCAGCCCGAAATGCACTTCAGCTTCGTGGTTGTGGACGACGGGAAGGAAATGCTGGTCGTTGAGACGGACTCGGACTCGGTCGTCAACGGCACTCTGGTGAAGGGCAATTAAGGAACATCTTTAGAATCAGCCAGAGAAAAAATGCGACGGCACTGGAGTCGTCACAGAACCGATCCGTTCTTTTGTTCGAGTTGCTGGCGATCAGCTACGCCAATCGCTGTCTACGGGCGGACG
>Ga0181519_10005363_pt1 | contig 10252 bp, 8 predicted proteins | sample PEATcosm2014_Bin_26_FD_121102 | JGI IMG/M metagenome (GOLD analysis project Ga0181519, IMG submission 121102) | Peatland microbial communities from MTU Mesocosm Facility, Houghton, MI, USA - PEATcosm2014_Bin02_10_metaG | ecosystem: Environmental > Terrestrial > Soil > Wetlands > Peat | place...
AGAAGCGAAACAGGAGTGGAAGGTGAAGAGACGCAGTATTGGCGCAGCCTGCCTTTTGGCATGCGCGAGCGCGGCCCATGCCGCAGGCAATTCCTTGCAGATTTACGGCACGATCGACGACGGTCTCACCTACGTGAGCAATCAGGGCGGTGGCCGTCTGTTCAAGATGGACGCCGGTATCGGGCAACCCGATCGCTTCGGCCTGAAAGGGCGTGAAGATCTCGGCGGTGGACTGGCTGCCGTGTTTCAGTTGGAGCAGGGCTTCAACACGAGCACTGGCGCCCTCATCAACAGCGGCGTGGAGTGGAATCGGCAGGCGTGGGTCGGTCTCGCGAGCGATCGCTTCGGCACGGTGTCGATTGGCCACCAGACGGACTTCATGCAGGACGTGTCGATTCGCTACTCGAACGGCTTCTGGCAACACAATCTGTATGCGTATCATCCGGGCAACCTCGACAACCTGGCCAATTCGTCGCAGGTGGACAATGCGGTCAAGTGGAATAGCACGAGTTTTCACGGGCTGACCGGCGGTCTGATGTACGGCTTCGCAGGTGGCAACGCGCTGGGTCGCACGGCGGGCGGTTACGTGAAGTACGACAACGGCCCGTTGTCGGTCGCGGCGACCTACGTGAGCATCAACAAGCGGACCTTCGATTTCTCGTCGCGCTTCGGCATCACATCGATCTTCGGGCAATCCGGGCTTTCCGCCACGAACGTGTTCAAGTCGGACGCCGTGAACAACACCGGCATCGGCGCTTCGTACCGCATCTCGTCGCGCTGGAATGTGCACGCGCTCTACACCCGCAGCGAGGTGCGTGCACCGGGTGGCTCGGGCAACATGTTCAACTACGACGTGGGCACGGAGTACCGTGTGACGGAAGCCAACGCGCTCACGCTGGGCTATTCGTATTCGTCGTTCAGCCATACGCACTACAACCAGATCGAAGCGGGCGACCTCTATTCGTTCTCGAAGCGCACCCAATTGCAGGCGCAGGTGACGTATATCGGCGCGAATGGCAATAACAATGCTGCGTCGTATCCGATCGGGGCGTCGAGCAATCACGATCAGTTGTTGCTGCGCGTGGGCATGTATCACAGCTTCTAAGTTGCAATGCCACCGGGCCAGGCGTCGACTGGCCCGGGTGGCGGCAGGCATTTCGGCGGCGTGTCGAAGACATCGCCGCTCATCACGAGACTCATCATGTCAGTTTCTCTGCAACCGTCGTCCTCACCGCGCCCATCGCGCGTGCGCTACTGGATGCTCTTTCTGGTATTCGTGGGCACGGTCATCAACTACGTCGACCGTGCCAATCTGTCCGTGGCTGCACCGATGCTCAAGCAGGAGTTCGGCCTTGGTCCGGTGGAGCTGGGCTTCATCTTTTCGGCCTACGCGTGGACGTATGTCATCGCGAATATTCCCGGCGGCTGGGTCATTGACCGTTTCGGCACGCGTGCCATTTACGGTATTGCCATTCTCAGTTGGTCGGTGCTGACCTTCATGCAAGGCTTCGCGACGCGATTCGTCACGCTGTTCGGCATGCGCCTGGGCGTGGGCATTGCCGAAGCGCCAACGTTTCCGGTCAACAACCGCGTCGTTTCGATCTGGTTTGCGCAACGCGAGCGGGGCGTGGCCACCAGCATCTATCTTGTGGGGCAGTACATCGGCATGGCGGCGCTCACGCCGGTGCTGTTCTGGATTGCGCACACGTGGGGCTGGCGCGAGATTTTCTACGCGACCGGTCTGCTGGGCATTGTCTGGGCGGGCGTGTGGTACGCCGGCTATCGGGATCCCGACAAATGTTCGTGGGTGAACGCCGCTGAGCTGGAGCACATCCGCAGCGGCGGGGCGCTGGTCGAGGCCAGCCCGGCGGATCGGGCCGCCCCGCAGAAATTCCCGTGGCGCAAGCTGCTGGTGTTGTTCCGCAATCGTCAGATCATCGCGATCTGCGTGGGCAAGTTCGCCTCGCTGTCGTCGCTGTACTTCTTCCTGACGTGGTTCCCGACCTACCTGATTACCGAGCGACACATGACGGTCCTCAAGGCGGGCGGCATGACGTCGGTGCCGTTCGTGGCGGCGTCCATTGGGGTGGTGTGCGGCGGTCTGCTCTCCGACTGGTTGCTGCGTCGCGGCGTGGCGGTCGGCACCGCGCGCAAGACGCCCATCGTGACCGGCTTGCTGCTGGTGCCGACGATGTCGCTCGCCGTGCTCACCGACGCCAACTGGCTGGTGATCGCCATCATGTCGTTCGCGTTCTTCGCGCAAGGCGTGGCGTCGGCGTCGTGGTCGCTCGTGGCCGACATCGCGCCGAAGGGCATGGTCGGCATCACGGGCGGCGCGGTGAACTTCGCCGGCAATCTCTCGGGCATCGTCACGCCGATTGCGATCGGGTTCATCGTCAAGGCGACCGGCTCGTTCGGCTGGGCGCTGGGGCTCATCAGTCTCTTCGCGATTGCCGGGGTGCTGTGCTACTTGTTGCTGCTCGGCGAGGTGAAGCGCATCGAGCTGGACGACGATGATGAAGGCGGCGAGGGCGCAACCGCCAGCGAGCGCAGTCGGGTCGAAGCGAAGGCCCGCACGGCCTGACGTTCAGCGTACGCGTCAGGTCTCCACGGCCTGACGCCGATAGTCGCCGGGACGGGCCCCGGTCCATTTCCGGAACGCGCGAAAGAACGCGCTCGGATCGGCAAAGCCCAGCGACAGCGCAATCTCCAGCATCGGCTTGGACGTGTGACACAGCGCGTGAATGGCAAGATCGCGGCGCAACTGGTCTTTGATCGACTGATACGACTGGCCCTCATCCTCCAGCCGCCGGCGCAGTGTCGATGGCGTGGTATGGAATTCTTCCGCGAGCGCTTCGAAGGCCGGCCAGCCGTCGGTCGGCATCGCCTTCAGACGCCGCCGTACCCGCGCGACCATCCCCTTCGTGTTCTTGTATTTGAGGATGATGTTGGCCGGCGCGGCGCGCAAGAACTCCTTCACGGACACTTCGTTCTGCACCACCGGCAGATCCAGACACGCCGCATCGAACTCGATGGCGGTATGCGGCGCGTGAAAGACCAGACGCGGGGAATACATCGTCCGGTACTCGTCACTGTAGGCCGGCTCTGCAAACGCGAAGTAAGCGGTGCTGAGCGTGACGCGACGCGCGATCAGCCAGCACATCAACGCATAGAAGAGGATCAGCAGCGTTTCATGCCCGAAGATGCGAGGCGCTTGCGCATCCGCCCGCTCATGGACCTCGAGCCGGGCGAGCGCGCCGTCGCGGACCAGACGCATTGCGAGATCGTCGAGCAGCAATCCCATGAAGCGCGCTGCGCGTTGCAGCGCCTGCTCCAGCGTGCGGCAGGTAACGACGCTGTGACACAGCATCGCGAAACTGCCGACCTTCATGCGGCGGGAGTCCTGCCCGAAGAATTCATCGTCGAGCGCAAGACTGATCAACCGCCACAGATGCGCGTATCGATCCGCCGACACGCGGGCTTGCGGATGCGCGAGCAACGACGGCGCAATATCGGCCGCACGCAGCAATGCCGTCGGATCGCCGCCGAGCCGCTCGACATGCGCCAATGCGTTGATAACGAAATAGATCGAGATGCTGCCTTTTTCCATGCGTCGCGAAACGGTACGTCGTAGCAAGGGGACGCAAGGATTCTAGCAGTGCGGCCCCTGTCGACGCTTCCGGCGCCGTCCGAAAACGGGTTCGGCGCTTTCCGATTTCGCGTGTGTCGTGGTCTCCCGATCCGTGTGACGACTTACTTCGGTGCCATGCGCAACGCGCCGTCGAGTCGAATGACTTCGCCATTAAGCATGGTGTTCTCCACGATGTGACGCACGAGCGCCGCATATTCGGATGGACGTCCGAGGCGGGGTGGGAAGGGCACCGAGGCCCCCAATGCGGCCTGCACCTCTGGCGTCATGCCGGCCATCATCGGTGTCTCGAAGATCCCCGGCGCAACGGTCACGACCCGCACGCCCACGCGTGCCAGTTCGCGTGCTGCCGGGAGTGTGAGGGCGGCAACACCGCCCTTCGACGCTGCGTACGCCGCCTGACCGATCTGGCCATCGAACGCAGCGATGGACGCCGTGTTCACGATGACGCCACGCTCACCTTCGGCGTCCGCTGTCCCTTCGGCCATGGCCGATGCGGCGATCCGCAGCACGTTGAACGTGCCGATCAGATTCACATTGACGATGCGGGCGAAGCTGTCGAGCCGGTGCGGGCCCTGCTTGCCCAGAATGCGCTCGCCGATGACGAGTCCGGCGCAGTTGACGACGCCATTGAGCGCGCCGAACTCACGGGTGGCGGTGTCGACCAGACGTTGCACGTCGTCCTCGCGCGTGATGTCGGTGGCGACAAAGCGAGCCGCGTCGCCAAGCGCCGTGGCCTGCGCGGCACCAGCTTCGGCGTTGATGTCACCGAGCACGACCTTCGCACCGGCATCAACGAACATGCGCGCGGTGGCGGCCCCCAGGCCGGACGATGCGCCGGTCACGAGAAAGACACGATCCTTGATTTGCATGAGCTGCGATTCCTGAAAGAAAAGTGGGGCGGCGTTCAGGCGGCGTTGGCCGACGCTTGCGCGGCCTTGGCGATTTCCTGATTGCGCAAGATGAAGCGCTGGAGCTTGCCGCTCGGCGTCTTCGGCAGTTCGGCAACGAATTCGATTTCCCGCGGATAGGCGTGCGCGGAGAGGCGGCGACGAACATGCTCCTGCAACTCGCGCGCGAGCGCGTCGGTGGGCGCGAACTGCGGATGCAGTACGACGAAGGCCTTGACCAGTTCGGTGCGCTCCGGATCCGGCTTGCCGACCACTGCCGTTTCGATGACCGCCGGATGTTCGATCAGCGCGCTCTCCACATCGAACGGCCCGATGCGGTACCCGGCGGACGTGATGACATCGTCATTGCGGCCGACAAAGCTGATGCTGCCGTCCTCATTGCGCTCGACGGTGTCGCCCGAGAGGTAGTAGTCGCCGACGAACGCCGGCGTCTCCCGCTCCCAATAGCCGTTGAACCACATCAGCGGCGATTGTTTGCGATCGAGTGCGAGAACCCCCGGTTGTCCGACCGGACATTCTTGGCCGTTGTCATCGAGCACGACCACACGATGGCCTGGCGAAGCGAAGCCTGCCGCCCCGGCTTGCACGGGATGGGCGAGGGCGTGGTGGTTACAGACGACCATGCCGAGTTCCGTCTGCCCATAGTGATCGTGAATGGTCACGCCGAGATGTTCGGCGAACCAGCGGATGACTTCCGGATTGAGCGGTTCACCGGCGCTGGACACGGCGCGAAGCTTCCCCTTGAGTGGTGCTGCCGCCTTGTCGCCGCCCGCGATGAGCAGGCGGAATGCCGTAGGCGAGCCGGCCAGATTTGTGATGCCCAGCTTGTCGATGATCCGGTACGTGCTCTCGACATTGAACGGGCCGTCGTAAAACGTTGTGGGAATACCCATCGCGAGCGGGCCCGTCACGGCGTAATACAAGCCATACGCCCAACCCGGATCGGCGATGTTCCAGAACGTGTCGGTGGGTCGCAGGTCGACCGCGTCGCGCATGTAGCCCACGAACGCCAGGATCGCGCGCAGCGGCACCATGACCGGTTTTGCCGACCCGGTCGTGCCGGAGGTGAACATCATCAGAAACGGATCGTCGCCGCGACGCAGCACGGGCTCGAAGTCCGCGGCGTGTTGCTCGACCTCGTGCCAGAAGCTGAAGTCGCCTCGACGCACCCCTTGTCCGCGCGGGCCGCTCACCGTGGCCACGGGCGGGCAGTTCGCCACTTCGTCGAGCTTGGCTCGATTGGCGCCGTCGGTGATCACAAGCTTGCTCTGCGCACTGTGCAGCCGGTGTTCGATGGCCTTCGGCCCGAACGCCGTGAACAACGGTTGGTACACCGCGCCCGCGCGCCAGGTGCCGAGAATCGTCACAAGCAGTTCGGGGGTGCGAGGCAGCAGTCCGCTCACGCGGTCGCCGGGCTGCACGCCCTGTTCACGCAGGAAGTTGGCGAAGCGCGCGCTGAGCGTTTGCAATTGCCGGAAGGTCCACGTCTGGCTCGTGCCGTCCCTCCCTTCCCAGAACAAGGCGATGCGCCCGGGAAGGGCGTGACGGTCGCAGCACTCGATGCAGGCGTTCATCGCGTCGAGATTGCCGGCAAGCGCGGCGCGCACCGCCGCGTCGAGGTCGAACGCCCGATAGGCTTCGGCGTAATCGGCACTTATGGCGGCATTCTTTGCGGCAGTCATTGCGGCAGTCATGGGTCGTCTCCTGTAGTCGGATGCTGGCCGGCGGCAGCGCGCCTATCATGAAAGGACTCGGTCGCGTGTCGCTGACCACCCCCGGCGCCGTCTTGATGGGGCGCGGCGCTCGCGGGGCAATGGCGAAATTCATCGTAATGCGTGGCGTTGGCGGCAGGCAATGCCCAAACGGGTCAGAGTTCGTGAGGGATTTATCCACTCTGCGGGCGGCGAAATCGAGGCTGGCCGGGGCTTTGCCGGTCGCGCGGCTCGGGGGCGTCGGCTGAGATAAGGGTTTGTCCGGGGCGGGTTTCGGACGTTTCCGATGGCAATTCCGCTCATGCAATTTGCCTTTTTTGGCTATGGTGCCAATGCGGCGCGATCCCTACACTGATCCCATCGACATGGCATAAGCGCCGACGATCCATTCGGACAACGTCAGGGTGCAGGAGACAGCACATGGATTTCTATACCGAAGACCAACGCATGATTCGTGACATGGCGCGCACGTTTGCCAGCGAGCAGCTCGCGCCGAATGCCGCGCAATGGGATCGCGATTGCGCGCTGCCCGATGCGATCGTGGCGCAAATGGGCGAACTCGGTCTGCTGGGCATGATGGTGCCCGAGCAATACGGCGGGTCGTACACCGATTACACGGCCTATGCGCTGGCGATGGAAGAGATCGCGGTCGGTTGCGCATCCACCGCCACGATGATGTCGGTTCACAACTCCGTGGGCTGTATGCCGATCCTGAAATTCGGCACGGAAGCACAGCGCGAGCGCTGGCTGCCGGATCTGGCTGCGGGCCGCAAGATCGGGGCGTTCTGCCTGACTGAGCCACAAGCCGGGTCGGAGGCCAATAATCTGCGAACGCGCGCCGAGCGCCGGGGCGACAAGTGGGTGCTGAACGGCAGCAAGCAGTTCGTGACGAACGGCAAGCGCGCGGCGGTGGCCATCGTGTTTGCCGTGACGGACCCTGCTGCGGGCAAGCGCGGCATTTCGGCATTCATCGTGCCGACGAATACCCCGGGCTTCGAAGTGGGGCGGCCTGAGCACAAGCTTGGCATCCGGGCGTCGGATACCTGCCCGATCACGCTCGTCGATTGTGAGGTGGGCGAGGACGCTTTGCTCGGCGAACTAGGGCAGGGGTTGAAGATCGCGCTGTCCAACCTCGAGGGCGGACGCATCGGCATTGCCGCGCAGGCGCTCGGTGTGGCGCGTGCGGCATTCGAGGCGGCGCTGCGCTACGCAAGCGAGCGTCAGCAGTTCGGCAAGCCGATCCGCGAGCATCAGAGCATTGCGAACATGCTGGCCGACATGACAACACGCATCAACGCGGCGAGATTCCTGGTGCTCCATGCGGCGGCGTTGCGCACGCAGGGGTTGCCGTGTCTGTCGGAGGCGTCGCAGGCCAAGCTGTTCGCATCGGAGTTGGCCGAATGGGTGTGCTCACACGCGATTCAGATTCACGGCGGTTACGGTTATCTCGAGGACTATCCGGTGGAGCGTCATTACCGCGATGCCCGCATCACGCAGATCTACGAGGGCACCAGCGAGATTCAGCGTCAGGTCATTGCGCGCGCGCTGGACTGATCGCGTCGCGGCAATCACTGCAAATCGTATCGCTACACGCGTGTGCGTATGTCCGCGACGTGCGACAGGGCATCGCCGGGAGGAGGGAGAGTGAATCTGCGTGAGAACGCCGTTGAGGCGCAAGACGAAGTGCTGTTCGATGTGGTCAATGGGTTCGGCGTGATCACGCTGAACCGGCCGCGTGCATTGAACGCGATTACGCACGGCATGGTGCGCTCGATGTGGGCGCAGCTCAACGCCTGGGCCGATGACCCGGCAGTGCGGGCCGTGTTGATCGAAGGCGCGGGCGAGAAGGCGTTCTGCGCGGGAGGCGACGTGCGAGCGCTTTACGATAGCCGCGTGAATCACGCCGACCATCATCATGAGTTCTTCGTCGACGAATATCGTCTCGACTATCTGATTCACCGGTATCCGAAGCCGTATATCGCGCTGCTCGACGGCATTGTGATGGGCGGCGGCATGGGCGTTGCGCAGGGGGCGGCATTGCGCATCGTGACCGACCGCACACGATTGGCGATGCCGGAGACTGGCATTGGCCTGTTCCCGGATGTCGGGGCCAGTTGGTTCCTGGGGCACCTGGCGCCAACGCTGGCGCGCTATCTGGGGCTGTCCGGCGTGACCATCACCGCCGCTGACGCCTTGTATTGCGGACTCGCCGACGTCTGGCTCGAGGGCGACGCGCCTGAGCAACTCAAAGCGATGCTCCATCAATTCGACTGGGGCACTGGCACTGGCGCAGCGGTACGCTCGGCGGCGAGCGGTGCGGGACGGCAGACGTCGGGTTCGGTCGATCTGCTGGCGCGACTGCGTGCGGCTATCCTGCCGCTGGGCCGCACGTGGACCGGCGACGCGCCGCTTGCACAGGTGAGGGCAACGCTCGATCGGCATTTCAGCGCCATCGACGTGCAGGGCATCGTGGCGTCGCTTGCCGACGATGGGCAAACGCCGTGGGCGGCCGAGACACTGGCATTGTTGCAGCAGCGCTCACCGCTGAGTCTGTGCGTGACCGACCGGCAATTGCAGAAAGGGCGTCGCCTCGATCTGGCCGATGCCTTCCGGATGGAACTGGTGCTGGGCCACCACGCGTTCGCGACGGGAGACTTCGTCGAAGGCGTTCGGGCGCTGCTCATCGATAAGGACAAACAGCCGCGCTGGCGTTATGCCACGCTGGCGGACGTGCCGGCGGCAGAGGTCGATGCCTTCTTCGTCTCGCCGTGGCCGGAAGACGGTCATCCCCTCAAAGCGCTCGGGGAGCATTGAACTCGGGCAAACGCGTGCGACAATGCCGGTTTTGCGGGGGACCGCACAATCCGTTGGAGTCCAGATGCTCGTCGAAATCGCCCGTCTGCTGCTAGACCTTGTTTTTTCGCTATTCGGCGCTTTGTTGCTGTTGCGTGTGTGGATGCAGGCCACCCGGTTGCCGCCGCGTAATCCGCTCTCACAGGGGGTGTTCCAGTTCACAAACTGGATTGTGTTGCCGCTGCGGCGTGTCGTGCCGGGCGTTGGCGGGATCGATTGGGCGTGCGTGGTCGCCGCGTGGTTGAGCGCCGTTGTCTACCTGGTGCTCATCACCGCCGTGGTGGGGGTGTCGCCGGTGTCGGTGTTCCCGCGTGGCTTGCTGGTGGCGCTGGTGCTGGTCGCCAAGTGGGGCGCCAACCTCGTGATGTGGCTGACGCTGCTGATGGCGGTGCTGTCGTGGGTCAATCCGCGTGCCGCCGCCATGCCGATTCTTCAGCATTTGCTCGACCCGCTGCTGCGCCCGATCCGTCGTGTCATTCCGACGATGGGCGGCTTCGACCTGTCGCCGCTTGGGCTGTTCCTGCTGATGCAGATCCTGCTGATCGTGCTCGCCCGCTTAAGCCTGTTCTTCGCGACCCTCTGAGCGCTTTGCGGCCTCTGAGACCTCAGCGCCCTTTGAGACGGCAACAGGCAGCGCCGCTGCCTGTTGCAACGCACTCAGCGCAGACGACTTAGCCAGCTCAGGCATCGCAGACAACTCACGGACGGTCTGCCCGACGGATACACTCGCCGGCGCGGATCGTCCGCTGACACCCTTCCCAGCCTCCTGATCCGCGCGTCGCGCGCTCGTCATCGTCAGATGCGGCGCTTCTGCACGCTCGCCGACCGAGCGCTCCAGCCCCAGACGACGCAGCACCCGGTGACCGTCCTCGGTCACGATCACTTTGGCTTGTCCTTGATTGACATCCACATGCACCAGACGCGCTTGCTCCAGCGCGGCAAGATCCGGCGGTTCGAGCGCGTCGGCATCGATGGGTCCAAGGGATGCCGCCGCGAGCAACAGTGTGGCGATTTCATGCGGACTCAGCATGGTCATGCTCCTTGAGGCGAATTCATATCGTTAGCGTACCGGGCAGATGTAAGCCCGCGACTACGCCATGTTTACCGCAAGTTACGACTCGCCTCCG
>Ga0181519_10005365_pt1 | contig 10251 bp, 6 predicted proteins | sample PEATcosm2014_Bin_26_FD_121102 | JGI IMG/M metagenome (GOLD analysis project Ga0181519, IMG submission 121102) | Peatland microbial communities from MTU Mesocosm Facility, Houghton, MI, USA - PEATcosm2014_Bin02_10_metaG | ecosystem: Environmental > Terrestrial > Soil > Wetlands > Peat | place...
ACCTAGAGTGGACGGCGGACGAGCCGGTTCCGCTGAGCTTTGTCCTCTGCCGCGGCGTGTTCTGGGCCATCGCGCGGCCACTGAGCACCGCAATATCCGGCTCGTTGCGGTCCCGGCGCGTCCTGGACATCCTCGCCCGATGCCTGGAACTATGCGGGTTCGCGCAACCCGAGAACGTGGTGCGCGATTTCGTGGAACGGGAAGCCGCATTGCAAGAGGTGGGTTGCGGGATCGTGAATGCGTCTGCCATGCTTTCCGCGATGGAGGTTCGGCCGGCCCGCACGCACGATGTGATGTCGTTGGTTGCGGATCTTTCCCGCACTCGGAACCTGCTCAACGATCGGCAGGACGCACTGGCGCGAAGCGATCGGGAGATCGTCCGGCGCGATGAGGAACTTTCGCAACGCGATCGGGAGTCGGCGGACCTCCGCAGCCAGAATGCCATTCTCGAGGCGCGCAGCGCGGAGACGGCCCTGCAGCAGCAAGAGCAGATCTCCGCTCTCCAGGCTCGGATTGACGTGGCTTCGCGCGATAACGCCAGGCAACAGGAGCAAATCTCCGCACTTCAAGCCGAGATTCACGCGACTTCACGGGAAAGCGCCAGCCGCCGGCACGAGTCCGAACAGCACCTGGCCCAACTGGTCCAGATCCGCGACTCGATCACCTGGCGACTCGGGATCCGGTGCGGGTCTCTGGCGCTCCGCCTGCCGTTGATCGGCAGGCTGATCCGCCGGCTTCAGTTGAAAGCGTCCTGAGCCCCAATCAGCCATGGCGTGAGCGCTTTTGCCGCGCCTGCCCGTTGCCAGTGCGGGCAGGTTATCTTCGTCTCCGGCTCGCGGAGCGATTGGGTAGAATGATCGCTAGTGCTCCCCGACACGCAAGCGAGTTCTTTCTCGCCCTCGCTTCCCGGATTCTTTCTCGAAGCGGATACCGGACTGTATGTCCCTGTGGGCCGAGGCGAACCCTTTGGATATTCGGATGGCGAGTCCGAGGAGCAGCGTCTCCTGGACATACTGCGGCACGCCTCCGATCTCAGGACCGGATCCCTCGAGTTGCGCGCTCACATCAATAGTTGGGTCTCGGAGTACCATCTGAGTCCGCAACGGGCCAGCCTGCTGATCCCGTTCGCCGATCTGCTGCGGGGGAAGCGGGTGCTCGATATCGGCGCCGGTTTCGGCGCGCTGACGCGATTCCTGGCAGAGAGCGCCGCTTCCGTGCTGGCCATCGAACCGAGCCACCGCCGGGCCCTTGGCTGCCTGGCCCGCTGCCGCGACCTGCCCAACGTGCAGGTAGTCTGCACCGATCTCAACCGCATGCCCGAAGGGCTGAAAGCGGATGTGGTGGTCGCGGTGGGTGTGTTGGAATACAGCCGCATGTTCGGACCTCCCGTACCCGAAGCGCCGCTCGGCTTTCTCCGTGAGCTTCTGACCCATGTCGGCGAGGGAGGAACGCTGGTTCTGGCGATCGAGAATCAGCTTGGGCTGAAGTACCTGGCGGGAGCGCCGGAAGATCACACCAGCATCCCATTCACCGGAGTCGAGGGCCGCTACACCGCCTCGGGGCCGGTCACCTTCGGACGCGCGAAACTGGAAGACCTGTTCGGCGAGGCGGGATTCCAGTGGACGCGGTTTTTCTATCCGCTGCCCGACTACAAGTTGCCCGGCTGTGTCATCTCGGAGAAGGCATTCGCCAGCCGCAGGCAGGTCGCCCGCACGTTGGCGCGCCTGATGAGCGCCCCGGACCGAGGGGTCCCCTGGGCCCGGCTGCTGTCGGAGGAACTTGTCTGGCCGGTGATGGTGGAAAACGGCCTCGGCCCCCATGTCGCCAATTCCTTCCTGGTGTTCGCCGGAATGGGCGCTCCTTCCCGGACGCTCGACGCCAATTCGGCGTATGTTGTGCCCGGCATGCGGCGCCGCTGCTACAACAAGCTGACCACCGTGGACCTGGGGCGAAACGTGGTCGCGCGGGAGCGGCTCTACCCGGAGGACAGTCCGCCGGAGACGGCCAGGATCGTACAGAGGTTCCCGCATGAGGAACCCTTGCTCGACTATCCGCTGCTGGGAGAGGGGCTGCTGGAGATCATGAATACTCCGGGGTGGACCGAGGATCGGATCGCTGCGTGGATGTGGCCCTTGGTACAGTTTCTCCGCAGCCGGAGCGATGCGCGCGGGCTCCTGCCGCCCGATTATATCGACTGCACGCCCTTCAATATCGCGTGCAACGGGGATGACTGGCTGCTGTTTGACCTAGAGTGGACGGCGGACGAGCCGGTTCCGCTGAGCTTTGTCCTCTGCCGCGGCGTGTTCTGGGCCATCGCGCGGCCACTGAGCACCGCCATATCCGGCCCGTTGCGGTCCCGGCGCGTCCTGGACATCCTCGCCCGATGCCTGGAACTATGCGGGTTCGCGCAACCCGAGAACGTGGTGCGCGATTTCGTGGAACGGGAAGCGACGATGCAAGAGGCGGTGTCCTGGAGCAGGCATGCGCGGGTCACTCTTCCCGTCCTCGAGGTCGGGCCCGCCCGCCCGCAGCGACGCGGATCCGGCCGGCACCGGGCCCGACTGGTCCGGTTCCGCGACTCGATCGCATGGCCGTTTGCCGTCCGGTGCGGGTCTCTGGCGCTCCGCCTGCCGCTGATCGGCAGGCTGATCAGCCGGCTTTAGTCTAGTTGAAAGCGTCCTGAGCCCGATCCGCCCATGCCGTACGGCTATTGCCACTCGCACAGAGAATCGACGTACGCCGCCGAGCCGTCGCGCAGCCAGCCGTCGAGTTGCGCGGGCTCTTTCAACTGCTGCCCGCGGCGGCGGGAAACCACCACGAAGCGACAGCCGGTTACGGCGAGGCCCGTCATGTCTCCCCAAAGCTTTTCGAATTGCGCCACCGGGAAGACGTCTTCCTGCCCTTTACCCCAGCGCTTCTTGACGTCCTTCAAAGTGATGTACGTGGGCATGCGGGCAGCCAAGGCGCGGACACGGGCGGCGACTTTGGCGTGATCCGAGAGATCCTGGCGCGTCAGGCCGAACACCTCCAGGAGACCGTCCAGGTGAATCCACGCGGTAGCGCTGTTGTAATAAGACAGGCTCGCTTCCACTTCCTCGGAGGGCAGCGCCATGCCTTCCACCAATCGGGGGCGCCCATCCACCCGAGCCAGGCCGCCACCACGGTCTTCAAACTGGCGGGCGATGACTTCGAAGCCGATCACCGCGCCCTGCTCGATGTGACGCCCAAGCAAACCCGGATCCACATTCGCACCGAGCGTGTCGATGTTGTGCATCATCAGGTACTGCAGTTCCGGCCGGGCCGCGAGCAGGCGCTCCAGCACGCCATTGCGCAGCATATTGGGAATCTCGTACCAATGCCCGGTGGGATGCAGACACTGTAGCGGCAGGTTGTCGGTGTAGTCGGAAGCTTCCCCGGCTTGCTGTGCCCACGCAATCAGGGCCGCGTGCAGGCTCTCGCGCACTTTTTGCCTCTGCTCGTCGAGGAGTTGCTGCGGCGTTTCCTCCCACGCGAACTTCAGATCGCGCGCCATGGGGACCAGCCGCAGGCCAACCGACCGCCCAGGCGACAGAAACAAATGCGAGCCGCTAAGTTGTTCGCGATCGACCCATTCGGCGATGGCGTCATGCGTCAAATAGCTGGTCGTGATCACGTGGGCCAGCGAGGTCCCGCACAAGGAATCAGTGCGGCGGGTCTTCGCCAGATGCACCTCGATGAAGTTGCGGTGACGGCCGGCAAACCGCGCGAATGGGCTGAGCGCCTTGACCACGCCGGCGCCGCGCGTCCACCGGGTGCCGATACCGCCGGCCAGCGAAACCACGGCCACCCTCCCCTGTCGCAGCGCCTCCATTCCGAGGTCCTGGTAGCGGCCGGCCGCACCGTCTTCGGCGTGCCACACATCGCCGGCCTCCACGTCGCGGATATCGGCGCTGGCCGGCAGCCTGTTTTGCGCCAAGCCGATGCGGCCCCCGCGCAGATCCGCCCGAATCTGCTCGTGCTCGGAGCTGTCAAACCCCAGCTCCGGCAGCAACTCGGTGAGCGTGCGGCTCTGGTCTCCGCTTGTATCGACGCTTCGCGGCAACAGAACGTCGAACACGTTCTGCACCACGGGACGCAGTTCGTCCGTCTGCCGGCACTGCGCAGCCAGGCGGGAGAGTTCGGCTCTGCGCGCGTCGGGCAGCAGGCGCGTTTCTGTCTTGACCAGCGCCGGAATCAAGAGCGTATAGTAAGCGGCCGGCATGAGCGCCGAGTCTTCCTCGATCAACCGGGCTTCGGTGCCGCGTTCGTTGATGGCGAAATCGTATACCACCGGCTCCATGGCGAACGGCACGGCCCGTTCGAGCCGGTGCTTGGTTTCCCGCATCAACGCGCCCAGCCGCTCCTGCGCCTGCGGCCGGACTCTGGGGTTGAACATGAATCCCATGCCGCCGCCGGCCATTCCGCCCAGCATCCAGAAACCGTAGAAACCGTCGCCGAACTCCGCACGCACACCGTCGATCAGCGTTTCGGTGTAGAGATTGGTGGCCCACGGGATGATGGTCTGGATGGGTCCGAAAAAATTGCGTTCGGTGGCCGCCCCGAGCGCGGGAATGTCGCCGCCTTTCAGGCAGGCCAGGATCTCGTCGAAGATGGCGATCGCCTGCTGACGCCCCTGCCATTCCGCCTCCGCGCGCAGCAGGTATTTCTCGGTAACCATTTCGAGGATTGGTCCCACGTCCTGCGCCATGCCACCGTGTACCAGAACCAGGCTGTTCTCGAGCTTCTCCCTGGAGGTGCGTGGCACTTCTTCGGTGGTGAGGACGTGATGGCACGGCAGCAAACAGCCGCGGCTGATACCGAATTCCGGGTCGGATTCCGCAGCCAGCATCCCTTGGATCACTTTCATCCCCGGCCAGACACCGCCGGAATCCTGCCAGCCCCCGCCAGAACCACCGAGCCACTCGCCCAGAATCGCGCGTCCAGCCACCAGGCGCCGTTCATTCTCTTCGAGCGTCCCCGTGAGCGTGCGCACTTGGCCGGTGGCGCGCATGGAAACCGCGATGATGGAAGCCAGCAGGTTGGTCGAAACCGCCAGGCGGGAGCCCTTAGGGATTCCCCTCACGTGGGTGACGATCTCCAGACCGTAGCCCGGCACTCCAGTCAACGCAGCCAGAACATCGGAGAGGGGCTGCCGCGCTCCTTCCAATCCTGGCGGAACGATGCCGGCGGCGATGACTCCGGCTTTGAGCAGCCCCAGGTAATCGCGCGCGAAGTCGAAAACCTCGGCCAGGGAAGTGACGTCGGAGCTGGCATGCAGGTCCACGCTGGTCAGGCGAAGCACCGGCTCGTCGATCGCCCTGAGGTATACATCGATGGGCGGCTGCGGGCGCGGCGAGCGGGAGCCGCGCAGCGCCAGATCGATGGAGACATTGAGAACCCGCGCGCCTTCCGGGTAATCCATGCCGAGGAAAAAGATATCGCTCCAGCCACTGTGGCTGAGGTCCATGCGGACCGGGGTCGATTCGCGCAGGATCGGGAACGCGCCGCGCCCGCCCGGACGGTGGAGCAGTTCGGGCCGCAGAACCAGCGGGTAATCGGCCGGATGTCCGATGCGGGACATCCACTGGTTGCCGCGCACGGCACGCACGCTGCGGCGAACCTGGGCCGCCAGCGTCTGGAAGGCGAGCCCCTGATAAGCCGCGGCCAGAGCGCTCGACAGAGCGGCGGTCGGGCCCGCGGACGAGAGCGCCAGCAGCGCGTCAATGGCTTCGTGAAAACGGCGCTGGAGAATGTGCGCCAGCACTTCAGGCGGCACGGGTTTCCCGGCCGGCACGCCGGCTTTGTACGGCAGATGGAAACGGTGAATCGAGTACAGAAAAAAATGCGCCCTCACCCGCTCGTACAGGTTGTCGCTTTCGCGGCGGAACTGATCCAGCGCTGCGGCTTCCGCCATCAATTGCGCCGCGCTGGCCCCTTGGCAAAAGCCATCGAGCGGCCGGTTCCTGCGCTCGCTGGAAGCGGCCGTGATGATGCCGATCAGCTCGCTCATTGTGGATTTGAGCCCGCCGGGTCTTCCATTGCCCGTGTTGCCAACAGCTCCAGCAGGTTGGCAAGCACTTGCTCGCGATCGTGGCCGGTCAAGGCCAGCGCCATCTGGGCGGTCAGAAGGCCGTACCGGTCCCCCACGTCATACCTGCGATTGCGCTCTTCCAACGCGAGATACTGCTCGCGGCGCGCCAGTTGATTCAGTACGCCGGACAGCGTGACCCGGCTTCGATCGGCCCGCAAACCATGTTCGAGAAGGTCCATCACGCTGGCAGTCAGAACATGCATCCCGAAGAAACACAGGTAATACCCGGCGCGAAGCCCGGGAACGATCAAGTGCTCTTCGGCTTCGGTTGGGGTTGGCTTCTCCATGACCACTTCAACGCGATAGACCTCGGGCCGGCCGGAAACGGGCTGGCCACCCACCACACCGAAGTAGCCGATGTGGTTTTCGCGCGTCGGCTGCACGGAGGAAACCACGCATTCTTCCCGTTCGGCCAGGGCTACCAGACGGCATGCCGGACGTCCCTGCGCGTTGCCCAGATAGACGTGGTCGCCGACCAGGTGGAGAAACGGATCGTTGCCGGTGAATGGGCGGGCACAGAATACCGCTTGCGCGTAACCGCTGGGCGACGGCTGTTCGATAAACTGTACCCGCTGAACCAGGTCGCCAGCCGCCCGCGCGTAGGAAGCCCGATCGCCGGGGGCGACGATCAGACACGCCTCCTCAATCGGCGCGGCAAATACCTCTTCCAGCAGAATCCGAAGGATTGGTTTTTCGATCCCGTCGCGGTCGATCAGCACCTGCAACGGCAGCGCGCGCTGGTGAACACCGGCGGCGGTGATGACGGCTTTGCGGACATTCATGGCTTGGGCCGAGGGAGCGGCGCATCGCCTATTGTTTCATGCTTCGCGCCAGGAAAGAGACCGGAAAATGGAGGGCACACAAACACATGGCCCGACTCCCCCACAGGGGTCGGGCCATGGTGTGAAACGGAGGAACGTTGCGACGAAACTCTTACTTCGCGAAGCGGCGGCGGGTCACCAGACCGAGCAGCCCTGCACCCACCAGCGCGAACATCGCCGGCTCGGGCACGTTCGGGACTCCATTGAGCCCTACGTTGTCAAAACCGGTCTGAGTCGTGCTTGAACCCAGGAAAACCTCCAGCGGATCGCCGTACAAGCTGCTGCTGAGTTGCGCCGAATTGACGACCAACGTGTAAGTCGACCAATTCCCGGCAATAGGAGCCGTACCAGTGGCAAGGCCAATCTCGGTCGAACCCGCAATCAGCTCAATCTCCGGCCCGACGGGGGCTCCGCCAGAACGCGCACCGACTAATACGGTCAGTGTATACGTCGTGTTCGCAGCCAGATCGGTTGTCAGAACTTGGTCCAGATAATATTCGGCATTAGCATACGCCACTTCAGTGCCGCCGTAACCCGGACCATACTGAGTGGTGTTGTTCAACTGACCGGCATTGAGACTAGCATCGGTTGTGACCCAGGGACTCGCGGGTTGGCAAACCGTCCCCGACGCACACGGGCTGGTCTCGAATCCGGGGTCAACCACGTTAATGTTGCCGGCCCAGGCTCCAGATGCCATCACAAAAAGTGCGACCAATATCGCAATTCCAAAACTCGTTCGCATTACAATCCTCCGTTTTTTCTTCAATGAGAGATATCTATGCAAGCTTGACATCCACTCTGGGATGCTTTTGTAGGTTAGCCGAAAACCGGAGCGGGCGTCAAGTACTTTTGTGTGCTCTTTTTTGGAGTTGTTCGCAGAACCAAAGGGACCCGGGCTCAAAGCAGTATAGTACTTTTGACGAGGATTGGCAAGAAAAGGTCTGGCCTGGCTGCCCTCACGATTAAATAATACATTTATAATCAATCACTTGTAGGATACACGCGCGGTAGGCGACAAGCCGGGTTCGGGGCGCCAGCCCTTGGCTCCCGCCCTGCAACCAATGGTACTAAAGGTTCACCGAATCGTCGCTGCGCTCCACACCCAACGCCGACAAAACTTAATGTTGCCGGCGGCAGAATTCAGCGGATCATATGGTCACGGTACCTACCATTACCGCGTCGCGCCACCCGTCGGCCGGATCTCGTTGGCACCCTCGGAATTGTGTCAGTTCCAGGCGGCCGCCATCGCCAGGCGACCATACGCCTAGCCGAACGTGGTAATTGCCGCCAGGAGTTTCGGCGGGAACCGCCACCTGCCGGCGCGAGTATGCAAATCCGAAGAGATCCAGTATGACGCCCTTTAAAGGGTAGTCGCCCTGAAAGCGGATTTCGCCGCTCGCGTCCACAAAGTGAATAAACACATGCCAATCGGCGGCAAGGTTCTCGGCATGCCAGCGCAGATCCAGTGCCAGCACGCGGGGTTGCTCCTGGCGGATCTGGAAGTGCCAGAGCGTTAGCGAACGGGCGAACTCGGCGCCGAATCTCCGCAGCCGCATATTCTTGATGAAGCGGCCGATCGCCAAACCGGTCCGGCTCTTCCCCGCGACCCGAACCACGGGCAATTCCCGAAAACGGGGGTGGGTCTGGAGCAACTGACAGACTTCGTCGAGCGACCTGAACGCGTCCGGCTTGCCGCCGCCGGCGGGCAGGTTCGACACTCACACCCCCTTGGACAGCGCCGCATCGAGGCGGCGCATGCCATCGGAGAGGCAGTGTTGCGCCTCGCACCAGTTATGATACGCCGCCGTGTATCCGCCGAGCACTTCGGCCAAGGCTTTGGCGGCAATGGAGCCTGACGCTATGCGTCCGGCCGAAGTGAAATCAGGGCCCAGGATTTGTTCGAGAACCAGGTAGAAACTCTCTCGAACTTCGTTCGAAAGGCAGCTCGGCGGGGACGCCGTGCGACGCGCGGCAGCCAATATGGATCCCAGCAGGCTCGGCGCAGCATCGTAGGTTCTGAAGAATTCGGTCCAATTCCCGGGTTCCGAAAGAATGGCGCGGACTTCGCCGCAAAGAAGTCCGACCTGGCGGAGAAACTGCTTGTCGCTTCGAGCGCCGATTTCGAGCGGCGGCTGGCGAAGGATTCGGGGTATGATCCGGCCCGCGACATAACTGCGGCGCAGATGGTAGACGGCGGGCCGGGTGTGAGAATGCATGACGCACGCCGACGGCTCGTACACCAGCCGCCGGCCGGCGGCAATCGCCCGCGCGCCCCATTCGAGATCTTCGGCAAACGGCATGGCGCGGAAAGGGTACTGCTCCCAGAAAGCCCGGCGCAGAACCGAAAAGACGTTTTCGAAGGCTGTCAGGCGACGCCGCTCGTCACAATCAAGAGTTTCAAACCGCTCCCAATTCTCCAACTCCTGAACCCGCGTCGCCTGACCCAGAAAGCGGTCCCGGTAATCGCACTGCCACCGGGCAAAGAGATCGCTATCGGGGCGCGCCACCTGCCGCCCGGTGACACCGACGACCCGCTCGTCGGCAAACGCAGAGAGCATTTCCTCCAGCCAGGAATCACCCAGAGGCACGGCGTCCTGCACCAGCATGACGCAGAACTGCCCCTGGGTCTGCCGGATTCCGAAGTTCCGGGTCTCGCCGTGGTTGAACGATTCGGGAGCGACCGAAACCACGTGCGCACCGTGTTCGCGCGCCAAATCCAGCGTCCCGTCCGACGAGCCGGAGTCCACGACCACGATTTCCAGCGGGCGCGGCTGTCCGCGGAGGGCAGCCAGCGTGTCGCCGAATTCCGCCCCCGCATTCTTCGTGGGAATGACGACGGAGATCGATCCATCCGCCCCAGATGTCATGATGGCGCACCCGGCGCGGTCCGGGGCCGTGCTGAGTCGCCAGCGGGACTCCAGACGTATTCAGCGGGTAAACAGCCGCGACCCTCGGCGCGCCCCCATTTGAGATAGTGAACCAGCGGATTGACGCCTGTTGCCGCTACATCGGGATACGTCCCGAGATAATAATCGGTATCAAACAAAGGAGAGGGGTTGCAGCCATTTCGAAAGCCCATGAGAAGGTAGTGCCATGCCAGTGAGACTCCGGCGGCCTTTACGTCCGGGTAGTGGAGAGCATAATGGGCGGCATCGAAGAGCTCATCGAACTCATGAGATGTGGTGCGCTCGCGCCGGAGCATTGTGTATAGCCAGACAGTCCTTAAGGTGCCGGGCGAGTTCGACCAGGATAGGGCGTTTCGGAGGATGCGGAACCAGGCCCGCAGAGGGCCGCCTGGCAGCGGCTGATACTGGCGGCTGG
>Ga0181519_10005366_pt1 | contig 10250 bp, 10 predicted proteins | sample PEATcosm2014_Bin_26_FD_121102 | JGI IMG/M metagenome (GOLD analysis project Ga0181519, IMG submission 121102) | Peatland microbial communities from MTU Mesocosm Facility, Houghton, MI, USA - PEATcosm2014_Bin02_10_metaG | ecosystem: Environmental > Terrestrial > Soil > Wetlands > Peat | place...
GACCGTCACCGTGCCGGGCTTCTTGACCCCGCGCATGGCCATGCAGAGGTGCTCGGCCTCGACGACCACCAGCACCCCGCGAGGCTCGAGGACCCCAGCGATGGCGTCTGCGATCTGCGAGGTCATCCGCTCTTGGACCTGGAGGCGCCGGGCGAAGCCCTCGACCGTGCGGGCCAGCTTGGAGAGCCCGGTGATCCGGCCGGACTCACCGGGGATGTAGGCCACGTGAGCCTTGCCCATGAAGGGGACCAGGTGGTGCTCGCACAGCGAGGTGAAGGGGATGTCGCGCACCATGACCATCTCGTCGTGCTGCTCTTCGAAGGTGACCTTCAAGTGCTCGGTGGGATCGGTGTGCAGGCCCTCGAACAGCTCGGCGTACATGCTGGCGACCCGTCGAGGGGTCTCGAGCAGGCCGTTGCGCTCGGGATCCTCGCCGATCGCCTCGAGGATCTCTCTCACGTTGTGCTCGATGCGCTCGAGATCGACCGTCATGCCTTAACCCTCCTCGCGGGCTCCGCTGGTGTCGCTGCGACACTAGGGGCGCCGACTGCCCCTCGGTTCAGTCGGCGTCCTTGCCGACGTAGCGATAGACGGCGTCGAGGTTGCGGTAGCGCTCGGCGACGTCGAGGCCGTAGCCCACGACGAAGTCCGACTCGATCTCGAAGCCGACGTAGCGCAGCACCTGATCGACGCGCAGCGAGCCGGCCTTGACCAGCAAGGCGCAGACCTCGATCGACGACGCTCCCCGTGCGCCCAGGTACTTGCGCAGGTAGTTGAGCGTGAGGCCCGAGTCGATCACGTCTTCGACGACCAGCACGTGGCGACCCGTGAGGTCGACGTCGAGGTCCTTGACGATCCGCACGATCCCGGAGGTCTTCGTCGCCGTGCCGTAGGACGACACCGCCATGAAGTCCACGTCGACGGGGAGCTCGATGGCCTGGGCCAGGTCGCTGATGAAGTGCATCGCACCCTTGAGCACGCCGACGAGCAGCGGTGCCTCGTCGGCGTAGTCGGTGGTGATCTGCGCACCAAGCTCGGCGACACGATGCTGGATCTGGTCGGCGGAGACCACCACGTCACCAAGATCATGAGCGGCCCAGGCCGGTGCCTCGCTTGCGTCGCTCGACCCGTCCACTTGGGCCAGGGTACCCGAGCTCGGAGGAAGGAGTCGAAGGCGCCCTTGGCGCCGAGCCACCCGCCAGGCGCCGGCCAGCTCGGTGGCGACGGCTCCTCCCTCGACGACGTCGCGCACCCGGGCCAGCTCGGCCGCGCTCGGCGGATGGGTCTCACCGTCGAGGGCGCGGGCGTCTCTGAGCCAGGAGCGCAGCGCTCGATCGCCGAGCGCTCGCGGTGCGGCCAGCACGCTGGCCACGTCGGTCGGGTCAGGGACACGCTCGGCGCTGAGCGCCTCTAAGAGCTCGACGTCGTGGCGCGTGACGCTGGCGCTGCGCGCCAGCAGCGGGACGACGTCGCGCCCGGCGAGCTCGCTCAGGAAGGGGACAAGCTCAGCTCGCACCCGGTTGCGACGATGGATCGGGTCGGCGTTGGACGGATCGATGACGACGGCAACACCCTCGTCGCGGCAGAGCGCATGGAGGGCGGCTCGGCGCAGCCCGAGGACCGGGTGCTTGGGGCCCGGCGCCATGGCCGCCATCCCGTCGAGACCCGCACCACGCAGGAGGTTCAACAGGACCGTCTCGGCCTGGTCGTCCATCGTGTGCCCGGTGGCTGCGTCGAAGGGGAGGACCGCTCGGCGCGCCGCTCGTGCGCGCGCCTCGAGGTTGGCTCCCGGCTCCACGGAGACCACGTGGGCCACGAAGCCGGCGCCGAGTCGCTCCGCGAGCGCCTTGACCAGCTCGGCCTCCTCGCCCGAGCGAGCGCGCAGCGCGTGATCGACGTGGTGGAGCACCACCTCGCGTCCGGTCGCTGCGGCCAAGAGGGCGAGCGCCGACGAATCTGGCCCTCCCGAGCACGCCACCTCGAGCACGCCGCTCGGTGCGAACGTGGTCGCCGAGAGGAGCTCGTCGAGCGCGGGGCTCACGTCGTGAGGGCACCGCTGGCTCGGGCGAGCCATCGTTCGGGTTCGCGCAGCTCGAGCATGGTGGGCATCGAGTGAGGCGAGTCGAACAGCTCGCGCACCAGCGAAGGGCCCCCTGCGTCACGGAGCGCTCGCACGAAGCGCTCACCTTCCGCGTACTGGCGCATCTTGGCCTCGATGCCGAGGAGCTGGGCGAGCAGCCTGGCCGGTGCGCCGGCGTCCTCTCGCCGGTGGCGCAGCACCTCGTGGAAGCGCTCGGCGTCGGGCACCAGCTCACGGGCGGCCACGTCCATGACCACCTCGCCGTGCCCCTCAAGGACGCTCATGAGGGCGGAGAGCCGGCTGAGCGCGTCGAGCTGCGCCTCGCTGGCCACCAAGCCGACCACGCCGTGCTCCGAGAGCGGGTTGCGACCGCCCACGACCTCGGTGGCCGCCCGGGTGAGCCCCGAGAGGATCGACTTCGCCCCCGAGGGCACGACGCCGAGGACCTCGTCGATCAAGCCGAGGAACGTGGTGCGCAGCCACGGGACGCCGGTGAACTGGGCGCGGTGCGTGGTCTCGTGGAGTGCGAGCCACAGGCGGAACTGCGAGGGGTCGAAGCCGTGGCGCTGCTCGAGGGCCACGATGTTGGGACCCACGTAGCTGATGACGTCCTCGTGCTCGGTGATCTCCTCACCGACCAAGACGTCGTACTGGCCGAGCACCCGGTTCGACAGCCACGCCAGCATCCCGGCCAGCTCGACCGCACCCGCCTTGGACGAGGCTTGGGCCAGCACTCTCGGGGGAGGTCGCCGCTCCGCCATGGCTCGAGCCATCGCCGGTCCGGCCAGGCGCTCGACGCCGGCGGCGGCGGAGCCGACCCAGGCCGCTCGATCGAGGACCCGGGCTCGTGGCGTGCCCGGCGGCTCGAGGCGAGCCTCGTGGGCCACGTGCTCCTGGGCGACCACCGAGAGCTCGGTGAGCTCGAGCTCCATGGGCCCCGGGCGGTAGGCGGGGCTCACCGAGCGGCGGCGAGCCAGGCTCCCGCCCAGGCGAGCAGCCAGGTCGACGTCGATCAGCGCCGCTCGGTCCTCAGGCTCCCCCGGCGTGGTCGGCCTCCTTGGCCAGAGCCGAAGCGATGCGGTCGCGGAGCGCCTCGGGGACCCGGTCCCGGCAGCGGTCGGCCAAGACCGCCCGCAGCTCGACCTCGAAGCTGGCTGCCGCTCCACAAGGTGCGCAGCGCTCCAGGTGAGCGGAGATCTCGGCTCGGCGCTCGTCGGTCAGCTCGCCGTCGAGGTAGCCATAGAGCTCGTGGACGGCGTTGGTGCAGTCGTTGCCGAACATCGATCGCATCTCGTTCTCGCTCACCTCACCCCTCCTCGTTCGCTCCGGAGCCCACGCCGATGAGGCCGTGCGCCTCTGCATAAGGGGCCAACGCCTTTTGCAGCGCCTTTCTTCCCCGGTGCAGGCGGCTCATGACGGTGCCTTGCGGCACCTCGGTGATCTCGGCGATCTCGGCGTAGCTGAAGCCCTCCACGTCGGCGAGGTACACCGCCATGCGGAAGACCTCGGGCAGCGAGTCGAGGGCGGCCTTGACCTCGTCGTCGGAGATGGTCAGGAGCGCCTCTTCCTCGGCGCTGGCTGAGCCCGCCGCCTCCGAGGTGCTCGACAGCCGGTGGAAGAGGTAGAGGTCTTCGACGTCTTCGACGTCGGTCACCTCAGGTCGGCGCTGCTTGGCCCGGTAGAGGTTGATGTACGTGTTGGTCAGGATCCGATAGAGCCACGCCCGCAGGTTCGTCCCCTCGGTGAAGCTGGGATAGGCGCGGTAGGCCTTGAGATAGGTCTCTTGGACCAGGTCCTCGGCGTCAGCCGCGTTGTGGGTCATCCGCATGGCCGCCGAGAAGAGCGCGTCCATGTAGCCCATCGCCTCGTCGGAGAACGTCGCCTGGTCAGCCACGCCGTCCAACCTAGGGGGTGGGACGCGGCCCTTGCTCGGCGCGCACCAAAGCCAGCCGCTCTCGACGACGCCGAGCGAGCCAGGGACCCACCAGGCGGGCGAGCAGGTAGAGCCCGAAGCTGATGCCGGTCACGAAGACGGTGGGCGGCACCGACGAGCCCGAGAGCGAGCAGAGGATGCCCCCGTCCGTAGCGAGCAGCGCCAAGAGGATCGAGAGGCCGGTGACCGCCATCGGCGACGCCGCCAGGCGCTGCGCGGAGGCGGCGGGCGTGATGGCCAGGGAGAGCACGAGCAGCGTGCCCACGATCTGGGCGGCCTCGGTGACGGTGACCGCCAAGAGGACCAGGAACACCAGGCCCAGCCAGCGCGTGGGCACGCCTCGCGCTTGGGCGAGGTCAGGGTCGACCGACGAGAAGAGCAAGGGCCGATAGATGGTGATCATGGCGGCGGCCACCACCACGGCCAGGCCCACCAGCAGGGCCAGCGAGGTGGTGGAGACCCCGAAGATGTCACCGAACAAGATGTTCGTCGCGGCCGTGGCGTAGCCCTGGTAGTGGCTGAGCAGCAGCACCCCGAGCCCGAGGCCCGCCGCCAAGACGACCCCGATCGCCGAGTCCCGCTCGCGCTGTCGCTCGCCCAGGGCTCCGAAGAGCCCGGCGACCACCACCGAGCCGATGAGGGCACCGGCGACAGGGTTGGACGCGATGACGAGGCCTGCGGCGGCCCCGGTGAAGGACAGCTCCGCCGCGCCGTGCACGGCGAACGCCATCGAGCGGGCGATCACGAAGGGACCGATCAGCCCGCAGATGAGCGCGATCAGTGTGCCGGCGATCAGCGCGTGCTGGGCGAAGGGCAGCTGGAGGTAGCCGGTCAGTCCCATGGACCGTCCTCGCGGGCGTGGTCGTGGTGATGGCCCAAGAGCTGGTTGGCGGACTCGTCGCCCGCCACCACCACGATGCGACCGCCCACCTCGACCACCTCGACTGGGGCGCCGTAGAGGTCGGAGAGCCGTTCGGTGGTGAGCACCTCGTGGGGCGTGCCCACCGCAGCTCGACCCTGGACCAGGTAGAGCAGCCGATCGACCAACGGCAGGATCGGGTTGATCTCGTGGGTGACGAAGAGCACCGCGGCGTCTCGCTCGGCGCGCTGGCGATCGATCAGCTCGATCACCTGGGCTTGGCGGCGGAGGTCGAGCGCCAAGAGCGGCTCGTCGCACAGCAGGACCGACGGCTCACCCAAGAGGGCCTGCGCGATACGGAGCCGCTGCTGCTCGCCGCCGGAGAGCATGCCCACCGGGGCGTCGGCGTAGCCCTCGGCGCCCACCGCCACCAGGGCGGCATCGATGGCCTGGCGCTCAGCCCTTCGAGCCCAGGGCAGACCCAGCCGATGACCCGACAGCCCGAGGCCCACCAGCTCGCGCCCTCTGATCGGCAGGTCGCGGTCGAAATCTCGGTGCTGGGGGATGTAGCCCACGTGCCGTCGCGCTTGTCGGGGCGCGAGGCCATCGATCTCGACGAGGCCGGCCAGTGGAGCCAAGATGCCGAGGAGCACCTTGAGCAGCGTGGTCTTGCCCGACCCGTTGGGACCGAGCACGGCGACGACCTCTCCGGGCTGGATCTCGAGATCCAGCGGGCCGACCAAGGTCCTCGCGCCATAGCCGGCCTCCAAGCCGACGAGCTTGATCGCTGGAGCGCTCACGAGCCCGACGTCCCACCAGGGGCGGCGCTGTCGGGCAGCCCCAAGGCGGCGCTCAACAGGGCGATCTGGTGTGCCTGCCACGCCACGAAGCTGGAGCCCCTCGGCTCGACCAGCTCGCTCACGCCCACCACCGGGATCTGGGAGCGCTTGGCCTGCGCGACCACGTCGTTGGTGACCGGGCTGACCGTCTCGGTGTTCTCGATGAGCGCCTTGACCTGATGATGGACCAGCAGGTCGCTCATCTGCGTGGTGGCTTCCGCATCGGGCTCTTGGCCAGCTTCGATGGCGAGCGAGAACGCCGACGGCGAGGCCACGACCAAGCCCGCCTGCGCCAAGAGGTAGCCGGCCACCCGCTCTGTCTGGGCGACGGCGGTGCCCCCTCGGGCGGCCTTCAATCGACCGAGCGCTCGATCGAGCGAGGAGAGTGACTGCTCGAAGCGCTCGAGGTTCGCCGCGTACGCGACTCGGTGAGCGGGGTCGGCCGTGGCGAAGGCGTGCTCGATGGCCTGGGCCACCTGCGGCACCCGAGCCAGCCAGTACCACAGGTGCGGATTGGTCTCGTCGCCGTGGAGCCCGAGGACGCTCGCCGCGGTGACCACTGAGCGAGCGTGGGCAGAGCCCGTCGAGAGCAGGCCGTTCATGAACGAGTCGTAGCCGAGCCCGTTGTCGATCACGACGGCTGCCTGGGCCACCTCGGCCGCATCCTGGGCGGTCGGCGTGTACTCGTGAGGGTCCACGTTGGGGTTGGCGATCACCGAGGTCACCTGGGCGTCATTCCCACCGATGGCCTGGGCCACCGCGCCCCAGGGGCTCTCGGCCGCCACCACGGAGAGCTTGGGGCCCGTGGCGCCGTCGGTGGTCGAAGATGATGACGAGCACGATGCCAGTGCCGGCACCGCTCCGAGCAGGAAGGCAGCGAGAAGCGCCCTACGCCAACGAGGCTTGTTTGGAATCATTCTCATCAAGGGGAGCGTACATGAGAATTAGAACAGTTACAATCTAGAGATGACCGACGAGCACCTGCCCCCTTTGCGGATGACCCGCCAGCGGCGCGCCGTCCAAGAGGCACTGGCGTCGACGACGACCTTCTGCTCAGCACAGGACCTGCATGCGTCGCTGCGCACCGAGGGCACGACGATCAGCCTGGCCACCGTCTACAACCAGCTCCGACAGATGGCAGAGCGCCACGAGGTCGACCTCATCCGCACCGAGGCGGGCGAGGCCCTCTGGCGCCGGTGTGGCGCCGGAGTGCACCATCACCACCTCGTGTGCCGCAGCTGCGGCCAGGTCCAAGAGCTCGAGGCGCCCGTCGTCGAGCAGTGGGCGAGCGACGTGGCGAGCGGCTCGGGCTACACCGAGCTCAGCCACTCCGTGGAGATCTCAGGGATCTGCCCCCGCTGCGCTCGTGACTGAGCAGATCCTTCGCTCGAGCCTCACGGTCCTCGCCCTCGACGAGCTCGACCCGCTCGGCGTCGACGCCTTCGTCACGACCCGAGACGGAGGGGTCTCCAAGGGCCCCTACGCCTCGCTGAACCTGGCGCTCCACGTGGGCGACGAGGTTGATGACGTCTTGGTGAACCGGACGCGCCTCGCCCAGGCGGCTGGCTGCGAGCTCTCCGACCTGGTCTTCATGGACCAGATCCACGGTGCCCGCGTAGCCAAAGTCGTCCTCGATGAGCGAGGCCGAGGCGCCTTCGAGGCCGACCATGCGCTGAGCGCCACCGACGCGGTGGTCACGACCACGCCCGAGCTGTCGCTCGTCGTCCTCGTCGCCGACTGCGCGCCCGTGGTCCTCGTCGATCCCGAGCACCGCGTCCTCGGGGTGGCCCACGCCGGATGGCGAGGGGTCGCTGCCGACGTCCTCGGGGCCACCGTCAGGGCCATGGAGGCCCTCGGTGCCCATGCCCGCTCGCTGCGCTGCGTCATCGGCCCGACGATCAGCCCGGCCCGCTACGAGGTGGGAGACGAGGTGCTCGACGCCCTGGCCAGGGAGCTGGGCTCGCTCGAGGGCTTGGTCGACCTCTCGAAGGAGCGTCCGCACCTGGACGTGGCGCAGGCGGCTCGACGAAGTCTGCTCCACGCCGGCGTGCCCGACGACGCCGTCACCATCACTGCCGAGCGCTCGGACGACGAGGCCTTCTTCTCTGCTCGACGAGGCCGACCCTGCGGACGCTTCGGCCTCGTGGCTTGCCTCGTCGGCTGAGCCGGGCCGTAGCATCGTGGGTGCCATGAGCGACGCTGGAACCTTTCGCTACGTCGGCGTGGACCTCGATCCGAGCACCTCGACCGTCACCTGCCGCTTCGCCCTCGGCGACGACGACTTCGTCGAGACGGCCGTGCTCCCCGGTGGCGACCTCACCTCCCCGGGCGTCGCCGAGGCCGCCGAGCTCTACTGCTTGCTCGCCGGTGTCTCCTACTTCAAGACCCGCGCCCCGCTGCGCATCGATCTCGGTCCCCTCGCCACCACCCACGCGGAGCGCTCCTTCCTCACCACCTACTTCCTCGCCGGCCTGGGCGAGTTCGCCCTGAAGAACGACCTCGACCTGAGCGGCCTCCGTATCGAGGGCCCCGAAGCAGGTGACCAGGCAGCGGTGGGCGGCTTCGATCCCGCCTCGGTGCTCATCCCCTTCGGCGGCGGCCTCGACTCGATCGTCACGGTCGCCGAGCTCGCCCCGCAGACGACGCGCGCGGCGCTCTTCGTCGCCGAACGGCCCGGCGCTCGCTTCGAGGCCCTCGAGGCTGCGGCGGCGGTCACCGGGCTCTCGGTGCTGCGGGCCGAGCGCAGCCTCGATCAGAAGGCCCTCTCTTCGAGCGCCCACGGCTACCTGAACGGGCACGTCCCGGTCACGGGCATCCTCTCGGCGCTCGGTGTGCTCACCGCCGTTGCCCACGGCTTCGGTGCGGTGGCCATGTCCAACGAGCGCTCGGCCTCGTCCGCCACCACCGTCGGTCCCTTCGGCGCCGTCAACCACCAGTGGAGCAAGGGGGCGGCCTTCGAGGAGGGCTTCCGAGTGATGGTGGCCGCTCGCCTCCAAGGCTTCGAGTACTTCTCGTGGCTGAGGAACCGCTCCGAGGGCTCGATCGCCGCCGTCTTCGCCACCTTGCGTGAGTACCACCCGGTCTTCCGCAGCTGCAACCGCTCGTTCCACCAGGATCCCGACGCTCGCTTGGACCACTGGTGCGGGGTGTGCGACAAGTGCCTCTTCATCGACCTCGTGCTCGCCCCTTACTTGAGCGCGCCCGAGCTCGAGGCCATCTTCGGCCCACCCGAGCCCCTCGAGAACGAGGACCTCGAAGACCAGCTGGCGATCTTGGTCGGCGCGCACGAGGGGACGAGGCCCTTCGAGTGCGTCGGGGACGAGGCCGAGTGCGCCGAGGCCCTGCTCGCCACCGCTCGTCGCGCGGACCGGGCGGGCAGCCCGCTCGTCCAGCGCCTCGCTGCCCAGCTCTCCCCCCGACCTCTCGACGACGAGAGCAGCCCCACGTGGATACCGGAGCGCTATGCGCCACGCCATCGGCTGGGCTGATCTCCACGGCTCGAGGGTCGGCGTCTTCGGCGTCGGCGTCGAGGGGCGCTCGACGGTCCGTCGACTCGCCACGCTCGGGATCGACGCCGTGCTCGTCGACGACGACACCTCGGCGAACCTTGCTGGCCATGAGGTCCTCGCCACCGACCAAGGCGGCGTGGAGGCGCTCGCTCGCTGCGAGGTCATCATCAAGAGCCCGGGGATCTCCCGGTATCGCCCCGACGTGGCTGCCCTTGAGGACCGTGGCATCGCCGTGGTCGGTGGCGTAGGCCTCACCATCCACGACGCCGACCGCTCCAAGGTGGTGTGCGTCACGGGCACCAAGGGCAAGTCCACGACCGCCTCGCTGCTCGGCCACCTCCTCGGCGGCCTCGGCGTGCGGGCCGAGGTGACCGGCAACCTCGGGCGCCCTCCCTTCGACCCTGACGTGCCCGGTGACCTCGACCTGCTCGTGATCGAGACCTCGAGCTTCCAGGCATGCGACGTGGCCGACGCCCCGGGGCTCGTGGCCGTCACCTCGCTGGCGGTCGATCACGTCGACTGGCACGGCTCGCCCGAGCGCTACGTGGCCGACAAGCTCTCGCTCACCTCGTTGCCGGGTGCAGGCATCACGATCGCCCAGGGTCGAAGCGCGCCTCTGCGCGCCGCTGCCGACCTGCTCGGCGGCGACGTCCGCTGGGTGGACGATCTCGCCGGGAGCTGGGCCGAGCCGCTCGGCCTCGTGGGCACGCACAACCTGGCGAACGCCGAGGTCGCCCGAGCCATGCTCGTCGCGCTCGAGATCGAGGGAGCGGAAGACCACGCGGCGCTGGCCGAGGCCGCCGCCGGCTTCGCCGGGCTCCCCGGCCGCCTCAACCTGGTGGCGACGCGAGGCGGGGTGTCGTTCGTCGACGACTCGCTCGCCACCAACGTGCTCCCCACGCTGGCCGCGCTCGACTCGTTCCCCGACGAACGCCTCGCCCTCCTCTTGGGCGGGCACGACCGAGGCGTCGACTACACCGAGCTCATCGAGGCGCTGGCCCACCGAGCCGCCCCCACCTTGGTGCTCGGC
>Ga0181519_10005369_pt1 | contig 10245 bp, 8 predicted proteins | sample PEATcosm2014_Bin_26_FD_121102 | JGI IMG/M metagenome (GOLD analysis project Ga0181519, IMG submission 121102) | Peatland microbial communities from MTU Mesocosm Facility, Houghton, MI, USA - PEATcosm2014_Bin02_10_metaG | ecosystem: Environmental > Terrestrial > Soil > Wetlands > Peat | place...
AGCTCGCCGGTCTCCTCGCCGACCGCCAGCATCTGCAGCACGATCGGCGGGAAGATGCCGGCCGTGGTCGCCGCGCGGCTCAGGCCGTCACCCCGTTCCACCGCGTCCCTGAGCTGCAGCAGACGCTCGGCCAGGAAGGCGTTGCCGGCCGAGCGGGCCAGCAGCGTCAGCGCCTGAATCATCGGCAGCCCGGCGTCGAGCGAGATCGACAGCGATCGCGTCACGCGTGACAGCACCGCCTGGTGCAGCAGCTCGCCGAGCACCGGCACGCGCAGCTTGATCCGGTCCCAGCGGTAGCGGCCGTGCTCGGTGCCGAGATAGCGCCGGAACGCAACGATGGCCGCGGCGACGCCCGCCAGCAGCGCCACGCCGTGCGCGCGTACGAACGACGACGTTCCCATGATGATCTTGGTCGGCAGCGGGATGTCGTTGCCGAGGATCTTGAACAGCGGCGCGAAGTTCGGAATCACGAACACCGTGATGATCGTCAGCGCGATGGCGATGACCACGACGACGATCAGCGGGTAGCGCACGGCGGTCTTGACCCGGTCCTGCACGTCCTGGTCCTGGCTCAGGTATTCGCACAGGCGCGAGAACGCATTGTCGAGCGTGCCGGTCGACTCGCCGACGCGCACCATGCTGAGGAACAGCGGCGGAAAGATGTCCGGGTGGCGCGCGAGGGAACTCGCGAAGTCGCGGCCGGACTCCAGGCTCTGCAGCACGTCGTGCAGGGCGTTGCGCAGGATCACGTTGTGGGTCGACTGCGCGAGGCCCTTCAGGCCGCGCAGCAGCGGCAGCCCCGACTTCGTGATCGAGTACATCTGCCGCGCGAACAGCACGAGGTCGGCCGTGCCGGGCCGTCCGGCGCCGAGCCGGTGCAGCAGGTCGCTGACGGTCGTGCCCGCGACCGCTTCGGGCACGATGTCGAGCGGCGTGATGCCGAGGTTGAGCAGGCGCGTCGCGGCGGCGTCGACGCTGTCGGCGTCGAGCTGCCCGGTGATGCTCTCGCCGCGACCGGAGCGGCCCCGGTACTTGAAATTCGACATGGGCTACGCCCGGCGCTCGAGAATCGCCTCGACCGAGGCATCGGCGAGGCCCGCGGGAGCGTCCGCGTCCGTCAGCTCCTCGAGGCCGCTGCCGACCGCCATGGCCTCGGCCACGGAGGTCACGCCGGCGAGCGCGAAGTCGATCGCGCCCTGCGCCAGCGGCACGTAGCTGGCGAGCCCCCGCGCCGCGCGCGCGAAACCCTCCAGGTCGCCGCGGCGGATCTCGTCGGCGAGGCTGCGATCGATCTCCAGCAGCTCGTAGACCGCGACCCGGCCGCGGTAGCCGGTGAGGTTGCAGTACGTGCAGCCGGCGCCGGCCAGGAACTGCTGTTTTTCGAGCACGAGGCCCGGCCGGCAGGTTGCGAGCCACGCGAGCTCGTTGGGCGTCGGCGTCGTCGGCTGCGCGCAGTCGGTGCAGACCCGGCGCACGAGCCGCTGGGCGACGACGCCGTTGACCGCCGCAGCGATCATGTAGCCGGGCGCGCCCATGTCGAGCAGGCGATTGACGGTCGCGACGGCGTTGATCGTGTGCAGCGTCGAGAACACGAAGTGGCCGGTCATCGCGCCGCGCAGTCCGATCTCGACGGTCTCGCGGTCGCGCATCTCGCCAACCAGCAGGATGTCCGGGTCCTGGCGCAGCGCGGTGCGCAGCACGCGCGCGAAGTCGAGCCCGATCTTCGGCGCGACCTGTACCTGGGTGATGCGGTCGAGGCGGTACTCGACCGGGTCCTCGACGGTGATGATCTTGACGTCGGCGCGATTGAGGTAGTTGAGCGCCGCGTACAGCGTGGTGGTCTTGCCGCTGCCGGTCGGGCCGGTCACCAGCACCATGCCCGAGCTGCGCTCGACGAGCCGGCGGAAGCGCGCCTCGGTCGCCTCCGGCATGCCGAGCTGCTCGAGCGACAGCAGCGCCGTCGACTGATTCAGCAGCCGCATGACCACCGACTCGCCGTGCGGCGTCGGCATCGTGGCGAGGCGCACGTCGATCCCGCCGTCGAGGATGCGCACGGAGAAGCGGCCGTCCTGCGGCAGGCGCTTCTCCGCAATGTCGAGCCCGGCCATGAGCTTGAGCCGCGTCACCAGCGCCGCGGCGACGCGCTTGCCCTCGATCAGCTGCTCCTGCAGCGCGCCGTCGACGCGCAGCCGGATGCGCAGCCGGTCCTCGCCGGGCTCGATGTGGATGTCCGAGGCGCGCGCCCGGACCGCGTCGTGGAACATGGTCTGCAGCAACCGCACCACCGGCGCATCCGGCGAGCCGTCCTCGGCCGACAGGTTCTCGATGTCGACGTCGCCGTCGTTGAGCTCGTCGCGGACCGCCTCGGCCAACGTCGCAATCTCGTCGGTCTGGCGGTAGACGGCGTCGAGCGTGCGCAGGAAGTCGGCCTCGCCGACCAGCGCGATTCGCAACGGCTGGCGCAGCTTCGCCTGCAGCTCGTCGAAGGCGTGCAGGTCCGAGGGATCGGCCATGCCGACCAGCAGTCCGCGGGCGTCGTGCTGCAGTACCAGCGCGCGGTAGCGCCGTGCCAGCGGCTCCGGCAGCAGCTTGATCGCCTCGCGGTCGATGCGGATCTGCTTGAGGTCGACGAACGGCACCTGCAGGTGCTTGGCCAGGAACTCGCACAGCGCCGATTCCGACATCAGGCCGAGGTCGCCGAGCACGCGGCCGAGCTTGCGGCCGGTCCGCCGCTGATCGGCGAGCGCCTCTGCCAGCTGTTCCTCGGTGATCGCCTTCTGCTGGACCAGCAGCTCGCCGAGGCGGATCTTGCGTCGTACCGTCACGATCGTACTCCGCCGCTCAGCGGATGCCGCTCGAGGACTTCGGGTCGATCGCGTCGGCGCGCTTCAGCGGCTCGTCGGCGATCTCGGACCACTGGCCGTCGTCGTTGACGACGATCGGCCGCAGCAGGATCACGAGTTCGGTGTGGATGTCCTGCTTCTGCTGGCTCTTGAACAGGTTGCCGAGCAGCGGAATGTCGCCGAGGATCGGCACGCGGTAGTCCTGGTAGGTGTGCTCGGTGCGCATCAGGCCGCCGATCACGATCAGCTGGCCGCTCTTGGCCTTGACCACGCTGTCGGACTCGCGCACCTCGCTGTACGCGAGCGGCAGCGTGTCGGTCGTGCCGCCGGCGGTGAGCTGCGTGATCTGGGCCGTGACCTCGCTGACGGTCGGGTGGATGTGCAGGATCACCTCGCCGTCCTCGCTGATCTGCGGCGTCACGTCGAGCGCAACGCCGGAGAAGAACGGCGTCAGGTCGACGTTCAGGTTGGTCGCCGAGGAGGTGCCGACCACGGTGTTGCTCGACACGCCGGTGACGAAGAACGCGTCCGAGCCGGCCTTGATGACCGCCTTCTGGTTGTTGAGCGTGGAGACGCGCGGGCTCGACAGCACGCGGGTCTTGCCGGCGGTGCTCAGCAGCTCGATGTAGCTTGCGAAGTTCGCGCCGTCGACCGCGACCGCGAACGCGCCGCCGAGGGTGTTGGTCACGGTGCCGGCGATCGGGTTGCTGCTGCCCGGTGTCACGCTGACGGTCGTCGACGGCTGGTTGAGCAGGCTGGTGCCGCTGGAGAAGGTGTTGCTGCCGAAGCCCTGCTGCGGGCCCGTCTGGTTCAGCGACGTGGTCGTCGCGCCCTTGTGACCGAGGAACGACCAGTTGATGCCGGTCTGCATGCCATCGGACAGCGTCACCTCGAGGATCTTGGCCTCGAGCACGACCTGCCGCGTCGAGATGCTCTCGATCTTGTGCAGGAACTCCTGGACGTCACGCAGCTCGCGCGGCGTGCCGCGCACCGCGATGACGCCCGCCTGCGGGTTGATGAAGATGCCGTGCCCGCCGTCGGTGCCGACGAACGAGCGCAGGTTGGCCTCGAGGTCGTGCCAGAAGTCCGACGACGACCGCGTCGAGATGCTGGTGCCGGTGATGTCGGCGACGCCGGTACCGCGGCCGTCATTGCCGCGCCCGAACACCGCGCCCGGCGGCTCGCTGAGGCCGCTGCTCTGGGGCAGCGCACCGGAGCTGCTCCCGGCCTGGGTCGTGGTCGGCTGCTGGGTACCGCCCTGGCTGATCTGCCCGGAGGTCACGCGGGTGCGCGACGTGCCGCGCCGCTCGAGATCGAGGTAGTTGACCTGGAAGATGCGCGTCTGCAGCGCCGGCGGCACGATCACGTAGCCGGTGGCCATCTTGTGGAAGTCGTAGCCGTACGCGTCGCGCACCGCGTCGAGCACCTCCGGCACGGTGACGTTCTTGAGCTTCAGCGTCAGCGTGCCGCCGACGCCCGGCTCGAGCATGATGTTGTAGCTGGTGCCATCGACGAGGCCCTCGAAAAAGGTCCGCGCCGGGGCGTCGACGACGTTGACGTCGAAGCGCGGCTCGTCGCCGGCGGCTGCCGGCGCGGCCAGCGCCAGTGCCAGCAGGACGCCGCACAGCGGCAGGAATTTCTTGGCGTGCATGATCATTGGCCTCCGCTGCCGCCCCGCGCCGGTGCGGTCGCGGGCTTCTTGACTGTGCCTGGCGCGTGCGGCAGGTACAGCTCGTGCACGGTCCCGGCATGGCGATAGCGCACACCGTCCGCGAGCACGTCTTCGATCGAGTAACTGCCGACGGAGTCGCCGGCCTTGACCAGCCGGCCGTTGAATATGGCGCTGCGGCGCTCGCCCGAAGCGAACACGGCGGTCAGCGCCGGTGCGGCCTCTTGGGCGCTGACGCGTGCGGCTGCCGGCTGCGGCGGGCGCGTCGGATCGCGCAGCGCATCCGCCTGCGCGCTCACGCTTGCCGCCACCAGGACCACGGCCAGCAGTGTGTTCATACGGCCATCCAGTCGCGCGACAGGCTGAGCGCGCCGATGACGATCCGCACGCGATTGCTCGGGTAGTCGCCGGCCAGCAGCTCGAGGCGCTGCCAGTGAATCCGCCACGGCAGCTTCTCGAGTTCGTGCACGTAGGCGACGACGCTGAGGTAATCGCCGTCGACGACGATCTCGACCGGGTGCAGGAACGGGCCGCGGTCGGCCGGCGCCGCGCCGCCGGACGCCGCGGCCGGCGCGGCGCCGGGAGCGCGTGACAGGCTCTCGGCCGGCAGGTTGCGCAGGCTGACGAGCCGCAGGCCCTGCTGGCCGGCCAGCAGCTCGCGCAGCAGCTCGGTCATGCGCTCGGGCGACACGTAGCCCTGCGCCGCTGCAGCGAGGTCGGTGTCGAGCTGCCGCAGCCGTTGCTCGAGCGCGTGGTTGCGGGCCAGCGCGGCGAGCGCGGGGTCCCGCTCCACCGCGAGGCCGGCCTCGTCGGCCGCCTGGTTACGGCGTTGCACTTCGACGAGGCGCTGTTCGGCGGCGCGGGCGCGCACCGTCAGCGGATCCATGAGCAGCCCCTGCCAGGCGACGTACAGCAGCGCGACGGCGCCGCCGAATATCAGCCCGCGCTCGCGCAGCGAGCGCTGGTCGATGCGCTCGACGAGCGGCTTGACCTTGAGCGACAGCGCCGTCAACGGGGTCATTTGCGCTCCTCCGCCGCCGGCAGCGCGAGGCCTGGCGCACCGAGCTCGAAGACCGTCCGCGCCGGAGCCTCCTCGGGCGTGGCACGGCGCATCGCGAGGCGATCGAAGCGCGCGCCGTCGAGCGGCCGCTCCTCGGCGAGCGCCGCGAGGTAGGCCGGCACGAGGCGCGGCTCGGTGGTCGCGCCGGCGAACGCCAGCCGGCTGTCACCGGTCGACAGTACGATCTTCTTCAGCCACAGCCCCTCGACCTGCCGCCGGGCGAGCGCTTCGAGGCGCTCGGCGAAGCCGGCGCCCGGGGTCGGAACGCCCTTGCGGACGACGTCGAGGGCCAGCTCGCGCGCGCCGATGTCGGCGCTCAGGTCGCGTGCGGCGGCATCGAGCTCGGCGACGCTCTCTTTCGGGCGCATCGCCGTCGCCGCGCGTTCGGCGAGCGCGAGGCGCGCCGTCTGCTGGCGCTCGAGCGAGGCGATCGCCTTTTCGACGCGCGCGGCGCGCCAGCTCGCGTAGCCGGCGAGCGCGCCGAGGCATACGACCAGCATGCCGAGGCCGACCGCGATCGCGTGGGCCGAGAACAGGCGCTTCTCGGCGCCCAGGATCGGTTGATGGAGATTGACCTGCTGTTCCATGGCGTGCGCTCAGAGCGAGCGGTGCTCCTCTCGCAGCGCGGCACCGACCGCCAGCAGGCACGCCGCCTGCGCGGCCGCGTCGACCGGCTGCGGACAGCGCAGCAGCTCGTTGAGATCGAGCGGCGCGACCTCGAGGCCGGTTTCCTGGCGGAGGTCCGTGGCGAGCAGGTCGGCACGCGGCCCGGCCGGGGCGATCGCGATGCGGGTGATCGGCGGCTGGTCGAAGTGCCGCTCGTAGTAGTCGAGCGAGCGCTGCAGCTCGAGCACGACGCCGGTCGGGTCGACCCGGCCTTCGGCCGGCTGGGGCGCGTTGAGGTTGTAGCGCAGCGTCGCCTGCAGATCCATCTGCCGCGCGAAGTAGAAGGTGCGGCCGCGCACCAGCACGACCGTGGCCGCCGTCTCGCCGAGGTGCAGCAGGGCGATGCCGCGGTCCGCACCCGGCACCAGCGCGGCGAGGTTGCGCAGACACAGCTCCGGCACGTCGACGACGTCGAACGCGGCGACGCCGCTGAGCAAGGCCGCGTGGCGATCGACCGCGGTGCGGCGCGCGGCGACGGCGTACAGCATGCGGGTCTGGCCGCCGCGACCCTGGGTCGGAACGTCGATGACGTCGATCACGGCGTCCTCGACGCGAAAGTCGATCGCATCGCGGAGCCGCCAGCGCATGGCGGCCCGCATCTCGGCGGGCGGCACGTCCGGCGCCTCGACCAGCGCGAGCTGGTAGTCCTCGGAACGCAGCACCGTGCTGGCGGGCATTTTCGGCAGGCCGAGGGCCTGCAGCGCGTGGCTGCCGGCATCGACCGGCAGGTTGCGGTCGAACGGCAGCGCCACGCAGCGCTCCAGCACCGGCACGGCGCCGGCCTCGCGGCGTATGACCGCAACCGCGACTTGATCGCGGCCGAAGGCGACACCGACGCGCCCCTTGGCCGTCACCGCAGTCTTCAGCAATCCGAGCACGCGACACTCCATGCCGGGCCAGCCGTCGTTTTCGGCCGGTCTTGCATCGGGTAGCGGATTCGGAACGCGGATCTTTAACAGAACGGCGCCCGAAGCGGGCTCGCCGGCGCCGCGAGGCACCAGACCGTGAGGCCGGTCACAGATCAGGCGAACGGTCGGCAGCCGCCGGCGTGCGGTCGCCGCGGCGCCCGGTCGCTACGAGGCGCTGTCCGGAGCGTCGTCCTCGGAGGCCCATTGCACCGCGTAGCGCACGAGGTCAGCGGCCGAGGCGAGGCCCAGTTTTTCGCGCATGTTGCGCCGGTGCGAGTCGACCGTCTTGGCGCTCATGCCGAGCGCGACGGCGATGTCCTGCGTGCTCTGGCCGCGCGCGATCTGGCGCAGCACGGCCCGCTCCCGCTGCGTCAGGGCGTCGGTCGGCTGGCCGGCATCGCGCGTGCGCGTCATGCGGGCGTACAGGCGGCCGGCCAGCGCCGCGCTGACGTAGTGCTCTCCGCCAATGACTTTGCGCAGCGCCGTGAGGATGACCTGCGAGGCTTCCTGCTTCATGACGTAGCCGCGCACGCCCATCGCCAGCAGCCGTTCGCCGTACACGGCCTCGTCGTGCATCGACAGCACCAGTATGGGCAGTCCCGGCCAGCGCTGGCGCAGCGTCCCGACCAGCGCCACGCCGTCGTCGGCGCCGAGCGTCAGATCGAGCACGACGACCTCGGGGTTCAGCAGTTCGATCGCTTTGAGTGCGGTCGCGGCGGAATCGGCCTCGCCGCACACCTCAAGGTCCGCCTCCGCGGCGAGCAGCTCGTTGAGCCCCTCCCGCATCAGCGGATGGTCGTCGACGATCAACACCTTGGCCATGATCCGCCACCCTGCGCCGTCGCAGCTCCGGATTGATCGGACATCGCCGGCCGGGCCTACCCCCCCGGTGCGACACTATTCTATGCGGTGCGCCGGCCTTCGGCGCAATCGGCACTCGCCACAGCGCCGACCGGCACGGCGGTCGGCCCGATCGACCTCGGCTCGACGCTCCCGGCGGGGTCGCGGACGAAGGCGAGGAACCCGGCGACCGCGCCGGTCTCGCCGCACCGCGGCACCAGTGTCAGGTTGACCCGCCGCGATCGGCCGCCGCGATCCATTTCGACCGCGACGTGCAGCGTTTCGCCGGCGAGCGCCCGCGCGACGGCCGGCGTTACCGTCTCAACGCTGGCCGGGCCGATGAGTTGTTCGAGCGTCCGGCCGACGGGCGCGTGCTCGACGCCCAGCCAGTCGCACAGCGCGCGGTTGCACCGGGCAAGACCGCCGTCCCGCTCGAAGGTCGCGGTCGCGGTCGGCAGGCTCTCGAGCAGCGCGGCGAGCACCGCCTGGATCTGCGTTATCCGGCGGATTGCGCCGACCTCGGCCGTCCGATCGACGACGATCGCGACGAACTCGCCGTACTGCGGCTCGACCATCGCCGCGCTCAGCAGTACCGGAATCCGCCGACCATCCGCGTGCAGGTACTCGAAGGCCAGCGGCCCGGCGATGCCGTGCACCTCGAGCATCGCACGCGCCTCGCGGTGCGGCGCGCGCTGATCAGCCGGGATCAGTATCTCGAGCGGCAGGGGCAGCCCCGAGGGCCGCAGGCCGAGCAACTCAATCAACGCCGGGTTCGCCTCCTCGAGCGTCCCGCGCCGGAGGTTGCCGACTAGCATGGCCGCAGCGTCAGATTCAAAAAGACGGCGGAATCGTCTTTCCATCGTCCGCCGCTGGCTCTCCGCCAGGCGTTCCCGCGTCAGATCGACGACCGCGCCCTCGAACACGGTCACTTCGCCCGCGTCGTCCCACAGTGCGTTGATCGTCGCCTGCACGGTGACCGTCAGGCCGTCGAAGCGGCGCAGCCGCATTTCGAGGTGTTCGAGGGCTCCCTGCGCGCGCACGCGCTGCAGCACGGCCTCGAAGGTGCCCGGCCCGACGTAGGCCTGCTGCGCGAAGTCGGCGGCGATGAGTTCGGCCTCCGACCCGTAGCCCATCAGGGCGACGAGACCGCGATTGGCGCCGGTCAGCCGGCCATCCCGGTCGGCGCAGAACAACGCGACGGCCGTGCTGTCGTACAGGCGGCGGTAGCGCCGCTCCCACTCGGACCGCTCGCGCCGGGCCGCGAGGAGTTCGCGATCGAGTGCACGCAGGCGCACGGCCGCGAAGGCGGCGGCCAGCAGCGCGCTCGCGCCGATGGCGGCGGCCATCCACGCGCCGGCGCCGAGCGCGGCACCGGCGAACGCGGCCGCGAGCACCACCAGCGCCTGGGCGGTCGAGTGCGCGCGGGGCAGGCGCAGGACTGCCCGTCCTTGCGCCCCGACTCCCGCCGCCGGCAAGTAAGGGACCATGGCTCTCCGCCGCAACCGCCCGGCCGATGTCCGGGCGTTATGTAGGCTAAGGGTAGGTCGGCAGGAAACGGCGAGTCTTGAGCGCCGGAAGGCGCCGTCTGCGGTCGCGGCGGACCTCGGGCCGTCAGGGTTTGACCGGTTTGCCGCCCGGTGCGGCGACCGCCGACGGAGCGCCGGCAAGGGTCAGATGGACTACGACCTCGACCTTGCGGCCGACCGTGCTCTCGTCGGCCCAGTCGCCGGCACCGAGCCCGAAGTCGAGACGGTCGAGCGTCACGCGCGCATCGAGGGTCGCGCCGGCGCCGGCTGCCTTCCAGGCGAACGGGAACGCGATGCGCTTGGTGTGGCCCTTGATCGTGAGATCGGCGTCGCCGACCGGGCCCGCCGGCGTGGCGCGAATCGCCACCGTGCGGAAGGTCGCGGTCGGAAATTTCGCGAAGTCGAACCAGTCCGCGGTCGCCAGTGCCTGGTCGCGGTCCGGGCTCTTGCTGTCGATCGACTTGAGCCGGATTGTGACGTCGAGTGCCGAATGCGCCAAGTCCTCGGCCGCGTACGCGATCCGCGCGTCGAAGTCGCGGATCACGCCGGTGAATTTCTCGCCCTGCTGGGTGCCGACGAAGCTCAGCGAACTCTGCGCCGGCACGACGCTGTAGGCCGGCGCCGCCCGCACGGGCGACGCCGCGGCCACGGCGACCGCAACCAGCACCGCGTAGCGCGCCAACGCAGTGCGCGGCGACGAACGACGGGATCCGACGGTCACGGCCGGCCTCCG
>Ga0181519_10005370_pt1 | contig 10243 bp, 11 predicted proteins | sample PEATcosm2014_Bin_26_FD_121102 | JGI IMG/M metagenome (GOLD analysis project Ga0181519, IMG submission 121102) | Peatland microbial communities from MTU Mesocosm Facility, Houghton, MI, USA - PEATcosm2014_Bin02_10_metaG | ecosystem: Environmental > Terrestrial > Soil > Wetlands > Peat | place...
ATCGTGCGCAACGGCGCGGGCCTCGAGGCGCTGCGGCGACTGGCCGACGCCGGGCTCGCGACGCTCGCGGCGTTCACGCCGAGTGACGCGATGCACGTGCTCGGCCGCCAGCACGGCTGGAACGGCGAAGCGGCCGAACTCGGCGCACTACTGCTTGCGGTCGACGAGCGCAACGCGCGTGGCGCCAGGGTGGCCGCCAGTGCAATCGCCATCTGCGAGCGCACCGTCGAGCACGTGATCCAGGATACTGCCCGGATCGTCCTCGCGACCGCGCTCGCCTACGACCCCGTCCTCGAGGCGCGCGCTGGACGCTGGGGGATCCTCGGCGACCGGCTGGTCGGCGATGTGGTCGCCGGTCGGCCGTTCTCGACTCTCGTCCGCGGCTCGCTGGGTCTCGCCGCGCCGCTGGTCGCCATCGGCGCGCCGGTTGGCGCCTATTATCCAGAGGTCGCGCGGCGGCTCGGCGCACCATTGTCGATTCCGGAGCACGCCGCGGTCTGCAACGCAGTCGGCGCGGTCGCCGGCGTCGTCTCGCAGACCGTGGACATTCTGGTCAATCAGCCGACCTTCAACGTGTTTCGCGTCCACGACCCGGCCGGCACGCGCGACTACGAGCTGCCGGGGCCGGCGCTCGAGCACGCGCGGCGCTTGTCGCGCGAACTGGCGCTCGCGGCGGCGCGCCGCGCCGGCGCCATCGATCCGCACGTCGAGACGACTCTCAGCGAGAAACGGGCACCGATGGGTCCAGCGGCCGACTACCTGGCCGAGGCGGTCGCCCGCTCGACAGCCACCGGCCGCCCGTTCGCCGGCCACCTGCACGCGGAATCGGCGCCGCCCGGCTGAGCGGGCGGCATACTGGACGACAGCCGGCACAGCCAGCCGCGCGGACGATGGGGACCACCGATGCAGCCAAGCAGCCCGACCGGCCCGCCGCCGACCCGCGCCGCCGCCGGAGACGGCGGGCCCGACATCGTCATTCTCGGCGCCGGCATGTCCGGCATCTGCATGGCGATCACGCTCAAGCGCGCCGGCATCGACTCGTTCCTCGTGCTCGAACAGTCGGGTGGCGTCGGCGGGACGTGGTGGGACAACCGCTATCCGGGGGCGCAGTGCGACGTCCCGTCGCACCTGTACAGCTTCTCCTTCGAGCTCAAGCCGGACTGGTCGCGGGTGTTCGCACCGAGCGGCGAGATCCAGCGCTACGTCGCGCACTGCGTCGGGCGCTATGGCCTCGGCCCGCACGTCCGGCTCAACGCCGAAATCGCAGCGGCCGAGTACGACGAGCGCGCCGGCCGCTGGCGCCTGACAACGCGCAGCGGCGAGCTGCTGCAGCCGCGGTTCTTCGTCCTCAGTCTCGGGCCGCTCAACCATCCCCGGCTGCCGGCCGGCATCGAGGCGTTCCAGGGCGAGGTGATGCACACGGCGCGCTGGAACCACGCCTACGATTTTCGTGGCAAGCGAGTGGCCGTCATCGGCAGCGCCGCAAGCGCGGTGCAGGTCGTGCCGGCGCTGGCACGCGAGGCCGCGCGCCTGACGGTGTTCCAGCGCACGCCGTCGTGGATCGTCGCGAGGCCGGACCGGCCGTACACCGCCGTCGAGAAGGCCCTGTTCCGCTGCCCCCCGATCGCGCGCGCGTACCGCGCGTGGCTCTACTGGCGCTTCGAGGCGAACTTCGCGGCATTCAAAGGGCACGGCGCGATGTACCGGCTGCTGACGCACATGGCGACCAGGCACCTTGCTCAGCAGGTGGCCGACCCGGCGCTGCGCGAGCGGCTCCGGCCGCGCTATCCGATGGGCTGCAAGCGCATTCTGGTCACCAGCGACTTCTACCCCGCGCTCGGCCGCGACAACGTCGCGCTCGTGGCGCAGGCGGCCGGCGGCTTCACGGCCAGGGGTGTCGTCGCCGCCGACGGCCAGGAGCACGAGGTCGACGCGATCGTCTGCGCGACCGGCTTCGAGACGGTCGAGCCGCTCGCGAACCTGCCGATCCGTGGCGCAGCCGGCCGCACCCTCGCCGTCGCCTGGCGCGACGGGCCGGAGGCCTATCACGGCATCACGGTCGCGGGCTTTCCAAACCTGTTCATGCTGCTCGGACCGAACACCGGCACCGGCCACACGTCGGTGCTGATCCCGATCGAGGCCCAGGCCCGGTACACGCTCGCCTGCATCCGCGAGGTCGGGCGGCGCGGAGCAGGCTCGATCGACGTGCGCGCGGACGTCATGGCGCAGCACAATGCCGATTTGCAGCGGCGGCTCGCCGCAACCGTCTGGGCCTCGCCGGCCTGCACCAGCTGGTACAAGACGCGCGCCGGCAAGATTCTCGCCACCTACCCCGGCTACATCACGCGCTACGTGCTCGACACGCGCCGGCCGCGGTATGCCGACTTCCAGTTCGAGCCGGCAGGTGGCGCGCCGGGTTAGAGTGGGTCGGCGACCACCACCTGCCGCGCTACACACCGAGGCCCGCTACCGATGCATCTGACCGCAGCCCTGCTGGCGCTTGCCGCGGTAGCCGTCGCGATCGTCGCCTTCGATCGGCTCGCGCCGCGCCTCGCCGCCCGCGGCTGGCTGGCACTCGAGCGCGCCCGCTGCGGCCTGACGGTGCGACGCGCCGAGGTCGCCGGGTTCGCGATGCCCTACCTCGACGGCGGCGGCGGCGAGCCGCTCGTGCTGGTGCACGGATTCGGTGGCGACAAGGACAACTTCACGCGGATCGCGCGCTACCTCACCAGGCGCTTCCGGGTCGTGGTGCCGGACCTGCCCGGATTCGGCGAGGCGGGTCGCGACCCGGCGGCCCGCTACCACATCGATGCGCAGGTCGAGCGGTTGCACGCGTTCGTGCAGCAGCTGGCGCTCGGACCGATCCACCTCGGCGGCAACTCGATGGGCGGATTCATCGCCGCTCAGTACGCCGCGACGTACCCTGACGAGGTGCGCACGCTGTGGCTGATCGACGCCGCGGGCGCGGCGATCGCACGCGACACCGCGATCATCCGCCGCTACCTCGAGACCGGGGAGCTGCCGCTGCTCGTGCGCGCGACGGCCGACTACGGCGCGCTGCTGCACGCCGTGACGCACCGCCCGCCGCTGCTGCCCTACTCGCTGCGCGCGGAGCTCGCGCGCCGCGCGGTCGCGGACTTCCCGCTCCACAGCCGGATCTTCCGCGAGATCGGCTTCGAGTCGCCGCCGCTCGACGACCGCTACGGGACGATCCGCGCCCCGACCCTGATCATGTGGGGTCGCGACGACCGGATCCTGAACCCGGCCGCCGCCGCGGTGATGCACGCGCTCCTGCCGCGGTCGAGCGTCGTCGAGTTCGAGGCCACCGGGCACCTGCCGATGATCGAGCGCCCGCGGGCGGCCGCGCGGGCCTTCCTCGCCTTCAGCGCCGCCCCCCCGTAGCCCGCGACGCTCCCGCCCGGCTTGCGGCAACCCCGGACGAGGGCCGGCCGGGTTTCGGCGATAGTGCCGCCATCCCACCCCTGTCCGGGAGCTGCCGCCATGACGACCGCGATCGATGCCCTGCGAGCCAGCCCGCTGGTGACGGAACTGACGCCGGCCGAGGTCAAGGTGCTCGGCGAGCTGGTGCGGCTGCGGACGCTCGCCGACGGCGAGGTGCTGCTCGCCGAGGGCGGACGCGACGCCGTACTGCACGTGGTCGCCAGCGGCAGGGTCGACGTCGTCAAGGACGGCCCGCACGGCCGTACGCTGCTGCACACGATCGAGCCCGGCGACCTGGTCGGCGAGCTGTCGTTCATGGATGACGAGCCGCGCTACGCGGCGCTGATCGCCTCCGGGGCGACCGAGGTGCTGGTGCTCGATCGGCGCGACTTCGAGACGCTGGTCGAGACCGAGCCGCGTGTCGTGTACAAGGTCATGCGCGCGATCATGCGCGTCGCCCACAAGGGGCAGCGCCGCCTGGCGCGCCAGATGCGCGACCTTGAGAACTACCTCTACCGGACCGGCGGCAAGTACTGAGCCGGCGCAGCCGGCAGCATCTCCGCCACCGTCACGAAGCGAAAGCCCCGCGCGGCGAGTCCATCGACGATGCGCGGCAGGGCTTCGGCCGTGTGCCAGCCCCGGCCGTTGACGTGGAAGATCAGGATGTCCCCGGCGCGGGTACGCTCGAGCGTCTGCGCGACCAGCCGCTCGGCGTCGACGCTCGGCGCGGGATCCCCCTCGGCCCAGCGCCAGTGCACGACCTGGTAGCCCAGCGCGCGTACCACCGCCACCGTTCGCTCGTCGGCGTTGCCGCCCGGGAAGCGGAACAGCGTCGGCCGCCGGCCGGTCACGGCGACGAGCGCCGCCTCGGCACGCGTCACCTCGGCGCGCACCTGGTCGTCATCGAGCAGGCGCATGTCGCGCGGGTGGCTCCACGTGTGATTCTGGATCGAGACGAAGGCGTGCTGCGCGAGAGCGCGTACGTCGCCCGCGTTGTCGCGCGCGAAGCGCCCGCCCATGAAGATCGTGAACGGGATCCGGCGCTCCACCAGGAAGTCGGTAATGCCGTGGTCGAGCGACATGCGCTGCCCGGCCTGGCAGGCGTCGAAGGTCAGCGCCACCACCCGCTCGCGCGTCGGCAGGCGCGTGACGATGCCGGCGAGCGGCTCCGCCGCGGGCCGGCTGGCCGGCGCGGCGGCGTCGGCGCCGGACGCGAGCGCCGCGGCCGACCACAGCCACAGCGCGGACGCGACGGCGAGCGGCGCGCCAGTCAAGGCGCCGTCCGCTCGTGGCGCAGGATCGACATGATGGAGCGGTCGGCGCGCGATCCGTCCGGCATCCGGTAGGCGTGTCGCAGCAGCCCGTCCTCGCGCATCCCGAGTCGCCGGTACACGTGGCGCGCGCGCTCATTGTGCGTGAACACATCGAGCCAGAAGCGCTCGGCGTCGGTGTTCGCGAACGCCCAGTCGATCACGGCGGCGAGAAACGGCTGACCGAAGCCGGAGCCCGGGCGCGTCACGCAGATGCGCTTGAGCTTGGTGCCCTCGTGCGGATCGGCGAGCGGTTGCAGGATCGCGAAGCCCTCCAGCTCCGCGCCCGCGGCGCCGCCGACCAGGTAGCGCGTGTCTTCGCGCGCCATCGCCGCGCGGTGCTCGGCCGCGCTCCAGCGCGCGGTCAGCAACTCGTAGCCGGGCAGGCGCTCCGTGGCGAGGATGAAGTCGAGGTCGGCCGCCGTCGCGGCGCGCAGCAGCGCGCGTTCGGCTGCGGCCCGAGGCACGCGTCAGATCCCGGCCTTGCCGAGCAGGTCGCCGACCTGCCGCAGCGTGGCGGCGACCGCCGGGTGGTCGGCCTCGAAGCGCACGGCGAGCGTCTCCAGGCCGCCGGGCGTCGTCGGCGTCGCGACCCCGAGACGCTCGACATCGGCCACGACCACGGCCAGCAGCCGCCGCGACTCCGGATCGACGGTCGTCGCCTTGCCGAGCTCCTCGTGCAGGCGCTGCAGCAGCGCATTGAGCTGTTCACTGGACATGGACTACTCCCGGGACGGACGGAGACGCCGAGGGAATTCTACGTGATTGCGGCGGCCGCCTGCCGGCGCACCAAAAAAACAGGGCGGGACCCGCAGGCCCCGCCCCTTACGACCGCGCTCGAATCGGAATCCGCTACTGGATGGCGATCTCGATGGGCTTCGGCATCGCCGCGACCACCTTCGGAACGTGGACCGTCAGCACGCCGTCCGCGCATTCGGCACGGATCTTCGCAACGTCTACGTTCTCGGGCAGCGTGAACGTACGCACGAACTTGCCATAGAACGTCTCGACCCGGTGAACGGTGTCCTTCTTCTCGTCGAGCGCGAACTTGCGTTCGCCGCGAATCTTGAGCATGCCGTCGACTACGTCGATCTTGACGTCTTCCTTCTTGACCTCCGGCAGCTCCGCCTTCACGCGGTACTCGTCCTTAGTCTCGAAAATATCGGCATTCGGGCGCCACTCGGCGGTAATGTCGAGCTTCCTCGGCCATGCGATACGCGGCATGAAGTCACCGCTGAAGAACGGCTCGAAGCGATCGAGATAACCTTCAAACGCCTTTACGGGGAACAGATCACGGGCAAGCATGGCACCCTCCTTAGCCCCACCCGCTGCGGTAGGAGTCGCCGCGTCGTCTTGGGTGGGCAACCGGAAGCGTGCGCCCAAGTGCAGCGCAGCGCCATTGGCACAGTGGCGACATATCTAGGCAGTAGCCCGTGGCGCGTTGCGCCGGGCGCGACACGGCGAGGCTTGAAAATCAGGCGCTTGCGCAGCCCTGCGACCGGGCGCTACAGCGTCGCGAAGCGCCGCGCCTCGGCGTCCCACGGCACCGCGTTCGCGAGCGCCGCGACGACCTCCTCCGGCGTCGCGACCACCTGCCACATCGCCAGGTGCCGCTCGTCCATGAAGCGCTCGCGCACCGCGGCGGCGAACAGCTCGAGCAGCGGCGCGAAGTAGCCGCGCGTGTTGACGATGACGATCGGCCCGAGAAAGACGCCGAGCCGCTTGAGGGTGATCGCCTCCAGCAGCTCCTCGAACGTGCCGCAGCCGCCTGGCAGCGCGACCACGGCCTCGCTGCGCGACAGCATCAGGTGCTTGCGGGTGCGCATGTCCTCGACGACGTGCAACTCGGACAGCCCGCCGTGCGAGACTTCGAGGTCCTTGAGAAAGCGCGGCAACACTCCGATCACCCGGCCACCGCGCGCCAGTGCGCCATCAGCGAGTGCGCCCATCGAGCCGATGCGGCTGCCGCCATACACGACGGCACGGCCGTCGGCGGCCAGCAGCTCGCCGAGGCGCCGTGCCGCTGCATGGTACTCGGCGTCGCAGCTGCTGCTCGAGGCGCAATACACGCACACGGCACGCGCCAGTCGCTCGCTCATCGGGCCACCCCGCCGGCGGGAATAGGCTTCCATTCTAGCGAAACCCGTCGTCGCGACACGGCGCATAATTCGCATGCATGGCGGCTGATTCACTGCTGCGCGGGGCGGCGCGGGCTTTTTCCGGCCCACCGCTGGCGTTGACGGCCGTGACCACGCTGGCCGTCGCAATCGGTGGCGCCGCCGGGATGTTCGGCGTGCCGTTGCTGCTCATCGGCGCCGCGTGGACCTGGACGTACGCCTTCCTGCTGGTCGAGGCGACCGCCCACGGCCTGCCGCCGCCGGTGCTGGCGATCGAGGACACGAACCCGTGGCGCGAGCCGAGGCCACTGCTGCAGCTCGTCGCACTCGGCGCGACGGCGAGTCTCGTGTGGTGGCTCGGGCAGCAGTTCGGAACGGTCCTCGCGGCTGCCGTCGGCGTCGCGACGCTGCTCGCGTTGCCGGCCTCGGTCGCCCTGCTCGCGATTGACGGCGATCCGTGGCGCGCGGCCTCGCCGCCGGCGCTCGTGCGGGTCGCGGTCGGGATCGGCGCCCGCTATTTCGGCATCCTTGCCCTCGGCGCGGGCTATGCCGCGCTGCTGGTCGTGCTGGCGCCCAGGCTGCCGTCGATCGTGCTGCTGATCGCCGCCCAGCTGCTCATCTACTCGCTGGCGACGGCGCTGGGCGCGGCGCTGCATGCGCGCCGCCACCAGCTCGGCCTGGACGCGGTGCGTGCGCCGGAGCGCGACGCCGCGCGCGAGGCTCGCAGCGCCGAGAATCTCCGCGCGGCTATGGCCGAGGAGCTGTACGGGCTGATGCGCGCCCGGCACCCGGAGGTCGCTTGGGCACGCGCCAGCGCCTGGCTCGAACGAGACGGGCGCGAACCCGCCACCTACCGCTGGTTGCGCGATCGCGCGCTCATGTGGGGGGAGACCCGCTTCGCTGACCGCCTTGTCGAAGACCTCGTGGCACGGCTGATCGCGCTCGGCCGACGTGGTGAGGCGCTCGAGGAGGTCGAGGCGTGCTGGCGGCGCGGCGGCCGCTACGCTCCGGCCGATTCGCGCGACCGCGACGCGCTCGAGTCGGTCGCCCGCGCTCTCGGCCGGGCGGCGGCGTTGGAGCGACTGAGGGCCGAGCGTGCCGCGGCCCGCTGACCGGCCGCGGGAATTGCGGCGCCGCCGGGATCAGGTCAGACTTCCACAATGAGTCTCAGTGTCCTCGACATCTTCAAGATCGGCATCGGCCCCTCGAGTTCCCACACGATGGGACCGATGAACGCGGCGCGCCGCTTCGTGCTCGACCTCGTTGAGCAGGGCCTGCTCGAGCGGACGGCCCAGATCGGCGTCCAGCTGTATGGCTCGCTGGCGCTGACCGGCCACGGCCACTGCACGGACCGCGCGATTCTCCTGGGCCTCGAAGGCCACTCCCCGGAAGGCATTGACCCGGCGATCGTCGAGCCGACGCTGGCGCGGATCCGAGGCGCGGCGCGACTGCTGCTGGCCGGCCGCAAGGAGATCCCCTTCGACGAGCCGATGGACGTCCTCTGGCACCGCGACCAGACGCTGCCGGGCCACTCCAACGGCATGCGCTTCACCGCCCTCGACGCGACGAGGACCGTGCTGTGCCGCGAGGAGTACTACTCGACCGGTGGCGGCTTCGTGGCCCGGGCCGACGAGCTCGACGCCCCGGCGGCCGCGGCAGCGACGATCAAGGTGCCGTTCCCGTTCGGGTCCGCCGCCGAGCTGCTCGACGCGGCGCGCGGCCATGGCCTCGAGCTGCACGAGCTCGTGCTCGCCAACGAGGCCGCCTATCGCGATCCGGCGCTCACGCGCAGCGCACTCCTCAACATCTGGGCCGTCATGCAGGCGTGCATCGATCGCGGCTTCCACGCCCATGGCCTGCTGCCGGGAGTGCTCAAGGTGCGGCGCCGCGCACCGAAACTGTACCGGCAGCTGAGCGAGACCGGCAGCGCCTCGCCGATGCAGGCGATGGACTGGGTCAACGCCTTCGCACTCGCCGTCAACGAGGAGAATGCCGCGGTCGGCCGGATCGTCACGGCGCCGACCAACGGCGCGGCCGGCATCGTGCCGGCGGTACTGACGTATTACCGGCGTTTCGAGCCGGGGGCGTCCGACGACGGCGTCCTCCGCTTCCTGCTGGTCGGCGGCGCGATCGGGATGCTCTATAAGAAGAATGCCTCGATATCCGGCGCCGAGATGGGCTGCCAAGGCGAGGTCGGCGTCGCCTGCTCGATGGCCGCTGGCGGCATCGTCGCCGCCATGAATGGCAGCAATGAGCAGATCGAGAACGCGGCCGAGATCGGCATGGAACATAATCTCGGCCTGACCTGCGACCCGATCGCAGGCCTGGTGCAGATCCCGTGCATCGAGCGCAACGCGATGGGTGCCGTCAAGGCGATCAACGCGGCGCGCCTCGCCATGCGCGGCGATGGCACGCACAAGGTCACGCTCGACCAGGTCATCGCGACGATGCGCCAGACCGGCGAGGATATGTCCTCGATCTACAAGGAAACGTCGCAGGGCGGACTCGCGGTCAACGTCCCGGAGTGCTGAGCGGGCGGCGCGGGTCGGGCCGGCGCCGGGCGCAGGTCGCTCAGCGCGACTCCGGCCGGGCGGGAACGGCCCACGGGGCGACCGACACCGGCGACTGCGGATTCGCCGCCAGGTGGCGGCGCCAGCGGATGCCCTGGACGAGCCCCGCGTACAGCAGCCACACGGCGCCTTCCGGGCTCAATACGGGTTCCGGCTGCGGACGGCGATGGGCGTTCACGGCTACCTCCGGGCTCTCCTTACGGAGTCGGCCGGTCCGGCCGGCGCTTGAGCGCCGCCGCCACTTTCGTGAACGGTGTCCCGCCGCCGGGCCCCGCATCGCGCCTCAGGCGGTCGCCTGCAGACCCTGCGAGATACCGGCGATGCTCGCCACCAGCGCGTCCTGCAGGTCGAAGTCCTGGCGGTCCGTGGCCCGCCAGCGCCGCAGCAGGTCGATCTGCATCAGATGCATCGGGTCGACGTAGGGGTTGCGCAGCTTCATCGCGCGCTGGATCGAGGGCTCGCCGTCCAGCAGCCGCCGCTCGCCCCGCAGGCGCAGCACCCAGTCGCGCGCCCGCTCGTGCTCCGCGCGCACCGTCGCGAAATGGCGCCGGTGCTCCGGTGGCGCGAGCTCGGCGTACCACGAGGCAATGTCCATGTCGGCAACCGCGAGGCCGAACTCGATCTCGTCGACCAGCGGCCCGAAGAACGACCAGTGCGCAAGCATCCGCTCGAGCAGCGCCACCCCGTGGCGTTCGGCCGCGACATCGAAGCCGGAGCCGATTCCGAACCAGGCCGGCAGCAGGTGCCGGCTCTGACTCCATGCAAAGCCCCACGGCACGGCCCGCAGCGCACCGAGGCCGGAGTG
>Ga0181519_10005371_pt1 | contig 10242 bp, 9 predicted proteins | sample PEATcosm2014_Bin_26_FD_121102 | JGI IMG/M metagenome (GOLD analysis project Ga0181519, IMG submission 121102) | Peatland microbial communities from MTU Mesocosm Facility, Houghton, MI, USA - PEATcosm2014_Bin02_10_metaG | ecosystem: Environmental > Terrestrial > Soil > Wetlands > Peat | place...
GGCCTGCTCATCGGTGGTGAAGGTCTCTTCCACGTACGGGAACATGGTCCTACGACCTTAGAGCGGAGCAGGTCGTGGGCTGGCGGATACCTCGGGACCGCCAGCCACCACGCTGCGGACGATCAGGGGGATCACCTGGCGAGCGGCTCGAGCGAGCGCCTCGTCGCCACTGGCCATCGAGATCTGCTCGGCCAGGTCAGCGACCTGCTTGACGACGCGGACGAAGTCACCGGGCGCGATCTCGCCGCAGTCCTTGGCTGCCACGGCCAGCACGGTGCCGAGCTCGGCCCCACGAGCCCAGGCGGCCACCGCGGTGGCGAGTCCCGGCTCGACGGCGCGGGTGCGAGGGACCAGGTGGATCTCCTCGACGCCGTGGATGCGCTCAGCGAGCAGGCTCATGGCGCTCAAACGCTCCTCGAGCTCCCGTCGACGCTGGCCGCCCAGGCGATCAGGCAGCGCTCCCTTTCGGTTCTTCCTCCGCTCGGCGTTGGACCCGCCGGGCAGGCGACGGGCCCGACGGGGCTCGAAGATGAGCCCCGAGAGGACCCCGGCCAAGATGGCGGGCTCGATATCGTGGACGACGTCGGTGGCCAGCATCTCAGCCAGCAGCAGATCGGCCTCGTGATAGAGCGCTCGGAGCCGGTGGCCCTGGTCGGTGAGCGACCAGCCCCTCACGTAGCCCAGCTCCTCCAAGACAGCCATCCGCCGAGCGAAGACCTCGGCGACGAGCCGGCGACCGGTGCGGTGATGGTGGTCGACCTCGAACTGGGCGAACGACTTGGCGAGCAGCTCGAGGGCCTGGGTTCGAGAGAAGCTCGCCACGAGGTTGCACGCCAGGTTGTAGGTCGGGCGGAACGTGGAGTGCAGGTCAGGAGGTGGCGCGACCGCCACGCGCGCGGCGTCGGCGATGGAGGTTTCGAAGCTGAAGGCGACCACGGCGTGGCCCTCGTCGTCGAGGCCGCGACGCCCCGCCCTCCCGGTCATCTGTGCGTACTCCCCGGAGGTCAAGGTGGCCCGACCGGCGCCCCCGAACTTCGAGAACCGCTCGAGGACCACGGTGCGAGCGGGCATGTTGATCCCGAGCGAGAGCGTCTCGGTGGCGAAGACCACCCCGAGGAGCCCCTGGCTGAAGCACACCTCGACGGCCTCGCGGAAGGCGGGCACCAGCCCGGCGTGGTGCGCCGCGACACCGGCCTCGAGGCCTTCGACCCACTCGGCGTAGCCGAGGGCGCCGAGATCGTCGTCGTCGAAGTCATCCACGTAGTGCTCAGCGATGGCCCTGATCCGCTGGCGCTCCGATCGGCCCACCAGCCGCACACCATCTCGGACGACCTGGCGGACGGCGTCGTCGCAGCCGGCGCGACTGAAGATGAACACGATGCCGGGCAGCATGTCTGCCTCGTCGAGCAGCTCGAGGAGCTCTGAGCGTCGGGGGGCGAGGTAGGGCCGAGGGGGCCCCGGCGCACGCCCCGAGCCGTACGAGCTCCGTGGCGGGCGTCTCAAGGGACGTCGTCGGGTGGCTTGGTCGATCTTGAGCCCTTCGTCGCTGACCCGGGTCCCCTCAAGCAGGTCGAGCAGGCGAGGCCGCTCGGCGCCTCGAGGGGTGACCGCCACGTGGTGGCGCAAGGTGATGGGCCGACGGCGCTCGGTGATCACGGTGGTGGTGCCTCGCACCGATTCGATCCACTCACCGAGCACCGAGGCGTTGGCCACCGTGGCCGATAAGCAGACGAACTGGACCTCGGGAGGGGTCAAGATCAGGACCTCCTCCCAGACGCCTCCTCGATAGGGGTCTTGGATGAAGTGGACCTCGTCGAGGATCACGACGCCGAGATCCTCGAGCAGCCCCGAGCTCGTGAGCAGCATGTTGCGGAGCACCTCGGTGGTCATCACCACGATGGGCGCCTGAGGCCTGATGGCGGTGTCCCCGGTGAGCAGACCCACGTGCTCAGCACCGTGCTCAGCCACCAGCTCGGTGAACTTCTGGTTCGAGAGCGCCTTGAGCGGCGTCGTGTAGAAGGTCTTCTCCCCTCGCTCCAGCGCACCAGTGACGGCGTAGGCAGCGACCAAGGTCTTGCCCGAACCGGTCGGAGCGCTCACGAGGACGTGGTCGCCAGCGTCGATGACGTCCATGGCCTCGACCTGGAAGGCATCGAGCTCGAAGCTCAGGGCCCCGGCGAACGCCCGACGCCGATCGCTGCCGACGTCAGGCAGGCTCATCGTCCCGCCAGCTTCCCGATGCCGATGGACAAGAAGTAGAAGGCGACGAGTGGCACGGCGAGGACCAGCATCGAGAACGGATCCCCGCTCGGGGTGAAGATCGCTGCGGCCAGCGTGATGCCGATGATGGCCCAGCGCCAGGCATGCAGCAGCTGGGCCGGGGTGACCACGTGCGCCATCTCAAGTGCCACCAAGATCACCGGGAACTCGAAGGTGAGGCCGAAGATGATCATCATCCACATGATCAGGCTCAGGTACTGGTTCGGGTTGTAGATCTGGTGCAGGCTCGGGCCGCCGATCTCGGCCAAGAAGACCAGGGCGTGCTCGAAGGAGAAGTAGCCGAGCGCCCCCCCGGTGAGGAACAGCACGATCGAGGCTGCCACGAAGGGCACCGCATAGCGCTTCTCGTTCCTCTTGAGCCCAGGGGTGATGAAGCGCCAGAGCTCGAAGAGCAGGACCGGGCTGGCCAGGACCAGGCCTCCGAAGGCCGCCACCTTGATCCGGAGCGCCAGCCCATCGAGCGGACCGGTGACGTAGAGCGTGCAGTCGTTGTGGTTGGCGCGGCAGTAGGGCTCGCGGAGCCACTCCAAGATGTGGTTGTAGCCGAGGAAGGCGATCGTCGCCGCCAAGAGGAAGACGATCGTCGAGATGAAAAGCCTCCGGCGCAGCTCGGCGAGGTGCTGGGCCAAGGTCATGGCGTTCGGGGACGGCGTCGTGCCACCTCGTCGGCGCAACCGTTCTGCCAGGGCCATCGGTCCTTCTCAGTTCATGCTTGGGTCGACACCCGGCGCCGAGCGAGTCGGTGGGGAGGGTCGAGCCGGGGCGTCCTCGATGCTCGGTGGCGCCCCGGGATCGGGGACGAGCCCCTCGTCGTGGGGGACGACCTCTGCCGCGCCAGGATCAGGCTGCAAGCCCGGACCATCGAGATCGGCGAGCTTGTCGAGGAAGCTGATCGGCGAGCGAGCGTAGCGAGCGATGTCGCCCGTGCTCGGCAGGTCAGGCACGCTCGAGCGGACCTCGGCCTCGATCCGAGACGAGAGCCCTCGCAAGGTGCGCCAGCCCGCTCCGAGCTGCTTGGAGATCTGCGGGATGCGGTCGGGACCGACGACCAGCAGGGCGACGATGAGCACGATCAGGAGCTTGATGGGGCTCAGGTTCAACACGCCCCCATCCTACCGATGGACCTTCCAGGCGAACTTCGGCTCAGGGAATGCCGATCCGAGACAGCGGCCAGACCCTGAAGACCACGTGGCCGATGATGTTGCCACCGGGCAACGTGCCCCACATGCGCGAGTCGCACGAGTCAGAGCGGTTGTCCCCCATGACGAAGTACTGATCCTTCGGGATGACCTGGCGTGGGATCGCCGGACCGAGCGGCACCGCAGGGAACCAGGGCTGGGCGAGCGGCTTGCCGTTGATCAGCACCTGGTTGCCCCGTGACGAGATGGTCTCGCCAGGCAGCCCGATGACCCGCTTGACGAGGTCCTTGACCTCAGGATCGGCGCAGACGGTCGACTCCTTGGGCGGTGCGTGGAAGACGATGATGTCGCCGCGGTGCACGGCGTGGAACGTGTAGCTGAGCTTCGAGACGATGATGCGGTCCCCCACCTGGAGGGTCGGCTCCATCGAGGCGCTCGGGATGAAGAAGGTCTGGACGACGTAGGTCCTGACCAGGAAGGCCAGCACCAGCGCACCGAGGGCCACCGCCACCCACTCGATGACGACCCGTGTGCGCATCTCGCTCTTGGTCCGCTGCCTGCCCCGGGGCGCCACGTCGCTCTCTGCAGGGCTCGCAGCGTGCTTCGGGCCAGTGACCTCGGGATTCGCCTCCACGGGAGCGGTGTCGTCTCCCTCAGGCATCGACGAACGTTATCGCACCGCCCCCCTGGCTCCGGTGCGGCTCAGAGCGAGGCGATCAGCCGTTCGACGCGCTCATCGTGGCTGACGAAGGGATCCTTCAAGATCACCGTGCGCTGCGCCTGATCGTTGAGCTTGAGATGCACCCAGTCGACCGTGAAGTCTCGACGGCGCTCCTTGGCTCGTTTGACGAAGGCACCGCGAAGCCGTGCGCGCGTCGTCTGCGGCGGGTTGAGCTGGGCGGTGGCGATCGCCTCGTCGGTGGTGGTCCGGCGGACCTGGCCGGAGCGCTCAAGGCGGTAGTAGAGCCCTCGCTCTCGATCAATGTCGTGATAGAGCAGGTCCAACAGCGCGACCTTCGGGTGGTTGAGCGCCAGGTCGCGGCTGGTGCGGTACTCCTCGACGAGGCGGAGCTTGGCGACCCAGTCACAGCGGTCGTAGAGCTCACCGGGGTCGCTCCAGAGCTGATCGATGGTCTCAGCCCACATGTCGAGGGCCAGGTCCTCATCGGGCGGGAGCCCGCGGCTGTCGCGGTACTTGAGGGCTCGCTCGAGGTACTCGGTCTGGATCTCGAGAGCCGAGACCTCGCGTCCGTTGGCCAAGCGGACCTTGGCCTTGAGCGTGACGTCCTGGGAGATCTCGCGAATGGCGCGGATGGGGTTCTCCAAGGTCAGGTCGCGCAGGATCTGGCTCTTGTCCTCGAGCAAGGTCAGCAGGATCGAGGTGGCGCCGACCTTCAAGAAGGTGGCGTACTCGTTCATGTTCGAGTCGCCCACGATGACGTGGAGCCTGCGGTAGCGCTCGGCGTCAGCGTGCGGCTCATCGCGGGTGTTGATGATCGGTCGAGAGCGTGTGGTCGCCGACGAGACGCCCTCCCAGATGTGCTCAGCACGCTGGGAGAGGCAGAAGAGGGGCCCCTTGGCGGTGTGCAGGATCTTGCCGGCGCCCGCGTAGATCTGGCGGCTGACCAAGAACGGGATCAGGACCTCGGAGTGACGGGCGAAGTCGTCGTCGCGCTCGGCGAGGTAGTTCTCATGGCAGCCGTAGGAGTTGCCCGCCGAGTCGGTGTTGTTCTTGAAGAGGTAGATCTCGCCTTTGATCCCCTCCTCATGGAGCCGCTCCTCGGCCCCTCGGACGAGGTCGCTGAGCACCCACTCGCCTGCCTTGTCGTGAGCGACGAGATCGGAGACCTTGTCGCACTCAGGCGTGGCGTACTCAGGATGGCTCCCGACGTCGAGGTACAGCCGCGCTCCGTTGGCCAGGAAGACGTTGGAGGACCGGCCCCAGGAGACCACACGGCGGAACAGATACCGAGCCACCTCGTCGGGGCTCAGGCGCCGCTGACCACGGAGCGTGAAGGTGACGCCGTACTCGTTCTCGATCCCGAAGATGCGACGCTCCACACCGCGACCGTAGCGGGGCGCACCCCCCGTCGCGGTGCAGTGGCGCTCAGGCGCTCAGGAGCTGTGCGACCACCTCGTCGTCCAAGCGCAGGAAGGTGCGCTGACCATGGCCTTCGCTGAGGACGGCCGCTTCGAGCGCGTCGGCGCCGAGCGTCCGCTCGGGTCCAGCCAAGGCAGCCGCTGATGCCTTGAGCGCGCTCTCGAGGCTCCAGCCCTCGACGAAGCTGGCCGCGAACTGGGTGCGGATGGCGTCGGCCTCGCCGCCGAGCACCGCGAAGTGATCCTCGTCAGTGATGGTCCCCTCGTAGCCGACGTGGAACAGCTGGGTGGGACGGGGTCCCGTGCCCAGCTCGGCCACCAAGATCTCGACCTCGAGGGGCTTCATCTCGTGGGTGAAGACCTGCCCGAGGTGCTGGGCGTAGAGGTTGGCGAGCGAACGAGCGTCGACGTCGTCACGACTGAAGGTGAAGCCCTTGGTGTCAGCGTGGCGCACGCCGGCCACGCGCAGCTGGTCGTACTCGTTGTACTTGCCGACCCCGGCGAAGGCGATGCGGTCGTAGATCTCGGAGATCTTGTGGAGGGTGCGCGACGGGTTCTCGGCGACGAGCAGCACGCCGGCGTCGTAGACGCTGGCGATGAGCGAGCGTCCTCGTGCGATGCCCTTCTGGGCGTACTCCGCACGATCCTTCATCACCTGCTCGGGGGCGACGTAGTACGGCATGCTCATTGGAGCGACCCTCCTGCGTTGCCGCCCAGCGTCCGACGGCGCTCGATCGCTGCGGCAAAGCGCTCGGCGATCTCCTCGGAGGGCACGGCCTGGTAGCCCGCCTCCGTCACCGTGGCCACGATCGGGTAGATCCCTCGGACGAGGTCCGGTCCGCCGGTGGCCGAGTCGCTGTCGGCGGCCTCATAGAGCGCCAAGACGGCGAGCTCGATCGCCTCATCTCGGCTCAGGTCATCTCGGTAGCCGAGCTTGATCGTCTGTCGGGCGTCACGTCCACCGGAGCCTGTGGTCTGGAAGTCGGTCTCTTCGTAGCGACCGCCGGCCGCGTCATAGGTGAAGATCCGGCCGATGCCCCGCGCCGTGTCGAAGCCGCAGAAGAGCGGCACGACGACGAAGCCCTGCATGGCGAGGGGCAGGTGGCCTCTGACCATCTGGGCCAGCTGGTTCGCCTTGCCCTCGAGGCTCAGGGCGACCCCCTCGACCTTCTCGTAGTGCTCGAGCTGAACCTGGAAGAGCCGGACCATCTCGACGGCCATGCCAGCAGAGCCCGCGATGGCGACCGCCGAGTGGCGATCGGCCGGGAAGACCTTCTCCATCGCACGGTGCTCGATGGAGTTGCCGGCCGTCGCGCGGCGGTCACCCGCCATGATGACCCCGCCGTCGAAGCGGATGGCGAGCACCGTGGTGCCATGCGGCACCTCGACGCGGTCAGCGCTCGGAGCCATGGTGGTCGCGACGCCCTCTCGATCGAGGAGGGAGCTGAAGCTGGGACCGGGGTCGTCGGCGGCCCTGAAGAGCGGCAGCGCCACTACTCGCCGCCTTTTTGGACGTAGTTGCGGACGAACTCCTCCGCGTTGTCCTCGAGCACCTCATCGATCTCGTCGAGGAGCCCATCGAGGTCGCTCTTGAGCTTGTCGGCCCGCTCGGCCGCCGCCTCTGAGGTCTCCACCTCGTCGGTCGTCGTCTCGTCGGACCGCCGCTCTGGTGTCTTGCGGATCTGCTCTCGCTCAGCCATCGCCGTCGCCGCTCCTCATTCTGCTCTCTCGAGTCTCTCTACCAGCTCCTTGGCGGAACGCACCTCGTCGAGCAGCTGCCCGGTCCGGTCCGCAGTACCTCGGAGTGGATCCATCATAGGGATGCGCCTGAGGGGGTCGATCCCCAGGTCAAAAACCAAAGAGTCCCAGTTGGCCGTGACCACCTGGTCAGGGAAGCGCTTGAGGCACATCCCCCTGAACCACGCTCTCGTCGTCAAGGGCGGGTCTTCGACCGATCGAAGCACCTCGGCCTCGGGCACGAGGGTGTCGAGACCCAGGCGATCGGAGAGCGAGCGGTCTGGACGAAGATCGTGGTACTGGAGATCAATCGCTCGAAGCTTGGGATCGGTGAGCGAGAGCCCCTTTCTTTCGGCGTAGGCGCTGAGCAGGCGGCGCTTGGCGATCCAGTCGACCGTGCTCGCTAGGGAATCGGGATCCGACCCGAGCCCATCGAGGGCGGCGCTCCAGCGCTCGACCACCAGGTTGGCCTCTGCCTCAGACCCGATGGCCACACCGCCATCGGCGTCGACGTACTTGGTCACGGCCTCGAGGAGCGCGATCTGGATCTCCAAGGGTCGGGCCCGCCGCCCATCAGCCAGCTCAACCGTCTCGGTGAGGTCAGGGTCAGCCGAGATCGATCGCACCGCAGCCACCGGGTCGGCGAGGGTGAGGCCGTCGATGACCAGTGCGCCGTCCTCGATCATGGCCAGCAAGAGCGCGGTGGTGCCCAGCTTCAAGAAGGTGGCGACCTGGCTCCGGTTGGCGTCCCCCAAGATCAGGTGCAGCCGACGGTAGCGAGACGGATCGGCGTGCGGCTCGTCTCGTGTGTTCACGAGGGGTCGCTTGAGGGTGGTCTCCAACCCGACCAGCGCCTCGATGAACTCTGCTCGCTGTGAGATCTGGAAGACGGGTGCCACGTCGAAGCTCGCCGTCTCTGCTCCGACCTTGCCCGCGCCCGCGAAGAGCTGGCGGGTCACCAGGTGAGGCAGGATCCCGCGGACGACCTCGGTGAAGGGGATCTCTCTCGCCAGGAGGAAGTTCTCATGCGTGCCGTAGGAGTTGCCCTTGGCGTCCGAGTTGTTCTTGTAGACGATGATCTTCGGTGCGTCGGGATAGCGATCCCACGCCGCGCTCATCGCTCGACGGAGCACCTCTTCGCCGGCCGCGTCGTAGCGGACCGCCTCAGAGGGGGTGGAGCACTCAGGCGACGAGTACTCGGGGTGCGCGTGGTCGACGTAGAAGCGAGCCCCGTTGGTGAGCACGGCGTTGGCCAGGTGCGTCTCGACCGCAGGAGGCATCGACCCCGGTCTCGCTGCTCCTCGCTGGTCTCGGTCAGGCGACTCGTCGTCGAAGTCCCACGAGATGTGGTGGCGCAGCCCTGACGCGTAGGCGTTCACGAGCAGGGTTGAGAGCGTGATGGGATCGACGTCGGGAGAGCCCGAGGTGATCCCGTACTCCGTCTCGATGCCCAGCAGCTTCGCGATCGCCATGATCCGAGGCTAACGCCGCTCGATGGCGGCGACGGGGGTCGGGACGATCAGAGGTACTGCCCCGTGCCCACGTGCTCGATGGACCGTCCGCCGTGCGCCTCTTCCTCGGTGGTCACCAGCGTGCGGATGTAGACGATGCGCTCGCCCTTCTTGCCTGAGATCCGAGCCCAGTCGTCTGGATTCGTGGTGTTGGGCAGGTCCTCGTTCTCCTTGAACTCCTGGCGGATCGACTCGACGAGGTCGTCGGTCTTGATGCCCTTCGACGTCCCTGCGATCTCTCGCTTGATGGCGAGCTTCTTGGCCCGCCTCACGATGTTCTCGATCATCGCGCCCGACGAGAAGTCCTTGAAGTACAAGATCTCCTTCTCGCCGTTCTGGTAGGTGACCTCCAAGAACCGGTTCTCATCATCGGTGCGGTACATCTCGACCACGATCTTCTCGATCATCGCCTGGATAGCCTTGGCCGGGTCTCCCCCACCGAGCAGGGCGACCTCGTTGACGTCGAGGGGTAGCTCAGGGGTCAGGTAGCGGTGGAAGATCTGGGCTGCGGCTTCCTCGTCGGGACGCTCGATCTTGATCTTGACGTCGAGCCGTCCTGGGCGGAGGATCGCCGGGTCGATGAGGTCTTCGCGGTTCGACGCACCGATCACGATGACGTCACGCAGCGCCTCGACACCATCGATCTCCGCGAGGAGCTGGGGGACGACCGTCGACTCCATGTCGGAGCTGATGCCGCTCCCTCGGGTGCGGAAGAGCGAGTCCATCTCGTCGAAGAAGATGATGACGGGCACGCCTTCTTCAGCCTTCTCCCGAGCACGCTGGAACACCAAGCGGATCTGACGCTCCGTCTCACCCACGTACTTGTTGAGGAGCTCTGGTCCCTTGATGTTCAAGAAGTAGCTGCGGATGTTGGCGTTGCCGGTCGACTCCGCCACCTTCTTGGCCAGCGAGTTGGCGACGGCCTTGGCGATGAGCGTCTTGCCGCAGCCGGGAGGCCCGTAGAGCAAGATGCCCTTCGGTGCCGGCAGGTCGTAGGCGGCGAAGAGATCGCGGTGCAGGTACGGCAGCTCGACCGCATCGGTGATGGCCTCGATCTGCTCGTCGAGCCCGCCGACGTCCCCGTATGAGACGTCGGGAACCTCTTCGAGCACGAGGTCCTCGACCTCTTGTCGATCGAGGCGCTCGACCAGGAGCCCGGCGCGCAGATCGAAGAGGAGGGCGTCGCCGGCGCGCAGCGTGGTGCCCTGGAGTGCATCGGCGATCTCGCAGACCCGCTCCTCGTCGGCACGGCCGTAGACGATCGCTCGCTGGCCGCCCTCGAGGATCTCCTTGAGCTTGACGACCTCACCGGAGCGCTCGCCGTCACGAGCGAGGACCACCGAGAGCGACTCGTTGAGCACGACCTCGTCACCGCGCTTGAGCAGACCGGGATCGATGTCGGGGCTCAGCGACACGCGCATCTTGCGACCCGAGACCACCACGTCGATGGAGCCGTCGTGGTTGAGCGACATGAA
>Ga0181519_10005376_pt1 | contig 10236 bp, 5 predicted proteins | sample PEATcosm2014_Bin_26_FD_121102 | JGI IMG/M metagenome (GOLD analysis project Ga0181519, IMG submission 121102) | Peatland microbial communities from MTU Mesocosm Facility, Houghton, MI, USA - PEATcosm2014_Bin02_10_metaG | ecosystem: Environmental > Terrestrial > Soil > Wetlands > Peat | place...
ATCAGCGCGTCCGTGAAGTGCGTGAAGTGATAGTACACCTCTTCGTTGATGACATTCGAGTCGCGCGTCAGCAGAATATCGGCCAGCCGTTCAGGCAGAACGGAGCGCCGTGCGTGGTCGACGATGAAACTCTCGCCCATCAGCCAGCCCACCGTCACGCCGTCCTGGAAGAGCGAGTTCATCCACGGATAAGGATGCGGATTGTTTGGCGCCGTCGAACCGTAAACCGTGTTGCACCCCGTGTGTGCGGCCATGGCCATCACGCTCATGCCGTTGGCCAGGCGCCCATCCACCGGCTGCAGGTTCTTGTGGTTGAAGGCCTCGGTCAGCAGCACCGCGGAGATGGCCTCCACCAGCTGCGCATCGCTGATGGGGCCATTTGCAGCCTCATACGCAGCGATGCGCGCCTTGGTGTCCTTCACGTCTTCGCCGCCCAACCCGAGAACCAGGTGCGCGATGGCCTGCCGAAGCAGCGCGTATTCGCCGGGGTTGCTCTCCTTGAGCGCTGCCAGCCTGGCTGCGCCGTTGTTATCCAGGTTGGATGCCTTGGCAACAAAGCGGTCGCTCTTGGCGTGGAAGACGGGCCGCATGTACGCCTCGGTCACAGCCGCAATCGAGCGCAGCACGCTCTTTTCGCCGCAGCCCGCGCAGGCGCCGTCGCCGGCCACCAGCGCGTCGTAGTTGGTGCGCACCATCAGCATATTGCGCAGCGTGGCCGTCTTCGAGTCGGCCGGGTTCGCCGCGTTGAACAGGCCAAGATACTTCTGCGAAGTGTCGGGCAGCAGGTCGAGGAAGGCCGTGCCGGTCTCGTGCTCGGCGTTCACCTCTTCGGTCTCCTGCACCATCTTGAGAGCCTCGTGGTCGCCGCAGGCCGTAACGCAGGCCGCGCAGCCCTTGCACAGGTCGCTGACAAAGATCGAGAAGACGCCGCCCGAGCCGGGGCTCTTGCGCTCCGGCGACGAAAAGATGGCATTCACCTTCTGGTAGGCCATCGGCACCTTGGCGATGATGTCGAAGAACTGCTGCTTCGACTGCTGCGAGAATCCGGCATCTTCCGTCGCGGCCAGGCTTTCGGTTACCTCGCGCAGAATCGTCGGCAACGGCGTTCCGGTCTTCATCTCCGCCACCATGCGGGTGCGAGTGGCCTTTTCAATTGCGGGGAGCGCGCGCATCAGCCTGGTGCGGTCTTCTGCATTGGCAATGTAGTAGGAAACAGCCGTTGTGAGCAGCGTGCTCAGGTCCTGCGAGGTGTTGGGCAGCGCCGTATCCGGGCAAACCGAGATACACTCCATGCACTGCGTGCAGTTCTCGGGAATATAGAGCGGCGTCTCGCGGCGCGCGACGTATTTTGAGGCCGTGTCGCCTGTAGCTGCCGCGATTACGCCCATAGCCGAGAGCGGCGTCGCCGGCTGGTTGTAGCCGTAATGCGAACGGAACTCCGCGTCGAAGACAGACACGCTGTCAATGGGTGCTCGCTTGGCCTGGCCGGCGGGAATGGGTGTGGAACGGCAGCCGGTGCCACAAGAGCCGCCGGCAGTGGCCAGCTCAAGAATGGGTAGCAGCGCCTGGCCGCGCAGGCTGGAGCGGTCGGCCGCAGCCAGCGCGCCGATCTTGATCTCCTTCACCTGCTCGAAGCCCTGCGTCATCACTTCCATGTTCGACTGCACCACGGCGTCGCCCAGCTTGCCGAATTTCTTGACGTACTGCTTGTAGACCACCTCGCGATACTGCTCCGGCGTAATGCCGAATTCCTGCAGCAGGTTGCTGACGGCGAAAAACGCGCCCAGGAAGGCGTTGCCCTGCATGCGCAGTTGCAGATCGCCGCGGTCGGTAGCCTTCTTTGCAATGGCGAATCCGGGCAGAGTGAACACGCGGATATTCTTGTCGATGATCTGCTTGCGCGCCCACTGCGGCAGCCGTTCCCACGCCTGCTCGCCCTCTTCATCCGACTCCCACACCAGGCTTCCGCCCTCGGCCATGCCGTCCAGCGGATTGGTGTGCGTAAAGGCCTTGGGATCGCAGCACAGAACCGTGGTCACGTGGCGCAGGTCGCAGTTCACGCGGATGCGATCCTTGGCCGCGACCATGAAGTAGCTTGTTGGCGCGCCCTTCTTTTCCGAACCATATTTCGGATTGGCGCTGACGTGGATCACTTCCTTGGGGTTTCCCAGTTCGTCGCGTTCGCCGTCGCGCTCAAAGATCAGGTCGTTCAGGTCGCCCAGGATTGCGCCCAGGTTTTTGCCGGTGGTGATAGCGCCCCATCCGCCAATGGAGTGGAAGCGCACCGCAACCGCGCCGTCGGGCAGCAGCGACGGGGTTTCGTCGGCAACCACCGAATAGGGATGGTCGATGCCCAGCACCATAAAGTTAGCGCCGTCCGCGGCCGTCTTGCCGTCCTTGCGGGCGCGGTTGCCGGTAACAAACTCGTAGGCGCCAATAATGTGCTCGGGGCGGAAGTCGCGCGAGCCCAGGCCGTAGGTGCCAGAGAAGATCTTGGGCACGTCGTTGATCGAGAGCGCAGGCAGGCCTTCGGCAGCCGGACGGCCCTCGGTCTGAATCGCCTTCGACAGTGCCGTGCGGATATCGCGGCCCAGCGGGTTGTCGCCGGAAAGTGCCTCGTCGGTCCGCTCCAGGATGATGACGTTCTTCTTGCCCTTCAGCGCGGCCACAATGGCAGCCTCGGGGAAGGGACGAATGACGTTCACATGGATGGAGCCGACCTTGACGCCGCGCGTCTGGCGCAGGTAGTCGACTGCGGCTTCGATGTTCTCTGCGGCCGATCCCAGGGAAACGAAGACAGTGTCTGTGTCATCCGTCTTGTACTGGGACAGCAGGCCGTAATGCCGGCCGGTCAGCTCGCCGAAGTCCTTGTAGGCAGCTTCAAGGAACGCAAGAATCGGCTCGGCAAAGTTGTTGCGCCGCGCCACCACGCCCTGCATGTAGTGCTCCTGGTTCTGCACCGGCCCCAGCAGGATTGGGTTGGCAAGATCCATCATCTTGGGCACGCGGCGGCGCGTTGGCCCAAACAGAACGCGCTGCGCCTCGGTGGGGCACTCGATGATGTCATCGGGCGCGCCCAGATACTCGCGAATCAGCTCCGACTCGTGCTTATAGAAGGTGCGCTCCAGGTGGGTGGTAAGGAACCCGTCCATGATGTTCATACCCGGGGTGAGCGAAAGCTCGGTGACGCGGCGCAGGATCAGCGCCTGGTCGGCGGCTTGCTGTGCGTCCTTGCCGAAGAGCATGATCCAGCCGGTATCCAGCGCGCCGTAAATGTCGTCGTGGCCGCAATGGACGTTGAGAGCGTGCTTGGTCAGCGCTCGCGCGCCCACCTCGAGCACCATCGTCGAACCTTTGCCGGGCGCATGGTAATACTGCTCCACGCCGTAGACTACCCCCTGGCCGGAAGTAAAGTTGACCACGCGCTTGCCGCACACGGAGTGTGCGATGGCTCCGCCCTGGGCCGCATGCTCGCCTTCCGTCTCAATGGCTATCGTGTTGTGGCCAAAGACGTTCAGGTGCCCCTCGGCGTAAGCCTGCTGGAACAGCTCGCCGCCTTCGGTAGAAGGCGTAATGGGATAGAACACGCCGGCGTCGGCGATCCGCGTCTCCGTGTAATAGGAGACAAGCTGGTTTCCGTTTGCGGTAAGACGAATGCCTGGATAGCGCGCAGCAGCGGTCATGAATCCCTCTCAGTAAGCCTTATTCGTATGTCGATGTCCTGGCCGTGCGCGAGCGTCTGGATTCGGGAGAAGTCGAATCTTCGAGAATCCTTGCCGCAGGCCAAATTCTCTGGTGCCCCGGTCCGCATAGGAGCGCGGCCCCAGTTGAATGCCCCTGCAAGTGTAAAGGCCGCAGTGGAGAGGAGGAAACCCAAGGGGAGGGTTGAACCTCAAAAATCAGCTAAAGCGACCCATACTGTAGTATGCTCCCTCGCCATAGAGACGTTGTCCCACAACGTGGAATACCTGGCAGGATTTCCCTGATCGTGGCCTCTTAGCGTCCCGGAACGGGCCAACAACGAAGTGATTCCTGTCGAAGTTCCCGGTCCCGAATCCAGGAGAGAATGCCCCCGTGCCCCATCCTTGAGCTTTTTTTCTGGCGCATGGATGGGAATCCATAAAACCTCAACTCCAAGACACCATCACCGGTTTATTCCCATCACCCCACCGGTTGTATAGTGGCACCCATGGAGAAACGCAAGCTTCGCTCGCAGGCTTGGTTCGGCGGCAACGACAAAGACGGCTTCATCCACCGCAGTTGGATGCGCAACCAGGGCTTTCCCGGCGATGTATTCGATGGACGTCCGGTGATCGGCATCTGCAACACCTGGTCCGAACTCACTCCCTGCAACGCCCACTTCCGCGAACTGGCCCAATGGGTAAAGAACGGCGTCTGGGAAGCGGGAGGATTTCCGCTGGAGTTTCCCGTAACCTCAATGGGCGAGACCAACATGCGCCCCACGGCCATGATGTTTCGCAACCTGGTCAGCATGGACGTGGAAGAGTCCATCCGCGCCAACCCCATTGACGCCGTTGTGCTGCTGTGCGGCTGCGACAAGACCACGCCCTCGCTGGTGATGGGGGCGGCCAGCTGCGATGTGCCGGCCATCGTGGTCTCCGGCGGGCCCATGCTCAACGGGCGCTATCGCGGCCAGCCCATCGGCTCTGGCACCGTGGTTTGGCAGTTCAGCGAAGCTGTGAAGGCCGGGACGATGACCCAGCAGGAATTCATGGACGCCGAAAGCTGCATGAGCCGCTCGCCCGGCCATTGCATGACCATGGGCACGGCCTCGACCATGGCCTGCATGGTTGAGTCCCTTGGCCTTTCGCTGCCCGGCAACGCGGCCATCCCCGCCGTCGACTCGCGCCGCAAGGTACTCGCCCACGAGACCGGCCGCCGCATCGTGGCCATGGTCCACGAAGACCTGCGCATCTCCAAGATCCTCAAGCGCGAGGCCTTCCTGAACGCCATCCGCGCCAACGCCGCCATCGGCGGCTCGACCAACGCGGTCATCCACCTCATTGCGTTTGCCGGCCGCTTGGGCATTCCGCTCACCCTCGACGACTGGGACAAATACGGCCACGACGTCCGCACCATCCTCGACCTGCAGCCCTCGGGCCGTTTCCTCATGGAAGACTTCTACTACGCCGGCGGCTTGCCGGCGGTACTCGCCAAACTGGCTGAGCACGGCCAGCTCGACGGCCACGCCCTCACTGTCAACGGACGCACCATGGGCGAAAACGTGAAGGACGCGCCAATCTGGAACAGCGAAGTGATTCACGACTTCGACAAGCCGCTGGTCGAGTCAGGCGGCATTGCCGTGCTGCGCGGCAATCTTTGCCCCGACGGCGCCGTGCTCAAGCCCTCGGCCGCCTCGCCGCACCTGATGAAGCACCGCGGCCAGGCCGTGGTGTTTGAGAGCATCGAGGATTACAACGCACGCATCGAAGACCCCGATCTCGCTATCGACGAAAACAGCGTGATGGTCCTAAAGTACTGCGGTCCGAAGGGCTATCCCGGCATGGCCGAGGTGGGCAACATGGGCCTGCCTCCGAAACTGCTGGCCCGCGGCATCACCGACATGGTCCGCATCTCCGACGCGCGCATGAGCGGCACTGCATACGGAACCGTGGTCCTGCATGTTTGCCCGGAAGCCGCCGTGGGCGGCCCGCTGGCCCTGGTGTACGAGGGCGACTGGCTCGAACTCGACGTGGAAGCCCGCCGGTTGCATCTCGAAGTGGACGACGCGGAGCTAGCCCGGCGCCGCGCCGAGTGGGTCGCTCCCGAGCCGGCTTTCAAGAGCGGCTACCAGTCTTTGTATGTGAAGCACGTGATGCAGGCAGACAAGGGCGCCGATTTCGACTTCCTGCAAGGCTGCCGCGGACACGCCGTGCCCAGAGAGTCCCATTGAACTAGACTCTCCGCTCGGGTGCCCCACCCTTGGCGCGTCTCTGCTTTTGTGCCCAGGGTGGGAAAGCTCAACTCTCGATCAGCCGTTTCACAAACATCGGAAATGCTGGAGGAGTAGCGAGACATGCAAGACGCCAACTCAGCTTTCGCCCGCTATCCCAGCCTTCAGGGCCGCGTAGTTCTCGTCACCGGCGGAGCCACCGGCATTGGAGAGTCCATTGTGACCACCTTCGCCCGCCAGGGCTCCCGCGTGGCCTTTTTCGACATTCAGGACGAGCCCGCGCAACGGCTTGTCGAGAACCTCACCGCGGAAGGCTGCCCTGCTCCGCAATATCTTCACTGCGACCTGACCGATCTCTCAGCCCTCAAGAGCAAAATCGACAAGTTCATCTCGGTCTGGGACACCATCGACGTGCTCATCAACAACGCCGCCAACGACCAGCGTCACTCTATCGAAGAAGTCACGCCGGAGTACTGGGACAAGTCGATTGCCATCAACCTGCGTCCGCAGTTCTTCATGATCCAGGCCGTGCTGCCCGCCATGCGCAAGGCCGGACGCGGTTCCATCATCAATATGAGCTCGATCTCCTGGATCATTCCCTCCACCGGCGTCCCCGTTTACATCACGGCCAAGGCGGCCATTGTGGGCCTCACGCGGACCATGGCGCACGAACTCGGCCCCCACAACATCCGCGTCAACGCAGTCCTTCCCGGCGCCATCGCCACCGAGAAGCAAAGGAGCTTGGTGTATACGCCGGAGTACAAAGCGGAGATCATGGCCAGCCAGGCCCTCAAACGCGACATCCTCCCCGACGATGTGGCGCGCCTGGTTCTGTTTCTGGCCGCCGACGACTCCAGCGCCATCACCAACCAGAGCTACATCATCGACGGCGGATGGGTGTAGCGCGGACGGAGGCGGGGATTTCAACCCCCGCACAAAATCAACCGGATCTGGGCGGGCTTCAGCAGCAATTCATATAGGAGAGCGCAAATGCAGATGTCGAGACTGAAACGGATTGTCCTGGCTGCATTCACTGCCTCCGCGTTCCTGCTTGCGTGCTCTCCAACAAAGGCCCAGGCACCGTCTGCCCCTCCCGCACCCGAGTCCCCCGAATACAAACAAGTGCAGCAGCGCTTGTCGCACGGCTGGAACACCTGGGACGTACACAGCGTGACGACGCAGGTCCTGCTGCCCGAGGGTCTCGCGATTCACGTAGGGATGAAGCACAACACCACCCTCAATGGCGACGGATTCTTATCGGATGCGTTGATCGGCAAGCAGGAGAAGGGCGCAGAGGTAGTGACGCCGGGGCCGCACTCCTGGGATGGGAGCTACACCGACCTGACGGTGGAGTGGCAGGGGCACAGGTGGCGCGTCGAGAGCGCGCATGATGGCGAAGACCTGGTTATGCTGGTGAAGCCGCTGGAGTCGAAAGGCGGAGCGCTGCCACCGACGGTGGTGTTCAGCGTGGGCACACTATGGGACCTGCGCGCCGGTATGGTCGTCTTTGGTGGCCCGGGGACGATCACGACCACTGGAGTGAATGGGGCAATACAGGTCGACTGTACCTGCGCGGAGAACGCATCATTTCCGGTAGTGAACGTTCCCGTTGACACTCCGTACCTGGCAGCGGATCTGACCGGTCCCGTAGGAATCAGCGCGCAACAGGTGGACGTGGCAAAGGAAGAGAAAAAGCAGCCGCGCACGCTCGGACAGATCCAGAGCGCGATTGATCGCCAGCGGAAAGCATACGAAGAGTCGATTAAGACGGCGGGGAAGAACGGCCCGATTGTCGATGCCATCGAGACCACGCTCGGCTGGGACACCATCTACGACCCGGAAAAGCAACGCGTCATCTCCCCCGTAAGCCGCGTCTGGAGCGTCGGCTGGGGCGGCTACGTTCTCTTCGACTGGGACACCTTCTTCGCCGCCACGCTGGCCTCCATCGGCGACAAGGATCTGGCCTACGCCAATGCCATCGAGATCCTGCGCGAGTCTACGCCCCAGGGCTTCGTACCCAATTATGCGCGCGCCGGTGGCTGGAAAAGCTCCGACCGCTCCGAGCCGCCGGTTGGCGCCATCACCGTGCTCGGCCTCTACAAAAAGTTCCACGACCGCTGGTTTCTAGAAGACGCTTACCAACCGCTGCTCAAATGGAATCGCTGGTGGGCCGCGCATCGCGATACCCAGGGCTATCTCACCTGGGGCAGCGACGGCGGCAACCAGCCCGCCAACCTCGACGACGACTCGCGCGGCACCTGGCAGGGCGCCATCTTCGAGTCGGGCCTCGACAACAGCCCCATGTACGACGGCACCACCTACAACGCCCAGACACACTTGCTGGAATTCGCCGACGTCGGCCTGATGAGCATGTACATCGCCGACTGTGATGCGCTGGCGGAAATCGCCGATGCCCTCGGCATGCCTGCAGACGCAAAGCAACTCCGCGACCGCGGCGCCCGCTATCGCGCCAAACTCGCAACACTGTGGGACGAACGCGCAGGCATTTTTCTGAATAGAAATCTCCATACAGGAGAAAACAGCCTACGGCTCTCACCCACCAACTTCTACCCCATGCTGGCCCATGCCGCTACCCCTGCGCAGGCAAAGACCATGCTGGAAAAGCATCTGCTCAATCCTGCCGAGTTCTGGGGCGAGTGGGTCATTCCCTCCATCGCCCGCAACGACCCAGCCTTCAAAGATCAGAACTACTGGCGGGGCAGAATCTGGGGCCCCATGAACTATCTCGTCTATCTCGGCCTCAGTAATTACGACGATGCGGAGATGCGCAAGCAGTTCGCAGAGAAGTCCTACAGCCTTTTTCTGAAGGAATGGCGGGAGAAGGGACACGTGCATGAGAATTACAACGCCATTCTCGGCACCGGCGACGATGTATCTTCCAGTGATCGCTTCTACCACTGGGGCGCATTGCTTGGATATGTGGACTATCTGGAGCAGAGCAGGGAAGAGAAGCCGCCGGCAAATTAGAACGCTGCAATCTCAGTTGCGCGGCCGAGCGAGAGACCTTCTTACAACCATGCCGGGACTTGACCTGGGCCTTCATTCCAGCCACCCACCGTATTGCCTTTCGCAGCGGTAATTGGACAGATTCCTGAGTTTTGTTACTCTTACCAGTAGGAGCCAGCGCTATGCACTTGACTTCCCCGTTCTTCGTCGTCCCCGTCATCGTCGTTGTCTTCTTTGCGTGCATTCTGTTTGCTACCAGCACCAAGGAAGACGGCCACTCCTCCCACTGATTCAGGCACGCATCCCGCCTCTACGCTGGCAAGGCCGTCGCATTCGATCTCGCCTTAGCCCGGGCCCTCGCTCCTCGCCGGACCCTTCCATTTCCCATCGCTGCCAACCGATTCCAGGAACCTTTCCGGCGATTCGGGCGTATAACAGGGGCATGAGGGCGACAGCCATGGTGCGGAATGAATTGCGGAGCGTTACAGGTGTGCTGGCAGGCCTGGCGCTGATGGCCGGGATGACCGGCTGCTTCAGGGTGCATGTCGATAAGGACGCGAACGGCGAAGACAAGAATGTGCAGGTGGATACGCCATTTGGCGGCGTTCACGTGAATACCAATCAAACTTCGGCCGCGGACCTGGGCTTGCCCGCCTATCCCGGCGCCAAGCAGGTAATGGACGACGACAAGCACAAGTCGGCGGACGTGCATCTGGGCTTTGGCGAGTGGGAGTTGCGCGTGCGCGCGGTCAGCTACGCTACCTCCGATACCCAGGACCAGGTGGCCGCCTTCTACAAGAAAGCTCTCGGCCGCTACGGTGACGTCATCACCTGCCAGGGCCATGCACCGGTGGGCACACCGGCCACAACCTCTCAAGGGCTCACCTGTGCCGATGACGGCAACGGCAATCATGTGAAGGTTGACCGCAACGACTACGGAACCGGCAACGACAGCCTCGAGCTGAAGGCCGGGTCCAAGCGGCATCAGCACATTGTGGGTTTTGAAAACCCCAAGGACGGGCAAACCCGCTTTGCCCTGGTGGCGCTCGATCTCCCCGGCGGATCGGACAAGAGCTCGGACTAGAGCGGCTAAGACGGCTCCCACCGGCTCGCCTTCAGGCGTGTGGCTTCCCTTCAACGGAGGATAATCCCGGTAGTTGCTGCGCGGTCCGCCTGCTGGATGACCTACAATTCCAGCAAACAGCAAGCAAAGTCCCCACAAACCGGAGATTTCCATGCCAGTGAAGTTCCTTCGTCTCTCGCCGGCGGTTTTTCTCGCCGCGGCGCTTCTTCTTCATGCTGCCGACAAAACAAAAACACCGCCTCCGCCGCCCGCCGCGACCGATCCCTACGCC
>Ga0181519_10005377_pt1 | contig 10235 bp, 7 predicted proteins | sample PEATcosm2014_Bin_26_FD_121102 | JGI IMG/M metagenome (GOLD analysis project Ga0181519, IMG submission 121102) | Peatland microbial communities from MTU Mesocosm Facility, Houghton, MI, USA - PEATcosm2014_Bin02_10_metaG | ecosystem: Environmental > Terrestrial > Soil > Wetlands > Peat | place...
CGGCGCGTGGCCGAGCTGGTCGGCTACGGCGGCTTCATCCCGGTTCCCCTCACCGCGGGTCGCTGGCACGCCATCCATCCCGACCGGGTCATTCTCGGTTCACGACCGGAACGTGGCCTCGTGCTGACGGGACCGGTGATCTCGACGCGACCGTTCGGGGCGCGCTACGAATGCACCGTGTCCGATCGCTCCGGAGAGCATTTCACGGTCCATCTCGACGAGGCTCCACCTGCCGGCAAGGTGTGGATGTTCACCGCGCTCGATCCCCCGGTTGTCCGAGCATGAGACACGGGACGGACAGATGACCGGTTCCAGCCCGAGGATCGACGACCGCTTCCGCCTCGCGCGACTGGCCCGGGGCCTGTCGCAAGGGGCGCTGGCGGACATAGCCGGGGTGACCCGCCAGTCGATCTCGGGAATCGAGTCCGGTCGATGGTCCCCGTCCCTCGAGGTCGCGCTGGCTCTGGCCGGCGCGCTCGGCACGAGCGTCGAAGACCTGTTCGGCGCCGCCCCCGAGCTCCCGGCGCTCGGCGCCCGCCTGGCCGCACCTGCGGCCGAGGGCGCCCGGCTCCTGGTGGCCGAGATCGCCGGCGACCCCGTGGCGTTCCCCCTCTTCGGCGACCTCGGCTTCGCGCCTGGTTTCCGGCCCGCATTCGCCCACATGGGCGACGGGAAGGCCCCCTCGACCGGCGAGCTGGTCAGCGTGCAGCCGATCGCCAGCTCCGGGCCGACGCTCGTGATCGCCGGCTGCGATCCGGCGCTCGCCCTACTTGCGGGGCCCTTGGAGCGCCACAGGCCGCCGACGGGCCTCGTCTGGTGGTCGTGCAACAACACCGCCGCCCTGCAGCTGCTCGATGAGGGCTCCGTGCACGCCGCCGCGGTCCACCGGCGAGCGGGCAAGGCACCGAGGCGCCCCGAGGGCCACGAGATCGTCGGCTTCGCCGCCTGGCGCGAGGGCCTCGTCGTGTCCGAGAAGCACGCCGGCTCGGTGGAGTGCCTCTCGGATGCGCTCGAGTTGGGCTTGCGACTGGTCAACCGCGAGCCGGGCTCGGAGGCCCGCAAGCTTCTCGACGAGGCGCTCGAGGACATCGCCGCCGACGCGGCTTCGATCGCCGGCTACGAGAGCGCCTGCAGCGCACATCTGCTCGTGGCCTCCTCGATCGCATCCGGGCTGGCCGACTTCGGGGTCGCCAGCGAGCCGGCGGCTCTCGCCTACGGGCTCGGCTTCGTGCCCTGGCAAGAGGAGGTCTGCGAGCTGCACGTCCCGATCTCGCTCCTCGGCATGCCAGAGGTCCGGGCCCTGCTCCACGTGCTGGCCGGCAGGGAGCTCCCCGCCCAGCTGGCCGCCATCGCAGGCTACGACGTCGCACCCTGCGGGCGGGTATCGGAGGCGTAGCCTGCAAGGCATGACTCTCGGCGCCGGCGACAGCGGGCTTGGCGGGACGCCCCGGGCGCCGGGTAAGCGACGCCCCGTCAACGTCGTGCCGCACACGCACTGGGACAGGGAGTGGTACTCGCCCTTCCGCACCTTCCAGCTGCGGCTGGTGGATCTCGTGGACAAGCTGCTCGAGCTCATGGAGACCGACGCCTCCTACGCCCGTTTCCTCTTCGACGGCCAGATGGCCGCGGTCGACGACTATCTCGAGGTCCGACCGGAGAACGAGGGCCGTCTCCGCCGGCTCGGGGCAAGCGGACGGATCGCCTTCGGGCCCTGGTACGTCCTGATGGACGAGTTCCTCGTCTCGGGCGAGACGATCGTGCGCAATCTGCAGCTCGGGATGGAACGGGCAGCGGCCTTCGGGGGCGCGATGGAGGTCGGCTACCTCCCCGACATGTTCGGCCATGTCGCCCAGATGCCCCAGATCCTGCGGGCAGCCGGCTTTTGCGACGCCGTGGTCTGGCGCGGGGTCCCGACCGCTGTCGACAAGACGGCCTTTTCCTGGGCGGCTCCCGACGGCTCGGTCGTGCGCGCCGAGTACCTCCTCGGCGGCTACTCGACCGGCGCCTCGGTGGGAGACGACGCCAAGGCGTTCGTGCGGCGGCTCGAGGCCTACGAGGACGAGAACGGGCAATTCCTGCTCGGCCCTGACGGGCCCATCCTCTTTCCCAACGGCACCGACCACCAGGAGCCGCAGCCCTGGCTCGGTCGCGTCGTGGCCGAGGCCAACGCCATGCAGGACCGCTTCGAGATAGCCATCTCGTCGCTGCCCGAGGCGCTCGCCGGGGCACCTCGCGCGGGCCTGCCCGAGTGGAAGGGCGAGCTGCGCTCCGGCGCGCGGGCGAACGTGCTGATGGGCGTCGCCTCGAACCGCACCGACGTCAAGCAAGCCGCCGCCTTGGCCGAACGGACGCTCGAAAGGCTCGCCGAGCCGTTGGCCGCCGTCTTCCTGGCGCCTGAGCGCTACCCGAGCTCGGCACTCTCGATCGCCTGGCGCGAGCTCGTGCGGAATTCGGCCCACGACTCGATCTGCGCCTGCTCGCACGACGAGGTCGACCGCGCCGTGCTGCACCGCTACGCCGAGGCGACGCGGATCGGCGAAGGGGTTGCCGAGCGAGCGCTCAAAGCCCTCGCCTCATCCCTGTCGGCGCCCTGCCACGTCGCCGTGAACCCCCTCGCCCGCCCGCGCTCAGGCATGGTCGAGCTCATCATCGGCGGGGAGGGGCCCGTAGAAGGGGCCCAGGTCCTCGACGAACGGGTCGGGCTCGCGGCCGATCTCGTCCTCACCGCGACCGAGGTGCGAGGCGTTCTCGCCCAGATCGGAGAACAGGACCAGATGGGCGACGGCGCCTACGTCGCCGGAGTCGACGTGGAGGAGGACGACGCGGGCATCGACATCGCCGTGCGCGTCCTCCCGGAGCGCTCCCCCGACGTGCGCATAGCCGAGATCAGGACCGACCTGCTCGCCCGGCTCGCCCTCCGCCCGGACGCCCGGGTGAAGGTGCACCTCGACCAGGCATCTTCGCGACGCGTGCTCGTCCGCGTCGAGGACGTACCGGGCTTCGGCTGGAAGGCCTGGTCGACAGGGCCCCTCCGCGACCCGGTCAGCGCCGCCGAGGAGGCCGACGGGCGCATCGTGCTCGCCAACTCGCTCGTGAAAGTCGTCCTCTCGCCGGAAGACGGCACCTTTGCTGTCAATGGCCTGCCCGGCTTCAACCGCCTGATCGACTCGGGCGACTTCGGGGACACCTACAACTACTCGCCCCCCGAGCACGATCTCGTCGTCGACACGCCCTTCGCGGTGAGCCTGTCACTGGCGGAGGTAGGCCCCGTCCGGGCCGTGGCGATCGCCGAGCGCACCTACCGGTGGCCGGAACGCATCGACGAGGGCCGTCGCGCCCGCACCGGCGAGCGCGAGGTGGTGGTGCGCTCCCGGGTCGAGCTACGCGCCGGTGAGCAGCTGGTCCGCGTCGCCACCAGCCTCGACAACACCTGCCGCGACCACCGGCTGCGGGCCTTTTTCCCCCTGGCCGAGCCGGCCGCCCACTCGAGCGCCGAGTGCGCCTTCGATGTCGTCGAACGCGGCCTTGTCGCCGAAGGGGGCCCGAGCGAGAAGCCCCTCGCCACCTATCCTTCCCGGCGCTTCGTGCGGGCGGGCGGGCTGAGCGTCTTCCACGACGGCCTCTGCGAGTACGAGCTCGTCGACCTCGCCGAAACGGCCTCCCGAGAGGCCGACTCCGGCGACGGGACGCGGGCGCACGGCCTCGCCCTGACCCTTCTCCGGGCCACGGGAATGCTCTCGCGCCTCACGATGGTGAACCGCCCCCTCCCCGCAGGCCCGGTCGAGCCCCTCGAAGGCCCGCAGATGCAAGGCCCCCGCACCCTGCGCTACGCCCTCTCGCTCGGGCCTGGCGATGACTACGCCCTCGCCGACGACGCCTTCTGCGACCTGCCGGTCGTCTCCAGCCTCGGTGGTGGCGCGCGGGCTCTCGAAGCCTCGCTGCTCTCCGTGCGAGGCGCCGAGCTGAGCGCCCTGCGCCGCGTCGCGGGAGGCTCCCTCGAGCTGCGGGTGTTCAACCCGACCCCCGCCACGGCCCGCGTCGAGCTGCGCAGCGGCAGCGAGCACGCCCCGGGTGCCGGCGAGCCGGGAGCGCCCTTGCGGGGTCAGCTCGTCGACCTGCGCGGTCGCCATGTGGCCAGCTTCGAGGGGAGCTTCGAGCTGGGGCCGCACGGCATCGCCACGGCAAGGCTCGTCGGGAGATGACAGACGGGGTGACGGCACGCAGCGTGCTCGTCCCCGTCAAGTCCTTCCGCGCAGCAAAACACCGCCTTGCGGCGGTGCTCGGCACAGATGCCCGCGAGGCGCTCGCCAAGGAGCTGGCTTCGAGGGTGATCGCCGCGGCCGCCCCGCTCGAGGTCCTCGTGGTCTGCGACGACGACCAGGTCGCCGCCTGGGCCCTCGCGCAGGGTGCCCGCGTCGCGTGGACGCCGGGACTCGGATTGTCGGCGGCCGTCATGGCCGGCGTCGCCCAGCTCGCCTCCGAAGGCGTCGGACTGGCGATCGTGGCGCACGCGGACCTCCCCTTCGCCACGGGCCTGGCGGCACTCGGCGAGCCCGGTACGGTCACGCTCGTGCCCGATCGCCGGCGCGACGGGACCAATGTGGCGGTCGTCCCTACCGGCGCCGGGTTCTCTTTTGCCTATGGACAGGGAAGCTTCGGGCGCCACCGGGCCGAGGCGGCCCGGCTGGGGCTGCCCTGTCAGATCGTCTACGACCGCAGGCTCGCGATCGACATCGACCTACCGGAGGATCTCGCGCTCGCGAACGTGGCAACCTGACCGGATGGACTGCAACCTTCCCCTCCCCGCCCGCGCCCTTGCCGTGGGGGCGCACCCCGACGACGTCGAGTTCGGCTGCGGCGCAACGCTCGCGAAGTGGGCCGCCCAGGGCTGCGAGATCTTCCATCTGATCTGCACCGACGGGTCCAAAGGCACCTGGGACCCCGCCACGGACCCGGCCGAGCTGGTCGTCACACGACGTAACGAGCAGCAGGCCGCCTCCATCGCCCTCGGGGGAAGGGGCGAGGTCGTCTTCCTCGGCTGGCCGGACGGTGAGCTCGAGTCGGGTCTCCGCCAACGCTTCGAGGTCGCCTCGGCCATCCGCAAGCTGAGGCCCGACGTCGTCTTCGGCCACGACCCGTGGAAGCGGTACCGGCTGCACCCGGACCACCGCAACGCCGGCTTCCTCGTGACAGACGGCATCGTCGCAGCCCGGGACCCGCTCTTTTTCCCGGAGCTCGGCGACCCGCCGCACCGCCCGAAGACCCTGCTCTTGTTCGAGGCGGACGAGCCGGACCATCTCGAGGACGTGACCGGCTTCGTCGAGGCCAAGCTCGCCGCCCTCCTGCGACACGAGAGCCAGCTGCGCTCCACGATGGGGATCGCCCGAGGTGACGCCGGGAACGAGAACCAGGAAGTGCTGGACTTCAGGCAACGCGTCACGGACCGGCTCGCCGAGCACGGGCGTGAGGGCGGCTTCGCGGCGGCGGAAGCCTTCAAGCGCATCGACAAGCTCTGAACGGCGCATCCCCATCGTCGGCGAGAACGCGACAAGGCCTCACGGCGCAGATCACGCCGCGAGGCCTTGTCGAACAAATACCTGCAAAGGCTTGCCTCTAGCGAGCAGCCCTCTTCGCGGGTGCCTTCTTCGCCGGGGCCTTCTTAGCAGGAGCCTTGGTTGCAGGCGCCTTCTTGGCCGGAGCGGCCTTCTTCACCGGTGCTGCCTTCTTGGCCGGAGCGGCCTTCTTGGCAGGGGCCTTCTTGGCCGGAGCGGCCTTCTTGGCCGGAGCCTTCTTGGCAGGAGCGGCCTTGCGGGCCGGTGCTGCCTTGGCGGCGCTTGCCACAGCCGCAGGGCCCACCCAGTCCGGCTTGTCCAACGCGGAGCGAGAGTTCAGGTCACTCTTCAGCCCTGCGCCGGCGGCAAAACCGACACCCTTGGACGCCTTGATCCGAACGGGCGCGCCGGTCTGCGGGTTGCGGCCACGCCGGGCGGCGCGGTCACGAACCTTGAAGGTCCCGAAGCCGGTGATCCGAACGGTGTCGCTGCCGCGCAGTGCCGAGGTGACCACGTACTCGAAACCCTTGAGCCCGCTCTCCGCCTGCTTTGTCGTCAGCCCGGTGTGCTTTGACACCTCGCCGATTAACTCTGTCCTATTCAATTTTGCCTCCTGGCATGTTGTCCGACCCACACGCAATACAAAGCGATTTTCCGGTGGAAATCAAGCATTCTCCAATCGGGGACGCCTGAGGCCTTATTTCTTCGGCCTGTTCGGCCTTCGCCCGCCCGGCGGCGAGCGTACGAGCTGGCGACTTTTGGCAGGAAATATAAGGTGTCTACGAACAGGGCCGCCATTTGCAGGCCAAAGTCGGGCCCCGAGGCGCCTCCCGGCGCCGGGGCCCCCGGCGAGGCCCCACGAGCCATGAATTCGCTCAGTTTCGCGATCGGTGCGTCCGGGAGTGACCGGAACGGCCGAATTCCGCTCCGAGCCCGAAGGGGGTCACGGGCCGGCCACGGGGCTCGCGAACGGCTCGTTGTGACAGCCCTTCGCCACGAGAAGAGCTCGCGGGGCGCCGGCGACGACGGCGCCTCCACCTCTCGCGTGACCGTGATGTGCGCCGGTAGGAGGCCGCGGTAGGACTGGGCGGTGACCGGGCCGCCGAGCGATCCGCATGCCATCGCGCTCTACGAGTCGCAGCGCCACGGCTATGGCATCTATCTCGGCCGCACCGCGGGCCACCCTCGCGGCGTACCTGTCTTCGCGAGACCTCAGGACGGGGTGCTCCTGCTCGGCCCGCCGCGGTCGGGCAAGACGTCCACGGTCGTGGTTCCCAACATCCTGGCGGCCTGCGGCCCGGTGATAGCCGCGTCCACCAAAGCCGACCTCCTCGCCACGACCTGGACCGCGCGGTCAGATCTAGGCCCCGTCTTCTTGTACGACCCGAGCGGCTCTGTGCCGTGCCCTCCGGGCGTCGAACGCGTCGGCTGGTCGCCGCTCGGTCCCGCCCGCACATGGGACGGGGCCGTTCTCGTCGCCGAGTCCATGGTGCGGGCAGCCCGGCCCGGTACCGACCGCGGGGAGGCGTCGCACTGGAGCGAGCGCGCCGGCGCGCTGCTCGCCACCTTGCTGCACGCGGGGGCCGTCGATGCCAAGCCCTTTTGCGACGTGCTCGCTGGCGTCAACCGGCACGTCGCGGACGAGGCCGTCGCCGCCCTGGCGCGCCGCGGGGCGGATAGGGCGCTCGACCTCCTCGAAGGCGTCCTCGCCACAGACAGCAGGGAGCAAAGTGGCATCTGGTCCACGGCCGCGGGCGTCCTCGCCGGGTTCCGGACCGATGCGGCCCTCGCCTCGACCGAGGATCGCCTCCTCGACGTCCGCGAGCTCCTCGGCGATCGGGGAACGCTCTACGTCTGCGCCGGAAGCGACTATCAGCGTCACGCCGCGCCCCTCGTCGCCGGGCTGCTGCGCGAGGTCAGAAGCGCCGCCTACCAAGACTCTCTCGACGCAGCTGTGGCCGGAGCGGGCACCGGCGGAGAACCGTTTCTCGGTCGAGCCGAGGTCCATGCGAAGCCCCCCCTTTTGCTCGTGCTCGACGAATTGGCGAACATCGCCCCGTTGCACGACCTTCCGACCCTCGTGGCCGAAGGCGGGAGCCAGGGGGTCCTCACCTTGGCGTGCCTGCAGGACCTCGCCCAGGCCCGGGCGCGCTGGGACCGCGAAGCAGACGGGTTCCTGTCGTTGTTCGGCACCAAGCTCGTCTTTCCCGGCATCGGCGACACGCGGACGCTCGAGGCCGTCTCGCTGCTTGCAGGCGAGCACGAGGTGCCGACAGTGTCGTTGGCAGAAGGCCCCCGCCGGCGCGGGCTCGGAGCCTTTCGGCGCAACACCACCCGGACGGTGTCGATGCGCAAGGAGCGCATCTTGCCGGTCGACGCCATCGCCCAGGGCGAAGCCGGGCTTGTGCTCGGCATCGAGGGCGCGACGCCCGGCTCCTTGCAGGCGACACCATGGTTCTCGAGCTCACCGTGGCGCGAGACGGTGATCAACGGTCGGATCCGCGTCCACGCGCGTCAGGGCCCGGAGCTGCCCGGGTCGAACGCCCGCACGGCGATGGCCCGCACGCTGACTGGCCGTGACTCGACAGCGCGTGACTCGACGGCGCGTGACTCGACAGGCCGTTCCTCGACTGAAGGTCGCGACCGCTCCACGATCGGGCCGCGCTGAGACACGGCGCTGTTGTCAGGCGGCGGGCGGGGGGAACTCCAGGGACCGACGGATGTCCCACGCGTGGTGGACCACGTCGTGGGCATTGGACCGCACGGAGTCGAGCACGGACAACTCGCCCCGCTCCGGGTGCACGATGACCACGTGGCTGCGGTCGGCTTGCAGGACGGCTTCCTCCCAGTCGCCGACGGCCTTCGACAGCGACCACATGGACCCGGCGAGGGGGATGGCGCTGTAGGAGCGGGCCGCGGCGAGCAGGTTCTCGTCGTAGGGGGCGATCTCGCGAGGACCGTGCACGACGCCGGCGTAGCGCTCGGCCCAGATCCGCGTGTTGTCGGCGACATGGCAGACATAGCCCGACACCGACCAGGCGAGGTCCGGGTGGCGCTCGCGACCGGTGCTGTTCTCGACGAGCCGGCCGTAGTCTTCGGGGGCTCGGGTCACCGTCGATACCGCGGCCTGCATCGAGATGCTGAACGAGAACCCGCACTCCCGGCAGGGGTCTCCGTAGGTGTCCTCCGACCAGGTGTTCATGTTCGCCGATTCTCGCGCCCGCAGGCGGCCACGGAGCGCGCTGCGCCTTGCCGTGCGGTGCGGGCCCTTCCGCGACTCCGCCCGCCCGCGGACGGGTCAGCGCGACCGGCCCATCGCCTCCGGCGAACGGCTCCGCCAGCCCGGTGCGGACCGCTCGACCGATGTCGTCGCCCGGCGCACCTCGAGCCTCGTCTGCGCCGCGTCGGCGAGGGCGGCGCTCTCGAGTTGTCTCACGGTTGTGCGGTCGCCGAGGGCATGCTCCGGGTCGTCGATCGACCACCGCCGGCGGAAGGTCTCGATCGCCACGGCTCCCCGTCGCCACGCGGCCCGCTCGCCGGGGAGCGATCTCGTGGCCCCGAGCTCCGAGACGAGATAGCGCGGTCGTGCCACCTCTGCCGCCATGGCGAGCCGCTCCTGAGGACCGCGGTGCACCGGGGCTACGGCGACCTGCACGAAGCGGGAGGCCGCTTCCCGCACGCGCGTCGGCGCGGAGCCAATGGCGACGACCGGTCCGTCGTGGCGCGGGGCCGTCGTGCCGGCGAGGTGGCGGGCCTCGACGACCTCGTCCGGCCCTCCCCCGGCGTTGCGAACCGCGTCGCGAAGCGACCCTGCGACGGAGTCGTCGCTCGCCACGAGTAGGCAGTGATCGCCCGCCTCCCGCGCCGCCGCCCACGTGAGCAGTGCGGCCTCGCGCGCCTCGGACCCGTCAGCCACGACGAGCACCTCCCGGCCCGCGAAGAAGTGGCTCTCCCACCCGCTCGCGTGTGACCCGCCCGAGGCCGCGCCCCGCTCGAGTGGCGACGGAGCGAAGGCGCCGAGGTGGGGCGCGAGCACCGCGGCAGGCCCGAGGCTCGCCTCGAGGCAAGCCCCGGGTGCGAAGAGGACCACGCGGCTTCTGCTCGCCAAGGCGGACTCGAGCAGGGCGGACAGCTCCCACGGACCGAGGCGATGGGCCTCTGCGAGTACGAGGACGCCTGCCTCAATCGGCCCTGGCCCCGGCGCGGACGCGGTGCGCCGCAGCGCGGCGACCGGCGTCGTCTCGATCCCGGTCACCGCTTCGAAAGAGGCGGCGGCGTTTCGCGCCGGCGCCACGGCACCGATCTTCGCCTGCGGTCCTGACAGGAGACCGCCGAGGCGGTCGAGAGCCGCGAGGCGCTCCCCAGGGCGGTACGCGAGCAGCTCGACGGCTCCCGGATGGTCCTGCACGAGCTTTCTCGTCCGCTCCTGCAGGGCGAGGAGCTCAGGGGTCGTGTACAAGGGCTCGGCGATGCCGGCGGGAATGGGCCGCGGCGACGTCGGCGCCTTGAGGCTGCGGCCGGGGCGGCCCGCCGGTCCGGGGACCGGGACGACGCGGCCCTCGGCCACGACCGCGTCCACGTCCCGCTCGACGTCGTCCACGGGCGCCCCTGAAGGAAGCGTCGCGCAACGCGCCCGGACGAGATCGCCCCGGCGGAAGGTGCCGTCCCGGGCGCCGACGCCTC
>Ga0181519_10005378_pt1 | contig 10234 bp, 10 predicted proteins | sample PEATcosm2014_Bin_26_FD_121102 | JGI IMG/M metagenome (GOLD analysis project Ga0181519, IMG submission 121102) | Peatland microbial communities from MTU Mesocosm Facility, Houghton, MI, USA - PEATcosm2014_Bin02_10_metaG | ecosystem: Environmental > Terrestrial > Soil > Wetlands > Peat | place...
GGCAATCATCTCGGCCACGATCACGACGATGAACGCCGTACCGATGCCGATGCGAATGCCCGACAGGATGTAGGGCGTTGCGGCCGGCATGATGACGCGGCGAAAGATCGTGAACTGGCTCGCGCCGAGGTTGCGAGCCGCACGCAGATAGATGCCGTCGACGTGACGCACGCCCGCGATCGTGTTCATCAGCACCGGGAAGAACGCCCCGAGCGCAATGAGGAAGAACGCGGGCGGATTGCCCAGTCCGAACCAGAGAATCGCCAGCGGGATGTACGCGATCGGGGGAATCGGACGCACGACCTGCACCAGCGGATTGAACAGCCCGTACACACGAGTGCTCGTGCCCATGAGCAAGCCGAGCGGCAGCGCAATCACGGTGCCCACGAGAAAGCCCATGACAACGCGATACAGACTGTTGGCGGCATCGGTGAGCAGTTCGCTCGAATGCAGCCACGCGCCGAAGCCCTCGGCCATCGACACGGTCGGTTGGAGGTATTGCCACCACTTGGTCACGACAGCGACCGGCGATGGAAGAATGATCGGGTTGATCCACTCGAGGCCCGTGACGATCTGCCAGATCACCACGACCGAGAGCGGAATCAACACACCACGCAGCAAGCGCGTGGTGCGCGAGGCACCCGTAGAAGCAAGCACAGCGGCCATCCGTTCGCCCCGCCTTACTTGATGTTCAGCTTGGTCTTGGCCTTGGCGAGCAGGTCGAGCTTGACCCAATCGTCCGCCTTCGGCACCGGATCCTGCAGCTTGCCCACGCCGTACTTTTTCATGAGGTCGGTCGTGAGCTGCACATGCGAGGCACTCAGGTCGTAGCTATACGGCGAGTTGCCGATGGCATCGCTGAAGTCCTGCGTCGTGATCTGGTTCTTGAACATGTCCTCGCGCACGTACTTCTCGGCCGCTTGCGGGTTCTTGATGAAGTAGTCGGTCGCTTCGACGAACGCATACATCAGGCGTTGCGCCACGTCCGGCTTCTCCTTGTAGAGCTTCTCGGTGATCACGAGCGCGCGCACCGGCTCGCCGATGGGCGTGTCGTAAGGCTTGAGCACTTCCACGCCAAAGCCCTTGTTGATGGCTTGCGAGGCCTGCGGCTCCGACTGGCACATCGCATCGATGCTGCCGGCAGCGAGCGCCTGATTCAGATCGGCATAGGCCATGAACAGGATCTGCACGTCCTTGCCCGGCTGATCCGACCACGTGAGACCCGCCTTGGCCAACTCGGCATACAGAATCAGTTCCTGAGCACCGCCACGCGCGACACCCACCTTCTTGCCCTTGAGATCGGCCACCTTCGTGACCGGCAGACCCTTCTTCGCGACCAGACGCACACCGCCCTTCGCGAAGCCGGCCACGGCATAGATCGGCGCCCCCTGCGCACGACCTGCGATAGCCGCGTCAAGCGCGCTTGCCGACACGTCGATCTGCCCCGCCACGATCGCCGGCATGATGTCCACGCCCTTGGCGAACATGCGCTCCTCGATCTTCAGACCGTACTTCGGCCCGATGACCTTCATGTACGACACAGCGCCATAGTGGGCGAACTTCAGATTGCCCAGACGCACCAGATCGTCGGCAAACGCGTGTAGCGAAGCTGCGCAAAGCGCTGCGGCAGCAAGACATTGCTTGAACATAGGTCTCCTCTCTTATTTGAACGGCTTGCCTTGCGTCTCCGGATCCCCGTCGGGTTTCCAGACAACGCGGCAGCACGCGCGATAGAAAGCAATACTTATGCCAGATGCGTAAGTGCCTGATTTTATTGAGCGAAACTGTGGAAAACCCGATGGTCGGTTATACGGAAAGCTGGAAAACGAGCGGAGATACTTTCTGGATTTCCAGAAAATCAGGTGAAATGGGGAAATTTCACGCGGCGCATCGGGGAAACCCCGAGGCGCACGGCACACAACGGGCCGTTGAGAAAATCGAAACTTTTCTTGAATGCGTCCGCCGAGGCGGCGGGCGCATCGAAGAGAACATCATCGCTCGCCGGTCACTGGCGGCGCAGCGACGCAGTGGCAATGCATCAGGCCGACAGGGCTTCCGGCATCGGGATCTGGTAGCCCAGCGCGGCGGAGATCTCAGCAGCGCAGGCCGACAGGCGCGACGAGATATCGGGCAGCAGCGCGCGGGTCATGCGCGACGACGGTCCGGAGGCGGACAGCGACGCGATCACTTCGCCCGACGCATCGCGCACCGGCACTGCCACCGACACGGCGTCCGGCGCGAGTTCGCCGAAGCTCACGGCGCAATCCTGACGACGCACGTTGAGCAGTTCGGCTGCGAGCTCGTCGCGCTCGATGAGCGTGCCCGCCGTGAAGCGCTTGCGCGGGCGGCCCAGCACCTGTGCGCGAACGTCGTCCGACGCGAACGCCAGCAGCACCCGGCCCGACGCCCCCACATACAGGGGACGACGATTGCCGACCACGCCATGCACGCGCAACTCGTGCGTCGATTCGACACGTGCCACGCACAGCGACTCGAGGCCATCGCGCACACGAAGCTGGATGTTCTCGTTCAGGGCGCGGCTGAGCGCCTGAAGATGACGATGCGCCACCTTCACGAGATTGACCTGCTCGTGTCCCGCCACACCGAGCACGAGCGCCTGGGCGCCGAGTACGTAGGTGACCGGGCTGCCCTCGCGGACCACCCAGCGGTGCCGTTCGAGCGTTGCCAGCAGACGAAACGCTCGCGACTTGTTCAGGCCGGCGCGCTGCGCCAGTTCCGTCACACCCAGGCCGGGGCACTCCCCGACCAGCGACAGCAGCGTAAGCGCCGTGTCGACTGAAGCGACTGTGTAGTCCATCAAACTTCCTCGCTATGTTGTTCGGCATAAGCGGCGAGCGCCGCCGCGAATTGGCCAAGTTGCGATTGCAGCGTCAAGAAGCCGTCATGCTTCTCGCCGCGCGATTCATTCAGGTAAAGCGCTTGATTCAGCTCGATCTGCACACTGTGACGACGCTCGGCGGGACGTCCGAAGTGGCGCACCAGATCCTCACGGCCTTCGTCATGACCCGGCGTGTTGTAAGCCACGCGAAAGCCCAGTCGCATGAACTCGGCCATGATCCAGCGCGAGAACGCCGGGTCGGCTGTCGTCCCCCCGCCGTCACTGATGCGCACATCCGCACGCAAGGTGCCCGCGTCGGGATCGAGCGCACCGCCGCGGGCGCGCATCGAATGGCAATTCAGATGCCAGACCACACCGTGCCGGCGCCAGGCGGCGTCGAGCGCATCGCGCAGGGCGTGACGGTACGGCAGGTAATAGTCGTGAATGCGCCGCTCGACCTCGGCCACCGACAGGCGCCGGTCGTAGAGCGGTACGTTCGGCGCGGCAAACCGGTGCAGCAGCCCGACACCTCGCTCGCTGCACGCTTGCGGACGCGCGTCATGCGGCCACAGGCTCGCCAGCAACTCCGGATCGATGTCGTGCTCGGCACGGTTCGGGTCAATATAGGCGCGCGGGAAAAGCGCAGCGACGAGCGTGGCGCCGTAATGCGTTGCCACCGACCATAGTTCCTCGACATAGGCATCGCCGCAGGCGAGGATCGCGGCCGTCGGGGCGACGGTGTCGAAGTCCGGCGGAAACACGTGACCACTGTGCGGCGCGTCGATCACGAGAGGCAAATGCCTCCCCTGGCCCCCTTGTGGCGCTTCCACAAAATATCGGCCCTCAGTGACCTGACGGGACATGCCCTCTCCTCGCGCGCATCCGAACTTCCCTCCGCCAATACCCATGACGGACACATTGTTTTGTCAAGCAAAACAAGGTTTCAATATTCTGAAACAACAGGGGGGCGTCGACAAGGTAAGGGTTGTTACAACATATTTCGCGATGGGATGGGCCACGGCGGACGGGTGACGCGATGCGTTCAGCGACGTTCCACGCAGATAGAGACGTGTTTCCAGCAAGTAGTCGACGCGCATCCGCCAACGCCGGCCGTATTGCTTAGCAAACCGGGCGCAGGTTGTGACGCGTCGTAATTCAGACAGCGCCGTCCGCCAAGCCTCAGCGCGGGGCCGCCGGGCCGCCGGGGAAGGTAAAGGAGGTGAAGGAGCCGGAAGAGGAGAAGGCGGGCAAAACGGTGCGCAAGCACGCGCGCAAACAAAAACGCGGACCGTCTTTCGACGGCCCGCGTTCTGTGTCTGACAGCGAGGTGAGGCGTTGGCGAATCAGATCGCGTCTGCCACGCCGGCCTCATGCGCCTGCACGTCGGCGTGATAGCTCGAACGCACCATGGCGCCCACGGCGGCGTGAGTGAAGCCCATCTTGTTGGCTTCTTCTTCGAACATCTTGAACGTCTCGGGCGTGACGTAGCGACGCACCGGCAGGTGGTGTTCCGACGGCTGGAGGTATTGACCGATCGTGAGCATGTCGACGTTGTGCGCACGCAGATCGCGCATCACTTCGAGAATTTCTTCGTCCGTCTCGCCCAGACCGACCATCAGGCCCGACTTCGTTGCCACGTCCGGATGCTTCGCCTTGAACTCCTTGAGCAGGGTCAGCGAGTGCTGGTAGTCCGAGCCCGGACGCGCTTCCTTGTACAGGCGCGGCACCGTCTCGAGATTGTGGTTCATCACATCGGGCGGGGCGGCATTGAGGATGCCCAGCGCGCGATCGAGACGTGCGCGGAAGTCCGGCGTCAGGATTTCGATGCGGGTTTGCGGCGAGAGCTCGCGCACGTGACGGATGCAGTCGACGAAGTGCTGGGCACCGCCGTCGCGCAGGTCGTCGCGATCCACGCTCGTGATCACCACATACTTCAGACGCAGCGCAGCGATGGTCTTGGCGAGGTTGAGCGGCTCGTCGACGTCGAGCGGGTCTGGACGGCCGTGGCCGACGTCGCAGAACGGGCAGCGGCGCGTGCACTTGTCGCCCATGATCATGAACGTGGCCGTGCCCTTGCCGAAGCATTCGCCGATGTTCGGGCAGCTCGCCTCTTCACACACCGTGTGCAGATTGTGCTCGCGCAGGATCTGCTTGATCTCGTAGAAACGGGAGGTGTGGGTGGCCGCCTTCACGCGAATCCAGTCCGGCTTCTTCAGACGCTCGATCGGCACGATCTTGATCGGAATACGCGCGGTCTTCGCTTGCGACTTTTGCTTGGCGGTGGCGTCGTAATCGCCGTCGATCGTGCGAACTTCCTTGTTCGCGGTGTCGTTCTGAGTCACGGTGGTGGTCATGATGGGGCTTTTCAGACGTCCAATCGGGCGGCGGCGTGTGCGCTGGCGGCCGGGTCGGCCTGCGGCGCGGCTTCGGCCGTCGCGGGGTGCTGTTCGAGATGAAGACGAAGTTGCTGCGCCAGTCGCGCGGCCACTTCGTCCCAGCGGGGTGCCACGCCGAGCGTGGCCATGTCTACGGTTTGCAAGCCGGCGTAACCGCACGGATTGATCCAGTCGAACGGCCGCAGATCCATCGCGACGTTCAGCGACACGCCGTGATAACTGCATCCGTTGCGGATTTTCAACCCGAGCGCGGCGATTTTCGCACCGGCATGCGCTGCGGCACCGTCGCCCGGACTCACATAGATGCCCGGCGCGCCGGCCCGGCGCTCAACGTCGAGATTATACGCCCCAAGGGTGTCGATCACCGCCTGCTCGATCAAACGCACCATTTCACGTACGCCCAGCTTGCGCCGACGCAGATCCACGAGCAGATAAATCACGACCTGTCCCGGGCCGTGGTAGGTGATCTGGCCCCCACGGTCGACTTTGACGAGCGGAATGCCGGTATCGGCAACGAGCAGATGAGCGGGATCGCCGGCGAGTCCAAGCGTGTAGACAGGCGGATGCTGGACGATCCAGAGCTGGTCGGGGCCGTGCGGGCCACGCGTGTCGGTGTACGCACGCATGGCGTCGAACGATGTGGCGTAGTCTTCGGTGCCGCGCCAGCACACTTCGATCGGGGAGGTCATGGACGCAATTTTAGCGAAACCGGGGCAGTCTTGCTCGACGTGCCTTCATGTCGCGCGATGTCGCCTGCCATCCGCCGTACGGGCTAGTGTTCCCCGGCCGCAAGGGCTGAACCGGCTGTATCGGCTATACCGGCTGTATAGGCCGCCCGGCTCACGCCAGCCCCGCCGTCCTAGCCGGCTTTCCTCACGGGTGCCGTGCCCATGCCCCGGGCGTACCAGCCGGCGGCCAGCAGGATCATCACGCCACCGAGCCACTGCGTCGGATGCAGCACGATGCCGAACGCCAGAAAGTCCACGGCGACGGCAACCACCGGATAAACGAAGCCGAACACCGCGAGGCTCGACGTCGACGCCTTCTGAAAAGCGCCGTACAACAGCAGATACATGAACGTCGTGTGGAAAAGACCGAGCGTCACGATGGCGCCAATCTCACGCGGCGCCGAGGGCAAGTGTTGGAAATCCGCCATCCAGACGAAGACAACGGCGCCGATCGCCATATGCAGCGCTGCGATGATCTCGGGACGCAGGGTCCCGGCCAGCTTCTTGGTGAACAGCGTAGTCGCGGCGTAAAGCGTGGCAGCGGCCAGCGCACTCGCGACACCGATCAGATACCCCGCCCCATGCACACCGCCCGGCTCGGCCAGAATCACCAACCCGGCAAACGCGGCGCCAAGACACCCGAGCGTAGCCAGCGACGGGCGTTCGCGCGTGACGACGACGCCCGCCAGCACAAGGAGGAACGGCTGCACGTTGTAGACGACGGTCGTAATGCCCACGGACGTCAACCGGTAAGCCGTGAACAGGAAATACCAGTTCGAGACGAGCGTAATGGCGCCGAGCGTGACGTTCACGACTTGCCACCGCGCCATGCGCAACCCGCGCCAGTAGCCCCGGTACGCGCACCAGGCGCACAGACTGGCCGCGCCGATCAGGCAGCGGAAGAAGACCACATTGAGCGCCGGTTGCCCGGACATCAGCACGAAGAAGCCGATCGTGCCCGAGATCACCATGGCGGCGATCATCAGCCACCGGCCGAGGCGTTCGTCGCGCTCATCGCGTTCGTCGGCTTTCGGATGGCGAAGTGCAGGGTCAGACTGGGACGGCATCGGGGCCGAGCGGGAGACTTCGGTCATCAGGCAACGACTTCTCTTGTTTTGACGCGTTATCGAGACGTTTTCGGGTCGATTGTTGCGCGTCTTGTTGTGAATTCCAGTAACACGTTGACGGTGCCGGCATCAGCCCACAAAACGAAACACGCGCGCTTCGGCGTTCACCGTCGAAGCGCGCGTGATATTGACGAGCTAACGCCCGGGATGTCGTCAGGCGGCCGCCGTACAGGAGTTCGCTTCGCGGGCGGCACGGCGTCCGGCGAGCCACTTGCGCAGCACACGGACCAGCGCGAAACGATGGCTCACTTCGCGCTGCAACTCGGCTTCCGCCTCGTTGTCGGACGACACCCAGTAGCGGCGTCCGGGCTCGACGGCCAGGCGCTGGCCGGGCATCAGCCAGTAATCGCGCGGATCCCCCGCCCGTGTGACCCAAACCGCCGATCCGCGGGCAACCAGCGTATGCTCGTGGTGCAGGTCGAGGGTGACCACTTCGCCCGGACGAATACCGTAGAAGTACTGAACCCTTGTCAAATTGTTTTGCATTTTACGACCCCCACTCAGTGCGAGACAATGACTGAATCATAGGGACTGCCAAGCGCTACACCAAACGACATATTTTCACGGCCTTGCGAATAAAGCTCACATGGATCTTCGCAGACTTCCCAACCTGAGTGCCTTGCGTGCCTTCGAGGCAGCGGCCCGCCTCGAGAGCTTCTCGCGCGCGGCCGAGGAATTGTTCGTCACGCACGGCGCCATCAGCCATCAGATCCGCGCCCTCGAGCAGGAACTGGGCACGACGCTCTTCGCACGCAACGGCAAGCGCATCAGCATTACCCCGGCGGGGCGGCAGTACGCCGCATCGATCCGCACCGCGCTTGGCGACATCGCGCAGGCGACGCGCAAGTTGCAGGCGGGCACGCGCAGCGAGCGGCGGCTGGTGCTGACCACGATGCCGTCGTTCGCGAGCCGATGGCTCACGCCCCGCATCGGCCGTTTCATCGACCGGCATCCGGAGCTGGAAGTGGAATTGCGGTGCAGTGCCCAGCTCACCGACTTCGAGCGCGACGACGTGGACGTCGCCCTTCGCATGGGCAAAGGCAACTGGCCGGGGCTGCACATCGAGAAAGTGCTCGAAGACGCGTTTTTCCCCGCGTGCAGCCCGACATACAACCACGGGAATCTGCCGCAGACCGCGGAGGACTTCCGCCGCAGTACCTTGCTGCGCTCGGAGGGCGAGCCGTGGACGCCGTGGTTCGAAGCGGCAGGCTTCGATCTTCCCGAGCCGACGCAGGGCATGATGTATGAGGATTCGGGAATGCTCTCGCAGGCGGCCATCGTCGGCCAGGGCGTAGCGCTCGTGCGACGCTCGCTGGCCGTAGGCGACATCATGGCCGGACGCCTTGTGCGACTGTCCGACGTCGATACGCCATGCGAGTGGGATTACTACTTCGTGTGTCCGCCGGCGGTGCTCGGAACGCAGCGCGTTCAGGCGTTCAGAACGTGGTTTCTGGAGGAAATGGCGGCGTTCGAGTCGGTGAAGCACATGCAGCGCCGCCCGGCGCAGCCGAGTCCCGCAGCGTTGGCGGCCGGCATGGCCGCCACGGCAGGGGAGATGGCGACAGACGCGCAGTTGGGGCTCGACCCCACCCTGCCGCCCGATGACGGCGCACCGACCCACGCGTGAGGCAACGTGACGCGAGAAGCGTGTGCGTTATCGGCACACGCTTCAGATCCCGCACCGCAGACTTACAGCACGACCTTGACCATCGGGTGGCCGGTCAGCGCGCGATAGATATCGTCGAGATGCGCCTTCGAGTGAGCACGCACCGTGACGGTCAGCCCGAGATACTTGCCCGAGCTGGACGGCCGCATTTCCACCGTCGCCGCGTCGAATTCCGCGTCGAACTCACGCAGCAGCGCCACGATGGCGTCGGCAAATCCGTCCTGCGTCGCCCCCATCACCTTGATGGGGAAATCGCACGGAAACTCGATCAGGCTTTCCTTCTTTTCCGTCGTCATAGTGCCTCCTTGGCGCGTTGATAGGCCGCGTACAGCGCTCGGAAGACGGGCCCCGGCTTGCCATCGCCCACCGGCTTGCCATCCAGCGTGACGACCGCCAGCACTTCCTTCGTGGCCGACGTAATGAGCAGTTCGTCGGCGTTGCGGACTTCCGCTTCGCTCACCGCACGTTCATGGAACGCAATACCGCATTCCTGCGCGAACGCCTCGAGCGCGCCGTAACGAATGCCCTCGAGGATCCGATTATCGCGCGGCGGCGCGAACATTTCACCGCCCTTGACGACCCACACGTTGCTCGACGACGCCTCGGTCAGCGCGCCGTCGCGGAACTGGATCGTCTCCTGCACGTCATGGTCGGCGGCGTATTGCGCCATGAGCACGTTACCCAGCAGCGAGGTCGACTTGATGTGGCAGTTCAGCCAGCGTCGATCTTCATGCGTGACCGCCCCCACCCCGTGCTCGACCTTCTCGCGGCTCGGCAGCGTGAGCGGCGTCGCAATGCCGAATACCGTGGGCGTGATGTCCTTCGGGAACGTGTGCTGACGCGGCGCCACCCCGCGCGTGACCTGCACGTAGACGCTGTGCGGATCGGCGGCACAGGTGGCCGACAGGCGAGCGAACAGCGCTTCCCACTCGGCGCGGGTGTACGGATCGGCGATGCGGATCTCGGCGAGGCTGCGCGCCAGGCGGTCGAGATGCTGCGCCAGACGGAACGGCTTGCCGTGATAGACCGGCACGACTTCGTAGATGCCGTCGCCGAAGAGGAAGCCGCGATCGAGTACGGAGATTTTCGCGTCGCTGAGCGGAATCAGCTCGCCATTGAGCCAGACGGTGGGGTTATCCATGTTTGCAAGGTGCGCGCCAGACGCGCGGCGAAAGGAAAAAACGCGCCCAACGGGCGCGCCTCTACGTTGCGATTAGGTTGCGATGGCGTTGCGGCAGCCCCGCACCGCGAGCCTGCCGGACCGGACGCCGGATCGACGCATGCGCCAATGCTACGCGTTTTGCCGGCGAACGTCCCGCGAGCGGGACGCTACAGCCGCTCCACAACCGATCATGACTTCTTCACGAACATCAGACGCAGGGCATCCCATGCGCGGCCGATGAAGCTGGCCTGCGGCACGTCGGCGAGCGCCACGACCGGGAATTCGGCCAGTTGCTTGCCGTCGGCCATGACCTTGA
>Ga0181519_10005379_pt1 | contig 10234 bp, 7 predicted proteins | sample PEATcosm2014_Bin_26_FD_121102 | JGI IMG/M metagenome (GOLD analysis project Ga0181519, IMG submission 121102) | Peatland microbial communities from MTU Mesocosm Facility, Houghton, MI, USA - PEATcosm2014_Bin02_10_metaG | ecosystem: Environmental > Terrestrial > Soil > Wetlands > Peat | place...
CCGCACCAAGTACAACAACACATCAAAAGCCCGGCGGTTGAGCGTTACAACCTCGTCTTCCCGGCGTAGAGTGCGTGCCAAGGCATCGACCTGAAACCCCTCGCCAAATTGAAATATCTCCTCTGTTTTCATTGGTTTATTGACATTTTATAACTTGTTAGAAGGTGTTACTGGCATTTTTTTTGGGTCCGCCGCATATTCGCGTTCGTGAACAGCGAGACTGCATGGCACCGACTGTACCAATGGTTAAGCGGACGAGCAAGCGTCTTGTTTTTCACCCGGTCCACTCCGGCGGCCGCTCAGAAGTCCGAGCACTCGGTGCGAACCGAAGTAAGGACCCAGCGGGAGAGTACGACCTTGTTGTTCGGTGGCGTAGTGACGGGTGTCGACATTTGCCCGCTCTGCGGACAGAAGTTAGCCCCGGCGCAGGCGGGGCAAGTGGCACCGCGTCGAGGGTCCGGACGGAGCGCTGTTGGTTTGCCTGGCGTCGCTGCTGAGGTCGATGTGAAGTGGGGATCAAGAAGTGGGGAAGATTCAAATTTCAAATAACTCATTAAAGGAAGAACTATGAAAAAGGTGCGAGAAGCGAACATGAAATTCCGAACGTGGATGTCGACCACTCTAATGTGTTTGTGCGCCACGCTGGCGCTAACCATTCCACTGTCTGCACAGGATAATCCCGGTCACCCTCATCACAAGTACAAACTGATGCAGGTAGGGACATTCGGTGGTCCTGACAGCGACGGCGTTGTGGGCCCCGCCTTCAGTGACTTGAACAATTTCAACGGCCAGGGAGCCACCATAGGCGAAGCAGCAACGAATACGGCCGATCCCTTCGCCCCCAACTGCTGGTACGACTGCTTCGTGGCTCACGCATTCAAGTTTGAGAACGGCACCACGACCGATTTGGGGGCGCTTCCCGGCACCAACAGCAGCGCCTCTTTCGGGATCAATAACCACGGGCTCGTCGTTGGAGCGTCGGAGAATGGCTTAATCGACCCATCGACGGGTTACCCGGAATATCACGCCGTGGCTTGGAGAAATGGGGTGCTGAGCGATCTCGGAACGCTGGGCGGAACTGTTAGCCAGGCCTTCGCGGTTAATGATCAGGGCCAGGTGGTCGGCGTGGCCGCCAATGCCATCCCAGACCAATATGCGTACGGTCTGGGCCCCTGCACCACTTGGTTTTGTACCGGGACCAGCGTCACGACTCAACAGCGTGCCTTTGCGTCGCATGGCGGCGAGTTGCACGACTTGGGGACGCTGGGCAGCGGTAACGATTCAGCCGCTTACTTTGTGAATGCGGGCGGACAAGTAGCGGGCATTTCTTATACGAATGCCACTCCGAATTCGACCACAGGACTTCCCACGCAAGATCCGTTCTTTTGGAGCCGCAGCACAGGAATGGTGGATGTGGGCAGCTTGGGCGGCACTTGGGGTATCACATATGGGTTCAACCAGCAGGGTCAGGTGACGGGGCAATCGAATTTGGCTGGAGATCAAATCTACCACCCCTTCTTGTGGGACCGCGGAGTCCTTACTGACCTGGGTACCCTTGGGGGAGATTCGGCTTACGCGAACTGGCTCAACGATGCCGGTGATGTGGTCGGAGCCTCCGACCTCGCCGGCAACCAGGTGGGGCATGGTTTTCTCTGGCACAAGGGCGTGATGAGCGATCTTGGGACTCTGCCTGGCTTCGAGGATTCCTTTGCGCTTGCTATCAATGCTGGCGGGGAGATCGTGGGTGGATCTTGCGGTTCCGCTGAATGTAATGGGCCTGAGAGCGCATTCCTATGGGAGAATGGCGGTCCCATGGTGGACTTGAATACGCTGGTACCGCCTTCAAGCCTGCATTTAAGGCTCGCGTACGCCATTGCTGACAGCGGGGAGATTCTCGCATATGCCGCGCTGCCCAACGGCGACGTTCGGGTCGCGGTGCTAGCCCCGGACGGCGACTGCGATAACGATTGCGCAGAGAGAGTCGCTGCGAGCGAGAGCGGCCCGGCGTTTGCAACCCAGGCCGGTCAAGCTACGAGGGTGACGGTCAGCAACGCGCCAATATCAGGCAAAGGCGCTACAGGGCGGCGGCCAAGTCTGTTTGGACCGCGCCCGGCTAGCGCCGGCCACAGCACGCCATAACGTCGAATTAGTTCAGTAGCGTAACCCATCTCCGTGTGCCGGGGGCGGATCGCCACCTAAGGCTGCGCCCCGGCTTCTTCCGCTCAGCCCGCAGCACCGTGGGCGATTCCGCTCCCCGTGATTCCGCGTACTTGATGAAAATTTACTATTTATGACCGGATGAAACAGCGGCTCAACCGGTACCGCGCGTTATCGCATGCTGACTCCGAATCCCTTGCCAGACAGCGGTTGGGTGCGGTTCTCGATAGTTACCCCTTTAGTGCAATTTTGAACATACAAGGGTATAGGCTATAAATTAAAGTAGTTTATCCTCTACGCTACAGCGCTAACGCACGGTCGGCCGTTGGGGACGAGAAAACTCCTCCTGGGAAGGGCGGCACTTATTGTTTAGCGCACACCTCCGCAACATACTGGCTTACATTCTGCTCGCGATGTTTCTCATGCCTGGTGCTTCAGCTCAGGAAATAAGCGCGGTCGCGGACAGCTTGGCCATTCCAGACGGAACTCCGATTAAGCTTCGACTCGGCGAAAGCGTTTCGTCGGCCCACGCCCACCCTGGGGACAACCTGGATTTTGTCGTCGTTAAAGACGTCAACGTGGGAGGGTTCACCGTGATTCCGGCCGGCAGCGTGGCCCGCGGCTCGGTCACTGGAGTTAAACATAAGCGTTTCCTCGGCATTGGAGGCAACGTATCCCTGAAACTCGATTCCGTAGAACTGGTCAACGGAGACAGCGTCGCTTTGCGGGCTTACCTGAACGTAAAAGGACGCTCCCGCACCAAACTGATGGCTGCGGCGATGCTGGCAACGGGGCTGATTTTCCTGCCTGCTACGCCGGTTTTTTTGCTTACGCGTGGCCACGATGGCACAGTCGTGAAAAGCACGGAAATCACCGCACAAATCGACGGCACGGACTCCATCCCGACGGCCGGTTTGCAGCCTTCTCGAGAAAACCCCTCGGAACTCGGTCTGATGATGGACTATCTGCCTCCCCGGGTCTTCAGCGGCGAAGGCCGCGAGGGGGACATGGTGAACCTGGTTCTGGTTGGCCAACAGGACGATGTGCAGAAGGCTTTTCAGCGCGGTGGCTGGGTCAAAACCGACAAATGGACACCGCTATTCGTCTGGCATCTGATGCTGCATGGAACCAGCGACGCGCTGTTGCCAATGGCCAGGTTCTACCTTTTCGGAAGAGTGCAGGACTACTCGTATGCGTTGCCCGATCCCGGCGCCATCGTCTCCCGCCGTCACCATCTTCGCATCTGGAAAACCGATTACAAGATTGATGGAACGCCCATCTGGGCGGGCGCTGCTACCCACGACGTTGCCATTCAAATCGCCAAGGGAGGCCATCTCATCAACCACAGGATCGACCCGGCGGTGGATACCGAGCGCGATTTCGTCGGCACCAACCTCACCGGCGCCTCCTCAGTCGATCGGCAGGAATATGTGCACGGTGTTGATCCGGTTTTTCAGGCGCAAACCGCCGGCGGTGAGGCCTATCACTCCGACAGCCGGATCCTCCTCCTGGATCTCCATTCGGTTTCCTCTGCCAAGACTGGCGCAGCCGTTCAGTCGTCCGCCGTGGTACGGGCCACCGTGTTGCCTGTTCCGGCTCCGGCAGAGTCGTTCCAGAACAACCAGACCCGGCCTTTTTGACTAGCCGGTAACCGCAGCTTCGGCCGATGAGTGTGGATAACCAGCGATCGAGTCCCGCCGACACAGGATGGCGACAGGATAGGCGCAGCATGCAGCGTGGCCCCGGACTTTAGCCTCGGCCCTGGTTGCAACAGAATCGCTCGCCAGATATCTTCCTAACTTGGCTCATCCAAACACTTCCCATGTCCCCGCGTCGCGCCGTTTCTTTCGCCGCGTTAAAGGGATCGTTCTACGTCCTGCCACAATCTACCGTCTCTACTTGCGAATGAAATTCGGAGCTGCCAGTCTCTCGCAACCTCCCGGCCCAAGCATCGCCAACGGAACTCTGAAGAACACAGCGGAGTGGGAAGCCTCGCTCGCGAAGGGAAAGCGGCTGCATGTTCCGTTGCATCGCGGCGCCGAAAAAAACTGGGACCACCTCGCCGCAGTCACCACCATTCTCGCCAACACGGGTCGCTCCGCCCGCATCCTCGATGCCGGAGCCGAAATCTATAGCAACGTTCTGCCCGCATTGTTCCTATACGGCTATCGCGAGCTGTACGGCATCAACCTCGACTTCACCGCTCCCACCCGCCGTGGGCCTATTCGTTATCTGCCGGGCGACTTGACCCGCACTCCGTTCGCCGACGGCTTCTTCGACGCCATCACCTGTCTCAGCGTGATCGAACACGGCGTTTCGCTGCACGATTACTTCCGCGAGATGTACCGCTTGCTGAAGCCGCAGGGACTGCTGATTACCTCAACCGATTACTACGCCGATCCCATCGATACGCAGGACCACGTCGCTCACGGCACGCCGATCAAGATATTCTCCAGGCTGAAAATTGAAGCGGCTCTCGAACTGGCGCGGTCGGTCGGATTCGAACTGACGGGAGAAGTCGACCTGAATTGCGACCAGAAGCCCATTCGCTGGGAGCCGTTCGGTTTGGAGTACACCTTTCTTCTTTTCACCCTGCGGAAACCGAAATAAGGCGACTCTCAAGAGCTGCTTACAGCGTTCAGAAGTCGGGTAGAGCGGACCTTCAGAGCCTACGCTGAGCTTGACGAAGGGTCCGCGTCCAAGCTGCACCCCCGAAGCCCCACGAAAAGAGCCCATGGACGCGGCGCTGAAGCGCCGCTCTACCCCTGCCCGGAGACAAGGCAATGAGGAGATCCGCCCTTATCAGTGGCCGAACTCCAGCACCGTTAAGCCTTCGAACTTTTGCGAGCGCGGTTCGCCAAAGATCGCCCGCAGCTTTGCTTCCATCTCCGGTGTGTAGTCGCGCGGTGGACTTCCGTCGCGCAGCATGACCCAGACGTGAGGAAAGGCTCTGGGATCGCGGTCAAGAGGTTGCTCAAACTCGCGATAATCGGTGCCGCTGTCATAGAAGCGTCCGAAGACGTGCACCGCCGGAGCGCCTGACCGATGCAGATCGTAGTAATAGTCGAAGCCCGGACGTGCGAAGTTTGGATAAATCAACACTGCGTCGCCGGGCTGGGCGGCGGCCAGCACGGCGGCGGTGGCGTCCCGCCAGTCCTCGCGCGGCTTCCTGTATCCCATGAAGATGTTCACGATTGAGCTGACACACAGCGCGAGTACGAGCCAGTAACCCAGATGATGTTTGGGCAGGGCAATCATCCCGCGGCCGGCCAGCATGATAGTCGCCGGCAAACAGAAGATCATGTAGCGCTGCACGAATACCGGGTTATACAGCGAGATGAGGGCCATCAGCAACACCGGCAAGAATGCCCACGAGACCAGCAGAGCGCCGCGCCAGAAAATCTCCGGACCGTCCTTGCGATCTCGCCAGATCGCAGTCAGCGCCGCCATCCACAGGACTGCCGAAAGGACCAGCTTCTCGCCGGCGCCTCCGAAAAACAATGCCAGATGCAACACCTGTTTCGGTGTGGCCTGCGGCATCCACGGAAACGATGTCGTATGCGCCGGCACGCGCAAGACAAACGTCAGTCCAGGCGCGGCCAGCGCCAGCAGCAGGCAGCCATGGACGAACATGCGCCGCCACCGCTCCGGCTTTCGCAGAACGATCAGAGAACAACCCTGTGCGAGCAGCGCCAGGCAGGCGAAGAAGTGCGTATAGAAGGCAAGCGCACTGCACAGCGTCCACAGGAGCCAATCGCGCTCGCGGTTGCCTTCCACGGCACGCACAAAAAACCACGCCGACACCAATACCAGCAGGATGGCCATCGGATATCCGCGAGCTTCCTGCGAGTAGTACACATGCGTGGGGCTGAAGGCCAGCAGCGCGGCTGAAGCCAGGGCCGCGCTCTCGCCGGCCAGTTTCCGCGCCACCAAATAGATGAGCGGAATGGACGCGATGGCAAACATCGCGGAAGGCAGACGTATCCAGGCTTCGCTTTGTCCCAGGTGCAGCCAGCCGCGCATCAGCAAAAAGTAAGCGCCCTGATAACTGGCTTCGCCGTACCACCAGATGTGCCGGAACTGCGCCCACGGCAAGCGGGCAATGGCGACCGTGGCGGGCTCGTCCAGCCACAGGCCCTTCGCGCCCAGGTGCAGCAAACGCAACCCCGCGCCGGCGATGGTGAAGAGAAGCAGTAGAAGCGTATGGTCGCGATGCAACGCTCCGGATGCTGAGACAGCGACCTGCTTCGATGCAAAGGGAGCGCCTGATCGCTCGCTGGCCGGCGGCATAAGCACCGAGTTTATCAGCAGCGGAAGGCCGCTCTTCGCTTCTCGCTTCTCGCCCTGCGCCCTTGGCTTTTCGCCCTTGGCCTTCAGCCCGAGGCTCGAGGCTCTTAGCTTCAGGCAGCGCAACTGATATCCTCGTAGCGCCCATGCCCACATTCGCCGCGGTCGACATTGGTTCCAACTCGGTAAGGCTTAAGATCGCGAAGGTGGTGCGCGGCCGCCTCCAGGAACTTCACGAAGAGCGTGAGGTGACGCGCCTCGGCGAGAACGTGTTTGCCAATGGAGCGCTCGACCCCCAGGCCATGGCGCACACCCTCCGCGTGCTGCGCCGCTTTCATCGCGCGGCGCAAACCTACGGCGCCGACCGCGTACGCGTGGTCGCCACCAGCGCTCTGCGCGACGCCCGCAATAGCCGCGCTTTTCGCGATTGGGTGCTCACCGCCACCGGCTGGAAGGTTGACGTCATCTCCGGCTTGGAAGAAGGCCGCCTCATCCATCTCGGGGTCCTCTCCGGCGCGCGGGTTTCCAGGAAGCGCGCTTTGCTCATCGACCTGGGCGGCGGCAGCTGCGAGTTGACGCTCTCTATCTCCGGCCACATTGAGGACATGGTCAGCCTGCCCATCGGCGCAGTACGTCTCACTCAGACTTTCCTGCACCATGATCCTCCCTGGCGAATTGAGCTGGAGCAGCTGCGCGGCGTCATTCAGCGAGAGGTTTCGCGCATCCGAAAGCGCATCATCGGGGCGAAACTGCAAATGGTTTTGGCCACTTCGGGCACCCCTGCCGCCCTTTCGGGGCTCTACGCCGCCAAGGGGCGCGGCTACGATGAGAGCAAGCCACACACCGTGCCGCAGGACGCCGTCGCTTCCTTGCTGAAGGAACTTAGCCAGCGCAACCTTTCCCAACGCCGCTCGCTGCCCGGCATTGGCCCGCGCCGCGCTGAGATCATCGTCGCCGGCGCGATGGTCTTCGCCGAACTGATGCAGCTTTGCCAGTTGCGTAGCTTCCGCTACCTGCCCCTGGGTTTGCGCGACGGTCTGCTGGCGCAGATGATGGCCGACCACAACGCCAGCACTGCCATGCGCGAACGCGTGGAATCGGAACGTCACGACGCGCTGCTGGCGGTGGCCAAACACTACGGCGCTGACTTGCAATTTGCCCAGCGTATTCGCGATTTGGCCTTGCAGCTTTTCCAGCGCCTGAAAAAAGTGCACCAACTGCCCAACGAGTACGCGGATTGGCTGGAGGCAGCGGCCATGCTGCATGAGGTGGGCGCCTACATCAATCGCTCGGGACGCCGTCGCCACACTTACTACGTGATCTCCAACTCGGAGCTGTTTGGTTATACCCCGCTCCAGCGCCGCCTGATCGCCGCTATCGCCCGTTATGTCGGGAAATCGTTACCTTCTCCCAGTGACCGTGTGATGAGCATCCTCCCCGGTGTCCACCAAATCCACGTCGCCAAGGCCGTCTCTTTACTTCGCTTGGCAAGAGCGCTTGATCAAGGCCGCCGCTCGGCAGTCAGTGAGTTGAAGGTCCGCCTTCACCAGGATGGTCAAGTGCGTTTGCTGCTGACTCCACGACCGCCGGAAGGGGTCGAGCTTGAATTGTGGGCCGTGGAACAGGAAAAGGACTACTTCGAGACCGTCTTCGGGCGCGAGTTGCTGGCTGAGGCCTGCTGAATCGAGCGTACAACTTTCGGTGGCATGCACCACTTGAGCACAGCCGGCCGGCGGCCCGCTTTCTCCACTTTCGCAATCGCGCCTTTCTTCATTTCGATCGCATGGGGAGCAGCCTCACCAACCAGAAGTCTATTCACGAACTCTGTCATGCTGGGATTGTGGCCAACCACCAGGATCGCTTCCTTATGGCTACAGCGGCGTAGCAATTCCTGGAATTGCTCGTAGCCAGCTTCAGACCGCAGTGCTTCGTCGAGAACCACCTGGTCCTTATACCCGATCTCATTGGCCACAATCGTCGCGGTCTGCATGGCACGTGGCAGTGGACTGGAGAGGATCGCATCCACGGTTACATCCAGCGCCGCGAGCGCACGTCCCACAGCGTGGGACTGTTCGATCCCAAGCTTGTCCAGCGGCCGTTGGTCATCCTTGGCGGGATTGAGTTTCGCTTCGCCGGCGTTGGCGTGACGCAGGAAGTAGATGTCCATGGTGCTATTCTAGCCGCGGGCAGTGAGCCTGAGCGTCTGAGCTGATGAGCTGTCGCCTGACCTTGGACCGCAGCCGAGACTTGCGGCTCGTGGCTCGTAGCTCATAACTTCGTCGCCAGCGCGTGCTCGGCGACATGCGCGACGCGCAACACCGTCGCTTCATCGAAATGCTTTCCCAGAATCTGCATGCCAATCGGCAATCCCTCTTTGCTCTTGCCGCACGGAATCGAAATTCCGGGAATGCCCGCCAGATCGGCGGTCACGGTAAAAATGTCGGCCAGGTACATGGCCAGCGGATCGTCTGTCTTTTCTCCAAGCTTGAACGCCGGCGTAGGGGCTGTCGGCGTCACAATGACGTCGACCTTGGCGAAAGCTTCGTCGAAGTCGCGAGCCAGCAGGCTGCGCACGCGTTGCGCCTTCAGGTAGTAGGCATCGTAATATCCCGCGCTCAGCACATACGTTCCCAGCATGATGCGGCGCTTCACTTCCGCGCCGAACCCGGCGTCGCGAGTGCGGCGATACATCTCGCTCAGAGTTTTCCCGCCCACGCGCAGGCCATAACGCACGCCGTCATAGCGCGCCAGGTTCGACGAGGCCTCAGCGGTCGCGATCACGTAGTACGTCGGTATGGCGTACGGCGTATGCGGCAGTGAGATTGGAACAATCTCGGCGCCAGCTTTCTTGAGCTCCTCAATGCCGAACTGCACTGCAGTGCTCACTTCCAGGTCAATGCCTTCTTCGAAGTACTCCTGCGGAACCCCGACCTTCATGCCCGTGACCGGCCGGCCAATCTGCTCGCGATAGTTGGGGACCGGAACGTCGGCGGTGGTGGAGTCGAGCGGATCGCGTCCGGCAATGGCCTGCAACATCAGCGCGGCATCTTTCACGCTCTTGCCGAATGGACCAGGATGATCCAGCGACGATGCAAACGCGATCAGGCCATAGCGGGAGACGCGGCCATAGGTCGGCATCAGGCCGACAACCCCACAGAACGCCGCCGGCTGACGTATCGATCCCCCGGTATCGGACCCTAGCGAAGCCACGGCAGTTCCCGCCGCAATCGCAGCCGCGGAACCGCCCGACGAGCCTCCGGGCACCCGCGAGCGATCGCGCGGATTGTGTACGGGATGGAAGGCTGAGTTCTCGTTGGACGAGCCCATGGCGAACTCGTCGCAATTGGTCTTGCCCAGGATAATCGCGCCGGCGTCCTCAAGCCGCGACACCACGGTCGCATCATAGGGCGCAACGAAGTCGGCCAGGATCTTCGATCCCGCCGTGGTGCGCACGTCCTGGGTGGTGAACACGTCCTTGATCGCCACCGGCACTCCCGCCAGCGGCGGAAGGTCGTCACCTTTATCGGCAAGAGCGTCGATGTACGCGGCCTGGCGATAGGCCCGATCTTTACTCAGCGTCAGGTAGGCGCCGATCGCACCGTCCTCGGCGTCAATCTTCTTATAGAAGGCATCGACTAGCGCGGTAGCGGTGGTCTCTTTTTCCAGCACCGCAGTGCGAGCGGAATCGACGGTGAGCAAGTCGAGATTCATGGCCTAGCGCTCAATTACTTTAGGTACTTTGAAAAATGTTCCGTCGGAAGCGGGCGCATTCCGCAGTGCCGCTTCGCGC
>Ga0181519_10005382_pt1 | contig 10232 bp, 9 predicted proteins | sample PEATcosm2014_Bin_26_FD_121102 | JGI IMG/M metagenome (GOLD analysis project Ga0181519, IMG submission 121102) | Peatland microbial communities from MTU Mesocosm Facility, Houghton, MI, USA - PEATcosm2014_Bin02_10_metaG | ecosystem: Environmental > Terrestrial > Soil > Wetlands > Peat | place...
CGCTGGATCAGCTCGGCGGCAAGGAAATGTCGATCGGCCGCTTCTATTTGCACCAGCGAAATTATACCGCGGCGATCAACCGTTTCCGCAACGTGCTGACCTATTATCAGACCACGCGCCATTCCGAAGAGGCGCTGTACCGGCTGGTCGAGGCCTATATGGGTCTGGGCGTCACCGACGAGGCGGAGACGGCGGCGGCGATTCTCGGCCACAATTTTCCCGACGGCGAGTGGTACAAGAACGCCTATACGCTGCTGAAGAGCAACGGCCGCAGTCCGCAGGAGCATCAGGGTTCGTGGCTCACCAAGCTCTACCACCTGGTCGTGCCGACCTGACGGAGCTCTGAGCTTCGCCATGCTCGCGCGGCTCTCCATCCGCGACATTGTGCTGATCGACAGCCTCGACCTCGATTTCTCGCGCGGGCTGACGATCCTGACCGGCGAGACCGGCGCCGGCAAGTCGATCCTGCTCGACGCGCTGTCGCTCGCGCTGGGCTTGCGCGGCGACGGCTCGCTGGTGCGCGCCGGCTGCGCGCAGGGGCAGGTGACGGCGGTGTTCGAGCCGCCCGCAGACCACCCCGTCCATGCTCTGCTCGCCGCGCAGGATCTGCCGCTCGAAGGCGAGCTGATCCTGCGCCGGGTGCAGATGGCCGACGGGCGCACCCGCGCCTATGTCAACGACCAGAGCGTCGGCGCGCAGACGCTGCGCACGCTGGCCGCCGGGCTGGTCGAGATCCACGGCCAGCACGACGAGCGCGCGCTGCTGGACGCTGCAAGCCACCGCGCGCTGGTCGACGCCTATGGCGGCCTCGGCCCCGCCGTCGCCCGCACGCGCGCCGCGCATGGCGCGCTGAAGGCGGTCGAGACCGAGCTGGCCGCCGGCCGCGCCGATGTCGCCGCGCGCGAGCAGGAGGCCGATTTCGCCCGCCACGCCAGCGAGGAGCTGTCGAAGCTCGCCATCGAGCCGGGCGAGGAGGAGCGGCTGGCGGCGCGGCGCACGGCCATGATGCAGGGCGAGAAGGTCGCCGCCGACATCAAGGAAGCGCTGTTCTCGCTGAACGGCGATTCCGCGATCTTGCCGACGCTCAACGCGGTGGCGCGCCGGCTGCAACGGCGGGCGCAGCAGGCGCCCGATCTCATGGAGCCCAGCGTCAAGGCGCTCGACGAGGCGATGAACGCGGTGGAGCTTGCCGCGCAAGCCGTCGAGCAGGCGTTGCGCGCCTCGGCGTTCGATCCGCGCGAGCTGGAGCGCTGCGAGGAGCGTTTGTTCGAACTGCGCGGCATGTCGCGCAAATATTCCGTTGCGGTCGACGCGCTGCCGGCGCTGGCGGAGAAATACGCCGGCGAACTCGCCGATCTCTCGGACGGCCGCTCCCGCGTCGCGCAGCTCGAAAAGGTTTTCGCGGCGGCTCAGGGCGAATATGCTTCCGCCGCCAGCGCTTTGACGGCCGCGCGCCGCCGGGCGGCCGAGGAGCTCGCCGGCGCGGTCAACGCCGAACTGCCGCCGCTGAAGCTGGAGCGGGCGCGTTTCTCCGCCGAGGTCGTCAGCGACGAGCGGGCGGTCTCGGCGGACGGCTACGACCGCGTCGAGTTCGTGGTGCAGACCAATCCGGGCTCGCGGCCGGGGCCGCTGATGAAGGTCGCCTCGGGCGGCGAGCTGGCGCGCTTCCTGTTGGCGCTGAAGGTTTCGCTCGCCGAGCGCGAGACGGCGCCGACGCTGGTGTTCGACGAAATCGACACCGGGGTTGGCGGCGCGGTGGCGGACGCGATCGGCCAGCGGTTGGCGCGGCTGGCGTCGCGGGCGCAGGTGCTGGCGGTGACGCATGCGCCACAGGTGGCGGCGCGCTCGCAGCGCCATTTCAAGATTGTCAAGCACGAGGTCGGCGCCGGCGTCGCCACCCGCGTCCTGACTTTAGGGGCGGCCGAACGGCGCGAGGAGATCGCGCGGATGCTCGCCGGCGCCGAGATCACGCGCGAGGCGCGCGCGGCGGCGAAGAGTTTGATCGAGAAGGCGGGGTAGCTGCGCCCGGGGCGCTTGGCCCGTCATGCCTGCGGAAGCTTGGAATCCAGGCGTGCGCGCGTCGTCCGGCTCCGGGTCCTCAGCTTTCGCGGGCGCGACCCGGCAGGGCTGCATTCCAATCCATCGCCGCGCGCTCCAGAGCCCGCGATCACGCGACAGTTTCGGCCGCCTTCAGGCGAGCCCCGTTGCTGTCGGCAGGCGCCGCCACGCCGAGGGCGAACAGCGCGCCGATCGCGATGGCGCCCAAATCTATCTCCCACCAGCGGCGCTGGAAGCTCCAATGCGTCGGCGCGGCGTGATGATTGTTGTGCCAGCCCTCGCCGAAAGCCAGCACGGCGATCAGCGCGTTGTTGGCGCTCTCGTCGCGCGTCTCGAAGTTCCGATATCCCTGGCTGTGGGTCAGCAGGCTGGTCAGGTTCGAGATCGTGATCTGGGCGAAGGCCGGGACAAGAAAGCCGAACACGCAAAGCCGCACGTCGATGGCGGCGAGGCTGACGCCCCAAAGCAGCAGCAGCAAAGTGTAATAGCGGTGCACGAAGACGTGGAAGGGATCGCGCAGCAGATCCTTGGCGTGCCGCGGATCGAAGTCATAGTCATAGACCGAGGCGACCAGCGCCCAGCCGAGCTTGGCCGGCGAGTGAGGATCGCGCGCGGTGTCGACATAGGCGTGATGGGCGCGATGCATCGCCGTCCAGGCGATCGAACTGCCGGACCCCCCGACCGCGCCGGCGAGCGTGAGGACAATCTCCAGCGGGCGCTTCAGTACGAAGGCGCGGTGGGTCAAGGCGCGATGCATCGTGACGGTCAGCCCGAGACAGCCGGTAACGTAATAGACCAGCAACGACAGCGCCCACCACCAAAGCCCGGCGTCGTGGCGCGCCAGTTCGTAGACGACGCCGGCGCCGGAGATCGCCTGGAGGATCTGCATCTGAGGGAAGCTCGGCGCCATCATCCGCGCTGCGGTCAGCCGCAACCCACCCGAGCCCGGCCGCTTTCGACGCGGCTGAACGACATTCGGCATAATGTCCCCCACCCAATGCACGCCGCGCGAGCGGCGCGGTCCCCCAAAATATTCCGTTAAGAACGCTTACGAGAACGCGGAGAACGCTTTACGAGAACGCCGACACAATAAAAACACGACGATAGCGCATTTAAGGCGCCAATAAGCAACATCTGCCTCATAACTTGGCCAAAATACGCTGTAAAGGGCTGCGCTCAATCTTCGAACCGGCGGTGCGCCCACATCCATTGCTCCGGCCAGCGTCGAATCCAGCCTTCGAACGCCGCTTGAACCCGAGCCGTCGCGACGCCCAAGTCTTCGTCGCGGTTGTCGCTGCGGGGAACCTCGATTTCCACCGCCTGCATTTCGAACCGGCAGCGCGCCGTGCGAATCAGCGCGACTGCGAACAGCGGCCGGGCGAATTGCCGGGCCAGCAGCGCCGGCATCGGCGTCGTCGGCGCAGGTCTGCCGAAGAATGGCGCGCGCACGCCGTCGCGTTCGCGCAAATCCGCCATCAGCCCGACGGAGCCGCCTTGGCGCGATTGCCGCAACAGCGCGCGCGCCGCGCTCTGCCCTTTCGGAAACAGGCCGCTGGCGAAATACGGCGATCGCAGGCGCAGGAAATAGGCTTCGGAGAGCGGATTGGCGAGCTTGCGATAGACGCCCGCATGGCGCGCGCCGGCGGCCGCCAACGGAAGCGTCGCCGCCTCCCAATTGCCCAGGTGCACACAGGCGATGACGCCGCCCTCGGCCAGGGTCCGCTGCAGGATGACCCTGCATTGCGCGTCTAGTACGATCCGCTCGGGTTCGGCGGCGAGGCGGTCGAGCTGCAGGCTTTCGGCGAAGGTTTCGCCCAGATGGCGCCACATCGCCACGAGCAGGCGCCGGCGGGCGGGCGCGTCGTAGGCGGGGATCAGTTGCGACAGCTGGCTGTCGGCGCGACGATGGCGCTTGAGGCGGGGCCCGACGGCGCGGCCGATTTGTCCGGCGAGCCAGACCCCTGATTCCAGCGGCAGTGCGCGCAACAGGCCGGCGGCGGCGCGAAGCGCCAGATATTCGAAGCGATGACGCGCGAGAATCCTCGTTTCCGGCCCCGACGGGGGCGAATCCAGCGGAGCGGGCGTGGCCGGCACAGCGACTCGACGAGGCAAGAGTTCGGGCAGTCAAGAGTTCAGGCAGTCAAGACATGGAGCGAGATCGAAGTCCAGTTCGACCGCGCCGCCGCCTCACGCCCGCAGCGCCGCCCTGCGCGCCTCTCCCCGCAGCGCCCCGGTGGAACTGCGCCACCAAGTTCGCCAGCTCCGTCGTCCGCTCGGACAGCGAGCGGCTCGCCGCAGTCGTCTCCTCGACCATCGCCGCATTCTGCTGCGTCATCTGATCCATCTCGCCGAGCGCCGAATTGACCTCAGAAAGCGCGGTCGCCTGCCGATTGGCGCCGCACGCGAGACCAGGCGGCGCGGGATCGATCAGCTACAGCCGGAGATCGGCCCAGCCTTCCGGTTTCCTTGCGGAAAAACGCAGCGCCGGCTTGTCCTGCGATCTTTTGTCGTAGCCTCGGCAACCACTCCGCAGCCGCCGGGAACTGCCCGCCTCGCCCGGCGTTCAGCGATGGGGAGGCTCTGCGCCTCGCCTGAGCAGGGGGCGTGCGTGGCCAAAATTCTCGTCGTCGAAGACAACGAGCAACTCGCCGCCATGCTCGTCGAGCGGCTGGAGCGGCGCGGCCATGTCGTGCTGCACGCGGCGCAGGCCGACGCCGCCTTCGCCAGCGCCAAGGCGTCGCAGCCCGACCTCATCATTCTGGAGCAGCAGTTGCGCGGCCAGGAGAACTGGGCGGTCGCGCGCGCGCTGAAATACGACGACCACACCCGCGCCATTCCCATCATCGCGCTGATCGGCGCCAATTCCGAAGACGCGCGCGACGCCGCGCTGCAGGCCGGCTGCGCCGAACTGCACGGCAAGCCGATCGACTTCGGCCGGTTGATCCAGCAGATCGACGCACTGGCGCCGGAATCGCAAGCCGGCGAAGCCTGATGGATGCGCGGCTGCCGTCGTGGCGTCTGGTCGAGGCGGCGCTGTGGATCGGCGTCCTGCTCGGCCTCGGCGCGATCCTGACGCTGGCCAAGGAGGTGTTGGTTCCGCTGGCGCTGGCGACGCTGCTGAGCTTCGCGCTGTCGCCGATCGTGCGCGCGCTGCAGAAGATCGGCGCGCCGCGCGCGCTCGGCGCGGTGGTGGCGCTGGCGCTGTTCATGGGCTTCATCGGCGTCTGGGTCTGGTTCGTCAGCGGCCAGGTCACCGATCTCGCCGACAAGCTGCCGGCCTACCGCCACAACATCCACGAGAAGTTCGAGGGCCTGACGCATCGCTTCAGCGCCGGCGGCAGGAGCTCCGGGCTGCTGGCGATGCTCGACGACGCGCTGCGCGACATCGCGCCGGCGGAAGGCCCCGGAACCGAGGCCAACGCGCCGCAGCGCGTCGTCGTCGTCGACAATTCGCCGTTCGCGCGCATTAGCGTCTGGAGTTCGTTCGCTTCGCCGGTGCTGTCGCCGATCGCGCAATTCTTCATCGTGCTGGTGTTCACCGCCTTCCTGCTCGCCAGCCGCGAGGACCTGCGCAACCGGCTGATCAAGCTGATCGGCCCGAAGGACATCTATCGCACCACGCAGGCGATCGACGACGCCGGCCGGCGCATCGGCCGCATGCTGTTTGCGCAGGTGGTGATGAACGGGACCTTCGGCCTCATCATCGCGCTGGCGCTATGGCGCATCGGCGTGCCGAACCCGGCGCTATGGGGGGCGCTGGCCGCCATCGCGCGCTTTGTGCCCTATCTCGGCGTGGTGATCGGCGTCATCCCGCCGCTGGTCGTCGCCTTCGCCTTCGATCCCGGCTGGACGCCGTTCCTGCTGACGCTGGCGCTGTTCGCCGCCGCCGAGGGCGTCACCGGGCAGCTCATCGAGCCGATCGTCTACGGCCACAGCTCCGGCCTGTCGCCGACGGCGGTCGTGCTGGCGGCCTCGCTGTGGGCCTATCTCTGGGGCGCCATCGGCCTCGTGCTGGCGACGCCGCTGACCACCTGCCTGGTCGTGCTCGGCCGCCACGCGCCGGGCCTAGGCTTCCTCGAGATCCTGCTCGGCGACGAGGCTCCGCTGTCGGCGCAGGAGCAGTTCTACCAGCGCATGCTGGCCGGCGATCCGCGCGAGGCGGCGCAGCAGGCGCGCGCCTACATCCGGCGCGACGCCATCGCCGACTATTACGACGAGATCGCGCTGGAGGCGTTGCGCCGCGCCCAGATCGACATCGCGCGCGGCGATCTCGACGACGGGCGGCTCGCCGCGCTGACCAAGACGACCACGCAACTCGTCAACAGGCTGGGCGCTGCGGGCGGGGCGGAGCGCTTGCGCTCTCTGGCGCGCCGGCTCGGGCGGCTGCGCGCCGGCGGCCGCGCCGCCGCTCTCGCGCAGGCGGGGCAGGGCGAACTGTTGCGCGCCCGGCGCGGCGTCGCGGTGCTGCACGGCAAGCATCCGCTCGATCCGCTCGCCGCGGCGATGCTGACCGATTCGCTGATCCGGCGCGGCCTGCCGAGCCGCATCGTCTCGCTCGACGAGGCGCGCACGGCGACGGCGGCCGAATACGCCTCGGTCGGTCTGGTCTGCCTGTGCTACATCGAGCCGCTGACGGTGGCGCATCTGCGCGCGGCGGCGATGGAGGCGCGGCGGCGCTGTCCGCAGGCCAAGGTGCTGATCTGCATCTGGCGCGATCCCGCCGACGTGAGCTTCAAGGGGCAGGAACGCAAGCTGCGCTGCGACGCCATCGTGACCGGCATATCGGCGGCGGGCGATGCGGCGTTGGCGCTCACCGGCGCGAACGCCACGCCCTGGACGCTGGCGATGACGCGCTGGACCGACGAGCGCGAGGCGGCTTAGAGGATCGGCGAAAATCAAGCGACGGAGTGGGCGCCATTTCGGCTCCGTACAGAGCCTAACTCACGACCGCCGCGTCTTCAGCTTCACCATCGCATAGGCCGCCTCCAGCCGCGGGCACTGCAACCCGGCGATGCGCCCCATCTCGATCACAGCGCCGACCAGCGCCTCGATCTCCGGCGCGCGGCCGGCCTCCACATCCTGCAACATCGAGGTCTTGTGCGCGCCAATGGCTTCCGCCCCGGCGATGCGCTTGTCGATCGACAGCCGGAAGCGGATGCCATGCGCCTCGCCGACCGCCTTCACCTCCGCCATCATCGCGGCGATCAGTGCGCGGCTCGGGGCGTATTGGCAGATGTCGATCAGCGTCGCCCCGGTCAGCGCGCTGACTGGGTTCAGCGTCGCGTTGCCCCAAAGCTTCATCCAGATTTCGGTGCGGATGTCGGCGCTGACCGGCGCCTTGAAGCCGGCGCCGGTCAGCGCCGCTGACAGCGCCGTCGCGCGGGGCGTTTCGGCGCCGTCCAGCTCGCCGAGCGTGAAGCGGTTGCCCTCGGCGTGACGGATGACGCCCGGCGCGACGATCTCGCCCGCGGCGTAGACCACGCTGCCGATCAGGCGCTCGGCCGGCAACAGCGCGCCGAGCCGCCCGTCGGGATCGACGCTCGCGAGCCGGCGTCCCTCATGCGGACCGCCCGACTTGTGAAAATACCACCACGGCACGCCGTTTTGCGCCGTGAGCACAATCGTTTCCGGCCCCAGCGCGGCGGCGACGTCGGCGGCGACGTCGCCGACCTGATGCGCCTTGACGCCGAGCGCGACGCAATCCTGCGCGCCGAGATCGGCGAGGCGCGAGGACGCTGCGGGCCGGGTGACATGCTCGCCCTCGGCGTCGATCAGCTTGAGCCCGTGGGCGCGGATCGCCTCCAGATGGGCGCCGCGCGCGACCACGCAGACCTGCTCGCCGGCGCGCGCCAATCTCGCCGCCAGCAGGCCGCCGATGGCGCCGGTACCGACGATGGCGATGCGCATGGCTGTCTCCTCGTTTCCCGGGAACCCCGGGGCCGCTCGGCGGTTGGCTTGTCTCACGCCGTCGCCGGCTTTTCCAGCGACGCCGCGGGAGCGCCGACCATGCCGAAAGACCGTAGCCACGAAAACGCGCCGAAGGAACCGGAGAAGAAGGCGGAAGACGAGGCGCTCGACGACCAGCTGGAGGACACCTTCCCCGCCAGCGACCCGCCGTCGACGACGCGGCCAGGCCATGGGATCACCGGCGCGGAGGTGAAGCGCAACGACGCCGACAAGTAAGCCGGTCGCGCATCGGGTTGAGCGGGCCTGTGGCGGAGGCGATCCGCGCGCTTGTCGCGAGAGCGCCGTAGCCCCGCGCCGGTTGCGCCGCCGCGCCCTTGTGTGCTAACGCGCCCGCCTCAACCCGTGGGAGAACGCCCGGTCGCCAGCCGGGAACGACGTTTGCACCACGAACTGCAACCTGGCGAGGCTGTTTCGGGCTAACCCCCGATTCGGCCCCGCCGTTCATGGAGCAGCCATATGGCGAAGAAGATCGCCGGCTACATCAAACTGCAAGTGCCCGCGGGCGCGGCCAATCCGTCGCCCCCGATCGGTCCCGCGCTCGGTCAGCGCGGCCTCAACATCATGGAGTTCTGCAAGGCGTTCAACGCCCGCACGGCGCAGCTGGAAAAGGGCTCGCCGATCCCGGTCGTGATCACCGCCTATCAGGACCGCTCGTTCACCTTCGAGATGCGCCAGCCCCCGGTCACCTTCTTCATCAAGAAGGCGATTGGCCTGAAGATCGGCAAGAAGCCGGCCTCCGGCTCCAAGACGCCGGGCCGCGGCGCCATGGTCGGCAAGATCTCGCGCACGCAGATCAAGGAGATCGCCGAGAAGAAGCTCGTCGACCTCAACTGCGACTCGATCGAGTCGGCCATGAAGATGATCGAAGGATCCGCCCGGTCGATGGGCGTCGAGGTCACGGGGTAGGACCATGGCTCACGGAAAGCGCATCAGAAAGGCCCGCGAGGGCGTTGAACGGACCAAGCTCTACGGCCTCGGCGACGCCGTGAAGCTCGTCAAGAGCCTGTCCTCGGCCAAATTCGACGAGACGGTCGAACTCTCGATCAATCTCGGCGTCGATCCCAAGCACGCGGACCAGATGGTGCGCGGCGTCGTCAACCTGCCCAACGGCACCGGCCGCACGTTGCGCGTCGCGGTGTTCGCGCGCGGGGCCAAGGCGGACGAGGCGCGCGCCGCCGGCGCCGATGTTGTCGGCGCCGAAGATCTCGTGGCGGCCGTGCAGGGCGGCACGATCGACTTCGACCGCTGCATCGCCACGCCCGACATGATGCCGCTGGTCGGCCGTCTCGGCAAGGTACTCGGGCCGCGCGGCCTGATGCCGAACCCGAAGGTCGGCACGGTGACGACCGACGTCACCGCGGCGGTGAAGGCCTCGAAGGGCGGGGCGGTCGAGTTCCGCGCCGAGAAGGCCGGCATCGTGCAAGGCTCGGTCGGCAAGGCCTCGTTCGGCGACGACCAGCTCGCCGCCAACATCCGCGCCTTCGTCGACGCGGTGAACAAGGCCAAGCCTACGGGCGCCAAGGGCACCTACATGAACCGTGCGGCGATCTCGTCGACGATGGGCCCGGGCGTGCGTCTCGACCTGTCGTCGGTGCAGACCGCGGCCCAGGTCGGAACCTGACGGACGCAAGCGGGCGCCCGACGGACTCAAGCTGGCGCCTGACGCGATAACAACGATCTCCCCCGCGATGCGGGGGAGATGGCCTCAGGCGAGCGCCTCTTCGGCGAGATTGCAATCGCCGCAGGGCAGGCAAGCCGCCGCCGAGTTGGGCTGCTTGCGCAAGGCGGCGCATTCCGGCAGCGCCTCGAAGCTGATCGTCCAATCGAGAATATGGGTTGGTCCGAAATCGATCCGCTCGCCCACGCCGATGTGGCGCAGTGGCGTCTGCGTCATGCAAACGACGCCGGAATAGCCGTTGGCGGTCTCCTTGATCTGGCCGAGCCAGATCTCCTTGATCGGCAGCCGCGACTTGAGCGGCGTCAGCGCGGTCGCCGAGGCGCGGCTATTGTCCAGCACTCCGATCTTGACCAGAAGAGCGCCGTCGCGGTTCGCCATCGATCGCCAAGTGATCTCGAACGGTCGCCGCTCGGGCTCCGCCGGCGCCCGCGCGTCCCCCGACCACGCCGTCGCCGCATAGGCCGCAAATGCAAATTCGAAAATAGGAACCGGCTTCACCATGAACGCCTCTCCGCCCTCGAGGACGCAA
>Ga0181519_10005385_pt1 | contig 10230 bp, 9 predicted proteins | sample PEATcosm2014_Bin_26_FD_121102 | JGI IMG/M metagenome (GOLD analysis project Ga0181519, IMG submission 121102) | Peatland microbial communities from MTU Mesocosm Facility, Houghton, MI, USA - PEATcosm2014_Bin02_10_metaG | ecosystem: Environmental > Terrestrial > Soil > Wetlands > Peat | place...
AAGGCCGCGGTGTGGTTCCGGCGTGGACGTCTGCTCATCTGCTCTCCTCATCCCAGCCATTTTAGGCTGCGGAAGAACAGAACCTCCACTTAACCCCTTGTCCGAATTTCCGGAACCAGCACTTTTGGAGAGAAACAAGCGTGGACCGGGAGGTCCACCTTACAGCCGGCCGGGAGGCCAGCGCTACAAATTCTCCTTCCGCGGGTCGGCTGCGCCGTTGGAGAAATCACAAGAAATTGTCTTTCCCAGCGCCCTTCCCCGCCCCCATCCGTCAAAATGGAACGTGGACTCCTCCGGCCTCCAACCTGTGGTGAAAATCGAAGCCGGCGCACCCGCGCGTTTGCTGCAGTTGAACCGTCTCCCAAACATCGTCATCCTGAACGCAGCAAAGGATCTGCGGTTGCTTTTCGTGAGGGATTATCTTCGACAGAGCGAAGCGCAGCGAAGCCGAAGGGCCTGCTTTCACTCTCACCGGAGCAAGCGCAGGGGATTACAACATTGCTTGCGCTCCAGATTTATGGGAACCCTCCGCGCCGGACTCGTTTTTCTCTGGATCGCGCCTCTGCTGCTGGCTGCTCCGGCCTGCTTGCGCGGCCAAGAGCCATCCGAGCCGCCAGAGCCGCCGCCGCCTCAGAACATGGAGCAGAGAATCGAACCGGCTGCTCCGCCCACATCTACAACCCCCGAGGGTCCGCTGGTTACAGTTCATGGCGTGGTGCTGAACGCCGCCAGTGGCGAGCCGCTGGTCCGCGCCCTGGTACGCATCGAGGGCGACGCCGAAACCGGCGCGCTCACCGACGGCCAGGGCCGCTTCGAGATTCCCGACGTACCGACGGGCCCGCAGAGCTTTCGTATTCTCAAGCCCGGCTTCCGCGACGCCTCTGAACCGGAGCAGATGAGCGGCAACGCGAACCACAATGTGCTGGTCGCCGCCGGGATGCCGGAGTTGCGCTTCCGTCTCACCCCAACCGCCTCGATTCGCGGCCAAATCACGCTCTCTACCGGCGATCCGGCTCTATCCATGCACCTGGAACTGTTGCACCAGGTAGTTGTCGACGGACGCTCCAAATGGCGAAACGAATCCAATGCGAGCACCGACAGCGAAGGCCATTTCAACTTTTTCGGGCACGAAGAAGGAGACTACCTGTTGTATGCCCTTCCGGCGTTTGAGTCCCGGGAGAACGGTCCATTCCTCCAGCCCGGCAGCGAAGCCCCCATCGAGCGCTCCGGCTACGCCAGCGTCTTTTATCCCCAGGCGGCTACGATGGCCGGCGCGGAGAAGATCCATCTCGGCAGCGGCGATCGGGCGCAGGCCAACCTGACCCTGACGCTGGAACCCTTTCACAGCGTGACCGCGGTCGCTACCCTGCCCCATGGCCGCACCCTGGCTCCCGAGCAAGCCAACCTGACCGCCCAGGTGCTCGACCCCACGGGACAAATCCTTCCCTACATCGCCGAATTCAACGCCGCGACGCTTACCGTGCAGGCTTCTCTACCCGATGGCGAATACACACTGCTGCTCGCTTCTTCGCAGCGCACCGCCCGCCAGCGATTCGTGGAGCCCGGCCGCTCCATCCCCACCGCGCAGTCACCCGAGTTTCTTACCGGCGCGGTAAACTTCACACTTGCCGGCCACCCCCTGGGCGGACTTGTGATTCCCCTGGCGACCGCGCCGGCCAACATCGTTCAACTCACTGTCGAGCGCTCTCCCAACAGCCCAGGCGCGGCCCATCCTGAGTCTTTTTTGCCCATCAACATCGTGGCCGATTCGACCGGCGACCTGCCCTTCAACAACTGGACCGAGCCGATTGCCTACAACTTGAGACCTGGCCAGAACCCTGCCGGCAATCCCCCACCCGGCGAGTATTGGCTGCGCGTCTACACCATGGACGACGGACTTTGTGTGCAGTCGTTGACCGCCGGCGGGGCCGACCTGGCGCGCGAACGGCTGCATGTCGGTCTGAACGGAGCATTTCCGCCTATAGAACTGGTCTTGCGCGACGATTGCGCCAAGCTGACCCTTTCCTTGCCGCCCCTGTTGACCCTGCTCGCACCCGGCGAGGAGCCCACTTACACGGTGTACATTGTTCCGGCATTCGACAGCGCCGTCAATCTTGCGCGCCTCACCCTGCGCGCCTCCTCCGGCGGCTCTGCAACCCTGCAAGGACTGCCCCCTGGCCCGTACCGCGTCTACACCTTCGACCACACCGTGGAGTTGGAGTACCACAACCCCGCTGCCCTGCAAGCCCTTCCCACTTCCGGGCAATCCATCACACTCGCTCCGGGAGGGACGGCCAACCTGGTCGTGGAGGTTCCCAGCCAATGACGCCCAAAGCCTCCTCGCGACTTGCTCTCTTCATCTGCCCATGGATTGCACCGATCCTGCTGGCCGCTGCCATCGGTTGGGCGCAGGCGCCTGCTCCCACAGCATCTTCCGCCGGGCTCTACCGCATCGCCGGGACGGTGGTGAACTCCATCACCGGCGAGCCCATCCCGCGCGCCACCGTTTCCTTTTCGGATGTGGAGACGCGCCGCACCGTTGCCACTTCTGCCACCGGCAAGGACGGTCATTTTGCTCTCGAAGGCCTGCCCGCCGGCAAATATGATTTCACCGCCGCCAAGCGCGGCTATCTCACCGCCTCCTACGACCAGCACGAGGCGTACAGCAGCGCCATCGTCACCGGTGAAGGCCAGGATACGGAGAACCTGACCTTTCGCCTCGCGCCCGGCGCAACTCTCACCTTCATTGTGACCGGCGACGGCGGCGATCCGGTTGAAAAAGCCCAGATCCTGCTCTTCAAGCGCGTTCACGACTACGGGTTGGGCCAGAGGATGGTCACTGCCGGGCAGTACGCCACTATGGACGACGGCGAGGTCAATGTCTACAACCTTCAGCCAGGCGATTATTTTGTAGCCGTCAAAGCCGAACCCTGGTTCGCCATGCATGGCGCCAAGAAGAACTCCAACGCCGACGCTGCGGGGCAACCGGCCGTTCGCAGAACCAATCCCGCGCTCGACGTGGTTTACCCGATCACTTTTTACAATGGCGTTCGCGACGAGAATTCCGCCACCCCGCTCCATCTTCTCCCCGGCAGCCGGGAGCGCATCTCCATCCAGCTCGAGACGGTTCCCGCGCTGCATCTCTTCGTCCCGGTTCCGGCGGTCTCCGCTGCTCAAACAGCCGAAGATGGGGGAGATGCTCCGAATCAATCCTCCTTGCAGTTGTTGCTCTTCGGCATCAAACTTCCCGGCATCGGCCCCGAGTCCGCCGACGAGGTAAAGGACGGGGTCGAGGAGTATACCGGCATCGCACCCGGACATTACGAGTTGCAGGCCGGCGACCCGCCCCGCATCCTCGCGCTCGATGCCACCGCCGACCGCCAGCTCGCCGCCAACACCGGCACACCCGCGGCCAGCTTCCATGCCCTGCTGCATAGCGCCTCCGGGGGGGATTTCACAGGGGACGCGACCCTGCTCTTCAACGGAACCGATCCCGCCCATCCCGCTGCACCCCTGCGCACGCTCTGCAACCAGAAAGAATGCAGTCTGGACGCCCTTCCTCCCGGAACCTGGGAACTGGCGATGGGCAGCGGCGAACACTTTCTGCCCATTCTTTCCATCGGTGAACACGGCCGCATCCGCTCCGGCAACCGCGTCACCGCCACCGACAAGCCGCTCGATCTGGTCCTCACCATCGCCGACGCCAATGCCCGCCTCAATGGTTTCGCCAAAAAAGACGGAAAGGGTCAGGCAGGCGTCATGGTTGTCCTGGTCCCACGGAATCCCGCCGCGCACAGTGACCTATTCCGCCGCGACCAGTCCGATTCGGATGGAAGCTTTTCGCTGCGCGATGTCGCGCCCGGCAGCTACACCGTCGTGGCCATCGAGGACGGCTGGGAACTGGAATGGCAGCGTCCCGAGGTTCTGGCCCCGTTTCTGCCCAAAGGGATCGCCGTCACCGTGCCGGAACTCAATCCTTCCCAGGTTTCGACGCCGCCCCTGCACCTCAGCTCTGCGGTTCCCGTACAGCAGGGGGTGGAAAAGCCTGTTCGCGCCGCCGAAACTTCTCGCAAAGCTCTCCTGGGGCTTCATTGAAGCCGGGGGGAGAGGATAGTCTAGGAAGGTACGGAAAGATCGTTGCCCCGCCGGCTTCAAATTGAAGACCGCGCCCAGCGTACAACCTGTTTTGAGGAGAGTCTCACGTTGAAGAGGAAGGTATTACTTTCGATCCTGGCCGCGGTTTTCGCCGCGTTCCTGCCCCTGGCCGCCGCCGCCCAGTCGCCTGCCGCCGCCGAGCGGCCTGAGCCCTCATACAAGTACGCCGCCTACATCGGCTACGGCTACACCGGCCTCAATCAGGTCAATGGCTCGCGCTACGGTTTGCAGGGCGTCAACGCCGATGTGGAGCGCAACTTTGGCAAATACTTCGCCCTCACCCTGGAAGGCGATTTCTTCAAGTACGCCTTGAACACCGGCGGCGCAACCTCATCTGAGACAACAGGTTCTGGCACGATCACTTTCCCAGAGGAGAATCCCGGCACGCCTTCCGTCGTCTCGGTGCTCGCCGGTCCCGTTCTGCGCGTTCCCATTACTGGGCACGTCGAGGGCTTTGTCAATGTTCTTTTGGGCGAGGAGCACACCGCCGGCGAGGCGATGGCTCCCAGCACCTCCTTTGCCGGAGGCTTCGGCGGCGGCCTGGGCTACAAGCTGAGCAAGCACCTCACGCTGCGCGCCTCGGGCGAACGGGTCGGCGCATCTTTCTCGTTCATCAACAACAAGACCACCAACGGCCAGAACATGGGCAACTCCTCGCACAAGACCTGGAACCCCCGCGCCTCCTTCGGCGTGGCCTACAGCTTCTAGTCGTCTGTCTCCAGGCGATGATCGTCGATTTGTTTTGAAGCGGCACGACTTCTCTCGTGCCGCGAGTCGGCGAAGCCAGGGAACGGTCCAGGAATATCCGTGCTGCGAAAGGACGCTTTCACGCCTATCGAGAATCCTGCTTGCCGGTTCCGGCGTTTTCGCGTTCCCCTGCTGAGGCGGCAGGGTTAGTTTCGATACTGCTCGTCGTTCACCTGTTCCATCCAATCGACGGTTTTGCCGTCGAGCTTCTCCTGGATGGCGATGTGGCTCATCGCCGTGGTGGGCGCCGCGCCGTGCCAGTGCTTCTCTCCTGCGGGAAACCAGATGACGTCCCCTGGGCGAATCTCCTCGATGGGGCCGCCCCAACGCTGCACCCGGCCGCAGCCCGAGGTGACCACCAGCGTCTGACCGAGCGGGTGGGTGTGCCACGCGGTGCGCGCGCCGGGCTCAAAGGTCACGCCGGCGCCCACAACACGCGCCGGATCGGGGGAGTCGAAGAGCGGGTCAACCCGCACAGTGCCGGTGAAATAATCCGCCGGTCCCTGGTAGCTGGCTTGAGAACCGATTCGCTTAATCTCCATTTTTGCGTTTCTCCCTTGCATCATTCCGCTCTCATTGTCCGATCGACACAAGCGGAGGTTAAGACGGGTTGTAGCGCCTACAACGTCTTGCCCATCTCGTAGGCCTGTCGCATGGCCGCACTCGACTGAATATCTCCTATCTCCCATGCGCCCACGCCATACACAACGCCCTTTTCTTTTGCCCCTGGCAGGCAGGAGGTGAATCCACGAAAGCCCTCGAGGGTTCGCTCCATGGCCGCCTTGTTGCTGTCCGCCGCGGTCACAATGAAATAAAACTCCTTGTTGGCGATCTTCGTGTAGCGGGCAACAGTCCGATCGATCACAGTTTTCATCTGCGCGCACATGGTGTAAAAGTAAACCGGCGTCGCCAGAACAATCGCGTCGGCCGCCATCATGCTGTCGAGGATCGGCGCCATGTCGTCCTTCTGCGCACATTTCCCGTTCCCCCGGCAGGCATAACAGGCGGTGCAGTAATTGATCTTCTTCTCCGCCAATACCACTTTCTCCACCTGATGGTTGGCCGCGCTTGCGCCTTCCAGGAAGCGGTCGCACAATGCATTTGAATTACCCCGTTTTCGGGGACTCGAGGATAGGATCAAAACCTTTTTGCCCATTTGTTCCTTTCTTGAAAGCCGATTTCTGCGCCGGCAAACTGCGTAGCGCTGCTGTCTGCCGGGGAGAATCCACCTCTTGGTGTGCGGGAGAGGCTTAGCGGCCAGTCAGCTTCTCGATTGCTTCGGGGTAGCGTGCGCCTTCCACCTTGATCTTCGCTGCTGCGCTTTCGATCTGATCCAGGTCTTGGGCGGTCAGCTCGACGGCGGCCGCGGCGATGTTCTCTTCCAGGCGATGCAGCTTGGTGGTGCCGGGAATGGGAACAATCCAGGGCTTCTGGGCCAGCAACCAGGCCAGCGCGATCTGGGCCGTTGTTGCCTGCTTCTGCGCGGCAATGACGCCCAGCAGATCGACGAGAGCCTGATTCGCCTTCAGTGCATGCGGCGTAAAGCGCGGCAGGGTGCTGCGGAAGTCGTTGCTGGCGAAGGTAGTCTTCTCGTCCATCTTCCCCGTCAAATACCCCTTGCCCAGCGGGCTGAAAGGAACGAAGCCGATGCCGAGTTCTTCCAGTGTGGGCAACACTTCCGCCTCCGGGCTGCGGGTCCACAGCGAATACTCGCTCTGCACGGCGGTCACCGGCTGCACTGCGTGGGCGCGGCGAATGGTTTTGGCCGCAGCTTCAGAAAGACCGAAGTGCTTCACCTTGCCCTGCTGGATCAACTCCTTCACCGCTCCGGCTACATCTTCGATGGGCACGTCCAGATCGACGCGGTGCTGATAGAAGAGGTCGATCGCCTCGATCTTCAGTCGCTTCAGCGATTCCTCGGCAACCTGCTTGATTCGCTCCGGGCGGCTGTTCAAGGACGGTGCGCCCTTCATCCCACGGGGATCGCTCTTGGGATCGAGATTGAAGCCGAATTTGGTGGCGATGACCACCTTGCCGCGAAAGGGCGAGAGGGCCTCGCCCAGCAACTCCTCATTGGTGAATGGGCCATAGACCTCGGCGGTGTCGAAGAAGGTGACGCCGCGCTCCACGGCTGCGTGGAGCAGAGCAATCATCTCCTGCTTGTCCTTGGGGGCTCCATAGGAAAAGCTCATTCCCATGCAGCCCAGGCCAATGGCCGAGACTTCCAGATTGCTGCTTCCAAGTGTGCGCTTTTGCATTACTGCTCCTTTTGCAAGATTGTTGACAGCCCATTGAGTGTTGCCTGCGGGGTCAGCGATTCGTCATGCGCTCGACTTCTTCGGGGTAGCGGCCGCCCAGCACCGCAACCTGCGAAGTGAGGCCATCGAGTTCGTGGAGATCGTCTGGGGTCAGCTCCAGGGCGACGGCGCCGATGTTCTCCTCGACGCGCTGCAATTTTGTGGTGCCGGGAATGGGAACGATCCAGGGTTTCTGGTGGAGCAGCCAGGCCAGCGCGATCTGCGCCGGCGTCGCATTCTTGCGCGCCGCAAAAGTGGAGATCAGATCGACCAAGGCCAGATTCGCTTTCAGCGCATCGGGGGCAAAGCGTGGGATGTAGGCGCGGTTGTCTTCTTTGTGGAATTGCGTCTTTTCGGTAATCGATCCGGCAAGAAATCCCCGCCCCAGCGGGCTGAAGGCGACAAAGCCAATGCCCAGTTCCTCCAGCGTGGGCAGAACCTCTTCCTCGGGTCGCTTCCACCAGAGCGAGTACTCGCTTTGCACCGCCGTTACCGGCTGAACGGCGTGGGCGCGGCGGATGGTCTGCGCGCTGGCTTCCGATAAGCCAAAGTGCTTCACCTTGCCTTCCCGGATCAGGTCTTTCACCGCTCCCGCCACATCTTCGATGGGCACCTCCGGATCGACGCGATGCTGATAGAGCAAGTCGATCGTCTCGATCCGCAGCCGCCGCAGCGAACCCTCGACGCTCTCCTTGATGGTCGCGGGGCGGCTATCCAACCCAGGAGAAGATTTACCATGTGCCTGCAAAGCAAAGCCGAACTTGGTGGCGATCGCGACCTGCTGCCGCAGGGGAGCCAGCCCTTCGCCAACCAACTCTTCATTGACGAACGGACCGTACACCTGCGCTGTGTCGAAGAACGTAACGCCCCGCTCGACCGCTCCGCGCATCACCGCGATCATCTCCTCTTTGCTGCCCGCCACCGGCCCGTGGCCTTCGCTCATCCTCATGCAGCCGAGGCCGATGGCCGATACTTCAAGGTTGCTCTTTCCCAATGTGCGTTTTTGCATGATTCTTCCTGTCTTCCCTCTGGAGTTTGAGGATGTTTCACTTCAGCCTTTCGAGGCTTCCGAGCCAGCTCTCAACTTCAGTCCCCTTGCCGCATCATCCTTGCGCGTAGCTTGGCATCATGATGCCTTCGGCGGCTAGAGCATTTCTAATTTAAGTGTTGACATTGTGCGATAATATCCGTGCCGTCTGGAGGCGGCTGGGATGCACTCCTATTCACAAGACCTGCGGGATCGGGTGTTATGGGCATTGGAGCGCGGAGAGGGGCCTTCGGCCATCGCGCGGCGGCTGGAGGTAAGCCGTGTCTGGGTGTATCACGTGCGAATTCGAAAAGAACAGACGGGGATGCTGACGAGTTTGCCAATCGGCGGTCATCGCCGTTCCCGCATTGCCGATATGGAAACGGAGTTGCGCTCCTGGATCGAAGCCGAACCGGACCTGGCCTTGAACCAGATTTGCGACCGTCTGGCGGAAAAGGGAGTTGCCATCAAGTCCGGGACGCTATGGCATCAGTTGAACAAGTGGAATCTAACCTTTAAAAAAAACCCTGCACGCCAGCGAGCAAGAACGCGAGGACGTCATCCGAGCGCGCCAGGCATGGATCGAAGCTCTACCCACGATGAACGCGGAAAAACTGGTATTTATCGATGAAACATGGACCTCGACCAACATGACGCGGCGCTACGGTCGGGCTCCCCGAGGGCAGCGTTGCCACGGCTCGGCGCCTTACAGCCACTGGCAGGTCACCACCTTTGTGGGTGCTCTACGCCGCCGCGGGATCTCCGCTCCGATGGTGATTGATGAACCCATTGATGGCGATGTATTTCTTGCCTACGTTCAGCAGGTGCTGGTTCCCACCCTCACAGCTGGAGAGATTGTCATATTCGACAACCTGGGAAGCCATAAGGTTGACGGGGTGCAAGAGGCTATCCAAAGCGCAGGCGCCACAGTTCTCTACCTGCCTCCCTATTCCCCCGATCTGAACCCCATCGAGAACTTCTTCGCCAAGCTCAAGGCATTGCTGCGCAAAGCTGCCAAGCGGTCCACCGAGGCCCTCTGGGAAGAAATCGGAAATCTGCTCCAATCAATCTCCCCGGAGGAATGCTCGAACTATCTAACGGCTTCAGGATATGTAAACACTTAAATGAAAAACGCTCTAATTCTTATTGCTATTCATTTTGACCGGCCTAAGCAGATGCGAGAACGTGAGCTGGGCGAGCTTCCACTTGCCGTTTTCCTTGATATAAACCTCAGTCACCATAAAGGGATTGGTGACTTCGTGCTCACCCACCGCAGCCTGCAAATCAATATCCTCCAGCAGGATGGCTGTGTTACCAAATAGGCGGGCGTCAACTGCGTATACGACAGCTTTTTTGTACCAGATGCCACCGCTCTTAATGGTCGCCAGTTCCTGGGCTTTTCCCCAGGTTCCTCCCATGTGCGTGAACATGGCTGTGTCATCGAAGAGTGTCGCCAAGGAATCGACCTTCTTGTCTGCCATCCAATCCCATTTCATGTTGGAGAGGTTGATGACTTCTTGTTGCTGGGGTGTTTGACTTGCGGCAGTTTGAATGGTTTCCGTTGGTGGCGCTGGCGATTGCTGTGCGTAGGACGATGGCGCAATCAGTGTTGATAGAAACAGACCTAATATCCAGGTTTTCATGGCTCTCCTTCTTGCTGTTCAGGATTGTTTTCGGGAGTTATTCGGATTTGAGCGAGGCCATATCGATGGAGAAGCGGTACTTCACATCGGAGCGGGCCAGCCGTTCGTAGGCTTCGTTGAGCTTTTGGATGGGAATCACCTCGACGTCGGAGGTGATGTTGTGCTGACCGCAGAAGTCGAGCATCTGCTGGGTTTCGGCGATACCGCCGATGAGCGAGCCGGAAAGGCTGCGGCGTCCGAAGAGCAGCGCGAAGGCGCTGACCGGAAGAGGCTGTTCGGGCGCGCCGACCAGGGTGATTTTGCCGTCGAGACGCAGAAGGTTGAGATAGGCGTTGATGTCGTGCTGCGCGGAGACGGCGTC